>Ga0208193_1000016_pt1 | contig 115124 bp, 101 predicted proteins | sample June2015DPH_17_2_FD_184716 | JGI IMG/M metagenome (GOLD analysis project Ga0208193, IMG submission 184716) | Peatland microbial communities from SPRUCE experiment site at the Marcell Experimental Forest, Minnesota, USA - June2015DPH_17_10... | ecosystem: Environmental > Terrestrial > Soil >...
GAGAACCGTATCACGGTGGCGCGCAACCGCTACATCAAGGCCGTGCAGGACTATAACGTCGGCATCCGCACCTTCCCGAACAATCTCACCGCGATGGCGTTCGGCTACAAGGAGAAGGCCAACTTCTCGGTCGAGAACGAAAAGGAAATTTCGACCGCGCCGAAAGTGGATTTCAACCTCGCGCCGGCGAAGTAGCCTTGCGCCGATGATCGCAAGAGCTCTCCTGCTTGCGTTTTGGCTGGTCTGGCCGCTCGCCGCCTCAGCCGAGGTCGCCGTGCCACCTCTGTCAGGGCGTGTGGTCGACCAAACCGGTACGTTATCGGCCTCCGACGCCGCCACGTTGACGCAAAGCCTGAAAGACCTTGAGACCCGCAAGGGCAGTCAGATTGCGGTGCTGATTGTGCCCACCACCCAGCCGGAGACGATCGAGCAGTTCTCGATTCGGGTCGCGGAAGCCTGGAAGATCGGTCGCAAGAAGATCGACGATGGCGCGTTGCTCGTCGTTGCCAAGGACGATCACAAACTACGAATTGAAGTCGGCTACGGTCTTGAAGGCGCACTGACCGACGTGACGTCGCGGCGGATCATCGACGAGATCATCGTGCCGCGTTTTCGGAGCGGTGATTTTGCCGGCGGCATTTCAGCCGGCGTCGACCGCATCATTCGCATCGTCGATGGCGAGCCGCTGCCGGCGCCGCGGCCGGAAGCTTCGCATGGCGACAATAACTCGGACCTGGCAAGCTTCATCTTCAGCCCATTCGGACTGATCGGTTATGTTGCGATAGCCGCGCTGATGCGCGGTCTGATGGGCCGGCTGCTCGGCTCCGGCGTCACTGCCGGCATTGTCGGGGCCGTCATCTGGTTTCTCGTCGGGTCGATGGTGCTTTCCGGCATACTCGGCGTCGCCGCGTTCTTCATCACCATGTTCGGTGACAGCATCATGGCCGCCAGCCAGGCCGCGAGCCGCAACGGGGGCCGCGGCGGAGGTGGCTGGTCCTCGGGCTCTTCTGGAAGTTCCTGGTCCGGTGGATCAAGTTCGGGCTCCAGCGACAGCGGGTTTTCCGGTGGCGGCGGTAGTTTCGGCGGCGGCGGCGCTTCGGGGAGCTGGTAGGCTATGGGAATCGGGCGCCTTGGCAAGCATCTCATCGAGCACCACTGGCGCGTGCGGCGGGTTTTCCCGCAACAAGCGCTCGACCTGATCGAACAGGCGATCAAGGCGGGTGAGGCGACGCATTCCGGTCAGGTCCGCTTTGTCGTCGAAGGCTCGCTCGACGGCAAGCCTTTGTTCTCTGGTCAGTCCGCACGTGAGCGCGCGCTGGATATTTTTTCGCACTTACGTATCTGGGACACGGCCCACAACAACGGAGTGCTGATTTATCTCCTGCTCGCCGATCGTGACGTCGAAATCGTCGCCGACCGCGGCATCGATGCCAAGGTTGGTAGCGCCGGTTGGGAAAAAATCTGCAAGGCGATGGAGGCCGATTTTCGAAGCGGCAATTTTTCCGGCGGTGTGATCAAGGGGATTGCAGCCGTGTCGCAGCAACTGGCGACGTATTTCCCCAAAAACGCCGCGGGCCCGAACGAATTGCCGGATGCGCCGGTCGTGATGTAGTTGTCGTCGTTCCCCGGATGCTGCGCAGCGCGCGAGCGGTGCGCTGCTGATCCGGGGTCCATTCACATCAAAGCGTGGGTCCCGGCTCTGCGGCGCACCGCCAAAGGGCGCTGCGGCGCGTCCGGGACACGATAGTTTCTCATTCGCCGGAAACATACAGGACGCGGATCAAAACGGTCCGCCGTCCGTGAACCAGTGCTTCCCCTTGTAGATGATTTCGTTGGCGCCGTCGGTCTTGTCCACGTCGACGAGATCAACCTGGTCGCCCTTCTTGAGCACGATGCAGCCCTTCCAGTTCACCTTGTAGGGCGGGTGGCCGTTGTTGAGGCTGGCGAGTGTATGTTCGTGCGCTTCCGCCCAACTCGGGCAGGACAGTACGTTCTCCGGGACGGTTCTCTGGTCTGCCGTGGCGGCGTTGGCCGACAGCATTGCGGCGATGACGACGATGGTGCCGATCCTGCGCATGGCTTTCGGTTCCTTTGAAAGTCTATGTCGCAGCATCTGCGATGCAGGTTCACTCCCTTCCGTCATTCCGGGTCTGGTCCGGAGCCTGTCATCGGGCGCGCATTCGCGCGACCCGTTGGGACCATCCCGGAATGACGTCATGAGAGTTAAGGTTCACGCGCGCTTGGCGGCGGGAGGTGTCACGGGGTCAGCCCTGATCGAAGGCCGCTCGGCGACGCGATCGAACCAGGCCTTGACGTTCGTATTGGCCGGATCGACCGGTTGTCCGACCAGAGCGCCAAAATCGAGCCAGCAAAACAGCAGGATGTCGGCGAGCGAAAAACGCTTGCCGCAGAGATATTCGCGGCCGTCGGCCATTTGCTCGTTAAGCCATTGCAGACGATTGGCGGCGATCATCTTCAAGCCGGGTGAGGCTTCGGGGACGACCGGAATTCGTTTTTCGAAAAACTTCAACGCCTCGCCGAAGCGATAGCCGTTCGCCAGGGGCTCGCAAATGTTGAGGTCGACGCGCCGTGTCCACATCCGGCATTCGGCGCGCTCCCTTGCAGTCGATCCGATCATCGCGGGCTGCGGCTTGATCTCTTCCAGATATTCGCAGATCGCGGTGATTTCCGAGAGGTAGCTGCCGTCGTCGAGTTCGAGCGTCGGCATCTGGCCGTGCGGGTTGCGTTGGAGATGTTCAGGCCCACGGTTTTCGCCGCCACGCAGATCGACCGTCTGCTTCGGCATCTCGATGGCTTTTTCCGCCATGAAGATGCGGACGATGCGCGGATTGGGACCGATCGAGTCGTAGAGTTTCATGCCGTTCTCTCCGGAAATGACCTGATCGACATCAAACTCGTTATGCATTTCTCGATGGCCATGGCTTCTCCCGCCCATTGCAGGCCATGTTAATCGGTCGGGCGACCTAAGCAAACCGGCCGGCTGCAAGGTCTGGTTCCCTTGCGGAGCAGGGAAAGCTGCCCGGATCCGCCTGCGCCAATTCCTAAATTTTCGGTAAGCCCTCGGCCAGGTAAGGATTTAGCAAGGTCTGAAAGTTACCAAATGGTCAATCTTTTAGGGAGATTTGACCATGAGCGACCAAGCAGCCGAGCCGACAGGCGGTGAAACCGGTTCCCTCAGTGCGGGCGTTTCCCATCCAGCGTCAAGCGAGCCAGCAACGGCTTCCGCGGCGGAAACCGCGGCCATCGACGCGCCGGTATCCGAACCCGTGGCGGCTGAGTCTTCGGTGTCCGAGCCGTCGATGTTCGAGCCGTCCCTGGTTGAGGCGGCGGCGTCCGAGGCGCCGAAGGTCGAGGCCGTAAAGGCCGAGGTGCCGAAGGTCGAGGCGAGCGCTCAGGCCGCGCAGCCGGAAGCCGCCGACGAGAAAATTTCGCAAGCCCCCGGCAAGGTCATCGTGATGCCGCGTGGCGATCGCACCTGGGCCGGCCATGGCATCCATGTCGAGTCAGGGGCGGCCGGGCACGACAGCGTCTTTGGCAAGCGCCGGATCGCGGCGGTCGCCGCCGTGATAGCGCTGGCGACGGTCGCGGGCGCGCTCGGCGGTGCGTTTGCCACCGCAACCTTCCTGCATGGCGGCAGCGACGTGGCCGCGAACAGCAGCCAGCCCTTGTCGAGCCAGCCTTTGTCGAGCCAAGCCTCGCTGGAGGCGTCGTTGTCGCGGATCGACTCCGATGTTCAGGCGCTGAAAGCCGGCCTCGATCACACCGCCAAAGTCGGCCTGAGCCAGTTCAACAAGACCTCTGAGCGTCTCGACAAAGTCGAACGCGCCCAGGCTGAGCCGGCGGCCAAGCTCGCCAAGCTCAGCGAAGCCGTCGACAAGCTGCATGCGTTGCCGGTTCCTCCTCCCGCGATGGCCGCAGCGGCGCCCGCCGCACCCGTCGCGTCGAAAGAGACCACCGGCTCGATAACGCCCGCACCCGGCCAGCAAGCCTCAGCGGCGCCCGGGGCACCCAAGACCGAAGTTGGCCGGATGCCGACACTGGATGACTGGGTGCTGCGTGACGTCGGCTACGGGGGTGCCGTGATCGGCAGCCGCCGCGGCACCTACGAGGTCTATGCCGGCGATATGATCCCGGGTCTCGGCCGCGTCGACGCCATCCGCCGCCAGGACGGCCGCTGGGTGGTCGTGACCAGCCGCGGCCTGATCGTCGCGCGTTAAGATACCTTCGTCCGGCTTTCACCGGGACGTGAGAGTGCGGCTGACGTCGCAGGGCAGCCGCCGTCTTTTTGCCTATTTCCTGAACGAAGTGCCGCGCTGGCTCTCGGAATGAGGGCTGCCGCGTGGTGTTTGTCAGGACATGGGCCGTTCGTTGCGTCTATTGATCATCACGCTTGCGCTTCTCTTTGGCTCGCTGGCGCCAAGCCTTGCGCAAAGCGCGCCAGCGCTGGAGCGCGGTACTGCGATTACCGATCCGGCCGCGCTGCGCGAACTCGACCACGGTCCCCTTGGCCTTGCGCGGATGCTATCGGCATCGCCATCATCGAACGAGCCGCTCACCGACGGCGCGTTGTTCGCATTGCCGGCCGTCACGCCAATTCGAAAATCGCTCGACGAAGAATTCGAGCGATATATGCAACGGCACAGGGTTGAGCTTCCAAATCAAACCATCGGTGTCGGGCCGCAGTTCGATTTCCAACTGTTCGACCGTGACCAGCTTTATTCCAACGCGACGCGCTTTGTGCTGGCGGGCGTTGTCAACCGCATGGACCGCGCCTATGTCGCCCCTCGCGGTTGCGGCGAAATTCGCCTGATCTATCGGCTCACCGAGATCGATGCGCCGCCCGTCGGCGATCACGGCGCCTCGGCGCGGCTGCCGATGACGCTCAATCTGGTCCTGAAGGCGAAAGCCGACCATGCCACCGACGGCAAGGGCGCGGCGCTCACCTGCGCGGCTGTCGCGCGGCGGTGGCTGGAATCGGCCGACTGGCCGCTCACGGGTGCGGCGCTGGCGCAAAAATTGACCGCTAAAGGGGGTCCGCTCGCGCTGATCGGACCTGATAACATCGAGCGGATCGAAACCAACATTCAGATCGCGCATGTCACGCCATCGCCGGCCCACGAATTCCGCACCGACTACCTGCTGAAGGTCTTTGATTACAATTTGCAATCGAAGGCGTTCGAGGAGGCAACGCTGGAAGACCAGATCGATCGGGAACGTTTGTTGTCGGATGAAAGGCTGCAGCGCGATTTCAAGAGCTGGTTGCTCGATCCCGCTCACTTAAGCGAATTCGATCGCGGGACAGTCCTGATCCCGAAGGAGTTCCTCGCCAAGGCTGCGATTGCGCCGACCCCGATCGGCTTCTCGGCCTCATCGTTGCAACCGGCTTTCGGAATGGTGCAGGGCGAGGCCGAGCATCCGATCTTCTCGACGGATGACGTTGTGACGGCGCTGCAAAGGGCCGCGGCGCGCGGGATCAGCTTGCAGAACATTCGCTCGGTCGCGGGCTTCGAGCGCCGCCTCAACGACATCACCTGCGCCGGATGCCACCAGACCCGCGGCATCGGCGGGTTTCATTTCCCCGGTGTCGACTGGATGGCGACCAATCCTTCCAACACGTTGATCGTGCCGGCTTCGCCGCATTTCTTCGGCGACCAGGTTCGCCGCCGCGATATTCTCGCCGAAATCCGCGACGGCAAGCCGGTCGATTATGGCCGCGGCTTTTCCGAACGGCCGCAACTGCGCGGCAGCCATGAACTTGCCGGCACCGAATATGACGACGGCTGGGGCGCGCACTGCTATGGCACGCAGGCCAAAGCCGCCGGCAACGACCGCAGCTTTACGTCGTGGAGTTGCGCCAAGGGGCTCGCCTGTCAGGTCATGAGCGAGGCCTCGCGCATGGGCATGTGTTTCGTGGGCAACTGATACGCGGCCCCGCCGCCAGCGAGATTGACAGTAAGCTTACTAATCGTGTTTCATACAACCAACCGCCAAAGGAATGCGGGAGGAAACATGGACGACATCCTGATCGTCGGCGGCGGTATTGGCGGCTTGACCCTTGGCCTGGCGTTGCATGCGGCCAACATTCCCTGCCGCGTCTTCGAGTCCGCACCGGAAATCCGCGCGGTTGGTGTCGGCGTCAATCTCCTGCCGCATGCCACCAGGGAACTCGCCGCGCTCGGCCTTGAAGCTGATCTGGCGCGGGTGGCGATTGCGACGAAAGATTCGACCTTCTTCAACCGTTTCGGCCAGTTGATCTATCAGGAGCCGCTCGGACGCGCGGCCGGCTACGACCAGCCGCAATTCTCGATCCATCGCGGCGATCTGCAAATGGTGCTGCTGGAAGCCTTCAAGAGCCGCGCCGGGGTCGATCGCATCCTCACCAATCATCATTGCACCAGTGTCGAGCAGGACGAGGGTGGCGTCTCCTTGCGTTTTTCGGATGGCACAAGCGTGCGCGGTCGCGCCGCCATCGCCTGCGACGGCATCAATTCAGTGATCCGCAAGCAGTTCTTCCCGGATGAGGGCGAGCCGCGCTATTCCGGCGTCAACATGTGGCGCGGCGTCACGCGGTGGAAGCCGATTTTATCGGGCGCGAGCATGACGCGCGCGGGCTGGCTGTCGCATGGCAAGATGGTGATCTATCCGATCCGCGAGGCCGGCAGTGATGGCCTGCAACTCGTCAACTGGGTCGCCGAGATCGAAACGCCGGTCTATCGCCGCCGCGACTGGAATCGCGCAGGTTCCCTCGACGACTTCATCGGCGCTTTTGCCGACTGGCATTTCGACTGGCTCGATGTTCCCGCCTTCATCCGCGCCGCCGACAGCGTGCTGGAATTTCCGATGGTCGATCAGGACCCGCTGCCACGCTGGAGTTTCGGCCGCGTGACGTTGCTCGGCGATGCCGCCCATCCGATGGTGCCGCGCGGCTCCAACGGCGCCGGCCAGGCGATCCTCGATACGCGGGCGATGACCTCGGCGCTATCAGCCAACGCCGATCCCGTCGTGGCGTTCGCGGCTTACGAGAAGGAGCGGCTGGAGAAGACCACCCGCATCGTTCTCACCAACCGCACCAATCCGCCGGATGCGATCCTGCGCGAAGTTCATCAACGCACCAACGACCAGCCGTTCAAGGCGATTGGCGACGTCATCAGCCATGATGAGCTGGTCGCGTTGTCCGACAGCTACAAGCAGATCGCAGGCTTTTCCCAGGAAGCGTTGCGCGCGTGACCGGCACATCACCAAAAGACGCCTCGTCCGTCGATGTCGCAGCTTTCATCGATGCCCAGCCGGTCGGCGCATTCCAGCTCAAGCTGCTGTTGATCTGCGCGACCGTGCTGTTTCTCGACGGCTTCGACACCACGGCGATCGGCTATGTCGCACCGGCGCTCGCCAAGGAATGGAATATCGGGAAGGCTGCGCTTGGCGTGGTGGTCAGCGCAGGCCTGGTTGGCCTGATGATCGGCGCGCTGCTGTTCGGCCCGCTGGCCGACCGCATCGGACGCAAGAAGGTCATCGTCTTTTCCACGCTGGCGTTCGGCATTGGCACGCTGATCACGTCGTTCGTCAACGACGTGAATACGCTGTTGGCGATCCGGTTCCTGACCGGGCTCGGTCTTGGCGGCGCGATGCCGAATACCATTGCGCTCACCTCCGAGTTCAGTCCGCATCGCCGCCGCGCCACCATGGTGATGGTGATGTTCGTCGGCTTTTCGATTGGAGCTGCGCTCGGCGGCTTTCTGGCCGCCGCGTTAGTTCCGCAATTCGGCTGGCGGTCGGTGTTTGTCGTCGGCGGCGCCGCGCCGATCGTGCTGGCGCCGTTCCTGGTGTTGAAATTGCCGGAATCGGTTCGCTTCCTGGCGCTAACCGGTCGTGCCGACGCGCGCGTCGCAGAGCTGCTGGCCTTCGTCAATGCGAAAGCGGTTTTTGCCGCCGGTACGCGCTTCGCCGTGAATGAACCTGAACTGAGGGGCATTCCGGTCCAGCATCTGTTCAGGGGTGGGCGAACGCTGGCCACGCTGCTGTTGTGGGTGGTGTTCTTCATGAGCCTGCTCGATCTCTACTTTCTGTCGAACTGGTTGCCGACGGTGCTGAACGATCTCGGCGCCTCGATTTCGCAAGCAGCCATCATCGGCTCGATGTTGCAGGTCGGTGGCGTTGTCGGCACCTTCGCGCTCGGCAGCATCATCGACCGCTTTTCGTTTCGCGCGCTGGCGCTGGTCTATTTCATCGCGGTGTTCGCGGTCGGCGCCATCGGCCATCTCGGGCATTCAGCCGTCCTGGTCACGATCGCGATCTTCATCGCCGGATTCTGCATCGTCGGCGGACAGATCGCCGCCAATGCGCTCGCCGCCGGATATTACCCCACTTCGGTACGCGCGACCGGCGTTGGCTGGGCACTGGGCGTGGGGCGGGTCGGCTCGATCGTCGGCCCTCTCGTCGGCGGCGTTCTGCTCAGCCTGAAGTGGAGCGCGGGCGACGTGTTCATGGCCGCGGCGGCCGCCGCGCTCTGCGCGGCGCTGGCGGCGTTTTCGCTGGGCCGGCTGGCCGGATTGGGAGGAAGAGGCAAAGGCGTTTCTGATCGAGCACCGCCGCTGGAGGCGGTGACGCGGGCTCAAGCATAGGTTAGCTTGGGCGCGTAACCACCGGGGAGCCGCGCCGTGACCGATCCGACCGGAGAAAGCAAGGAACGCAACCGCGAGATCGCCGCCAATGAAAGCGCGCGGCAGACCACCAGTTCCATTCGCGTCAGTGTCTGGGCAATCCTGGTCGCCGTGGTTGTCGGGCTGGCCGCATTCGGCTGGGTGTTCCTCCACAACCAATAGACTACGCGCAAAGCTCAGCTCAGACGTAATGCGTCAGCCGCTTGCCGGGCAAGAGGTCATAATAGGCCGCCCGCCAGCCGGGCAGGGCCGCCACGCGGCCGAGCCAGCCATCGATTGCGGGATGGCTCGCTTTGAAATCATATCCAGTCTCGTCACTCGGGTAATGCAGGTAGGCGATCATCGAGATATCCGCGATCGTCGGCCGGTCGCCGGCGGCAAAGGCGTGTCCGGCGACATGCCGCTCCAGGATGCCGAGGAAATCGTCGAGACGCCGCCGCAGAAATTGCAGCACGTTCGGATCGGGCGACGGCGTGAAGGTGCGCAGGAATCGATAGGTCGCCATGTAGCCGGAGAGCTTGTGATTGTCCCAGAACAGCCAGCGCAGCACTTCAAATTTCTCGGCCGCGCTCTCGCCACCGAAGCGGCCATACTGTTCGGCGAGCTTGAGCAGGATCGGCGCGGTCTGGGTCAGGCGCATGCCGTCTTCTTCGAGCACAGGGATTTCGCCCATCTCGTTGACGGCCTGCCGCCATTCCGCCGTCCGCGTCACGCCGCCGGCGAAATCGGTCCACACCGGCTCGAAGCTCTGGCCGCAGAGAGACAGCATCAGCGCCAGCTTGTAGCTGTTGCCGGACTCGGGGAAGTAATGCAGGCGGTAGGTCGGCATTCGCGTAATCCTTCACGCCACGGTGCCGGACGCTTTCAAATTCCGGATTGCATTTTCGTCGTAGCCGGCCTCGCGCAAGATCTCCCCGCTGTGTTCGCCGATGTCGGGCGGACGTTTCGGTTTGACCTTCTCGCTGCCGTCGACCCAGATCGGGCTGTTGATCGTGAGCATGGTGTCGTTTTCGAACGGCACCAGCACCTCATTGTCGATCATCTGCTGGTCGTGCGGGATGTCGTCGAGGATGCCGACCACGCCGAACACGAGGCCGTTGCCGTCGAGAGCAACCCGCCATTCGGCCAGGTCCCGCGTGGCAAAGATCTGGTCGAAGATCGCGATCAGTTCCAGCGAACGCGCGTGGCGATCGGGCCTGGTGGCAAATCTTGCGTCGTTGATGAGGTCTTCGCGCCCAAGGCAACGGGCGAGTGCCGGCCATTGCCGTTCTTCATTGAGCAGCGACAGGATCAGCCAGCGTCCGTCCTTGCAGCGATAATGGTTGGTTACGGCATTGAGCGCGCGCTCGCGCGGGCGCCGCTCCTGGAATTGCGCGCCGCATAATTTGGCCTGCGCCAGTATGCCGGCTGCCCACAGGCCGTTCGCCATCAGGTTCGACGAGACATGCGAGCCTTCGCCCGTGCGTTCGCGCTTGTAGAGCGCCGTGACGATCGCGCCGTAAAACGCCATCGCGCAGGGGTGATCGCCCATGCCGGGAAGGGAGCGTGCCGGCGTCGTATTCTCGTCGGCGCGCACGAGATCCATCAGGCCTGAACGCGCCCAATAGGCGTTGCTGTCGAAGCCGGGCTTGTCGGCCTCCGCGCCCTTCTCGCCATAGCCAGTGAAGGAGGCGTAGATCAGGCGTGCATTCAGCGGCTTGATGTCCTCATAGGTGATGCCGAGGCGCTTTCGCACGCTCGGCGGAAAATTGGTGATGAAGACGTCTGCCTCACGCGCCAGCCGATACAGCACCTCGCGTCCCTCGGGCTTGGCCAGATCGAGCGCCAGGCTGCGCTTGTTGCGCGATTCCAGCAGCCAGGCGAAATTATGCGGGCTGATCGGGTATCCCGGCAGCTTCGGCAGGTTTCGATAGGGATCGCCCGTTCCCGGCGGCTCGATCTTGATCACTTCGGCGCCGAAATCCGACAGCACGGTGGCGGCCGCGGGCGCGGCGATGAAGCTCGCGCAATCCAGAACCTTCAGCCCCTCGAAGATGCCCTTGTCCATGGTTGGCGTCGCTCCGCTCGTTGCGTGGCCGGTCAATGGATGCATTTGACCGATGTCAGCCATCGATGCAACGCCCGCTTTTTCATGACCTTCCGCAGGAAGGGCGCGGCTCAAGTCTCTCCAGAGCGTCGGTTCGATGACGAAATGCTCAACCCTCTGGTCACAAGCGGCGCCCTTGCCATCGACAGCGGGCCTGAATCTGGCAATATGCTCGCGACGGTTGTGAGTCCAGGATAAGCTGCCCGCAGCGTTTGGGAACGCTCGGATTTAAGAAAGAACAATTTTAAAGAGAGACCGGTATGTGGTCCTTTCGCTTACGTTTGCTGGCGTGTCTTGCGTTATTTGCGCTGAGCCGGGGACAGGCCCGCGCCGGGGACTTTGAGGACTGTACCGGGCCGCTCGGGGAAAAGACCGAGGCAGCCTGTACGGCAGTTCTCGATGACGCACAGCGGGCGGCCGAGGATCGCGTCAAAGCCTATATCGCCCGCTCACGCTTCTCGACCGGCCGCGGCAAATTCGATGCGGCGACGTCCGATGCGGAAGCCGCCCTTGCACTCAATCCGCAATCGGCTTGGGCGTTTGTCGCCCGCGCCTATGCGCGGCAACGCAGTGGCAAGCTCGATGCGGCGCTCGCCGATTATAACCATGCGGTCGAACTCGAACCGAAGAACCCACAGATTTTGAGCTCGCGCGGGTTCCTGCGGGCCGAGCAGAAAGCCTGGGCCGAAGCGCTGGCCGATTTCAACGAAGCGACTGCAAAGCGCCAGGACTACGCCGAGGCCTACGTCGGGCGCGGGCGCGTTTATGCCGAGACGGGGCAGCTTGACCAGGCCTTGGGCGAGCTCAATGCGGCGCTTGCGATGAGCGCGACGGTGCAGAACGGTTTTTACTGGCGTGGACAGGTCTATCGACGCAAGGGCGACGTCGATCACGCGATCGACGATTTTTCGCGCGCGATCGCGCAGGCACCGCAGACGGAGCGTTCAGCCTATTTTGCCCGCGCCCAGCTCTTTGTCGCCAAGGGCGACTATGCCCGCGCTATTGCCGATTTTGACAAGCTGCTGTCTTTGCTGCCCGACAACAAAGCTGTGCAGCAGCAACGCCAGACGGCCGTGGCGATGCAGACGGAACTTGCCAAGGTGCACGAAGCCAAGTCCGCGCCGGCCGCCTCTCCAAACCTGGCTGCTACGCCGCCTGCACTCACGCCTTCCCCGGCGTCCTCGGATCAACTCATCAAGCAAGCGACGCAGCTTTGGAATCAGAAGAAATATGCCGAGGCCATCACGGCTCTCAATCAGGCGCTGGGCGCCAATCCGGGTGACGAAAAGGTTCTGCGGCTACGTGCCACCTCGCTGATCACAGTTGGCCGCTACGCCGATGCCCGAGCCGACGCGGAAGCCGTGCTCAAATTGAAGCCGAATGACTCGCCAATGCTGGCGAGCCGGTCGCTCGCATTGCTTGGGTTGAAACAAAACGAGGAAGCCCTGATCGATGCCAATCGAGCGATTGACAACAATCACAACAGCGCAGACGGTTATGTGACCCGCGGCACGGTTTATTTCGTCATGGGAAAAATGACCCAGGCACTGGCCGATTTTGACAGCACGATCGCCCTCAATCCAAAGGCGGATGGTCCCTACAACGAACGCGGTCAGACCTATCTCGCGCTCGGCCAGCTCGACAAGGCACTGGTGGATTTCGATCGGGCGCTTGGTCTCAATGCGGGGAACGAAGGCGCGCGCGCCGCGCGAGGTCTGACGCTCTTATTGAAAGGAAATTCGGCGGAAGGCCTGGTCGACATCAGGAGCGTGCTTGATCGTAACCCGAACAACAGCATCGCCGAAATCGGCCAAGGGCTGGCGATGTTGACTACCGGCCAGACCGACCGAGCATTGGTCGCACTTAATCAGGCGGTCGGAAAGAACACAAACTATGACGTGCTGGCGCGGGTGCTTCGCGCCAGGGCGCTGCTTGCGAAGAAAGATACGAACGGCGCGCTGGCCGATCTCAACATGGCGCTCGGCGCGCGCCCGAACGATTCCGGCGCGCTGCTGTTGCGCAGCCTCGTCTGGCTTGACATGCGCGACTTTGGCAAGGCCCTGGACGATCTCAACAAGGCGATTGCCGAGCGCGAGACGGTCGAAAACTACTATGTGCGCGCGAAAGTCTACGAAGCGCAGAACAAGTTCGACAAGGCGGCGGATGATTATCGCCGATCGACCCAACTCCCGGCTGCCACCGTCTTCGACGTGGCGGCACAGACCGACGCACGGCAGAAGGTTCAGCAACTCTCAAAAAAGGTTCCGTGCGGCAGTTCCACCGGCACCGGCACTTGTTTGTGAAATCTATTCCTCACCCGATAGCAGCGCGGCATTGCCGCCGGCTGCCGCGGTGTTGATCGTCACCGTTTGCTCGGTGGCAAAATGCGTCAGGTAATGCGGGCCGCCGGCCTTGGGACCGGTACCGGAGAGGCCGGAGCCGCCGAATGGCTGAACGCCGACCACAGCCCCAATCATGTTGCGGTTGACGTAAATATTGCCGACCGCCAGCCGGTCGACGACGGCCTCGACCATGTCGTCGATCCGCGAATGAATGCCAAGCGTCAGCCCGTAGCGGGTAACGTCGATCGAGGCCAGCACGTCCTCGAGGCTGCCGGCCGCGTAACGCACCACATGCAGAATGGGGCCGAATACTTCTTCGGTGAGCTGACCGGCGTTCGAGAGTTCAAAGATATGCGGCGCGACATATTGGCCGGACGGCGCGGTCCCCTCAAAATGCACGCGCGCCTCGCGCTTCATGCGCGTGGTGTGCGCCTCCAGCCGCACCTTGGCCTCGGCGTCGATCACGGGACCGATCTGAACGCTTGGATCCGTGGGGTCGCCGATCTTCAGCTCGTGCGCTGCGCCGGAAATCATCTCGATCATGCGGTCGGCGACCTCTTCCTGGACGAAAAGTATCCGCAAAGCCGAGCAACGCTGGCCCGCCGATCGGAACGCCGAGGCGAGAACGTCGTCCGCAACCTGCTCGGGCAGCGCGGTCGCATCCACGATCATGGCGTTGATGCCACCGGTCTCGGCAATCAGCGGCACGATCGGACCGTCCTTGGCGGCCAGCGCGCGGTTGATGGCGCGTGCGACTTCGGTCGAGCCGGTGAAGACAACGCCGGCGACATCTGGATGGGCCACGACCGCAGCGCCGATGCGGCCATCGCCGGGCAACAGATGCAGCGCGGAGGACGGCACGCCGGCTTCGTGCAGCAGGCGCACCGCCTCAAACGCGATCAGCGGCGTCTGCTCGGCGGGCTTGGCCACCACCGCATTGCCGGCCATCAGCGCCGCCGTGATTTGGCCCGTGAATATCGCCAGCGGAAAATTCCAGGGCGAGATCGCGACAAACACACCGCGGCCGCGCAGTCCTAACACGTTGCTCTCGCCGGTCGGGCCCGGCATGATCTCGCTGGTGCCAAACAGATCGCGGCCGAGGCTCGCATAATAGCGGCAGAAATCCGTGGCCTCGCGAACTTCCGAGATCGCGTCATCGAGCGTCTTGCCGCCTTCGCGTTGCAGGAGCGCGACGAAGCGCGCGGCGCGTTGTTCGAGAAGGTCGGCGGCGCGATCGAGATGACCGGCACGGGTCGCCGCCGGCGTTCGGCTCCAACTCAAAAATCCAGCGCGGGCGGCGGCCATAGCTGCATTCGCGCCCTCAACGGCCGGCTCGATCACGCTTCCGACCGGCGTTGCCAAATCAGCGGGGCCGAAAAGCCGTCGCGCCTTCCCGGTACCGGCCTTGCCATCGATCAACGATGTCGCAGTGACAGGCGCGGTCTCGGCTTTGACGGCGGCCAGCAGTGACTGCAACGCCGCACGGTCGCCGAATTCGAGGCCGCGCGAGTTTTGCCGTTTCGGCCGGTAGAGATCGGCTGGCAATGGAATGTTCGGATGACGGGCGTTTTCGGATTTGCCGATGATGTCGGCCGGGCGCCGCAGCAGCTTTGCCACCGGCACCGCCTCATCGGCGGCGAGCGCCACGAAGGAGGAGTTGGCCCCGTTTTCCAGCAAGCGCCGCACCAGATAGGCGAGGAGGTCGCGGTGGCTACCGACGGGAGCATAGGTGCGACACGGCAGTTCGGGATGGTCCTCGGCGAGTCGCGCATACAGCGCTTCGCCCATGCCGTGCAGGCGCTGCAGTTCGAAACCGCTTTCGTCGTTCGCCAGTTCCAGAACGGTGGCGACCGTCAGCGCATTGTGGGTGGCAAACTGCGGAAAGAGCCAGGGCCTTAAGCCGAGAAGATTTTCGGCACAGGCGATGTAGTTCAGATCGGTCATCGCCTTGCGTGTGAACACGGGATAATCCGATAGCCCGCGTTCCTGAGCGCGCTTGATCTCGCTGTCCCAATAGGCGCCCTTGACGAGCCGCACCATCATGCGCCGGTTCAGTCGGGCCGCCAGTTCGTCCGCATAGTCGATCACCGCCGCGGCGCGCTTCTGGTAGGCCTGAATGGCCAAGCCAAAACCGTCCCAGCCTTTGAGCGAGGCGTCGGCAAAGCTAGCCGCAATCACCTCCAGCGAAAGCTCGAGCCGGTCGGCTTCCTCGGCGTCCACCGTGAGGTTGAGGTCGTAAGCCTTCGCTCGTTGCGCCAGATCGATCAGCCGCGGCACCAACTCGCTCACGACCCGTTGCCGGCTCAACGCCTCGAAACGCGGATGCAGCGCCGAAAGCTTGATGGAAATGCCGGGACGGTCGGGCAGGGGACGCGTGCCGGCACTGGCGCCGATCGCTTCAATCGCACTCGCATACGCGTTGAAATAACGCTCCGCATCGGTGGCGGTGCGCGCACCCTCGCCGAGCATGTCGAAGGAGTAGCGGGGAGAAGCGCCTGATTGAGCCCGCGCCAGCGCGGCTTCGATGGTCTCGCCAAGCACGAAATGGCTGCCCATCAGCCGCATCGCCTGCCGCGTGGCAGCGCGCACCGTAGGCGCGCCGAGGCGCTTCACCAGCCGGCCGATGGTTCCGTCAGGGGTTTCTCCTGGCTGAATCACCCGCGCCGACAGGCCGAGCGCCCAGGCCGAGGCGTTGACCAGGAACGCGCTCGATCTGGTCTCATGATGGATGAAGTCGCCCTCGCCGAGCTTGTCCTCGATGAAGCGGTCGGCGGTGCGCGCGTCCGGCACGCGCAGCAGCGCTTCCGCCAGTACCATCAGCGCGAGGCCCTCCCTGGTGGAGAGCGCGAATTCGCGCAGCATATCCTCGACGCCGCCGAGCGGATCGTCGTTTGAGCGGATGGCCTCGATCAGGCGCGTCGTGGTTTGATCGATTCGGGCCTCGCGATCGCCGCTCAAGCGCGCCGTTGCCAACAGCCGATCGGCAATGGCCGCGTCTTCCGGGGCGTAGGTCGCCGTGAATGTCGGAAAGGAGGCGGGCTCAGATGTCATCGCGTGCCCCGACACAGATTCGGGACACGATCATACATCAAGCTACGCGAGTTGGGTTGCCCGTATTTAGCGTGTGCTCAGCGAAGCACTGTGGCCGATCGGCGCGAGAGACGGCCGATCCTGGCGCTTGGACCACGACACATAGCTTGCGACCAGCGTCATGATCGCTATGCCGGCTACGCTGACCAGAATCTGTTCCACGAGCGAGCCGGAACCCGTCACCAGAACAAAATGACCTGCGAAGGAGAGGAACACGCCGGCGCAAAACACCGGCAGTACCTGTTCGCCGCACACGATCAAGGGCCTGAAAATGGGTGAGTTCAATCCCGGCCAGTTCTTCGAGATCAATCGCGTGGCAAACAGCGCCACGACGATAAAATGCAGAAGGCGATAGGGAGCCAAGTTGACCTTGTCGATCGGAATGAACGTGTCATGCAGCCAGATCGGCAGCATCTCGCCCAGTGCGGGGATGCGGCCGGCCATCGTCATGGCGAATGCAAAGACGAGATAGGCAAGTCCGAGGTAGCCCCAGACCGGTGCGCGAAAGCGCGCGCGCAACCGGTCGACGCCGCCGAGCGCGCACCAGGCGCCGAGCACAAACAGCAATTGCCAGCAGAAAGGGTTGAAATTCCAGTTTCCGTCCGGAAAGGTCTGCAATGTCCATTCGAACTGGCGCGCGGCGACGTAGAGCGCCATTGACGCGGCCAGCGTCAAGCCGGGTACGCGCAGCATCAGCCACAACACGGCCGGAAAGCATGCCATCAGCAGGACGGAGAGCTGGAGTACGTCGAGGTTCAGCGCCCTCGATTGCAGCAGCAATCCATGCGCGATGGTGCGGACCGGATCGTCGAGGAGGCCCGCGATGTTGAACTCGTAGATGATGTCGGGCGCGGCATAGCGCGTCGCGATATCGCCGATCGACACGGCGTAGATCGCAAACAGCACGATGAACGCGGCATAGAGCTGCCAGGCGCGCTTGAGCACCCGCGTGGCGCCGACGATGCCGCCGCGTTCAAGCATGATGGGCGCATAGGTCAGCGCGGCGGTATAACCGATGATGAACACGAACAGGTCGACGGCGCCGGAAAAACCGAAGTTACGCAGCGTGATCCAGCTCACCTTGTTGTTCGGGATATGGTCCAGGAATATGAACCAGTTCGCCAGACCAAGAAGCAGGTAGACTCTCGGGTCGCGCGCATGTCGCGCGAGCGCTGCATTGGAATTCATGAGGGTTAATTTCGTGTGGGGCGTTCTGCCGGCCTGACAATCAAGCAACGACTTAAGGCGCTTCGGATGCGCTTTCAACCAGGCTCGCCGTGTTGTGAGTCAAAGGTGATCGTCGGTTGCGTAAATGGTAAAGGTCACATCAAAACACGAAGCCGTGAGCCGCGGGAATATTTTAGAATGCGTCAAGGAAATCGGATTGGCGCCGCGTGCGCGAATCGTTAACGCCTGGTAATCGTAAGAGGCGACGGACCGCAGCCGCAAGGCGCGGCGTTCGCTCCATACTTGATCAGCAGAGCGAGAACGATCACGAGCAGAATAATGAAAAGAAGCCGCCGTTTCATGGTGGCGAGTGTGACATCGGCGGTCGTCAAGTCAATTCCGGACCGTGGTCAGATGCTGAGATTGCATAGAGTGCCGGCGTAAAAAATAGACGCTCCGGCCGCTGACACCAGCGGCCGGAGCTTCTCGAAAGCTGCGCGATCAAGCTCGATCAGTAGGCGCAGACGTTCACGGTACGAAGGCGGTAGCCGTAGGGCGTCAGCACGCGCCGGGTCACATAGCAGCCGTCGTCGACATAACCGACGCCGAGTCCGAAGCCGCCGAAGTGGTGATGATGGAAGCCTCCATTCCAGCCGCCCCAGGGCTTTGCTGATGCGCTGGAGGGAGCCAGCACGATGGCGCTGAGAGAGGCAGCGGCGGCGAGTGCGATCATCAGTTTGCGGTACATGGTCGTTCTCCTCGATATGTGCGCGGGTCGCGCGGGTTGCACAATCAGTTTCACCCCTTGCTTGTCAGTCGCGCGGTTTCAAAACGGGGTTCGAGAAAGCCCCATTCGGTTCGAGGAATTTTTTCTGAATGCTTGTTCAGCTTCGGGTGGTGGAAATGCGCGGGCGTACAGAAGCGTCAGGCAGCAACAGGCTTTTCGTCGCCAATGAGCGCGGACAGGGTGTCGGCCTGAACAATGACGCACACGCTCATCGGCTCCGCGCGGCCACGAATTTCGACGTCCTGCCGGGGCAGCGCGTCAATTGAGATATCCGCGGTCGCGCGCACTTCGTCCGAGAAGATCACCTCGCAGCCAAGGCCCTTGGTCATGTCCTGCAACCGTGCCGCGACGTTGACGGCATCGCCAAGCGCGGTGAACACCATGTGCTCGCGATAACCGATCTCGCCGACGATCACCTCGCCACCGTGAATACCGATGCCGAAGCGGATCGGCTCGCGCAGGTCGTTTTTGAGGAATCGGTTTAATTCCTCGATGTGAGCGGAAATGCGCGCCGCGGCTTTCAGAGCCTGGCGGCAGGCGGTCTGGCGATCGGTTGCAAGCCCGAACAGAGCGAGTTGCCCATCGCCGAGAAACTGGTTCGGCCGGCCGCCGCATTCGATCACGGCTTGCGACACCGCACCGAGGAAGCGGTTGACAATGAACACCGTGTCGAATGGCAGGCGGTTTTCCGCGAGCCGCGTCGAGCCGCGCATATCCACGAACATGCTGACGAGATAACGCTCCTCGCCGATATGCGAGGGGCCGCCCTGAGGTGTCGCCACCGGTTGCGGCGTGAAGATCTGGAAGAAGGAAAGGTCGCTTTCGGGGCGGAGCTGACAGGCGAGCCGGATCGCAGGGTCTGAAGCGCTGCCGACCCGGTTGAGGATGAAGGTTTCGCGGTTCGAGGGCTCCGGCAAGGAGGTGCAGTCGCCGATCACCCGAATCCGGCAGGTGGAGCAGCGGGCGCGGCCGCCGCATACGCTCGCATGCGGAACCTGATGGCGCAGGCTGGCCTCCAGCACGGAAAGGCCCTTCGGTACCCGGACGGTGCGGCCATTGCCGTAAGACAAAGTGATTGTGCCGACGCGCCTTTCGCGAACGCTGCGTACACCCCGCGCCGCCAGTACCAGCCCAAGCAGGCCGAGATAGCCGATCATGAAGTCGCCCGTGATTCTTTCGAGCCTGTCGGCCTGGGCCGGCGTGCCCACCTTGTCCGGCGAGAGATTGGCAGCCCGCCACTCCGGGTCAGCGCTTTCTTTCACGACGGTACGGCCGCTCTGATAGAGGCCGAGCAGGGCCAGCGTCGGCAGCAGCACGGCTGCGGCCAGCAAGAAAGGGGCGGCGCGTCGGAAGAACGACTTCATCCGTAGCCAGAAGTAAAGGCCGATGCTGCCGTGGATCCAGGCAATGACCAGCACGGACATTGTCAACACGAAGCGGGGAGACAACGTCGCGAAGTATCCGTGAAGCACCTGTGGATAAAGCCGGGAGACGCTGAACAGCGTGTAGCCGAGCCGCGTGCTGATGACGTGCGCGGCGGCGAGCAGCGGGATACTCAAGCCGAGCACGAGTTGTAACGGCTCAATTGCTTTCCATCGAAACTGCCGACGCTCGTAGAGCGCCCAGATTCCCAGGCCGCCGTGAACGAGAAGCGCGGTGTAAAACACGATCGCGACGGGAAGGAACCGCCAGAACAGGAGATGGTAGTGCAGGCCCCAGGCCAACGCCTCCAGCGAAATGTTGCCGAGCGCGTGGTTGAGGAAATGGCTGATCAGATAGGCAAACAGGATGAGCCCGCAGACCATGCGAATCTGCCGCACGCTGACGCCGCGGCTGAATTTCCCGATTGGGGCGAGCTTAAGCGCGGTCATGCCGGTCCACCGATTCATAGACCAATGAAGCTAGCGTTTAATTCCACCGGGTACGAGTGGAGAACGTCCGAATTGAAGCCGCGGTGGGCAATGTCGGGGCGTTGACACCTCCGCCATAGTTGGGGACAAAGCGCCGTGACGATGACGCCCCAAGACAATTTTCGCGGAGTTGTGAAGACCTCAGTCCTTCGGCGGTGGCTTGGCGTCATCGCGCTGGTCGCGGCGATGACGGTGCTGCGCGGGGCTTATGCCGGCCTCACCGATCTGCGGACCGACGAAGCCTATTACTGGACCTGGTCGAAGGAAAACGTGCTTTCGTTTCTCGACCATCCGCCCATGATCGCCTGGTTCATTCGTTTTGGCACGACGATCTTTGGCGACACCAGTTTCGGGGCGCGGTTCTCCGGCCTTGTGGCGATGCTCCTGACGCAAGGGCTGCTCGCCGACATGGTCTGGCGCGTCACGCGCGATGTCCGCGCGGTCATCACAGTGGTCGCGATGATGGAGGCCTCGCTCTATTACGGCCTGCTGATGACGAAAGTGTCACCGGACGTTCCGCTGGTTCTGTTCGTCACCGCCATGGCATGGGCGCTGGTGCGGTTGGCCGGGAGCGGTGACGGGCGATGGTGGCTCGCGGCAGGCCTTTTTGCAGGATTGGCGGCGTTGTCGAAATTCACGATCGTCCTGCTGTTGCCGGCGGTGCTCGCCTTCATGTGGGTGCCGGCCTGGCGCGGGCGCTGGTTGCGTAGTCCGGCTCCCTGGGTGGCAGCGGCGATCGCCGTTCTGTTGTTCACGCCGGTCCTGGTCTGGAACGTGCAACATGACTGGGCGTCGTTTCGCTTCCAGGCCGTGCGGGCGACCGCGGCGCATCCGCTGGAGCTTCGCACGCTCGGCGAATTCATCGGAATGCAATTCGGCCTTGTCGGTTTTGTCCTGCTGCCGGTGGTCCTGACGGGTGTCGTCCTGACGGCGTGGCGCGGATATCGCCGCAACGAGCCGGTCGCTATCCTGCTGTCGACGGCGGTGATCGTTCCCTTTGTCTACTTCTTGTGGAAATCGCTGAGCCTGCGGGTCGGCGATACCTGGCCGACGTTCATCTGGCCGTTTGGTTTTGCGGCGGCCGCCATCAATCTTTCGATGCTGCGAAAGGAAGGGTGGTCTGCATCCTTTGTCGCGATGTCGTTCCGCTGGGCCAACATCGCGATCGTCTCCGGCATCGCCTTCGTTGTCGCGGTCTTCTTCTATTACCTGGCTGCGCCCTTCAACCTCATCGGCCGCACCGATCCGGTCGGCGGCGAGGCCGGTTACAGGCCGGTCATCGAGCGTACCGAGGCCGAGCTGCAAAAAACCGGCGCGACCTGGATTGCAACGACCGACTATCGCACCTACGCGATGCTGCGCTGGTTCTTCAATGGCCGTGTGCCGGTGGTGCAGATCAATGAGCGCGGGCGCTATCAGGGTTTCCGCGTGCCCGACATGAGCCTGATCGCCGGCCATGTCGGCCTCTATGTTGCGCCTCAGCCTTACGATAGCCCCGCTTATCCGTTGTGGGCCCTTGTCCCGGCCAGGCGCGAGCCGCTGGAAACGGTGGACCGCGTCTGGCGCGGGATCGTCATGGATACTTATGCGATCGAGAAGTTCACCGGCTGGATGCCGGAGCTGTCGCCGCCGCCGGAATCACCGCTGTTTCGCTGGCGGGTGCTGGCGTGAAAATCTGAACGGCCGATGCGCGTGGTGTGTTTCTCTGATTCTGCTCGCTCCTGATCGCATCGAAGCGCGCCGCGGCTCATTCCGGCGTTATGAACAAGTCGCAGCCCGTGCTGAGTTACTCCGGAACATTCGAGCCATCCAACGTCGTGTGTTCTCGCCGTAAGCCATTGTTCAAGCTTGAAAAAATAAAATGTGTCTAACTGGCAACAGTCGAAGAGGAAGTGAGGTGGAACCGCATTCCTAGCTCGCCTTTATTTCATACCGGCGCATTATGTCCTCCGACATTAGTCATATGATGATCGCAATTTTACTTTTCGAAATTTTGGGGGACTTACTCATGAAGCAGAGTCTTGCTGCCAAATTTGCTGTGCTGGGGTTTTTGCTCGCCGCGCCTCTGGGGGTCGCACAGGCGGCAGATATGCCGATGAAAGCGCCGCCGCCTGTGCCGGTCCCCACTTGGTCCTGGGCGGGATTTTATATCGGTGCCGATGTCGGCGGGGATTGGGCGCGCGACGTGGTGTCACCCACCGTTGCTGACGGAGGAGTTTTCCCCCGAACCAACCTGGTTAAGTCCAGCGGCGTAACGGGCGCTGGAACCGTTGGATATAACTTTCAAAACGGGATGGTCGTCTACGGCATCGAAGCTGATCTGGGCTATTTGACTCTTCGAGGAAACAGCCGGGATTTAGGCGGCGGCACCGAAGTCGATTTCATCGGCAATAGCGGTTTTTACGGGGATGTGACCGGTCGACTGGGTGTCACCCTTGATCGCACGCTGATTTACGTCAAAGGCGGTTATGCCTACTACAACGGCTCCGTATCGACCACGACGCTCATTCCCGGGTTCACGGTGGGTTCGGCTAGTTTTTCCAGCGGCTGGACCGCTGGAGCAGGCCTCGAATACAAAATTAGCCCCGACTGGAGCGTCAAGGGCGAATACCTGTACTTTGATTTTGGTACCAAGACCGCCACCCTTACAAGTGGCGCAGGCGCCGTTTTCGGTTATTCCAACGCGCTCACGGTCCAAATGCTCAAGGTTGGTGTGAACTATAAGCTCAACTGGGGCGCCCCGGTCATCGCCAAATACTGACCAACTCACGAGAGACGAAATTCGAAAGCCCCGGCATCGTCCGGGGCTTTTGCTTTTGGGGCGCCTGACTTGGTCGCCCGATTGGCGCCTCAACCGATCATGCCTCATCCCCGCGCTGGCGCAGCAGGTCTTTTGCCAGATCGGTCAGCGAAGGGCGCGGCAGCGCCGCAAATGGCAGCGGCCGGATGACGTCGATCGCAGCCAGCCCCAGCCGCGCGGTCAACAGACCGTTGAGGAAACCTTCCCCGAGCCGCTGCGACAGTTTGGCCGCGAGTCCATGGCCGAGCACCTGCTGGATCACGCTGTCGCTCGCCGCCATGCCGCCGGTGATGGCGAGGTGGCCGATGACGTGGCGCATCAGTTTTATCATGCCGAGCGTGCCGGGCCGCCCGCCGTAAAGCCGCGCCAATTGCCGGATCAGGCGGAGCGAGGCTGCGAACACGAAGAGGATGTCAAACAGCGCCCGCGGGCTGATGGCGGTGACGAGCGAGACGCGCTGCGCGGCGGCGGAAATCAGCAAGCGCGCTTGCTGATCGAGCGGGCTCATCAGCTCCCGTTCGGCCAAGCGGATCATGTCGGCACCATCGATGATGTCGCCGGCATGGTGGCTCAGCGTGGAGCGGGCGCGCGCCAGATGCGGGTTCTGATGGGCGATCTTCAGGAGATCACGCAAGACGGTGCGGCTTTCGCTGGCGTCGTCGCTCGCGATTACGGACGCCGCGCGCCGGTGCAGGTCTTCGATGGTCGCAAGGCGCATCAGGCCGACCACCTCGCGCGCGGTCACCACGATCAATGACAGCGCCGCGGCAAAGGTCAGTACCAGGCCGAGGATGCCCAAGCTCTCGCTGCGCGCAAACAGATCCTCGATCAAGTGCGCCACGCCGAGGCCCGCGCCGAGCAGCACCAGTCCACCGAGCGCGCTCCAGAACAGCGTCCCCCAACGGAAACGCGACTCGGCCGGGACGATCGCCGGCTCCAGAGCGACCGGCAACTGGGGTTCGCTTTCCGGGGTGATGTGAACCGTGCCGCGGGCGGGGCGGCTCTCATCGTTCGGATCGGTCACGACCACGCTGGCGTCGTCGAGCTTGAAGGTCGCAGGCTTGCGGTGAGGGACGCGTTCGCTCATTGGAGTTTGTCTCCGATCAAGAACTGCAACGCCCGGTCAAGGCGGATGTGAGGCAGCGCTACGGCATCCCCATCCTCTTTCGTCAGGCGAGGCGGCCGGAAGCGCAGGAAACGGAAGTCCGCATCCGTTTGCGCGCTGGCGAGGCCGGAAAACGCGGTCTCGCTTTCAAACAGGGCTTGCGGATCGCCGGGCAATTCACCGGGAAAGGTGGCGACTTCGGTATTTCCGTCAAACGTTTCGCCGTCGGCCTTTTCGCCAGCGATTGGTGTGCCCAGGATCGACGGCAAACTCTCCCGGTCACGTGTGACCTGAGCCTCCCGCGTGGCGCGGACGGCGGCAAGCGCCACGACGTCGATGGTGGCGCCGGTCACCTCGGCCCGCATCACGGCGCGGGCGACCGCGCGCCGCAGCACGGCTTCCAGCCGGTCATGGCTTGAATGGTGCAGATGGTCGGCTTTGGTTGCGGCAAACAGGATGCGGTCGATCCTGGGGCGAAACAGCGCGTTGAGGAAACTGCCGCGGCCGATCCGGAAGCAATCGAGAATGCCGGCGAGTGCCGCCTCCAGATCGAACAGCGCGTTCGGTCCCGAATTGAACGCCGCCAGCGCATCGACCAGAACGACTTGACGATCCAGCCGCGCGAAATGATCGCGGAAGAACGGCCGCACCACGACGTCCTTGTAGGATTGATAACGCCTTCGCATCATCGCCCACAGCGATCCACCGGGCGGGGTGCCGTGGTCGGGCAGGTCGAGCGGCGTGAAGGTCAGCGCCGGCGAGCCTGCGAGATTGCCCGGCATCAGGAAGCGGCCCGGCGGCAACAGGCTCATCGCGAAGCGCTCGTCGCGGCAGGCGCGCAAGTAATCGGTGAAGAGTTTTGCCGATGTCAGCGCGGCCTGTTCGTCCAGCGGGCCTTCGGCATTCAAGCCCGCCAGATAAGCGTGCCACGGCGCGGCGAGGGAGCTGCGAGCGCTGCCGCGCGACAGCGCCAGGCTTTCATTCGACCACTGCTCATAGCTCTTGTTGAGCAGCGGCAGATCGAGCAGCCATTCGCCGGGGTAATCGACAATGTCCAACGTGAGCGTCCGCTCGGCGCCATTTTGCCGCTGATAATCGATCACCAGCCGCAATTCGCTGATGTCGACAGTCGAGGTCGGCCATGCCCGTTCGTCAACCAAGGTATGAAGGTGACGTTCATAATCGAAACGTGGCACCGCGTCGTCGGGTTGCGGCTCGAGGCGGGCGCTGGCGATCCGGCCCGTAGCGAGCGGCTCGAACACCGGAAAGCGTCCGCCACGGGTCAGGCCATGAATCAGCGCCGTGATGAACACGGTCTTGCCGGCCCGCGAAAGCCCGGTGATGCCGAGCCGCAAGGTGGGATTGAAGAGGTTGTCGCTGAAATCCCTCAGCGCGCGCGCCGAAATGCGCGCCTCCTCGACCATGTCGGAAAAATCAAAGGCCATGCGCTGAAAGGAGGCTTTTCGGAAAGGTAATTTGATAAACCAATCACAAGGTGGCGATTGGCGGCCCAAAAAACAAGCATTCACATTTAGGACGCCATTTCCGCTTAATTCCCGCCTAGAGGCTTAGGGGCGTTGACGCTGCCCAAGGTATCCTCTGTTTCATCTGGAAGAAGTGCCGCACCGGACCATATGACCGTCTTCAGACTGAAACAGTTCGCCTCGACCTCGGCCCATGCGGCGGCCGATGCGATTCGCTGGAATTATGACCGCGCCGAAATCATCGCCGACGGCATCGTTCACGGCATCGGCGTGTTCAGCGGCATCATCGCCGTCACGGTGCTGATCGTGCTCGCGGCGGTGTTTGCTTCCGCCTATTCGGTGGTCACCGTGTCGGTCTATGCCGCGGGCCTGTTGGCGATGCTCGGATTTTCCGCTGCCTATAACCTCTGGCCGGTATCGCGGCGCAAATGGCTGCTGCGCCGCTTCGATCATTCGGCGATCTACATTCTGATCGCCGCGACCTATACGCCGATCTTCGCGCAATTGCAGGACCGCGTGTTTGCGATGTCGCTGCTGGCGGGGGTATGGAGCGTGGCGGCGGTCGGCATTACGCTGAAACTGTTCTTCCCCGGCCGTTTCGACCGGCTGTCGGTCGGTCTCTACCTCGCGATGGGCTGGAGCGGCGTCATCGCCTATGATGCGGGCCTCTCCTCGCTGCCGAAACTGGCGGTCTGGTTGATCCTCGCGGGTGGCCTGCTGTATAGTTTCGGGGTAATCTTCCACGCATGGCAACGGCTGCGCTTCCAGAACGTGATCTGGCATTGCTTCGTGCTTCTCGGCGCGGCGTGCCATTATACGGCCGTGCTCGACGTCGTTCTGGCGTAAATTCACCTCTGACAAAACAGGTGTTGCGATGCAGGTGAGCGGCAAAATCGTCGTCGTCACCGGCGGCGCCAATGGGATCGGGCGGGCGTTGTGCGAGGCCTTTCACCGCGCCGGCGCCGCCAAGGTGATCGTGGCCGACCTCGACGTGGCGCGTGGGCGGAGTGTCGCGGCCTCGCTCGATGGTGCGGCCTTCAAATGCGATGTCGCGCAGGAGAAAGATATCCTTCACGTCATCGAGGAGACTGAGCGGTTGTTCGGGCCGATCGCGCTGTTTTGTTCGAACGCCGGCATCTTTGCCGGCATCGATCCGTTGTCGGCGAATGCCGGCGGCAGCTCGGATGAACCGTTTTCGCGAAGCTGGGCCATTCACGTCATGGCGCATATTTACGCGGCGCGGCATCTGATCCCCCGCTTCAAGGCGCGCGGCGGCGGCTATTTCCTCAACACGATTTCGGCCGCGGGGCTGTTGTCGCAGGTGGGAAGCGCGGCTTATTCCACCACCAAGCATGCGGCCGTGGGGTTTGCGGAAAATCTCGCCATCTCGCACAGGGCCGACGGCATCAAGGTTTCGATCCTGTGCCCGCAAGGCGTCGATACCGAGATGCTCCGTACGCTGCCGAAGGGGCCGCAATCCGGTGACGGCGATTTGTCGCCCGAGCAGGTCGCAAAAGATGCCCTCGAAGGCATCGAGCGGGAGACGTTTCTCATTCTGCCGCATCCGCAGGTGCTTACCTATATGCGCAACAAGACCGAGAATTACGACCGCTGGATTGGCGGCATGGCCAAGATCCAGGCCAAGCTGCGGGAAGAGTTCGGGAAGTGATTAACCCTCATGGTGAGGAGCGCGGCACGCGCGTCTCGAACCATGAGGCCCGGTCTCTGCTCATCCTTCGAGACGGCGCTTCGCGCCTCCTCAGGATGAGGGCTGCGCCTAGCCTTTCCGCGCATAAAGCAGCGGCACGGCGGAATCGACCATCACCTCGATGAGGCTCGTTCCCTTGTGCGTAAGACCGCGCTGAAGCGCGCCGGCCAATTCGCTTGATTTGCTCACCCGAACCGCCGCGCAGCCCAGCCCATCTGCGATCTTCACAAAGTCGATCCCCGGCAATTCGAGGCCGGGCACGTTGCGCACCTGCATCACCTGGCTGAACGAGCGCATCGCGCCGTAGCCGGAATTGTTGACGACGATAACGGTCAGCGGCAGTTGGCGCTGCGCGGCTGTCCACAGCGCCTGGATCGAATACATCGCCGAGCCATCGCCGACGAGGCAGACGGTGCGAACTTGCGGGCGGCCGAGTGCGACGCCGACCGCGGCCGGCAGGCTATGGCCCAGCCCGCCGCTCGCCATGGTGTAAAAACTGTCCTGGCCACGCATCGGCATGAACCTGTGCATCGTCGGGCGATGCGAGGGCGCTTCTTCCACCACCGCCGCATCGCCGGGTATCGCGGCAGCCAGGCTGTGCAGCAGGAAGTCCGCCTGGATCGGATCCGACGCGCTCGGTACCGGCGGCAGAACGCGGCCCTCCGGCGCCGAGCGGCTGCTTTCGCCCGTCATCTCGATCAGCGCGGCGAGCGCCGGTTTCATGGTGGCGATGATGCTGGTGCCGACCGGCGTTACGGCTGCGGCCTCGGGGTCGTCGGTGATCTGGAACAGCGTCGTCGCGCCGTCGAAAATCGTAGCATGGCCTTCGACATGAAACGTGAAGACCGGCGCGCCGATCACTACGACCAGATCATACGTAGCGAGCGTTTCCGAGATCTGCGCGGGCGAAGCGTGCAGGAAGCCTGCGAATTGCGGGTGGCGTTCGGGAAAGCTGCACCGCGCCGAAAACGGACTGACCCAGACGGGAGCACGCGTCTTCTCGGCAAGCCGGACCATCAGCTCGACCGCTTGCGCGCGGTCGATGCCGGGCCCGACCACAAACGCCGGATGCTTGCTTGCCGCCAGCGCCTCGGCCAATCCCCTGATGGCATCGGGATCAGGACTCAATTCCCGCGTCACGCTGCGCGCCTCGATCGCTTGCGCAGGCTTGTTCCAGTCGTCGATCGGGACCGAGACGAAGGTTGGCCCGCACGGCGGCTGCATCGCCGTATAATAAGCGCGCGCGATCGCGGCGGGCACGTCTTCGGCCCGCGCCGGCTCGATCGCGAATTTCACATAGGGCCGGGGAAATTCGGATGCGCGCTCGGCAAACAGAAATGGCTGCAAGGGCAAGATGGAGCGCGCCTGCTGGCCCGCCGTGATCACGAGCGGCGTCTGGTTGCGGTAGGCGGTAAAGATGTTGCCGAGCGCATGCCCCACGCCGGCCGCCGAATGCAGGTTGACGAAGCCGGCGTTGCGGGTCGCCTGCGCATAGCCGTCGGCCATGCCGATGACGGAGGCTTCCTGCAAGCCCAGCACGTAGTCGATGTCGTCGGGCCAGTCACTGAGGAACGGCAGCTCGGTCGAGCCGGGATTGCCGAACACGCGTCTGATGCCGAACGCGCGCAACAGGCCGAAGGTGGCCTGTTTGACGGTGAGGGTGCTGGTGGAGGGGTTACGTGGCAATGCTTTACTCCGTCATTCCGGGGCGATGCGAAGCATCGAACCCGGAATCTCGAGATTCCGGGTCTGGAGCTGACGCACCATCCCGGAATGACGGGGCATCCCTCACCACGTCGCGGTACCCTTCATGGTCGGCTGTCCTTGCGCATTCGCCGTCCACGTCTCCATGCTGCCGTCGGTCTCGTTGGCATTGACCGAGAATTCACCCTCGAACAACGGCTGCACGCCGCGATAGGTGAATTTCTTCGGCACGTGCCCGCGCAGCTTGGCAGCGAATTCGATCTGCAACGCCGCCTGCATCGGCCCGTGGAAGATCAGGCCAGGATAGCCCTCGACCTTGGTGACATAATCGCAGTCATAGTGAATGCGGTGGCCGTTGAAGGTCAGCGCCGAGTAGCGAAACAACAGCACCGGGTCGGCGAAGTGGGTTTCGCGATGTTTTGCCACCGGCGGCGGCGAAGCCGCTTTCGCAGGCGCGGCCGAAGCAGGAGTGACATCGCGATAGACGATATCGTGCCGCTCGCGGATCGCGATGCCGCGCGGTGTGGTGTGCTCATGGTCCACGGACACAAAACACAACACACCGGTCGAGCCGGTCTTCATCGTGACGTCCTTGATGCGCGAGGTGCGCGTCACCTCGTCGCCGACGCGGAACGTGTCGAAGAATTCGAGCTCGCCGCCCGCCCACATCCGCCGCGGCAGCGGCACCGGCGGCAGGAAGCCGCCGCGTGAGGGATGGCCGTCGGGACCCAACTCCGAGGCAGGCGCCACCGCCGGCGCCAGGCACCAGTGCACGGTGTAAGGCGCGGCGTCGCCGGTTTTCGGCTCGCCAACCGGGAGAAACAGCGTGGCGCGCAGACCCTTCACCAGTTGCGCGGTGACGGTGTCGGACGCCTCAGAGCAACGGCCGATCCATTGCCGCAAATGATCGAGGTCGGGCTTTTCGGTCATGAGGCCTTCCGCGCTGATTTTTTGCTTGGCTGTTCGCCGATCGCAGGCACGTCGCCATAGTGGCGCGGCTCATCGACGAAAATCGCAGCCGGCGCCGGATAGCTCACCACGCCGTTCGGTGTGTTCACCTCGATGCGCCGCAAATGCGGATGTTGCGCGAGGTCGGCCATGGTGTTGACCTCGGCAAAGGCGATGTCGGCATCCGCGAGACGTTGTAACAACTCATCCCGCGTCATGGATGCAAAGCTGTCGCCGACGATGCCGTCGGTCAGTGAGCGATTCCTGACGCGCTCGACCATATTCGAAAACCGCGGATCGTTCGGCAAGTCGGTCTGGCCGAGCACTTTGGCGCAAAGTGTCTTCCACTCCCGCTCGCTCTGGATCGAGATCAGGATATCCTTGCCGTCTTTGGAGCGGAACACGCCGTAAGGCGCGATCGAGGGATGGGCGAGGCCGATTCTTTTGGGAGGTTGCCCGGCCTCGGAGTTGATCAGCGGCACCGCCATCCAGTCGGCCATCACGTCGAACATCGAGATACGAATGTCGGCGCCCTTAGCCGTGCGTGAGCGCGCGATCAGCGCTTCCAGGATCGAGGCATGCGCCGTGGCGCCGGTCGCGATATCGACGATCGAAAGCCCGACACGCGAGGGGCTTTCCGGGCCGCCGGTGATCGAGGCGAGGCCACTTTCGGCCTGGATCAAGAGGTCGTAGGCCTTGCGATTCGCGTAGGGTCCTTCATCGCCGTAGCCCGAGATGGTGCAGCAGATCAGCGCCGGATAATCCTTTTTCAGGCGGTCGAGGGAAAAGCCGAGCTTGTCCATCGAGCCGGGCTTGAGATTCTGCAACAGCACGTCGGCGCCTGCGATCAGCCGCTCCAGCTCGGCGCGGCCCTCTTTGGTCGCGAGATCGACCACCGCGGAATCCTTGCCGCGGTTGAGCCAGACGAAATAGCTGCTTTGCCCTTTGGCCGCGGCATCGTAACCGCGGGCGAAATCACCCTCGGGCCGCTCGACCTTGATGACATGGGCGCCGGCGTCCGCCAGCCGCGACGAGCAGAACGGCGCGGCAACGGCCTGTTCGACGGCGATGACGGTTATTCCCTCAAGCGGCAGCATGTTTTCTTCTCAATAAGAGCGCGGCATGCCAAGCACATGCTCGGCGATATAGGACAACACCAGATTGGTCGAGATCGGCGCTACCTGATAGAGCCGCGTCTCGCGGAATTTTCGCTCGACGTCATATTCCTCGGCAAAGCCGAAACCGCCATGGGTCTGCACGCAGGCGTTCGCCGCCTCCCAAGAAGCATCCGCCGCCAGCATCTTGGCCATGTTGGCTTCCGCGCCGCAATCAAGCCCGGCCTCATATTTGCGGGTGGCTTCCTTGACCATCAATTCGGCCGCGCGCATCGCAGCATAGGCCTTCGCAATCGGAAACTGGATGCCCTGGTTCTGGCCGATCGGGCGGCCGAAAACGCTGCGCTCCTTGGCATAGGTCGAAGCCTTCTCGATAAACCATTTGGCGTCGCCAATGCATTCGGCGGCAATCAGGATGCGTTCGGTATTCATGCCGGAAAGGATGTAGCGAAAGCCCTTGCCTTCCTCGCCGATCAGGTTCTCCGCCGGCACCTTCATGTCGGTGAAGAACACTTCCGTCGTCGAGTGGTTCATCATGGTGCGGATCGGGCGGATCGAGAGCCCGGCCTTCTTGGCCTCCCGCATGTCGACGATAAAGACCGAAAGCCCGTCGGTGCGTTTTGCCGCCTGTTCCTTGGGCGTGGTGCGCGCCAGCAGGATCATGAGGTCGGAATATTCGGCGCGGCTGGTCCAGATCTTCTGGCCGTTGACGATGTAGCTGTCATTGCCTTCGCGACGGGCGAAGGTTTTCAACGATGAGGTATCGGTGCCGCTGGAAGGTTCTGTCACACCAAAGGCCTGCAACCGCAATTCGCCGCTTGCGACCTTCGGCAGCCATTGGGCCTTCTGCGCCTCGCTGCCGTGCCGCAGCACCGTGCCCATGGTGTACATCTGGGCGTGACAGGCACCGGCATTGCAGCCGGCGCGGTGAATCTCTTCCAGGATCGCGGTTGCGGCCGAGAGTTTCAGTCCCGCGCCGCCGTATTCTTCCGGGATCAGCACCGAAAGGTAGCCGGACTCGGTGAGCGCATCGACAAAGGTCCTGGGATAGGCCATTTCGCGGTCGAGCTTGCGCCAGTATTCGCCGGGGAACTGGGCGCAGAGCTTGGCAACGGCGTCGCGGATGTCGGTATGTTCGTCGGCGTGGTCGGTCGATGTCATCGGAACTCGGCTGGAAGATCAAGGCCGCGCAGGGTGGCGGTGCAGAATGCGCAGAGGATTTCGCTGGCCTCGTCTTTGCTGAAGATTTCGACCGTTGCAACCCCGATCGAGCCCGACATTTTCAAAGTCTTGGCCCGGGCGATCAATTCGCTGCCGCGGGCGGGGTCGATGAAATTGATCTTGAGTTCGACGGTTACCCCTATTCGACCCTTGGGCAGGCTCGACGTCACCGCGATCCCTGCGGCCTGGTCGGCGAGCGCCGTGATCACGCCACCGTGGAAATGGCCGAAAAACTGCAGGAGCTCGTCGCGGCGCGGCAGCGCCACCTCGGCATATCCCGGCCGCACCGTGACGATGCGGAAGCCGGCCGCGCCCGAGAAGCCCTTGGCATTGATGGCTTCCGCGAGGCTCGGCGGGTTCAGCGCGTCGTTCATGCGGGTATGCGTACCGGCAGGGACTCGATGCCCCGCACAAAGCTGGAATAGACCCGCTTCGGTTCGCCGACCACCTCGATCCGCTCGAATCGTTTCAGGATTTCCTGCCAGACGATCTTCAATTGCAGTTCGGCGAGCCGCATGCCGACGCAGCGGTGGATGCCGAAGCCGAACGACAGGTGGATTTTCGGACGCGCCCGGTCGATGATGAACTCGTTCGGCCGTTCGATCACTTCTTCGTCGCGATTGCCCGAGACGTACCACATCACGACGCGGTCGCCTTTGCGGATTTTCTGGCCGTTAAGCTCGGTGTCGACCAGCGCCGTTCGCCGCATATGGGCGAGCGGCGTTTGCCAGCGAATGACCTCCGGCACCATGGTGTCGATCAGGGCGGGATTTTCACGAAGCTTCTTGTACTGTTCGGGATGTTCGTTGAGCGCCAGCACCGATCCGCTCATGGTATTGCGCGTGGTGTCGTTGCCGCCGACGATCAGCAGGATGATGTTGCCCATCAGATTGTCGGGGTCCATGTAGCGCGTTGCTTCGTTGTGCGCCATCATCGAGATCAGGTCGTTGCGCGGCTCGGTGTTGACGCGCTCGTTCCAGAGCTTGGTGAAACAGGCGGCGCATTCGTCCATTTCGGCGCGGCGCTGTTCCGCCGATTCCACGACGCCGCCTTTCGGCAGCGCGGTCGAGACATCCGACCAGCGCGTCAGTTTGCGCCGCTCCTCGAAAGGAAAATCGAACAGCGTCGCCAGCATCTGCGTGGTCAATTCGATCGAGACCAGATCGACGAAATTGAAGGTTTCGTTGCGCGGCAGCGAATCCAGCACCCGCGCGGTGCGTTCGCGGATCAGGATCGCGAGTTCATCCAGATGCGTCGGCGTGAACATCGGTGAGACGGTCTTGCGCTGGGCCGAATGCCGCGGCTGGTCCATGGCGATGAAACTCGGCCAGTCATAGCCCGGGGGAACGTCCCGGATCGAGATACCGCCAAGCGACACGTCGGAAGAGAAGATGCCGTGGTTGGTGTCGACATGCATGATGTCGTTATATTTGGTGATCGACCAATAGGGCTCGATCGGCGCCTTGGTGCAGTAATGCACCGGCGCTTCCTTGCGCAGCCGCTCGAAATAGGGCCACAGCGTATCGTTGCGGAACAATTGCGGCGCGCCCGGATGAAAGTCCTCCAGCGGCAAGGAATAGGCGTCCTCGCGCGCGGCGCGCAGAAGGTCCTGCTTGTTGATCCCAGGCGATGTCTGGATATTCATGGCCGCTCTTCCCTGAGGAGGTGTTCCCTCCGTTGCATCGGCAGGTGGTAACTTCTAGCCAAATTACATCCCCTTGTGCACAGGAGAGCAAGAGCGAGTTTTGGCAGGTGGGGGCAGCCATGCGATGCCATGGCATGCCACCGACCGAGCCTGCCCTGATCTCTGTCGCCCGTGACAAGACGAGGTTCAGGGATTAAGCCATGATGAGTTGGTCTTGCTGCGTCATAACCAGCTTGTCCCCTCATCCTGAAAAGCTTGCGCGAACAAGCGTCTCGAAGGACGAGGCCCGGAAAAGCAACGTGGCCTCATGGTTCTCCCGGCGATACGCAGTATCGTCCGGAGACGGCGTTTCTTTATTTGCACCGTTCGCGACGGCCTTGCTAAGCTCGGCCTGCTCGGGTGCAAGCGCCTCCTCACCACGAGGGTCTTGTGGCACAGTAGGATTAGCAGAAAGCGCGATTGCCGGAGGCCGCCCGCCATGATTCCCAACGCATACCGGATGTTCAATTTCGACCTCGGCGAAACCGCGGATGCGCTGCGTGAGACGGTTCACGACTTCTCAAATAATGAGATCGCGCCGCGCGCCGCCGAGATCGACAAGAGCAACCAGTTTCCGATGGATCTTTGGCCGAAGCTCGGCGCGCTTGGTCTCCACGGCATCACTGTCGAGGAGGAATATGGCGGCTCGGGCCTGGGCTATCTCGAACATTGCGTGGCGATGGAAGAGATTTCGCGGGCGTCCGCTTCCGTCGGCCTCTCCTACGGCGCGCATTCCAATCTCTGCGTCAACCAGCTCCGGCGCAACGGCAGTGACGCGCAGAAGCGGAAATATCTGCCTAGGCTTATTTCCGGCGAACACGTCGGCGCGCTGGCGATGTCGGAGCCCGGCTCCGGCTCCGACGTGGTATCGATGTCGACGCGTGCCGAGAAGAAGGGCGATCGTTATGTCCTCAATGGCTCCAAGATGTGGATCACCAACGGTCCCGTTGCCGAGACGCTGGTAGTCTATGCCAAGACCGATCCGGCCGCGGGCGCTCGCGGCATCACCGCCTTCATCATCGAAAAGGGCATGAAGGGATTTTCTACCGCGCAGAAGCTCGACAAACTCGGCATGCGCGGCTCCGACACCGCCGAACTCGTGTTCGAGGATTGCGAGGTGCCGGAGGAAAACGTGCTCGGCCAGGTCGGCCGCGGCGTCAACATCCTGATGTCGGGCCTCGATTACGAGCGCGCGGTGCTGGCGGCGGGACCGCTCGGCATCATGCAGGCCTGCATGGATGTGGTCTTGCCATACGTGCACGAGCGCAAGCAGTTCGGCCAGCCGATCGGCAGCTTCCAGCTGGTGCAGGGCAAGCTCGCCGACATGTACACGACGATGAATGCCTCGCGCGCCTATGTCTATGCGGTGGCGAAGGCCTGCGACCGCGGCGAGACCACGCGCGAGGATGCCGCCGGCGCCATCCTTTATGCCGCGGAAAAGGCGACGCTATGCGCGCTCGATGCAATCCAGTTGCTTGGCGGCAACGGCTATATCAACGATTATCCGACCGGGCGTCTCTTGCGCGATGCCAAGCTCTATGAAATCGGCGCCGGCACATCCGAAATCCGCCGCATGCTGATCGGCCGGGAATTGTTTGAGAAATCCGCTTAAAGGCGGATTAACCGGAAATGCTGCGCGTGCGTTGACATTAGCTCAATCCAAGGTTTCACTGCCGCCGCTTTTGTAAGGGGGCAATTTCCGTGAATGAGATGGGTTCGGTGCCGGAGTTTTTACAGCCACGTCCGCTACCCCCACCATTGCCGGCTTCGTCGGTGAAGGTTGAGTTTTCCGGGGATCGCGGCGAGTTCTTCCGCCTGGTGCGTAATGGTGCCGCGCTCGAAGTTATTACGGTCGGCTTTTACCGGTTCTGGCTCGCCACCGATATTCGCCGCCATCTGTGGTCGCATACGTCCGTTGACGGCGACGCGCCGGAATATACCGGCCGCGGCCGCGAACTGCTGGTCGGGTTTTTGTTCGCGCTGGCGATCCTGGTGCCGATTTATATTGCCTACTTCGTCATCAGTATCGAGACCGAACGCTACAAAACCTTCGCGAGCGTCCCGCTCTTCCTGTTCTTCTACCTGTTCGGTCAGTTCGCGATCTATCGCGCGCGGCGTTACCGCCTCACGCGGACCGTCTGGCGCGGGGTGCGTTTCTGGATGGATGGCTCGGGATGGGCCTATGCGGTGCGGGCCGCGGGATGGGGCTTGCTGACGCTGCTAACACTGGGCGCGCTATGGCCGTGGCGTGAAGCCGCGCTTGAGCGCTACAAGATGCGGCACTGTTACTACGGCGATCTTGAGGGAAGCTTTGAAGGACGGGGATCGGAGCTGTTCAAGCGCGGCTGGAAATTTTGGCTGGCGGCGATTGCCCCGCTGATCTTTGCGATACTGGCGGTGCTCGTTAGGAGCATTGGAAGGGTGCAGCCGGGAGAGACAGCCATTTTCTGGCTACTGTGTTTGATCTGGCTGATCGCGTTGCCGTTCATCTATGGCGCATTCAAAGCCATCGAATGGCGCTGGTGGATTTCGGGTGTCCGCTTTGGCGAGGTGTCGTTTAAATCGGACCTGCCCGCGGACGCGCTGTACGGCCTTTACTGGAAAGTCATCGGCTGGTTCTTGCTGATCGACGTGCTCTTCACCGCATATCTGGTTGCCTGCATCGGCTTGATCGTGGGTTTCGGTGACCTGGCTCATATCGCCGCGCGGACGCAAGGAAGCATTGCGGTGACGGCGGCCACGATCGTGGGCTATTTGGCAATTATTATCGCTGTCAATGTCGTGCTCCAGGTCTATCTCCTGCGCGACATCTGGGCCAGGGTCGCGGCGTCCACGACGGTCTATCGCCTGGAAGCCGCGGCAAATGTCGCCGCGAAGGGCGAGTTGGCCAGCGCGCTCGGCGAAGGTCTTGCCGGCAGTCTGGATATCGTCGGGTTTTGATGGTGCAATGTGGATAGCGGGCCGGAAGACGGTTTGGAGCACGATCCGGCGCCGCCGCCACCCGACGGCACCTGTGTTTTTTACGACGGCGCATCGAGCCACCGTCATCAGGTGCAGTTCGCGCTCAAGGACCGGCTGGAGATCAGCGAGAATGGGACGACGCTTGCGATCTGGCCGTTTGCCGACATCCGCCGCGCCGAAGGGGCGGTCGGCATTTTACGCCTGAGTTGCCTGACCGCGCCTTCGCTGGCACGGCTGGAAGTTCGTGATGCCGCGCTCGCCGCGGCATTGAGCTTGCGTTGTCCTCAATTGAACGAGAATGGGGCCGACGGGCGCGGCGTCGGCGCTATCGTGGGCTGGTCCCTGGCGGCGGCGATCTCGATCGTCGCGATGGTCTGGTTCGGACTTCCATTTGCCGCGGATCGGATTGCGCCGCTGGTGCCGAACACGCTGGAGCGCCGCATCGGCGATGCGGCCGAGGGGCAAATCAACGTCGTCTTCGGCGCAAAGAAATGCAGCGGCAACGCCGCGGGACGCGCCGCCTTCTTCAAGTTGATGAAAAAACTCTCTACCGCCGCCGGCATCAATACGCCGGTTCGAGCCGATGTGCTGGACACGCCGGTGCCGAACGCCTTCGCGCTGCCGGGTGGCAAGGTCTATTTGTTCAGTGGATTACTGGCAAAAGCCGAAAACCCGGACGAGATCGCGGGCGTGCTTGCGCATGAGCTGGGTCATGTCAGCCATCGCGATAACATGCGCAACATGATCTATAGCGGCGGGACGTCGTTCCTGGTCGGGCTCCTGTTCGGCGACGTCACCGGGTCCGGCGCTCTCGTCTTTGCCTCGCGTTCGCTTTTCACCGCTTCCTATACGCGCGAGGCCGAGCAGCGCGCAGATGATTTTTCGATTCAAGTGATGCACCAGCTCGGCCGTCCGACCAAACCGATGGGCGAACTGATTTTCCGCATCACCGGCAACCAGGCGGACTCGACCTTGTCGATCCTGGCCAATCATCCGCTGACCGAAGACCGGCTGAAGCATCTCAGCGACGAGGATCGTCCGGCCAGCGGTCCGCCACTCCTGACGGACAAGGAGTGGACGGCGCTGAAGGCAGTCTGCAAGTCCGACATTTGAAAAGCATCACGCCTGGGCCGCGAACAAATCCCATTTCCCCGGAATGCCCTTGAGTTCATGAGATCCGCGCTCGGCGAATTTCAGGCCCGCGCCGGCGACAAGGTCGGTCACGACCCTTGAGACCAGCACTTCGCTGGCATGGGCCTGCGCCATGACGCGGGCGGCGGCATGAATGGCGATGCCGCCGACGTCGCGATCCCGCAGTTCGATCTCGCCGGTGTGCAGGCCTGCCCGCAGCGGCAGGCCGATTTGTCCCGCAGCCGCGCTGAATGCGAGCGCGCAGCGGACCGCGCGGCCGGGACCGTCGAAGGTCGCGAGGATTCCGTCCCCGGTCGTCTTGATGAGATGGCCCCGGAACTTCTCGACCGTTTGCCGCGCCATTTGATCGTGATTGTCCAGCAGGCGGCGCCAGGCGTGATCGCCCATCGCCGCAGCACTTCGCGTGGAATCGACGATGTCGGTGAACAGCACGGTTGCGAGCACACGCTCGATCTCGACGGACGAACGATCGCGGCTTCCGGTCACGAACTCCTCGATGTCGCCGAGAAACCCCTCGACGTCACCGGACCAGTAAACGTGATCTTCGCCGGGGTATTCAATGAATTTTGCGCCCGGTATCTGGCTGGCGAGCGCGCGGCCGGACTCGACCGGCACTTGAAGGTCTCCCGTCCGATGCATCACGAGCGTCGGAATCTGAATGGTGGGAAGGATCGGCCGAACGTTGATTTGGGCATTCAACAGCGTCAGCGCCCTGATCGCGCCCGGGCTGGCCGTAAGCCGTTCGATTTTCGCCATCACCTCGATGCCCTGGGGCCTTGCGATCAGGCTCGGCCATGCCTGCTTGAGGATCTCGCCCGTGCCCCAGCCCTTGAGCCGTTCAGCGGCTTTCGCTTCGAAATCGGCGGCCACGGTCGATAGCGCAAATCCGCCGAACAGCAGAAGCTTCGAGGTTCGCTCCGGATAGGTGGCTGCAAACAACGCGCTCATGGCGCTGCCTTCGGAGAATCCCATCACGGCAGCGCGTTTGGAACCGACGGCGTCCATCACCGCGCGGACGTCATCCATGCGCTCTTCCAGGGAGGGGGCGGTCACCCGGTCGGACAATCCCTGTCCTCGCTTGTCGAAGGTGATCACGCGCGCGAATTCGGAAAGGCGTCTCAGAAACGCCGTGTACCCCGGCGTTTCATGGAAGAATTCGACGTGCGAAGCTATGCCAGGCACCATCACGAGGTCGATCGGCGCCTCGCCCATCACCTGATACGCAATGCTGACGTCGCCGCTCAGCGCGTAACGGGTCGCAGGCAGGACAAAATCATTCATGAGGTGAAAGCTCGATCAATACCGGGCAAAGCATAGCCAGTCGGCAAGAAGCCCGCCAGAGGCGGGCCCGTTACGATCCGAATGGAACTTGGGTTGGCCTGTGTGCGTGCCGATTAGCGCACCACGACCAGCGCGCCGACCGGGACGCGGTTGTAGAGGTCGGTGACGTCCTCATTGGTCATGCGGATGCAGCCGGAGGAGACGGCGTGGCCGATCGTTTCGGGTTCATTGGAGCCGTGGATGCGGTAGAGCGTCGAGCCCAGGTACATGGCGCGGGCGCCGAGCGGGTTTTCGATGCCGCCAGCCATGAAACGTGGCAGGTCGGGACGCCGGGCGCGCATCTCCGCGGGCGGAGTCCAGCTCGGCCACTCCTTTTTCGCAGTGATGTGGTGGGTGCCCATCCAGCGGAAGCCGTCGCGGCCGACGCCGATGCCGTAACGCAGCGCCTCGCCATTGCCGAGGATCAGATAAAGCCGCCGCTCCGATGTCGAAATGTAGATGCTGCCCGGCGGCTGGGCAACCGGTGCGCTGACTCGTTCGCGCGGGATCGGGCCTGAACCGCCGCCGAAATAGTCGGAGCCGGGGCCATAATAGGGCACGCCGCGCTGTTGCTGCGGCTGCTGCTGGGTCTGACGTCTGAAGCCAAAAAAGTCGTCGTCCATGGTGGCGCGGGCGGGTGCAATCCCTGCCAGCAACATCAACGCCACGGCCAGATAGGCAAAAGTCCGGGTCATCGGGTTCCTCGCAAGTTTACTCGGCCTTCCGAACTGCGAAGCAGGCCATATCGGGGGTATTTTCGCAAGCAAACGTGACGGATTTCGAACGGTGCGGTTAAAATTGCGCTGGCTTGTGGGTATCGATGGCAGCCATGCGCTTAAGACCCTGTTTGACCTTTCAGGACCCCTTTGACGAACGACGTCAGGAATGATTGATCTGATCCCTAGAAAACCACGGAATCGTCAACGGGAGCGGCAGAATGAACGGTGCGGAAAGTCTGGTGCGGACCCTGGTCGCAAACGGGGTCGACGTCTGCTTCACCAATCCCGGCACCTCCGAGATGCATTTCGTCGCCGCTCTCGATCGTGTCGAGGGCATGCGCTGCGTGCTCGGCCTGTTCGAAGGCGTGGTGACGGGGGCGGCCGACGGTTATTTCCGCATGAAGGGCACCCCGGCCTCGACGCTGCTGCATCTGGGCCCCGGCCTCGCCAACGGGTTGGCCAACCTGCACAACGCCAAGAAGGCGCATTCCGGCATCGTCAATATCGTCGGCCAGCACGCCACCTACCACATCGGCTACAACGCACCGCTCACCTCCGATATCGAGGGTCTGGCGCGGCCGATGTCGGAATGGGTGCGCACCTCGCCCGATGCGAAATCGGTCGCAGCCGACGGCGCCGCGGCGATTGCGGCGGCCAAAAGCGCGCCGCCGCAGATCGCAACGCTCATTCTGCCCGCCGATACCGCCTGGAACGAGGCCGACGGCATCGCGCAGGTGACGCCGCCCAAGCAGCAGCCGGGCTTTTCGGCTGACGCAGTCGAGAAATCGGCCAAGATATTGCACTCGGGTGGAACGCAGAATCTCCTGCTGATCACCGGCAACGCACTGACCGATCGGGGGCTGGCGCTGGCGCAGCAGATCGCCGGCAAGACCGGCTGCAAGGTGATGGGCCAGACCTATCACCCGCGCATGGCGCGCGGCCGCGGCCGCTTCTCGATCGACCGCATTCCCTATGTGATCGAGAGCGCGCTGCCGCTGCTCAAGGACTTCAAGAACATCATCCTGGTCGAGGCCAACGACCCGATCGCCTTCTTTGCCTATCCGAACAAGCCGAGCCATCTCAAGCCCGACGGCTGCGAGGTTCACCGCATGACAGCATGGGGCGAGAATTCGGTTGCAGCATTGGAGGCGCTGGCGGACGCGCTCGGCGCCAAGCCGTCCGACGTCGTGCCGCAGAAGCTTGCCGAACTCAACAAGCCGACCGGGCCGCTCAACCATGCCTCGATCGCGCAGGCGATTGCATGCGCGATCCCGGAGAATGCGATCATCGTCGATGAATCCATCACCACGGGGCGCGGCTTCTTCCCGCCGACGGCGGCCGCTGCGCCCCATGACTGGCTCCAGAACATGGGCGGCTCGATCGGCTTTTCGACGCCGGTGGCGACGGGGGCCGCGGTCGCCTGTCCCGACCGCAAGGTGATCTGCATGGTCGGCGACGGCAGCGCGATGTACACCATTCAGTCCCTGTGGACGCAGGCGCGCGAAGGCCTCAACGTCCTCACGGTCGTGTTCGCCAACCGCATCTATCAGATCCTGCGCGGCGAATTCGACGGCGTCGGCGCCGGCGCGCCGGGCGCCCGCGCCATGGACATGCTCAAGATCGACAAGCCAACCATCGATTTCGTCGGTCTTGCCAAGGGCATGGGCGTTGAGGGCCGTGCGGTCACGACCGCGGACGAATTCAACAAGGCGCTGGCAGATTTTATCCCGGCCAAGGGGCCGCGGCTGATCGAAGTGCAGTTTTAAGGAGCGCCATTCCAGGATGCGCCGTCAGGCGCAGGCCCGGAATCTCGAGATTCCGGGTTCGCTTCGCGCCCCGGAATGACGACGTGATCGGGGGGCCAGATGCACACCGAGCTGGACAAGGTCGTCGCCGCGCTGAAGGAGTTTTACGCCCGCGAGGCATTTCTTTTCGCGCAGGATCTCGGCGAACGCGCGCTGACCCATCGGCTCGCCGTGCAGCTGGAAAAGCAGTTTCCGGATTTTGACGTCGATTGCGACTTCGACCGGCTGGGGCCGCGGACCCTGCAATTGCCGCATGGTTCGATCGTGTCGACCGACGACCATCTGGCTAAGTCGATCTATCCGGACATCGTCGTGCACCAGCGCGAGGTTCCGAACAACCTGCTCGCGATCGAGGTGAGAAAAGCCGGCAACCATCAGCCGGTCGAGCATGACCGGCACAAGCTGCGCGCCTTGACCGATCCGCACATCTGGTTCGCCTATTGGATCGGCGCGATGGTGACGCTCGGCAAAACCGGCGTCACTTCGCCGGAGGTCTACGTGGCGGGCAAACCGGAGGAGGCGCTGTCCCGCTTTCTGGCGCAGCGGCTGAAAGAAGCGGGCCTGGGCGGCGCGTAAACAGCGCGATTACTTCGGCCGGCTGGCCTTTTCACGCATCCGGTAGAACTTGAGCGCCGTCTGCGCGGTAGCCGGCTGAAGCCGGAAGAAATTGGCAAATGTGATGTCCAGTTGCTGCCGCGAAGAGCCATTGACGCCGGCATGCATCAGCAGGAGCTTGATGGTCGTCGCCCATGAAATATCGAGCGCGCGGGCGAGAACGACGATCTGTTCGCTCTGGTTCTGGACGAAAGCCCGTTCCACCACGCCGACCGGGAGGTCGCACATCAAAGACAGCGCGGCGACCACCTTGTCGAAACTGCCTTCGTCGGCGAAGGCGAGCAGCTGCGGTTCGTTCAGTCGGCCGGCCACGTTCAGTTCGCGCACCAGATGCGCGGCTTGCGAAAACTCGATCGAACCGGCGCGCGCCTTGCTCTGGATGTCGTCGGTTGCCTGGGCGACCATGGCCTTGATCAGTTCGGCGCGCCGGGGGTCTGCCTCGACGAGCCGGTTCTTGACCGTCTCCGACGCATCGACGAACAGCTTGACCAGGTTTTGCCGCGGAATGTCCGGGCGCGACCACACACACAACGCAAGATCGCCGTCGTCGCGGGCCTTCTGGACCAGCGTCGAAGCGCCGAAATCGGAGAACTTCGCGCCGGCATTATGCGCGGTCGCGGCGACCACGGCGCGGTTGCCGCGCTCCACCAGCACATCCGTCACCGCTTCGACCAGAACCTTGCGGCCGGAGATCGCGAGCAGGTGATCCTGGCTTTGGGTCTTGGCGCTATCGACCAGCGTGTCGACGTCGAGCCGCTCGCTGTGGGTGAGGACGGAGCCGGCAACCTCGATGGCATCGTCGAAGGCGAGGCGGCGAACAACCCCGCGCGGCGCGTCGGGCAGTCTAGCGATACGGCTGCCGAACTGGGCGCGGGCTGAGCTTTCGATCGTCTCCAGCAGCTTGCCCATCACGGTGTCGAACAGCTCGATCTGATCCTCGGAGAAATTCCCGGACCTTAGAACAAAGAGGTCGGTGACCTTGCGCAGCACGTCGGCGCGCCGCGTGAAGTCCTTGTCGCCAAGGGCCTCTTCGAGCTGATCGATCAAACCGTTTTGGGAATCTGTCTGCGCACTCATGACCTGATACTTTCTGTATCGAAAATTGGCATCTCGTTCAGGCCACCATGTCCTGTCCGCCCGGCAAATAGTGGGCGGTGAAGTCGAGGCTGGAAGCAGGCACACCCCGGCTGAAGAGGAAGCCCTGCGCGAGGTCGACGCCGGCCTGACGCATGTATTCGAATTGCTGCTCGGTCTCGATGCCTTCGACGGTCGTCATCTTGCCGAGGCCTTTTGCAAGCGCCAGCACCGACGACACCACCGCGGCATAGTCGCGGCGTTCGAGAACGCCCTGGGTGAAGGTCCGGTCGATCTTGATCTTGTCGAACGGGAAATTCGTCAAGTAAGTCACGGAAGAATATCCGGTGCCGAAATCATCCAGCGCAAAGGATATACCCAGATTCTTAAGCTGGCGTATCGTTGCCAGATGGGCTTCCTGATTTTCCAGCAGCGAGGTTTCGGTGATTTCGAGCTCCAGCCGGTCCGGTTCGAGGCCGCTCTCGACCAGCGCGCACAGGATGACGTCCAGAAGGTTGCCCTTCTTGAATTGTACCGCCGAAATGTTGATTGCGAGGCTGATATGCGCGGGCCATGCCGCGGCATCGGTGCAGGCCCGTTGCAGGATCCATTCGCCGATCGGTACGATCAGGCCGGTGGATTCGGCGAGCGGGATGAACTGGTCCGGCCCAACCAGCCCCCTGACCGGATGCCGCCAGCGCACCAGCGCCTCGACGCCGCATATCCGGCGGGTCGCAACATCCACCACCGGCTGGTAGTGCAGTTCGAACTGGCGGTTCGCGATCGCATCGCGCAATTCGCTTTCCGCCAATTGCTGTGACGTGGCGGTCTTGAGCATGTCGGAGTGATAGATGCGGTAATCGTTCCGCCCCCCGGCTTTTGCGGTGTAGAGCGCGAGATCCGCGCTCTTGAGCAATCCCTCCGGCTCACTGCCGTGCTCCGGCGCCACGGCGATGCCGATGCTGGTGCCGATGTTGGCCTCAAAGCCGTTGAGGTCGAACGGTTCGGAAATCGCAGCTATGATCCGCAAGGCAAGCGCAATCGCGCCCTCACGCTGGCTGGGGCCGCCTTCCTGGATGATGGCGAATTCGTCGCCGCCAAGCCGCGCCAGCAGGTCGGTCTCGCGAATGGTGGATTTCAGCCGGCGGCCGACTTCGATCAGGAGCGCGTCGCCGGCGGCATGGCCGAGCGAATCGTTAACGGCCTTGAACCTGTCGAGATCGACCATCATGACGGTGATGGCCGCGCCGCCGCGCTTCAGCCGCCGGCCTGCTTCCTCGAGCTTTTCATTGAATTGCGCGCGATTGGGCAGCCCCGTCAAAACGTCGTGGCGCGCCAGGTGGACGATCTCGGCCTCGGCGCGCCGGCGTTCGGTGATGTCCTCCATGATCGAGAGCCAGCCGCCGCCCGCCATCGGCTGACGCGACAGCAGGATAAACCGCCCGTCCGCCATTTCGTCGACCCTGTGCGAATCCGAGGTCAGCGCGGACAGTTCGGCGACCTTGGCCTCGACCGTCGTCGTCGACCTCTTGTCCGTTTTGGTGACGCCACGGGCGAAGCGGTCGGCGACGATGTCTTCGTAGGGCGTTCCGACCTTCAGGAATTTCTCGGGGATGTCGTAGAGTTCGACAAAGCGCCTGTTCCAGACCACAAGACGCTTGCGCTCGTCGAACATGCTCAGTCCCTGGGTCATGTGGCTGAGCGCCGTATCGAACCGCAGGTTGATGCGCGCCAATTCGGCGGCCTGATTGAAAAGCGCTTGCTCGTCGCCGACGCGTTCGGTGATGTCTTCGTGGATCGCTATCCATCCGCCGCCTGATATGGCCGTATTGGTGACCGAGATCATGCGTCCGTTGTTCAGGCGCGAAGTGCTTGTGCTGCTGCCGTCCTTGAGCAGGCCTTTCCGAAATTCGTTGACATAGGCTCTCGCGTCCATGTCCAGTCCGGCGGTCTGTTTGCGGTGCGCGATGATATCGTGGATGTTCGCGCCGCGCCGGACGATGTCTGGCGACATGCTGTACAGCTCGATGTAATGCTGGTTCCAGACCAGAAGCCGGCCGTCGGCATCGAACATGCTGAGGCCCGTGGGCATGTTGGCGAGCGCGGCGTCGAAGCGGGCATTGGTCTTGCGCAGCTCCAGCGAATTTCTGGCGAGGTCTTTCGTCGCGCGCCAGACGAAAACGCCCATCAGCAGGATGGAGCAGGTGATAGCTGCGGTCTCGATCAGCCGGCGAATGGTGCTCGTCCGCCAGGGCGCCAGCAACTCCTCCATGTTCTGGGCGACGACGACGAAGATGGGATAGGTATTTCCCTTTTCATAGCTGTTGTAACGCGTCACGCCGTCAATCGACGCCTTGATCTCCAGGCTTCCGGAGGGAGCCTCTTGCAGGCGCGCGAAGATGTTGGTCTGCGTCATGTCGCGGCCGATATTGGCCTCGACGAAGGGCCGCCGAACCAGAAGCGTTCCCTCCGTTGTGGCAAGGACGACGGCGCTGTTGTTGCCGAGATCAAGGCGATCGTAGATGTCCTGAAAATACCGCGGATTGATTGCGGCAACCGCAACGCCGCCGAATGTGCCATCGGCCTTGTTGAAGCGCCGTGAGACGGGGATGACCCATACGTCGGACGATCGGCCGCGAACCGGACGACCGATGCGGAGCTTATTGTCGTCATGCTGGCTGTGATAGATGAAGTAGTCACGGTCGTTGAATTTGGCTTGCTCTTTCACGTCAAACGTATTGACGATCATCGCGCCGCCACTGTTGACGATTCCAAAGCCGACGAACTGAGTGGAATTTTGCACTTGCCTGGCGAACCATGACTTCAGCCGGTTGCGACCGGCCGCATCCAGCGTTTCGTCTTCAAGCCTCTCGACGGAGCCGATCAGGACCGCATCCGCGGTCCGGAAGGTCAGCTCGGCATGCTGGATGAGGGAGCCCGTGAGATTGGCCGTATCCTTTCGTGCATTGGCGATGATTTCGGAATGTTGCGTGATGACGCGGGTGACTTCCAGCCCGACCATAAGAGTGCAGGCCAATGCGACGAACCACGCGATTCCCCGTGTCGCCAGAAGATGGGCGGTGCCGATACCCGACCGCCTGGCTTTCATCCATGCCTTTACGCCGAACATGACCGCGCCGATCCCACGCAACTTTTAGGAAAAACCAACGGTAAAATCGGCTTCCAAGGTAGTTTTCAAGGGTTAAGAAATGGCGCAGTTTTGCGTGGCCGGCCGGCTATGCGGCCTTCTAAAAGCACGGAACTCGCTTGTCCGTTTGATCAGGAAATGCGCTGCACGTATTGCGTGTATATCTGTTCCGCAAAATTACGGACGTTGGTGCGGGTGACGGCCCCGATGTGGGCGATCATGCCAACCGCAACCGGCTGACATGAGGCGCGCTCAGGTTCGGCGCGCCTCTCACTTCACTGTGTCGTCGCAGTCTGGAAAAAGATCGATCAGATCGGCCGCGCAGACATGAGGCGCCCGTTTTTGGCGAGCAGCTCGCGCAATTCCCTGATCGGCGGGAAGACTTCCTGATTCCAGTCGGCGCCTTGCGCGTCGTAGGCGGCCTGCTCCATCTCGACGATGATGCGGTCTTCCTCGAACACGCGATTGGTGAACCAGGTCAAAACAGGCCACGCTATATCGAGTATGCCGGGGATTTTCGGCCGACGGACCGAAAGGTGAATGAACGACCGGTTCTTCCGCTGTTCGGCATCGACCGGGGTGTAACCAAGCCAGACGTACAGCGAAGGTTCGGTGGCGCCCGACGCGAAAAACCGCAGCGTCTGGTGCGGATACTCGGTGCGGATGGTCATGAGGTCGCGCGGCTTGGACGTGTCAGACCGGAAGCCTCCCGTGATCAGGGATTCGCCAAGCGGCGGCTTCTTGCCCGGCCGGGTGAAAGTATAGTCGAGCTCCATCCAGCCATCGCCGGCCCGCCTGCCGAGATAGCGCGGAGTAACCTTCCCGGTCGTCCGGATGTGAAGAAACTGATGGTTCATATCCATCAGGTTTTCATGCATGAACGTATAGTGGCAATTGACGACCCGGCCGAAGCTCCGCGTCTTGTAGGCCTTGTCGCCGGCGCCACCGAGGCTTGCGGGCGGCGGTGCGGCCGGCAAACTGCCCGGCCAGATGAAGATGATGCCGTCGCATTCGCAAACCGGATAGGTCCGTACGCCGTTGGGCTTTTTGTCCTTGCCGAGATAGGGAACGTCGCACTTTCCCGCCGCGTCATAGCTCCAGCCGTGATAGCAGCAATGCAGCCTGCAATCCTTCACGCTACCCTTGGACAAGGGCACCTGGCGATGGGCGCAGCGATCTTCCAGCGCATACAGTTCGCCTTGTTGCGGGCGCACGATGGCGACCGGCTCGCCTGCGAAAGAGGACGCAATGACGTGTCCGGTCTTGACCTCGTGCGACCATGCGACTGGATACCAGTGGTCCGGATGCGCGCCGACCTGACGCAAATCAACCGGCGCTTTGCCGATATTTGCTTCTAAAACCTGTCCCGGATTCAAGATGTGAACTCCCCATTGCCTCAAAGCAAATTACCAGAATCTTCTCCCTGGCGACGATAATGAATATCAGCGCACCGGGCCGAATAAACCGGTGCTCCGATCAAAGCGCCGTTATCGTGAGCCGCCCCACATACCTCTTTCAGCCATCTGGCGAAAGAATGGCTGAGATATTCTCATGATATAATCGGTGAGACGGCGGGATGAAAGGGCCAGCGCTAACCGGCCTGCTCCTTGACGCGATCCTGAATCTCTTCCTGGGCGGCGTCCAGCTCTTCCGGACTGGCGTTTTCGATCGCCGCAATCTTGTTGTTGGCGGCGTCCAGAGCCAGGATCAGTTCGGAGAGCTTGACTTGCAGCGCCTTGGCGTCGCGGTTTTGCGTATTTTGAATCAGGAAGACCATCAGGAAGGTGACGATCGTGGTGCCGGTGTTGATCACCAGTTGCCAGGTATCGCTGTAGTGAAACACCGGGCCGAGAGCCGCCCAGACCAATACGACCGCAACCGCGATCACGAACGCCGGCGAGGTGCCGGCCCAATTGGCGGTATTCGCCGCAAAGCGCACAAACCAGTGGTTTGATCTCGCGCCCGAAGCTGTAGTGGATGACACCGGGAGGCTGCCGCGCATGCGTTCGTTCTCGAAAAGCTATCCTGTTATAATTCCGTGGGTTCCCTGTGGTTCCAGTGGTCCGGCAGGCGCGCGCACGAACGCCGGATTCCGGCCCGTTTACGATGGTTCAGGAAGCTCCCGATCGGGGTGCTTGTGTCGTGCGCCTCAGCAGCCATACTTGTACCCGCAGGCGTTTATTCCGAGGAGTTCAGATTGAGCGTTGCCTTCACCAAGGAAGAGAGTGCGGAGACGGCTTCCGAGACCCTGCTGCCCGATCGTCCCATCTCGCCTCATCCAAATCTTGTTACCGAGACGGGATTGAAGGCTCTGGAGCGTCAGCTCGACGAGGCGCGCGAGGCCTATGAGGCCGCGCAGGGAATCGAAGACGTGAACGAGCGCAGGCGGGAGGCCGCGATCCCGTTGCGGGATCTGCGTTACTTCTCGGAACGGGTCAGAACGGCGCAAGTCATGCCTGATCCGGCATCATCCGGCGTCGTTGCCTTTGGCAGCACGGTGACGTTCAACCGCAACGACGGCCGTGTGCAGACATATCGCATCGTCGGAGAGGACGAAGCCGATCCCAAGGCCGGCTCAATCTCGTTCGCATCGCCGGTGGCAAAGTCCCTGATGGGCAAGGGCGTGGGCGATGTCGCAGGCTCAGGCAATCAGGAGCTCGAGATCGTCGCCATCGCGTAGGCGCAACGGCGGCCCGGCGTCAGCCAGGCCGTCGTCGCGATATTGTTGCGTCCTGAAACCAGCGATCGGTCCATCAGCTCGGGGGATTGAAGTCCGCGTCGTAACCGCCAACCCGCGAGGGGTCACGGTGCTCGTTGTCGAAATAAGAGCCGCCGACGGGCGCGCGAGGCGCGACGAATGCGGGGTCCTGCGCCTGATTATAGCTGCCGCGATAATGCCGGAGGGCGTGTGCCGGCCTCGAGGGGACGGTATTGACGGTATTGTCTTGGGCAAAGACCGGGCTTGCGAGTGATGCCGTCACGATCGCGACAGCACCGAAAGTTTTGATCATCATAAGGGTTTTCCATCTTCATGTGGTGAAACCCTCCCGTGGATGTTTCCCGATGTTGGCTAACATCGGGGACACTGCTTGAGCGAAACACGTTATGGACGATGGATTCAAACGGGTGTGAGTCACGCACACTCACGGTTCCGCCCTTTGTGATGCGTGATATGTGCTTGCAGTATCCTGGCGATCGGCAAGGCTCGCCGGATTACTTCGGCGGTGGCGCCAGAAGCGCGGCAATCGGAATGCCGCGGGGGCTGAAAAAAGACCGAAACTTAAGCCATTTTTAGAGTCCTGAGACGAGAATTCGCAAGTCTTGGACATTTCGGATGGTCGCTTTACGAATCTCGGCCACACTTGAACGAAGCTTCAAAGCCCTGGTGATTTTTCCTTTCATCATCACGGGCGTTGCATTCGTGTGTGCGGCCGTGTGTCTGTCCCCTCTGATGGTTCTCTCCATCGCTCTCGGGGTTGGCGACCGCCCCGACGCGGAATCCCGTCTCGCGGACGTACGACAACTGCTGCAAAGCGAGTTGCGGAATGGCACGACCGGCGGTCTCGCGAATGTTCCTCCTCTGCCGCAACGAGACGTTCAATTCGCCAGTCTGGAATCCCGGCCCGCGCGCGCCCAACCGCTGCCGCGGAGCGAGTTGCGGAAGGGCACGAGCGCCGCTGTCGCGAGCGTTCCCGCCGGACTGCAGCCAGGTATTCAAGTCATCCGATTTGACGCCCCGACCCTGGCTCCGATGGCATTCACGCAGTTCTGTCTGAAATACCCCGGCGACTGCAAATCGGGGCGGCTGTTATTTGGGGGCGACCGGGTCGAGTTGAACGACATGCGCCGTTCCGACCTTCAGACCGTCAATTCGTCGATCCATCCCATGCGGAATGAAGACGGCCTTGCCGGTGAAAAATGGTTGCTGGGTCCCCTTCGCGGCGACTGCAACGATTACGCCGTCACCAAGCGCCACCAATTGATCGAGAGAGGTTGGTCCGCTCGCGCCGTCTTGTTGAGCGAGGTCGTGACCGGCTCGGGCGAGCATCACCTCGTCACGGTTGTCCGTACCAGCGGCGGCGATCTGGTGCTCGACAATCTGACCGACCAGATCCTGCCCTGGTCTCGCACGCCCTATCGATGGGTACGAATGCAGACGCCTAAAAATCCAAACTACTGGGCATCGATTTCCCGACAAAACGTTTGAGGCGCGCGCCGAGGCAGCGTCCCGACGCATGGGAGTAGATCACAGGCACGTATCGTTCAGCATCAACCGGCAGGGCTTTTCCTTGCCATCCCGGCCTTTGGCGCTTCCTTCGCGCTTTGGTTCCGGCCCCGCAATCACCATCGCCCAATAGGTATCGCCGCTTTTCGGGCTTTTCGCGCTGGCGATACCGACGCGCGTCGCCTCGTGCATCAGGAGGTTGCCGCGGTGGCCATACGATCCGATCCATTGCGCCAGCGCTTTTGAAAACGTGTCGTCGCCCTGGGCAAGGTTTTCGGCGGCCCTTTCGGCATTGAGATTTGCCACGCGATCGCTGAATGGCCGGAGCACGGCATGACCCATTTCATCCCGCGCGGCCATCGCCCTGGCCTGTTCTTGCGCGATGCGATTGAGAACCGGATCGATCGTTACTTTGCCTTCGCCGTGCGCGAGCCGAAAGTGTGAGATCAGCTCCGCGGGAGATGCCGCCTGCGCGGTGAATGGCGAGAGGACGGCGAACACAATTCCAACTGCCGCGGCAAGCCATGGGGCACGTGAACTTTGCCGGAACTGACGCGGCGCTGATTTCGCGGTCAAGAAAAGTTCTCCGGAATTTTCATGCTTGTTCATGCCGGTCTGTGCCGCTGCTGTTTCGATCTCGTCCCAAAAAGCAAAAAGCTCCGATTTGGGGCTTTTGATGGTACGATATCCCGGCGCATCCAGGCGAAGGACGTTTTGATGAAGAAAATTGCCGTCGCGGCCGTATTGACGCTGGCCTTTGGCGTGAGTGCGGCATCATTCGCTCAACATTCGCCGGATCCGCGCGTCACAGATCTCGTGCAATCAGGCGCGTTGCGGGTGGGGCTCGGTATTGGGAGTTTAACGACAGCAACAAGAAATCCGGCGACTGGCGAGGTCCAGGGACCGGCGCTGGAGTTGGGGCGTGCGCTCGCGGAGCGGATGGGGATCCCATTTGCATCCGTCGAATATCCGAGACCCGGCGCCGTGATAGACGGCCTGCGTGCCAACGCCTGGGATATCGCTATCCTCATTGTCGACCCGGTGCGTGCGGAGCAGGTGGATTTTTCGCATCCATTCATGCAAACCGATCTCACATATTTGGTCGCCGCTCAGTCCACGATCCAAGGGGCCGTGGACGCGGATCGCGAGGGGATTCGTATCGCGGTGGCGCGCGGCGATACGTCGGATCTGTATTTGACGCGAGTGCTCAAGCGGGCCGAATTGGTCCGGACCGACAGTATTGCCGCTGCCGTAGAACTGCTGCGGGCGGGAGACGTCAACGCCGTGGCATTGAACCGCCCGAGCCTGATCGCTCAATCGGCTGCGCTCCCGGGTTCGCGCGTGTTGAGCGATGGTTTTGCCGACATCTACTCTGCGGTGGCCATACCCAAAGGACACGATGGGTGGCTGGCCTACATCAACGAGTTTATCGAGGACGCGAAAGTCTCTGGCCGCGTCAAGCGCATGATCGAAACACTGGCTTTGCAAGGGGTTCGGGTCGCTCCGCCCGAAAGCTCGTCCAAAGCAAGCAGGTGACATGCTTTGCTATGAGATTGGCTGGCAGCGCCATGCGAAGCCCGAAGGGCGATTTTGCGCGGTCTATGGCGACCGTCCGCCTTCGCCAAAGGCTTCGGCGTGACAGCCTTCGCTCGTCCGTCTTCGCTTTCGCTGGCGCTCAAGCTACGCCGGACATGCTTCGCTATGATTTTGGCTGGCAGTGCCATGCGAAGCCCAAAGGGCGAAGCATGGTGGGCGCACAAGGGATCGAACCTTGGACCTCTCCCGTGTGAAGGGAACGCTCTCCCGCTGAGCTATGCGCCCGGCCGTCCCGTGAGAGGCCAGAAGGGTGGGATTTACGAAGCGGGGGGCAGGGGTGTCAAGCGCAATACGCGGGCCGCTGTCCTGTTATAGCCCCGGGCGCCGGCGTTCCCCGGATGCTGCGCATTGCGCCGCGAAGCGGCGTGGTGCGCTGCTGATCCGGGGTCCATCATTCTCGCACTGAGTTCATCGTCACCGCATAGGTCCCGGCTCTGCGGAGCAGCGCTCGCGCTGCACCGCGTCCGGGACACGAGCGAGCCGAAGCAATTGCTCATCACTTGACACGATTTCCGCCGGCGCACCTGATTTGCCCGTCGCGTTAATCGGTCGCAGGGCGCGCGGTTGATCGGTTGCTAAAATCAACGGCAGAATCCCGCCCATCCCGAGCCCGATCAAAGAGGGACGTTTCGCGATCGTCACGAACGTTGGGCTGGGATGCGGTGGACGCTTTTGGTGCGCGAGACGAGCGAGCTGACAAGCGGACGGCGAAGTCGTGTGGTCCTGATATCTCGACGCTGATATCAACTTGGCGATGAAGCTCGCGCTTCACGCCGGGGATGGTGACAAGAAAGCCCGATCACCAAGGAGAGCTCGAAATAAGCCGTAACACCATCGCGCAGGGAATGCTGGAACGTATCCGGCGAACCTGTAGCGACGACCCTCGTGTGTTTTTCTTTACACGCGAGACTATAGGGGCGTTGGCGCGCCCGGCATTCCCTGCGCCCTCTGATTTCGGAGGGACGATGTTTTAGGATCACTCGGAGGCGATTGGCTTCGCGGGAATGAATACGTGTGTCTTGAGTTAGAGCACATCGTTCCGGGGCACGCGAAGCGTGAACTATGATGTGCATTGCACATCGGAGAACCTCGAGATTCCGGGTTCGATGCTTGCGCATCGCCCCGGAATGACGGAGAGGGTGTCACGCCCCCTGGCGGGCGCGGGAGGCATGGGCTTGCAGCGCGCGAATGCGCTCGGCGAGCGTGCCGCCGCCTTCCGGCTGGCTGCCGTGGGCCGCTGCGCCGTTCACCGCGCCGCTCGCAGGCTCGGCCGCGAGCAGGGCTTCGATCGGGGAATTCGGTCCTTCAAGCTGGATCGCAAGCTTGGCGACTTCGGCGGCGATGTCGTTGATGCGTTCGCGCAGCAACGCATTTTCCATGCGCTCGGTGGCCCAGGAGCTTTCCGCCTGCTGCGTGATCGCGTTGATGTCGCGTTGCAGCTTGGAGCGCTCGTCGCGCGCCACGCGAAGCTGCTCTTCTACCGCGGCCTTCTCCGACTTCAGTTTGTCGAGCGCCGGCCAGGAACCGGAATTGGTCAGCGTGAGTTCGTCGCGCAGCTCCTTGATGGTGCGCTCAGCGGCGTCCTTGCTTTGGCGAAGCTGGTTGACCTCATAGTCGCGCTCGGCAAGCAGCTTGCCTTGGGTCGAGAGCCGCGTCTCCAGATCGTTGACGCGATTGCCAAGCAGTTCCGCCTCCTTGACCTGAACGATCAACTGGCGATCGAGGTCGGTGACCCGCTGGCTCAGATTTTCGACCCGGCTACGCGCCTCCGAGAGTTCGCGGCTTGCGGTCTCCGACTGGTTGCGTTCGAGCTCCAGCCGGGCCTGGGTGGCGGCGAATTCCTTTTCGGCATCGCCAACGCGATTCTTGAGCGCATCGATCTGGGTGTGGACGGCGACGAGTTCGACCTTGCGGGTCTCCGCCATCGTCGAGCGGTCGTTCAGCTCGTTGTTGATTTTGGCGAGCTCGCTCTGCTTGTCGGTCAGCGCCTTCTCCGCCTGGCGCAACGCCTCGGTCTTGGCGGCGAATTCTTCCTCGGTGGCGCGAAGCTGCTCCTTCACCGCCTTCTCGCGCGCTTCCAGCGAAAAGATAGTCGCGTTCTTCTCGCCGAGCTCGAGCTTCATGCGATTGATCGCATCGGTCTTCTTGCCGAGTTCGGCGAGCTGACTGGTGGTCTTGTGCTTGAGCTGGTCGACGCTCATCTCCAGCCGCCGCGCCGACATCGCAAATTCCGCGCGCAACTGGTCCTTGTCGGCCTGGATCTCCGCCATCGACAGCGGGGTTGCGGCTTCCATGCGCCGCGTCGTCAGCCGCACCGCGCGGTTATGCACCAGCGGCACGATCGTCAGACCGAGCAGCATCGCGACCAGAAAACCGATCGCCAGATACATGGCCGGCTCGACCATCGATGGCCTCCACTCAACTAATCACTAACAACTAAACTAAATTAACAATGCCATGGCGCGCAGGGTAAAGGCCAGTCCGAAGAACTATTCGAGCGCCGTTAACGTTGACCGGCGGCGTCACGTGTTCCATCCCGGAAACTACGGCTCTTGAGCAGTGAGATCAGAATGGATTCCAGGTCGCGCGCGGGGTGTACTTCAAATAGCCGATGTTGGCGCCCAGCCGCAGGCCGAGGCCGGAGCGGATCGGCACCAGCACGATGTTGTTGGCGGTGAGCGCCGTCATGCCGAAGCCGCCGATGATGTAGGCGGAACCGTCGATACCGGCGAAGCGCTGATAGATCGCAGCTGTCGCCGGCAGGTTGTAGACCAGCGTCATGGTGCGCGCGCCATCGCCGCCCCAGTCGAAGCCGACCGAGGGGCCCTGCCAGTAGACTTTGAGGTCGCCGGCGTTCTTGGTGTAGAGCGTGCCTTCGCCATAACGCAGGCCCGCGACAAAAGCGCCCGAACCTTCCTCGCCCAGGACATAGCCGTTGGGCAGACCCCATTGGCTGACGGCGCGCTCGATCACCGACGCCAGTCCCCGCGAGACGTTGCCGAAGAACTTGTGACCGGCGCCCACCAGTTCGTCCGGCCCGTAAGTGGTCGGGCCCGGCTGGCGCTGCGGCGGCGGCAAATCCGCTGGCGGCGCCTGCGGCTGCTCCACGACAGGCGGCGGCATCGGCTGCTGCGCGGAAACGGGCGCCGACCAAGAGATCAAAGCCGCTGACATCGTCGCGGCCACCGTCATCGCGGCCGAGCGAATGGCGAAAGTCATGAAAAGTCCCCTAGACATCGAATCCCGGCTATCTCCTTAACCTAATGCTGACCCGCATGAATTAAGGCTGAACCGGATACCCCCCGACTCGGATGTTATCGGGTTCAACTATGACGTTACAACGGCAGGAAGCAAACCGGATGGCCGCCAAACCTCACTTTCGTCCCGGTTTAGCCGTGATCGCGCTCGGTCTTCTGGCGGGATTGGGCGGCCCGGCGGCATTGGGATCCATGGCCCTGGCCTCGACGACCGAGCGGGTGGTCACCAACCGTTACAGTGGGCTTGCCATTGAGGGGTACGATCCGCTGGCTTATTTCGTCGATGCCCGCCCAAGGGTCGGCTTGCCGGATTTCGAGGTTGCGGAAGGCGGCGCCGTCTGGCGCTTCACCAATGAGAGCAACCGCGACTCCTTTGCCGCGCATCCCGATATTTATGGCCCCCAATACGGCGGTTATGACCCCGTCGATCTGGCGCGTGGGGTCACGGTGGCCGGAAACCCGCTGTTCTGGACCGTCGCCGGCGATCGCCTTTATTTATTCGGGCGCGAGGACACCCGCGATGCCTTCGCCGCCAACCCGGCGCCTTTTCTAAAAGAGGCGAGGGTACGGTGGCCGGCGCTCGAAGAGCAACTGGCGCAGTAGTTCAATCGCCAATCAAACCCTCATGGTGAGGAGCCATAGCGGAGCTAGCGCGTCTCGAACCATGAGGCCCCGACATCGGCCTCATCCTTCGAGACGCCGCTCATGCGGCAGGATGAGGGGTTCGACCGCCGTTCGCCGTCTCAGCCCGCCGTCGGATCGCCCCAGGCGATGAAGGCCGGCACGATAAAATCCTTACCCCCGCCGAAACGTAGGTCGCCTCCCGCCGCATCCGTGATTTTGCCGCCGGCGGCCGTGACGATCGCGTGTCCGGCCGCGATGTCCCATTCGCTGGTGGGGCCGAGCCGCGGATAAATATCGACCGCGCCCTCCGCGACCTTGGCCAATTTGATCGCCGAGCCGAGCCGTTCGCGGATCGCACCGGGGCGGGCGTCAATAAAGGCTTCGGTCGCGGCGTCGGCGTGCGAGCGGCTCACCGCCGCGATCCAGGGCTGGCCAGGGGAGGGGAAGCGCCGGGTGCGAATTGGCTGGGCCGGTCCCATCCCGCTATGGGTCGCGAGCTTTTCAGCACCCTGGCCGACCAGGCCGCGCCAGATCAGTCCGAGCGCCGGTGCGCCGATGATGCCGAGCAGCGGCACGCCGTTCGCCACCAAAGCGAGATTGACGGTGAACTCGTCGCGGCCGGCGACGAACTCCTTGGTGCCGTCCAGGGGGTCGATCAGGAAGAAAAGCTCCGGACAACCGGCGTGGGCCGGCGTCACCCGTTCTTCCGACAGCGCCGGAATATCGCCAGCGAGCCGCCGGAGGCCATCGGCGATGATGCGGTCGGCGGCAAGGTCGGCTTCCGTTACCGGCGAGCCGTCGGTCTTGCCATCGATGCGCATCCGCTTGCGATCGACCTTGAGGATCGCCGATCCGGCAGAAGCGACAAGCTCGGTCAGCGGCGCCATCAGATCGGCCACGGCACGACGGTCGATTGGCAAAGGCGAGGCTGGATTTCCGGTCGGCGGGCTCATGAAAGTCTCAATTCGCGGCGATTAAGTCACAGCGCCGGACGGGTTCCGGCGGCTTGTTGGCAGTGCAAGCTTGTGCAGTGTATCAAGCCTTTAAACTTGCATGATTCGTTTGGGTAGCGCCGTCATCGATTTTCAGGAACGCTCCATGTCTGATGCCCCGTCTTCCGGTCCCGCCCCCGACGCCCTTGAACTGGCGGCGCTGCTTTGTTCGCGGGTGTGCCACGATCTGATCAGCCCGGTGGGGGCCATCGTCAACGGGCTCGAAGTGCTGGACGACAATCCCAAGCCTGAAGATCGCGAATTCGCGCTTGACCTGATCCGCAAGAGCGCCAAGACGGCGTCGGCCCGCTTGCAGTTCTGCCGTCTGGCGTTTGGCGCGGCCGGATCGGCGGGCGCCCAGATCGATCTCGGCGATGCGCAGAACATGGCGCGGGGCCATATCGAGGACGGCAAGACCACGATCGCCTGGAACCTGCCGCGGCTATTGTTGCCCAAGAATCGCGTCAAGCTCTTGCTCAACATGATGGTGATCGCGCAACAGACCATTCCGCGCGGCGGGGTGTTGACGGTCGACGCGATCGGCGAAGGCGAGACATTCGGTTTTCGCGTCATGGCCAGCGGGCTGAATGCCCGTCTGCCGCAAAATATCGCCGATCTCCTCAGCTCGCCGCATCTCACCGTGAGCGATGCCCATTCGGTGCAGCCTTATTATACCCGCCTGCTGGCCCAGGCTTGCGGGCTCGGCGTCAAGCTCGTCGCCGAGGGCGAAGCGATCGTGGTGACGGCCGTCTGACGTCGCGTGCGATTGAAGTGACAGCGCTTTCAGCTTGGCTGAAGGCGTCGCTCGGCGAGAGCGCCGGTTAATAAACGGTATACGCCGTATTCCGTAATCTTACGGGGGCGGCTTATCTATTTGTTGAGGCCGTTCTTTTCCATTTACTCAACCAATATTAAACGCTTTGCAGAGAAGCTGGTCACACTCGGGAACCGCGTCGAGCGCACGCGTTGGGGTGAAGGCCGGATTTCATGGACGATCTTTTGAGAGAGTTTTTGACGGAGACCAGCGAGAGCCTGGACACCGTCGACAATCAGCTGGTGAAGTTTGAGCAGGAACCGAACAACGCCAAGATCCTGGATAACATCTTTCGTCTGGTGCACACCATCAAGGGGACCTGTGGCTTCCTCGGCCTGCCAAGGCTGGAAGCGCTGGCCCATGCCGGCGAAACCCTCATGGGCAAATTCCGCGACGGCATGCCGGTTACCGCCGAGGCGGTGACGCTGATCTTGAGCAGTATCGACCGCATCAAGGAAATCCTTGGCGGGCTGGAGGCCACCGAAGCAGAGCCCGAGGGCAACGATCAGGATCTGATCGTGCAGCTTCACCAGATGGTCGATCGCGGCATGGCCGCGATGGCGGCTGTCGCTGCCGAGGCTGCGGCACCCGTAGTCGCGCCTGTGCCGGCCGCGCCGGTTCCGGAAAAGCCTGCCAATATCGCAGGTACGTTGACGTATCAGATATTGGAACGCGAGTTGCGGCCGGGCGAAGTGTCGCTTGACGATCTTGAACGCGCCTTCCGCGAAACCGCCGCTGAGCCTGTTCCGCTGGCGCCGGCTCCAAAGCCTGTGGCTGCGAAGGTCGAAGTCAAGGTCGAAGCCAAGGCCCCACCGGCTGTCAAAGCTGAAGCCGAGCCTGTGCCCGAGAAGGCTCCGAAATCGGCGGCCAAGAAAGCCAAGACGGCCATTGAACTGGACGCCGGCGGCGACGGTGACCGTGTCGCCAACCAGTCGATCCGCGTCAATGTCGACACGCTCGAACACCTGATGACCATGGTGTCCGAGCTCGTGCTGACGCGTAACCAACTCCTGGAAATCTCGCGGCGCAACGAGGACACGGAATTCAAGGTACCCTTGCAGCGGCTGTCGAATGTCACGGCCGAGCTGCAGGAAGGCGTCATGAAGACGCGGATGCAGCCGATCGGCAACGCCTGGCAGAAGCTGCCGCGTATCGTGCGCGACCTCTCGAGCGAATTGCACAAGCAGATCGAACTCGAAATGCACGGCGCCGATACCGAACTCGACCGCCAGGTACTAGACCTGATCAAGGACCCCTTGACCCACATGGTCCGCAATTCGGCCGATCACGGGCTTGAGACGCCCGCCGAGCGCGCCGCCGCCGGCAAGCCGGAGACGGGCACGATCCGCCTGTCCGCCTATCATGAAGGCGGCCACATCATCATCTGCATCGCCGACAACGGCCGCGGCCTCAACACCGAGCGGATCAAGGCCAAGGCGCTCCAGAACGGTCTCGTCAACGAGGCTGAACTGGAAAAGATGACGGAAGCGCAGATCCACAAATTCATTTTCGCGCCGGGCTTCTCGACCGCCGCTGCTGTTACCAGCGTGTCGGGCCGTGGCGTCGGCATGGACGTGGTGCGCACCAACATCGATCAGATCGGCGGTACCATCGACATCAAGTCGGTCGCCGGCGAAGGCTCCTCCGTCACCATCAAGATCCCGCTGACGCTCGCGATCGTCTCGGCGCTGATCGTCGAAGCCGGCGGCGACCGCTTTGCCATTCCGCAGCTATCGGTGGTCGAACTGGTGCGCGCGCGCGCCAATTCCGAACACCGCATTGAGCGGATCAAGGACACCGCGGTGCTTCGCCTGCGCAACAAGCTGTTGCCGTTGATGCACCTGAAGAAGCTGCTCAAGATCGACGACGGTTCGTCCTCCGATCCCGAAAACGGCTTCATCGTCGTCACGCAGGTCGGCAGCCAGACCTTCGGTATCGTGGTCGACGGCGTGTTCCACACCGAGGAAATCGTGGTCAAGCCGATGTCGACCAAGCTGCGTCACATCGACATGTTCTCCGGCAACACCATCCTGGGCGATGGCGCCGTCATCATGATCATCGATCCTAACGGTTTCGCCAAGGCGCTCGGCGCTTCCGGCAATGCCAGCCACGAGATCGCGGACGAGAATGCAGCACATCGCGCCGCTGGCGTCGAGCAACTGACCTCGCTCCTGGTGTTCCGCGCCGGCTCGAGCCAGCCCAAGGCCGTGCCGCTGGGTCTGGTGACGCGTCTTGAGGAAATCGCCGCCGAGAAGATCGAGCTCTCCAACGGCCGCTCGATGGTACAATACCGCGAACAGCTGATGCCGCTGGTGCAGATGGCCGGCGTGAATGTCCGCACCTCCGGCTCGCAGCCGATCCTGGTATTTGCCGACGACGGCCGCTCCATGGGGCTCGTGGTCGACGAAATCATCGATATCGTCGAAGAGCGCCTCCACATCGAGGTGGCCGGCTCGAGCGACGGCATTCTCGGCTCCGCCGTGATCAAGGGACAGGCGACCGAGGTGATCGACGTCGGCCACTTCCTGCCGATGGCGTTCTCCGACTGGTTCAGCCGCAAGGAAATGCGTCCTTCGCAGTCCGCGCAATCGGTGCTGCTGGTCGACGACTCCGCGTTCTTCCGCAACATGCTGGCGCCGGTGCTCAAGGCGGCGGGCTACAAGGTTCGCGTTGCGCCGAACGCCCAGGAAGGCCTCGTGGCGCTGCGTTCGGGCCAGCCCTTCGACGTGGTGCTGACCGACATCGAAATGCCCGACATGAACGGCTTCGAGTTTGCCGAGACGATCCGGTCCGATGCGCATCTTGCCTCGATGCCGATCATTGCGCTGTCGTCGCTGGTGTCGCCGGCGGCGATCGAGCGCGGACGTCAGGCGGGCTTCCACGATTACGTCGCGAAGTTCGACCGTCCGGGTCTGATCGCGGCGCTCAAGGAGCAGACATCCGAGATGAACCGGCAGGCGGCATAGGGATCAAAGCATGACCAGCAAAACCGAAGCCGTCGAAGGCACTGTGGCCGAATACGTCACCGCCATGATCGGCGGCCAGTTGTTCGGCCTGCCGATCTCGCGGGTGCAGGACGTTTTCATGCCGGAACGCGTGACCCGCGTTCCGCTGGCCTCGCGCGAGATCGCCGGCGTCCTCAATCTGCGCGGCCGGATCGTCACCGTGATCGACATGCGCGCCCGTCTCGGTTTGCCGAAAAACGATGATGGCAAGCCGCCGATGGCGGTCGGCGTCGATCTTCGCGGCGAATCCTACGGTCTCCTGATCGACCAGATCGGCGAGGTGCTTCGCCTTGCCGACGAAAGCCGCGAAGAAAATCCGGTTAATCTCGATCCCCGTATGGCCAAGCTGGCAGGAGGCGTGCACCGCCTCGATGGGCAGTTGATGGTCGTGCTGGATGTCGATCGGGTGCTCGAAATTTCGCCTGACATGATGGCGGCTTGAGGTCTGATGATCGCGTCGTGAAAGAATCCCAACTGGTTTTCTAAGGACAAAGGCAAACAACAATGAAAACATGTCTGGTCGTGGATGACTCGAGCGTCATCCGAAAAGTCGCAAGGCGCATTCTGGAAGGTCTGGATTTCCAGATCGTCGAAGCCGAAGACGGCGAGAAGGCGCTCGAGGTCTGCAAACGCGGATTGCCTGAAGCCATTCTCCTGGACTGGAACATGCCCATCATGGACGGCTACGAATTCCTCGGCAATCTCCGCCGCATGCCCGGCGGCGACCAGCCCAAGGTGGTGTTCTGCACGACGGAAAACGACGTGGCGCACATTGCGCGCGCGCTTCACGCCGGCGCCAACGAATACATCATGAAGCCGTTCGACAAGGACATCGTCACGGCCAAGTTCCAGGAAGTCGGTCTGATCTGATTTTCCTTATTTGCCGGGCGGCTCACGAGCCGGCGGTGATACGGCTGAAGCGTATGTTCGATTTCGGCCGGTGAGTTGAGTTCGGTTGGTGAGTAGTTGAGTAATGAGTGTTGCGTTGACAAGTCCGGCGGCTCCTGGCTCGCTGCAGCAAGAACCGCTGCGGGTGATGCTGGTTGACGATTCTGTCGTCATCAGGGGCATGATCTCCCGCTGGCTTGGATCGGAGCCCGACATCGCCGTGGCGGCGTCGTTGCGTACCGGTCTGGAGGCGGTCAACCAGATCGAGCGCATCAATCCCGATATCGCCGTGCTGGATATTGAAATGCCGGAGCTCGACGGCATTTCCGCGCTCCCCCTGCTTCTGGCGAAGAAACGCAACCTGATCGTCATCATGGCCTCGACGCTGACCCGCCGCAATGCGGAGATCAGCTTCAAGGCGCTGTCGCTTGGCGCTTCCGATTATATCCCGAAGCCGGAAAGCACCCGCGAGGCCACGGCCGCCGAGACCTTCCGCCACGATCTGGTGCAAAAAATCCGCCATCTCGGCGCCAAGGTTCGCCGATCATCCCATCCAACGGCCGCGCCCGCGCTCGTCCCCGCGCCCGACCGGATCCGGGAAACCGTGCATCGTGCGCCCACGGCGGTAGCTGCAAGTGCGCCGGTAGTGCGGCGCAGCTTCTCGTCGCAAAATCCCCGCGTCCTCCTGATCGGCTCGTCGACGGGCGGTCCGCAAGCGCTGATGAGCGTTGTTGCCGACATCGGTCCGGTGATCGATCGTTTCCCAGTGCTGATCACCCAGCACATGCCGCCGACGTTTACGACGATTCTCGCCGAGCATCTGGCGCGCGCCAGCAACCGGCCGGCGAGAGAGGCCGTCGATGGTGAAGCGGTCAAGCCCGGTCACATCTATCTCGCGCCCGGCGGCCGCCACATGCGTGTGGTGCGTCAGGGTATGGAGACCGTCATCGCCCTCGATGACGGTCCGCCGGTGAATTTCTGCAAACCCGCGGTTGATCCGCTCTTCGCTTCCGCAGTCGACATCTGGCAGGGCTCCATTCTGGCGCTGATCCTGACGGGAATGGGATCGGACGGGATGCGCGGCGGCAGGGACATCGTCGCGGCCGGCGGCAGTGTGATCGCGCAGGACGAAGCCACAAGCGTGGTGTGGGGCATGCCGGGCGCGGCCGCTCATGCCGGCATCTGCGCGGCTGTGCTGCCGCTCAATCAGATCGCACCGAAACTCGTCAGGTTGTTTTCAGGAGATCGCTCGTGACGCCGTTGGATTATGAGTTCTTGCGGAAGCTCCTGAAGGAGCGCTCCGGGCTCGATCTGTCTCCGGACAAGCAATATCTCGTCGAAAGCCGGCTGGTGCCGCTGGCCCGCAAAGCGGGCCTGCCGGGTATTACTGAACTCGTGCAGAAAATGAGGGCGGGCGGTGCCGAGGCGATGATCGCCGAAGTGGTCGAGGCCATGACCACCAACGAAACCTTCTTCTTCCGCGACAAGACCCCCTTCGATCATTTGAAGGACACCATGCTGCCGGCGCTGTTGCAGGCGCGCGCCGCCAAGCGTTCCTTACGAATCTGGTGCGCGGCTTCCTCCACCGGACAGGAACCCTACTCGATCGCGATGTGTCTCAAGGAGCTGGGCACCGCGATTGCGGGCTGGAAGATCGATATCGTGGCGACGGATCTCTCGCAAGGCGTTCTGGAAAAGTCCAAGGCCGGCATCTTCAGCCAGTTTGAGGTTCAGCGCGGCTTGCCGATTCAACTGCTGGTGAAGCATTTCGTGCAGGTCGGAGATATGTGGCAGCTCAACGCCGATATCCGCTCCATGGTGCAGCATCGCCAGCTCAACCTGCTTCAGGATTTTGGTCATCTCGAAACGTTCGACATCATCTTCTGCCGTAACGTGCTGATCTATTTCGATCAGGACACCAAGGCCGGGATCTTCGAGCGCCTTTCCAGGCTAGTCGAATCCGACGGATTCATGGTGCTGGGTGCGGCCGAGTCCGTGGTGGGCATTTCGGACGCCTTCAAACCCTATCCCGAGCGGCGCGGACTCTACCGCCCGAACGCGAGCCGGACCGCAAAGCCGGGGCTTGCCGGCGGCATGCCGCAAAGGGCGGCGGCCGTCGCGGCGCGATAAGCGGGCTGCTTCTCAAAGTATCGCGTGCGGCAAAAAGCGCGATGCGTTGCCCGTGACGGGATTTTCGTCTTCGCGGATCGATAATCCGCAGGGCACGTGGTCGACGAGCCAGGCCCCTAACACCGGATATTGACCGGAGAAATTCGGCAGCGGCGCCAAGGCCTGACGAATAAAGCCCTCAGCGCCGTACGGTCCTTGCTGCTCGGCGACGACGTGGCCGTGACGGACCATGGCGATGTTGGCGCCTTCGCGGGAAAGCAGCGGTTTGCGCACGAACGACGAACTGAGGCTTCGTGCGTTCGGCTCATCCTCGAAAAAGGCCGGCAGCAGGTTGGGATGGCCGGGAAACATCTCCCACAGCAGGGCGAGCATGCCTTTGTTGGAGAGGATGGCTTTCCACGGCGGCTCGATCCATCGGGTAGGCGCGCCTGCGAGCTTTTCACCGAAGGCATCGTGAAACATCCACTCCCAGGGATAAAGCTTGAAAGCGAGCGCGATCTTCCCATTGTCCACATCGACAAAGCCTGAGCCCTCGTGCCAGCCGATGCTCTCGATGGAAAGCAACGTGGTCTTGAGACCGGCTTGTTTGGCCGTGTCCTCGAGATAAGCCAGCGTGGTGGCATCTTCCGGATTGTCGAGCAGGCCTGCCAGATGCAGGTGGTTTATAGCACCAAGCTTCTTCCAGGCCTCGATCAGGCGCTCATGCAGCGAGTTGAACTGATCGGCGCCGGGCTCAAGCAGCCGCCGCTCGATTCCCTGCTCGAGCCAGGTCCATTGAAATACGGCGGCCTCGAAGATCGAAGTCGGCGTGTCGGCGTTATATTCCAGAAGTTTTGCGTCGCCGCTGCCGGCATAGCTGAGATCAAGCCGGCCATAGAGGCTGCCGTCCCTGCGGCGCCAGGAGTCGCGGATCAAGGGCCAGAATGCCTCCGGTATCCGCAACCGCTTCAGATGCCTCTCGTCGGCGGCCACGCGGTCACAGAGTTCGAGGCACATCGCATCGATTTCGCCCGTCGGGGCTTCGATGCGGTCTTCGATTTCGGCGAGCGTAAAGGCGTAAAAAGCGCGCTCGTCCCAGTAGCGTACGCCGTCGATGGTGTGGAAATCGAATCCGCAGGCCTCGGCGGTGGCCTGCCAGTCATCGCGCTCGCGGCAGGCAAGTCGTCGCATCGCGAACGCTAACTTCCGCCGTGGCCGTGGAAACGGTGCGGAAAATGGCCGAAACCGCCATAGGCCGGTGCATGACACTCCATGACCGGCCGCTCGTCCAGACCGGTGACCACCTCGCCGACGAGACCCGGACCGCAGTCGCGCCGCCGGACAAAACCCATCGAGACGGCGCCGATGGTTCCGCTTCCCATCATGGTCAAGACGACGCGGCGCGAGCGTTTCATGATGCAGTCCTGGATGTTCTGTTGTTGCGAGGCAGTTAAGACATGCGTCTCAGTCTGGCGCAAGCGCGAGCTAATTCGCTTCCTGCAATGTTGATGATCAGCTACCGGAAAAATGCGCGCCGATCGACCGCGCAAAACTGCCAAAACCGCCGCGGGATGTTTCGCTGCTGGTGGAAGCGCTTGATCCCGCCGGGGAAGCGGCGGAATCGCCGCCGAAGAAACTGGTGCGGCGCGACCACAATCCGCCATGGCCGCCGCTCCCCGAAGAAGTGCGCGACGCGCAGGCGCTAACTGCTTCCGGCGACGGCGGCGCGGCCATTCCAGGGCCGTTCGGTTGACAGTTTTCGCGCGGCATCAAGGCATAGGCGCTGCCGCCGACCGCGAGCGTGCCCATCATGAGAAGCGCCACATGGCCGGAGCGTTTGACGGGCGAGGAGGAGGCGGCCGCCAGGGGCGCCGGCTTGCGCTTGCCGAATTCCGTGGGAGGCGGGCTCGTCACGTCAGCCCATCATGCAGGCGGCGTTGAGCGCACCGGCGGCGAGCGAAGACAGTCCGAGCCAGATCGCGGGTGCGAGTTCACCTGCCGCGATCTTGGCCGACAGGTTAGGCACCGGGATCTTGATGACATAATAGACCACGACCTGGACGATCAGCGCGATCAGGCTCCAGATCAGGCAGTCCACGATATTGGCGGAATGGGCGATCGCGCTGACCAGCGGCAAGGTAAAACCGAGCAGGCTCAAGCCCAGCGCAACCGCGGCCGCCGGGTCGTTGTCGCGGATCAGCTTGAACTCGTCATGTGGAGTGATGCGCGTATAGACGAAGAGATAGACGATGACCGCAAAGATCGCGGTGCAGAAATAGACCAGAAACGCCGGCAGCCCGGCGAGCGATTGAAGGATCATCCGTTAGCCCCCGTGAATCGCGAGACGGGAAGATTTGCACGCCCCATTCAGTCGGAATACGGCAATGGCCGGTTCAATCCCCAAATAAAAACCCCGCCATTTGCGGCGGGGTCCAGTCTGGGAGGAGTGAGCCAGCAGGCTCGCACGAAAGGGTCAGGCGGGAATGCGCTCTTCATGCTCGTGCGGCTCGCGCAGCACGTAGCCGCGGCCCCACACGGTTTCGATGAAGTTGCGGCCGTCGGAAGCATTCGCGAGCTTCTTGCGCAGCTTGCAGATGAAGACGTCGATGATCTTCAGTTCGGGCTCGTCCATGCCGCCATAGAGGTGGTTGAGGAACATTTCCTTGGTCAGCGTGGTACCCTTGCGGAGCGAAAGCAGCTCCAGCATCTGGTATTCCTTGCCCGTGAGATGCACGCGCTGGCCGCCGACCTCGACTGTCTTGGTGTCGAGATTGACCACGAGATCGCCGGTCTGGATCACCGACTGGGCGTGGCCCTTGGAACGGCGCACGATCGCATGAATGCGGGCGACCAATTCGTCCTTGTGGAAGGGCTTGGTCATATAGTCGTCGGCGCCGACGCCGAGACCCTTGACCTTGTCCTCGATGCCGGCGAGGCCGGAGAGGATCAGAATGGGTGTCTTGATCTTGGACACCCGAAGCTGCTTGAGCACATCGTAACCGGACATGTCCGGAAGATTGAGATCGAGCAGGATGATATCGTAATCGTAAAGTTTTCCGAGATCGACGCCTTCTTCCCCGAGATCCGTGGTGTAGACGTTAAAGCTCTCGGATTTCAGCATCAATTCGATCGACTGCGCGACGGCGCTGTCATCTTCTATCAGCAATACGCGCATGCCAGTCCCCTATAGTCGCCGCTCCGGGCGTCAGGTCGGCCGCACTTGCGGCACTCAAAACGCCTTTGAACAACTGATTCGGATCCTGACGGGATATGGTTAACAAAATCTGATTCTGATCCGCAAGATACTTGAGTGCAATTTTTTTCGAATCGCCCTAAGATATTGCTTCGAAGCAGTTTTTTGTATCCGATCTCGCTCAAGCTCTACATTAAGAGGCGGGCCTAACCGACTCTCAGGACTCACCCTTCCTTTTACAGGTCGAGCGTCCTCAGTCACCAAAGACAGTGACGTAATGATTAACGATGCGAGTAAACACCAAGTTAAGGTCCGGCTCCCAATGCGTGAAAACTTAAGGTTTTCGCAATGAAGGCGCTCGCCGAGCAGATCAGCGACATCGATGGAATCAACATGTATGGCCGCGTGGTCGGCGTTCGTGGCCTGATGGTGGAGATCGCAGGCCCCATTCACGCCATGAGCGTCGGCGCGCGCATCGTGATCGATACCGGCGGCAACCGCTTCATTCCCTGTGAGGTCATCGGATTCACCGGCAACAATGCGGTGGTGATGCCGTTTGCCGGTCTGGACGGGGTGAGGCGCGGCTGCCGGGCGGTGATCGGCAATTCCGGCAACCAGGTGCGCCCCTCTCCTCAATGGTTGGGGCGGGTTCTCAACGCCATGGGAGAACCGATCGACGGCAAGGGGCCGCTGACGCAAGGAGCGTCCCCCGTGCCTTACCGCAACACGCCGCCGCCGGCGCATTCCCGCAAGCGAGTAGGTGCGCCGCTTGATCTCGGCGTGCGCGCGCTCAACACATTCCTCACCTGTTGCCGCGGTCAGCGGCTCGGTATTTTCGCCGGCTCCGGCGTCGGCAAGTCGGTGCTCTTGTCGATGCTGGCGCGCAATGTCGATGCGGATATCACCGTGATCGGCCTCGTCGGCGAACGCGGCCGCGAGGTGCAGGAATTTCTGCAAGACGATCTCGGCGATGAGGGTCTCGCGCGTTCAGTGGTGGTGGTGGCCACGTCCGACGAGCCCGCTTTGATGCGGCGGCAGGCGGCTTACCTCACGCTCGCGATCGCGGAGCATTTCCGTGACGAGAACAAGGACGTGCTGTGCCTGATGGATTCCGTGACGCGCTTTGCGATGGCGCAACGCGAAATTGGTCTCTCCGCCGGCGAGCCGCCGACCGCCAAGGGTTACACGCCGACGGTGTTCACCGAACTGCCGAAGCTGTTGGAGCGGGCCGGCCCTGGCTCGGGTCAAGGCACCATCACCGGCATTTTTACAGTGCTGGTCGATGGCGACGATCATAATGAGCCGATTGCGGATGCGGTTCGCGGCATCCTCGACGGCCATATCGTGATGGAGCGGCGGATCGCGGAACGCGGAAGGTTTCCGGCCGTCAACATTCTCAAATCGGTCTCGCGCACCATGCCGAAATCGGCCGATCCGGCCTTTCTGCCTGTCATCACCAAGGCTCGCCAAGTGATGGCGACCTATGCGGATATGGAGGAATTGATCCGGCTCGGCGCCTATAAAGCAGGCTCAAGCCCGGAGGTTGACGAGGCCATCCGCCTCCACCAGCCGCTCGAGGCCTTTTTGCGCCAGGGAAAGGACGAGAGTACCGGCCTCAAGGAAGGTTACGGGCGATTAGATCGAATCCTGAAGGGTTTGGAAACGGAACGCTAACTTTGTCAGGCCATCATCCGCGCCACGGTTGTAATGCCGGCGGGGCCCCGACGGGGAGCCGGCACTGTCCCGCATGTATATCGGGACTTCTGGGGAGTATGAGTCGATGAAGTCACGTGAAACGCTGATCCGTCTGAAGAAGTTTCAGGTCGATGAAAAGCGCCGCAGGGTGTCTCAGATCGAGGGCATGATTGCTGATTTCCAGCGCATGTCGGTCGACCTGGAGCGCGAAATCCAGACTGAACAGGAACGTGCGGGAATCAACGACCCGTCGCACTTTGCCTATCCGACCTATGCCAAGGCCGCGATCCAGCGCCGGGAAAATCTCACCCGTTCGGCTGAAGAGCTGCGCATTCAGCTTGAGGACGCCCGCGGTCTTCTCGCCGAGGCGTTCGACGAGCTGAAGAAAGTCGAACTGCTCGACGAGCGCGATCAGGCGCGTGAGCGCGCCGAAGAAAGCGCCCGCGAACAGGCCGATCTCGACAGCATCGGCTTGATGCGTGCGCGGATCGGGGCGATCGCTTAAAGCGCTTTTCATTGCTCTCTATCGTTTGCTTGCCGAAACCCGGGTCTCAAAAAGCCCCGGGTTTTTGGCGTGGCTCTCGGACGTGGATTTGACATTCGTTCCCCGCCTGGCCACAGCCTTTTTGATCGTTTTCCCGATGGACTGATCAGGCCCAAGATGTGATACGACAGGCTCGGGATACCGTTTATGGCGAACTATGCGACGGGCATCGCGATTTTAGGGGACGCTAAATGATGCTGACGCCGGCCGAACTGGTCTGGCTGATTGCCGCGGTGGCGAAGGGCGATCAGGCTGCTTTCGAGCGGCTCTACGCCGCCACCCGGTCGAAACTCTTTGGCGTAGTGCTCCGTATCTTGCGCCGTCAGGATCTCGCAGAGGAAGTCGTACAGGAAGCTTACGTCAAGATCTGGAACAGCGCCGGATCGTTCAATCCGGGCCAGTCTTCGCCGATCACATGGATGGCGTCGATTGCGCGTAATCGGGCGATCGACGTCGTGCGAAAGCGCAGCGAGAGCTCGATCGAGGAAGAGCCGGCGGCCATGGAGGTGGCAGCCGACACGCCAGATCCGTTGGCCCGGCGTGAAATGACGGAAGACCTGAAACGGCTTCTGGAGTGTGTAGGCCGGCTGGAGCCGGATCGGCAAAAGCTTGTGCTGCTCGCCTATTACAACGGCTGGAGCCGCGAGCAACTGGCAGAGAAATTCGGAGCGCCGGTCAATACGGTGAAGACTTGGCTGCGTCGCAGCATGATGGATATCAGGGAGTGTCTCGGACTCTAACGGTCTGGATTTTGGAAGATGGCCCATAGCGAAGACCATATCGCGCTCGCCGCCGAATATGCACTCGGCACGCTCGATGCCGAAGAGCGGGCGCAGGTAGAAACCATGATGTCCGTCGACAAGGACTTCACGGCGGCCGTTGTTGCGTGGGAGCACAAGCTCGGCGCGCTCAACCAGATGGTTGGCTCGGTCGAGCCGCGCCCCGAACTGTGGGAGAAGATCAAGGCCGCCATCGGTCATTCCGGACAGCAGGCGCCGATCGTGCTACCGCAACCGGCGCCCTCGGCCCCCGCGGCCGATGCGGCGCCTGTGGTCACTGATACTTCCAACGTCATTCAACTGGCTGCGAGAGCACGGCGCTGGCGCGCTGTTGCAACTGCGACCTCTGCCATCGCAGCCGCGCTGGTCGTGATGATCGGCGTTGGTGCCTCGATGCCGGATTTGCTGCCGGACAGCATGCGGCCGAAGTCAAAAACCCAGGTGGCGCAGGTGACGCCTCAATCGGCGCCGAAAGCATCCGCTCAATATGTTGCCGTCCTTCAAAAGGATGGCGGCGGCCCCGCGTTTATCCTGACCGTCGACGAAGCCACCAGGAATTTCACGGTGCGCAAGGTCGGCGCATCCGCCGACGCTGGTTCAAGCTACGAGCTGTGGCTGATCTCCGACAAGCTGGGGGGAAAGCCTCGTTCGCTCGGCGTGGTCGGGGCTGACCAGTTCACCTCGCGTCCGGTGCTCGCCTCCTATGATCCCGACACGGTCAAGTCGGCGACCTACGCCGTCACGGTCGAGCAGGCCGGCGGATCGCCCGACGGCAATCCGCATTCGACGCCGATCCTCATGGGTAAGCTGATCGAGACTGTTCCGCCCGCGCGCTAGAAACTTACCTGGAAGTCGGTAACGATCCCAGCGCTTCGCGCCTCCTCGGGAGAGGTCGTTGTTTGCGGCTTGGTTTAGACCCTCATGGTGAGGAGCCGCGTCACTTGACGCGGCATCTCGAACCATGCGGCCACTCAGCGTTTAGCTAAGTAGTCTTCAGCTACCCCACAAAAAGAAAACGCCCGTGGGGAGCGGGCGTTTTCGAAAGGACCAACTTGGGGGGAAGTTGGGTCTTCCATATATCCACGTGGCGACCTTGGGGGGCTGGTAAAGCGCCGCGTGAATTCCTGAATTTCTTATCGCGCCATCAATTTCTATCGCACCACTGATGTGTTCGAACTAGTTACAACAACCGGCTTGCCTGCCTTGATGACGCGCGCAGTCTGCGTCGAACCGTCATCCGAGAACGTGCGAGCCGAAATTCCAAAACCTGCCACAGCGATACCGGCAATAAGCGCCATAACGACAATCTTGAGGTGCGTCGTGCGATCGGCGCTGTAAATCGAATGATTCATCCAAGCCTCCTGCCGCCTGCCCTGTTTCGAATTCGTCGTCTTTATTCGCCGACAGGTTCATCACCTCAGGCTCTAGAAACGTAGGAACTGGGCCTTCGTTTCCTAAGGGGTGATCACAAGGCAGTGATAATACGTGATATTTCGCGATCTATTGTGCGATAAGGTCCGGCTAAATTCAAAATTTAACAGTAAATATAGTTACTTAAGAAAATGTCCGGCTTTCGAGCTAAAAAGGCTCCGGATTACGGAAAATAAAGAAATCAGTTGCCTGTGGCTAAAAAACAAGCGCTGCGCCGCCCTGCTTCGCGGGCGAACGCGCTTTCTTGCGGGATCTGTGCGGCTTCCCGGCGACCTTGGCGCGCTAGATGCTGCCGACCGTTTTCAGCCGGGCGCGGGGATGGATTTCCGACTGCGACAACACGGTGGTCTGCGCGCGGAAGCGCTCGACCAGTGAACGGACGAAGGGCCGGATCGACGCCGAGGTGACCAGCACCGGCGACTCGCCTTCGCGCGCGGCATGTTCGAACCTTTCGCGCACGATCGTCATGAATTCCGACAGGCGCGACGGCTGCATGGCGAGGCTGCGTTCTTCGCCCTGGCCGACCAGCGATTCGGCAAAGGCCTGCTCCCATTTCGCCGACAGGGCTATCAGCGGCAGATAGCCGTTGAAGGTGGTGTTCTGGGCGCAGATCTGGCGCGCGAGGCGAGCGCGGACATGCTCGACCACGGTTGCCGGGTTGCGCGAGAAGGCGAGCGCGTCGGCGATGCCTTCCAGAATCGTGGAGAGGTCGCGGATCGAGATCCGCTCGGCCAACAGAAGCTGAAGCACGCGCTGGATGCCCGAGATCGTGATCTGCGCCGGCACGATGTCCTTGACCAGTTCGCCCTGTTCCTTCGGCAATTCCTTGAGAAGCTTCTGCACCTCACCGTAGGACAACAGGTCGGACATGTTGTTCTTGAGCAGCTCGGTGAGATGGGTCGACATCACGGTGGCGGCGTCGACAACGGTATAGCCCTTGAGCGAAGCCTCTTCCTTCAGGCTGGCGTCGACCCAGGTCGCAGGGAGTCCAAAAGTCGGCTCGGTGGTATGGATGCCCGGCACGTCGACCTGGCTGCCGCCGGGGTCCATCGCCATGAATTGATTGGGCCAGATCCGGCCCGACCCCGCATCCACTTCCTTGATCTTGATGACATAGGTGTTCGCCTCGAGCTGCACATTGTCGAGGATGCGCACCGAAGGCATCACAAAGCCCATCTCGATGGCGAGCGACCGGCGCAGCGCCTTGATCTGCTCGGTCAGCCGGTCGGTGCCGTCGGGGCCATTCACCAGCGGCAATAGCGCATAACCGAGTTCGATCTTGAGATCGTCGATCTTGAGCGCCGCCGAGATCGGCTCTTCGGCCGAAGCCGCCGCGGCTGCGGCCGCCGCCGCGGGGGCCGCCGCAGCGCTCGCCGCGGCTGCGGTTGCTGTACGCTTGACCTTGCGGGCCGAGAGCGCCAGCGCGGCGGCACCGCCGCCGAGCGCCAGGAACGGCAGCATCGGAATGCCCGGTAGCAACGAGAGCACGATCATCACGCCGGCCGACATGCCGAGCGCCTGCGGATAACCGGACAACTGCTTCATCAGCGCCTTGTCGGCCGCGCCCGAGACGCCCGCCTTCGAGACCAGAAGGCCGGCCGCTGTTGAGACGATCAGCGCCGGGATTTGCGTGACCAGGCCGTCGCCGACGGTGAGCAGGGTGTAGGTATGGCCTGCTTCCGCAAAACTCAGGCCCTGCTGGGCGACGCCGATGATGATGCCGCCGACGATGTTGATGAACACGACCAGAAGGCCGGCCACCGCGTCGCCGCGCACGAATTTCGAGGCACCGTCCATGGCGCCGAAAAAGCCGCTTTCGTCCTCCAGCGCCTTACGGCGTTCCTTGGCGACCTTTTCGTCGATCAGGCCGGCCGAGAGATCGGCGTCGATCGCCATCTGCTTGCCGGGCATCGAATCGAGGTGGAAGCGGGCGGCGACTTCGGCGATGCGGCCCGAACCCTTGGTGATGACGACGAAGTTCACGATGACCAGGATCGCAAAGACGATGATGCCGATGACGAAATTGCCGCCCATCACGAAGTTGCCGAACGCCTCGATCACGTGACCGGCAGCATCAGTCCCTTCGTGGCCGCGCGACAGGATCAGCCGCGTGGAGGCGAGGTTGAGTGACAGCCGCAGCATGGTCGAGATCAAGAGGATGGTCGGAAACGACGAGAATTCCAGCGGCGCCTGGATGAACAGCGACGTCATCAGGATCAGGATCGACAGCGTGATCGAGATCGCCAGGAACAGGTCGAGCACGATCGACGGCAGAGGAAGGATCAGCACCACCAGAATGGTGAGGACGCCGAAGGCGAGCCCGAGATCGCCACGTTTGAGGATGTTGCCGATTTCGCCGAGACTTGGAAACCTGGTCTCAGGCGCTGCTGCGCCCTGACCCGCCGTGACATCGACCATACTGCCCGTTTCCTCTCGCGAATGCCGTCCACGGCGGCCAAACGTCTGCGCGGCGGCCGCAGGACCACCGTTTCGAAAGTGAGGCACCGCACTGGCGTCCACGGAGTACTCCCCCGTTCTACGCGGCTGACGAACACTCAACTTCGCAACTGGGCAATTTTTGCCCGGTATATGGTTAGCAAGGGGTTAACTTCGGGATTTACCGCGCAAGAAACTGGCTTCATGGTTCTCCCGGGGATGCCAACGGGTCGCGCGAATGCGCGCCCGATGACAGGCTCCGCATCGTCCGGTGACGGCGCTTCATTGTTTCGTGCCGTTCGCCAACGGCTTCGACTCCGCTCAGCCTGCTCGGGCTCAGCGCGCCTCCTCACCATGACGGGCACCGCCTCATCCCCAGGAGGCGCGAAAGCTCCGTTTCGAGGGATGCGGCAACGTATGGTACTCTGTTGCGGTGCATCCGCATGCCCAATATCGCGCTAGTGTGGGTTGACCGGGCGGACATCGCCGACCAAGTTGCGCCCGCCGTGGAAATTGCCGCCCAACTCACTCAACAGTCGTTGCCGTTCGTTCCTGATTCTCGCCAGGCATGGATACGCCTTGCCGTGGCTGTGCTGATCGGCTCGCTGGGTGCGGTCGGCATGTGGTCGGTCGTGGTGGCGCTTCCGGTGGTCCAGGCCGAATTCGCCGCCGCCCGCGGCACCGCGTCGCTCGCCTACACGCTGGTGATGCTCGGCTTCGGCGTCGGCCAGGTCGTCACCGGCAAGATCAGCGACCGCTACGGCATCGTCGCTGCGATCGGCGTCGGCATCGGCATTCTCGGCCTCGGCTATATCGGCGCGGGTCTGTCGCCCACGATCTGGCAATACACCCTGGTGCATTTCCTGATCGGCCTGTCGTCGGCGGCGACGTTCGGGCCGCTGATGGCGGAAGCCTCGTACTGGTTCGAGCGCTATCGGGGACTGGCCGTCGCGATCGCCGCCAGCGGCAATTACATCGGCGGCACGATCTGGCCGCCGTTGATCAATTGGGGCATGCAGACCCATGGCTGGCGCGCCACCCATATCGCCATCGGCATCTTCACAGCGGTCGCGATGACGCTGGCGCTGATCGTGCTGCGCCTGTTGATGGGGGCGGGAACGCGGCGCAGCCATGTCAATGCGTCGCCGCCGCGCCTCGCGTTAAGGCTTTCCACCAATGCGCTGACCGCCATTCTGTCGCTCGCCAGCATTTCCTGCTGCGTGGCGATGTCGATGCCGCAGGTGCATATCGTCGCCTATTGCGGCGACCTCGGTTACGGCGTGGCGCGTGGTGCCGAAATGCTGTCGCTGATGCTGGGCTTTGGCATCATCAGCCGGATCGGTTCGGGTTTTCTCGCCGACAAGATCGGCGGCATCCGCACCCTTCTGCTCGGCTCGATCGCGCAAGGCTCGGCGCTGATGCTTTATCTGTTCTTTGACGGCCTCACCTCGCTCTATATCATCTCGGCGATGTTCGGCCTGTTCCAGGGCGGCATCGTGCCGAGCTACGCCATCATCGTGCGCGAGGCGATGCCGGCCTCGGAAGCCGCAACGCGAATCGGGATCGTGATCTTTGCTTCCGTGTTCGGCATGTCGTTTGGCGGCTGGGTGTCGGGCGTGATTTTCGATGCCACTGGCTCTTATGGTGCCGCGTTCCTCAACGGGCTTGCCTGGAATGCGCTCAACATCACGATCATGGTCGGGTTGTTGCTGCGGGCCAGGCAAAGGTTGGCGATGGCGTGAGGCGGGCCGAGCAGGCCGAGCGACAGCAAGGGCCGTTAGGCCGTGTACCTATAAATTCGATGACGATCGATTGGTATTACGACCTCGACATGCACCGGTATGCCAAGCGCCTCTATGGTGTAACTACAGGTATTCGCCTCTCTCAAGATAATATGCCGGCTGGCAGCAAAATACGGAAGATCATGAGACTCGCTGGTGACGGCTCGTTCGGCTTTGAGGTTGTCGGAGAATCCCACCATCAGCATGCGCTGCGCGCGATCGCTGGCGACCCGGACCCACGCGGTCACCATCACTTGTGCGAGGCGATTTTGCGTTCGCAGCCAGATAATCCCTATGATTCCCACGCCGTCGAGGTTCTAGTCGGTGCCGCGCAAATTGGCTTCATTCCTCGCTACATGGCAGGAGAATTGTTTGCTCTTTTGCAAGGTCGTAATCTTACTGAGGTGTACTGCCCTGCGATAATTGTTGGTGGTTGGGATCGTGGGCACGGTGACGTTGGTTATTATGGCATACGGCTTGATATTGTGAGGCCGTTTCGCCTTGCCGTCTCGCGTGGGCCGGTTGCCGAACGGACTGGCCCGCTGCCATCTAAAATGTCGCTTTCGATTCGGTTCACTCGCGTTGTGTTCGCTATCTTGCTGGGCTTCGTCATGGTCTTGATTATCGGTTTTGGCTTCGCGAGCTGTCGCTAAACAGCTGGGCTGTGATCTTCAAGCCATTCGATACGAGGCCGGCGCTGCACGAAGTCGAGGCGCCCACAGCCTATCCGCTTTAGGTCGGCGCGCCCGCTACACGCCCTGGCCGCTCTTGATCAGCATGCAGCCGGAGATTTTGAGGCTGCCGTCGTCTTGTTGCTCGAGCGTATACAGCGCTTCCCACGGCACGCCATCACCATCGACGATGTGAACCTGCTGGGCGACCTTGCCGTCGGCAGCGCGCGCCTCGCCAAATTCGAAACTCTTGTGGCGATAGACCGGCGCGTAGCTATTGCGCACAATGCTCAAAAAGATCTCGGCCTGCGGAAAGCGCTCGTGAATGCCGGGCGCGGCATAAGAGTAGGCGGCCGCCGCATCATCGCGGGCCAGGGCTTCGACTTGCGAGCGGATAATGGATCGCGCAGTGGCGACGTCGTCACCGGCCGCGGCCGGCGAAACGCACACGATCATGAACGCTAAAAGCAGGGCGAAGCGGCGCATGGGTTTGGCTCGGTGTGCGGTTGCGACGCACTCAGCCTATTCCGGTCGTGCCGCGCCGCAAACAGCGCAAAGAGGTATCCCACGAAATTGTGAGCTTCGGGATCTCGTGGCGCAAATGGCTATCGGCTGCTGGCCCGTAGCGGGGGATTTTCAAATACGACCTCGCCGGATTCCAGCGGCGCGCGCTGCATGACAATTCGAAAGACGCTTCTGCACGTCGGGCATTCATATTGCCTTACGTCGTGCCGATTCCGGGCAGGCTGGATGCTGACCAGGGTTCGTTCAAGGTTGCAAGTAATGCAGATCGGTGCCGCAGCCATGTTCGTCGCCTTCTTCCCGTAACGGTTGTTGAATTTCGATCATTCTATCGTCGCCATCGGCGCCACGGGTTAATTTAGTGAGCCGTGGGAATACGGGCCGGAAGAATACGGGTCTGGGTTTCCGGCCGAAAAGCGCGGGATAAGTCGCAATTTGGGCCGGGAATGGCGGGCAGGCGGCAGGCGACTCTTGTAAGATTCGTCGACCTTGGTTTTTCGGGTTTCATGACCGAGTCAAATTCAGCCTGGCCAACGGCCGCCGAAATATTGGACGTCTTGCGCTTTTTGCGCAGGTTCGCCGACCTGATGTCGAACGGCAGCAATTCGGACAACCTGCTCCGTGCGGCGAGAATGCTCGAAGCGCATATCGATCTGCTGAAGCAAAGCAGGGAGCTTCTCGGGATCGAGCGAGCGAGGGGCGATGCCAGCGCCGAAGCACGCAAAGCACTTGAAGCCAGGATCGGCGCCTTCGAACATGAAATTCTGGCGCTGAAATCGAGGCTGGCCGAGCAGCAGTCGCGCAACGAGGGCATCGTTGCCGAGATGGAGCGGCGGCTGGCTGAGTTCTTGCAGCGCGCCGAGGAGGCCGAGGCGCATCTCGCGGCGCTTCAGGAGATGCCGCCTGCCATCGCCTTTGGCTCGATCGCCGTGCCGCTATCAGCCTTGCGCGTGGCCAAGGCCCAGTTTGAATCGCTCGCAGCGGCTTTCGAAAAGTCGGGCAACATCGTCTCGCAAGTAATGTGTGAAGCCAGCGCCTCGAACCTTGAGCGCATCATTCAGGATTCAGGCGTAGCTGACGACACGGAAGACCGCTCCCAGCACGCGGCCTGATCGCCGGAGCCCTTCGCCATCAAGAATGATATGATGGATGGCGTCAGCCAGCGGCGCTATTGTCGCGGCCGGAGATTCGATCAACATGAGTGAGATCACCCAAAAATCTTTGGCAAACTTGCCGGTCACCCTTCGCGATGTCGAAGCGGCAGCCATGACGCTCGCCGGCTTTGTGAAGCCGACCAATTTCGACCACAGCCGCACGCTGTCCGATATCACCGGTGCCAATATCTGGCTCAAGTTCGAGAACCTGCAATTCACGGCCACCTTCAAGGAGCGCGGCGCACTCAACCGGCTTTCGGCCTTGTCCGCCGATCAGCGCCAGCAAGGCGTGATCGCAGCCTCCGCCGGCAACCACGCGCAGGGCGTGGCCTATCACGCCGCGCGCCTTTCGATCCCTGCCACCATCTTCGTGCCGCTCGGAACGCCCACGGTGAAGATCGAGAATACGCGACGGCACGGAGCGACCGTGATCGAGGGCGGCGCGACGTTGGAAGACGCCGCCGCTCTGGCAAAAGAGTATGGCCGCAGCCGAAGCCTGACCTACATCCATCCCTATGATGATCCCGCAATCATCGCCGGCCAGGGCACCATCGCGCTCGAGATGCTGGCCTCAGTGGCCGATCTCGACGTCCTGCTCGTGCCGATTGGAGGCGGTGGCCTGATTTCCGGCATGGCGGTGGCGGCGAAGTCGCTGAAGCCCGCGATCGAGGTCATCGGCGTGCAGGCCGCGCTCTATCCATCCATGTACAATCTGATCAAGGCGCAATCGCTGCCGATGCGCGGCGACACGCTGGCCGAGGGCATTGCGGTCAAGGCGCCGGGCGCGATTACCTCGGAGATTGTGCGGGCGCTGGTCGACGACATCGTGCTCGTGACCGAGCAGCACGTCGAGCATGCGCTCAGTCTGTTGCTGACCATCGAGAAGTCGGTGACGGAAGGCGCCGGCGCGGCCGGCCTTGCTGCTGTGCTCGCCGATCCAGCGCGCTTCAAGGGCCGCAACCTCGGCCTGGTTTTGAGCGGGGGCAACATCGACACCCGGTTACTGTCGGGCGTGTTGACCCGTCAACTCGCACGCGAAGGCCGCCTGTCGCGGCTTCACTTCGACATTGTGGACCGGCCGGGCCAGCTCGCCGCGGTCGTCACCGTGCTGAGCAACGCAGGGGCGAACGTCGTCGAGGTCTCGCATCAGCGGATCTTTACCGATCTGCCGGCCAAGGCCGTGGTTCTGGAAGTCGTGATCGAGACCCGCGACCGGTCTCATCTGGCGTCGACGATCGAGGCGCTGCGTGCTGCCGACATCAAGGTCGAAGTCCTGGGCTGACGGGTTAACCGCCACCCGCAAAATTGTCGCTGCGCACTGCCCAGCCGGTGACCCGTCCCTCGATCAGCGAAAAACCCGCATAGAGCGCCACACCCAGGGCCGCGAGGATAAACAGTCCGGCGAAGACCAGCGGCACGTCGAAGCTCGAGCTTGCGATCATCATCAAATTGCCGATGCCGCGGTTGGAAGCCACCGTTTCGGAAATCACCGTGCCGACAAACGCCAACGTGGCGGCGACTTTCAGCGAGGCGAAGAAGTAAGGCATCGTGCGCGGCAGGCCGATATTCCAGAGGATTTCCCACTTCGTCGCCCGCAACGTTCGCATCACGTCCTGCAATTCCGGTTCGGTCGCAGCAAGTCCCGTAGCGACATTCACGACGATCGGAAAGATGCACATGATCATCGCTGTCAGTACCGCTGGCACCGTCCCGGCGCCGAACCACAACACGAAGATCGGCACCACGGCGACTTTCGGGATAGAGGAAAATCCAACCAGCAGCGGATAGGCGACGTCATAGGCCAACTGTGACGAGCCGATCAGGATTCCGAGCAACACGCCGATGACGATGCCGAAGGCAAACCCCACCAGCGTCGTGTAGAGCGTTTGCACCGCATGCGGCCAGATTGCCGGAAAACGGGTCCACAGCGTGATCAGGATCTGGCTCGGCCGCGGCAGCACGATGTCGGAGACGTTGAAGACGAGGCACAGCAGTTCCCAGACCACGAAGAAACCGAGGATGCAGGCGATCGACAGGATGCGGCGTTCGGTGGTCTCATTCATGACGTGGCCTCCTGAACGGCGCGCGCGGCCACGATACGTTCACGCAGCCGCTGAGTGAGGGAGACGAATTCCGGCTGAAAAGAAATGTCGATGGTGCGCGGCCGCGCAAAGGGCACCACGGAGTCGTCGACAATGCGGCCGGGCCTTGCCTGCATCACGCAGATGCGGGTCGCGAGATAGGCGGCTTCCTTGAGGTCGTGTGTGACAAGAAGAACCGTGGGCCGTTTATCGATCCACAATTGCTGCATGATTTCCCATAATTCCTCGCGGGTGAACTGGTCGAGCGCGCCGAAGGGCTCGTCGAGCAACAACAGGGTCGGATCGTGGATCAGGGCGCGGCACAGCGAGGCGCGCTGCTGCATGCCGCCGGATAATTGCCAGGGAAATTTGTCGCCGAAGCCGGCGAGGCCGACTCTTGCGAGCGACTGCTCGACGCGGTCGCGATATTCGGTGCGGCGCTTGCGGGAAAATTCCTGCTTGAACGGCGGTACGATCTTGAGCGGCATCATGACGTTGTCGCGAATGTTCAGCCATGGCAGCAGCGTCGGGTTCTGGAACGCCATGCCGATCCGCGCGCTCTCGGCATTCACCTCGCGCCCCGCGACGAACACATTGCCTTCGGTGGCTTTGAGCGTGCCGGCGACGAGTTTGAGAATGGTCGACTTGCCGCAGCCGGAAGGCCCGACGAGGGCGACGAATTCGCCATGGGTGATCCGGAGCGAAGTTTCCGCGAGCGCCGTGACCTGGTTCCTGGCGCCGCCGAACGTCACCCTGACTTTTTCGAGATCGATGACATTCCCCACGGGCATCGCGACAGCATCGGTCATGACGGCTAGCCCTTTTTGCCGGTGACCGCCGCCATGGTCTGGTCGGTATTCTTCGGCGCAGGCGTAGGCATCCGCTGAATCGCATGGACCGGGCGGCCGGTGCCCCGCGCCTTCTCGTTCAGCACGCGGTTCTTCATGACAAAGGTGCCGCGCACGATGGTGTGGATCGGCAGCGCCGTGCATTGCCAGCCCTGCCAGGGCGAGATTTTGGACCGCGATTGTATCTTGGCGTCGTCGATGCTCCAGTTTCGCTTCATATCGACGATCGCGATGTCGGCGTCGGACCCGACCGTCAGCGTGCCCTTGCGTGGGTAAAGTCCCCAAAGCTTCGCCGGATTGTCGGCGCTCCAGCGCACATAGTCGCGGATGGTGGCGCGGCCGCGATTAACCTCCGTCAGCATCAACGGCATCTGGGTCTCGACACCGGGGAAGCCGCAGTCGACGGTCCAGATATCGTTTCGCGTTTTCTCTTCCGGCGTATGCGGGGCGTGATCGGTCGCCACCATGTCCACCGTGCCGTCCATCAGCGCGTTCCATAGCGGCTGTTGATTGGGCGTCTCGCGCACCGGCGGATTGACCCGCACGACGCCGGCGGATTTTTCGTAATCCTTTTCCGACAGCAAGAGATAATGCGGACAGGTCTCGCCGGTGATGTCGACGCCGCGCGCCTTGGCTTCCGCCAGCGGACGCAATTCGGCGGCGGACGAGATGTGAAGTACATGAATCCGCGCGCCGGTCCATTCCGCCAGGATCGCCGCGCGTGCGACGGCTTCAACCGCGACCACTGCCGGGCGCGACGCCAGATGCGCGATCGGCTCCGTGCGGCCGGCGGCACGCAAGCGAGACTCCCGCCGCTCCATGATCGAATTGGTCTCCGCATGCAGTGAAATGCGTTTTCCGGTGGGGGCTACGAGTTCGAACAGCTCTAACATCGCACCGGTGGAGGGCGAGGGGATGCGGCCGAATGTGTTGCCCATGTAGCATTTGAAGCCGATGATGCCGCCTTCGACCAGATCGTGAATATGATCGAGGCTTTCTTCGCCGAGCACCGCATAGAGGCCGTAGTCGACATAGGCTTTTTCCGAAGCGATCTTGTGCTTGGCGGCGAGCGACTCGGCGTCGGCAATGGTCGGTAGCGTGTTCGGCATGTCGAATACCGTGGTGACGCCACCGAACGCGGCGGCCGCGGTGCCGCTGCCAAAGTCTTCCTTGTGCGAATAGCCGGGATCGCGGAAATGCACGTGGACGTCGATGGCACCGGGCAGGACATACATGCCGGTGGCGTCCAGCGTCTCGTCCGCCGCGGGCATCGCCTCCGGCACGCCGATCGCGTGAATGCGTCCGTCTTTGACGGCGATACTGGCGCGATATTCGGCATCGGGCGAAACCAGAATGCCGCCATTGATGACGAGATCGACTTTTTCAGAATCGGCCATGTCTATCTCCTCACAGCATCGCCCAGCCGCCGTCGACCGGCAGGTCGACGCCGGTGATCTGGCGTGAGACGTCGCTGGCAAAAAACAGACAGGCATTGGCGACGTCGTCATCGACCGTGATGCGCTTGAGCGCATAATCGGCGGCGTGCCGTTGCGCTGCTTCTTCTTCTGAGATGCCGAGCTTTTGCGCCATGTCGCGGCAGACTTTCTCGCGGAAGCGGGGACCGTCAACCATGCCGGGGGCGATGCAGTTGACGTTGATATTGTGCTGGCCGACTTCGAGCGCAAAGCTCTTGGTGATGCCGCGCAGCCCCCATTTGGAGGCCGAGTAGGCGACACGCCCGGCGCGGCCGCGCATGCCGAAGGTGCCCCCGACATTGACGATCTTGCCGTAACGCTGATCGATCATGGTCGGCAACACCGCGCGCATGGTGTGGAAGCAGCCGTTCATGTTCAGTGTAACGATCTCGTCAAACTCCTCCGGCGTCGTCTGCACGCCGGTCTTGCCGATCGGGCCCGAGCCGCCGGCGATATTGACCAGCACGTCAATCCGGCCGCCGAACGCCTCTTTTGTGGCAGCGGCCGCGGCGTCGCATTGTTTGGCATCGGTGAGGTCACAGGCGATCACGATGGCGCTGCCGTTGTGGGATTTGACCTCTTTGGCAACGGGTTTGATCGCGTCGGTATCGCGACCGATCAGTGCCAGTTTGCAGCCTTCGCGCGCGAAGGCATGGGTGACAGCGGCGCCCATGCCTTTGGCGGGCCCCGTGATGACGACGACGCGGTCTTCAAGCGAGAGTTTCATGGCTCTGGTCCGTTTGTGAGGGTATGCGTCAGGTCGCAGGCCGAGCGGATGTCGGACGCTCGCTGGCCGGTGGCAGGAAGCTGCGGTCGAAGATTTCTCCGACGGCCGGCGCACGCGGCAACTCCTTGGCCTTGACCAGGATGTCGATTGCCTTCGCCATGCGTTCGTCGCTGATGTCGCCGATGCCGATCCTGGCAATCTCCGGATGGCTCATCTCGTCGGCCATGGTCGCATCGAGCCGCGCGCGCTCGATCGCCGGCTTGATCAGGGGTTCACGCTTCACGACGGCGTCGATCGCGGCTTGCGGCTCGGCGATCGCGTCCTTGATGCCGTGGTTCAGCGCGCGCAGGAAACCTTTCACGGCTTCCGGGTGCTCCTTGACGAACTTTCGCGAGACAATGATGCCATTGGAGTAAAGGTCCATGCCGTAGTCTTCGAACTTGATGAAGCGAAGCTGTTTGTCCGGGTCGATACCGGAGAGCCTCGCGCTGAAGCGGATGGTGGTGACGTAACCGAACACGCCGTCGACCTGGCCCTGCATCAGCATCTGCTCGCGCAGGTTCGGCTGCATGTTGACGATCTCGACCTTGGTGCAGTCGATCTTGGCGGCCGAGCACAGCGCCGGAAACAGTTTCAGCGCGCCGTCATTGGCGGCGCCGCCGAGCTTGCGTCCGACAAAATCGGCCGGCGTTTTGATCGGGCTGTCGGCTTTCACCGCAACCGTGAACGGCGGCCGGTTGTAGAGCATGAACACCCCGACCGGCGCGTCGTCGGGCTTTTTCGCTGCCAGTTCCACCAGCGCGTTGATGTCGCCAAAGCCCATGTCATAGGCGCCGTTGGCCACCTGCGGCACCGCGGCGCCGGAGCCGTTGCCCTGGTCGAAGGTGACGTCGAGGCCTTCCTGTTTGAAGTAGCCGCGGTCGTCCGCCAGGAAGAACATCCCCTGCGGCCCTTCATATTTCCAGTTCAGCACCATCCGGATTTTGGTTTGGGCTTGCGCTGTCGCCGCAAAACCTGCGCTGAGAACAAGACTGAAGGTCAAACTCAGGGCAAGCGCCTGCATTCCACGAAACGCGTGTTTCCCGGTCATCGGATTTTCCCTGTGGTTGTTTCCGGCCTCGCCTGTCGGACCACGCGAAGTCGCCGCTAAACCAAAACTAGCGCTTTCCAGTGATCTTATCTGTTGCTAAGTTTTATCCCTAGCGATGCTGAAAAAGCATCACTCGAATAGCGGGTCCGTTGGAATCATGCGCCATCTGAGACTGCTGACCCATGTCGTGGAGGTCGCCCGCACCGGTTCGATCCGGAAAGCCGCCGAGCAGTTGAATCTGACGCCCTCGGCCATGAACCGGCGCATTCAGGACCTTGAGACGGAGGTCGGCACGCCTTTGTTCGAGCGCCGTCCGCGCGGGGTCAAACTGACGACCGCGGGCGAGATGTTCGTGCGCTACGCACGAAGCCAGATTGCCGACGCCGAGCGGATGAAATCGCAGGTCGAGGATCTGCGTGGCCTGCGAAGGGGCCCGGTCTTGATCGCGTGCAGCCAGGCGCTCGCGCTCGACTTCCTCGCATCGCGGATCGCGGGCTTTCAGAAACAGCATCCGAGGGTGACGTTCGATCTGAAGTTCATGGATCACGAACGGGCGCTGGCGGCTCTCGCAGACTATGACGTCGATCTGGCGCTGATCTTTCGGCCCCAGATGCGCCCCACGCTTCGCGTCATCGCCAGCGTCCCGCAGCGGCTGGTGGCGATCGTTCGCGCCGATCATCCGCTGGCCTCGAAGAAATCCGTGAGGTTGTCGGAATGCGCCGGTTATCCCGCAGCACTGCCGGACCGCTCGTTGGGAGGACGTCAAATCCTCGACGAGGTCTCGGCACGGCGCGATCTGCGCTTTGACGTCATGGCGGAATCCAATTCGTTCGAGATGCTGAGAGGGTTGGTGCACCGCTGCAACGCGATTTCTTTCCAGATCGAGATCGGTGCGCCGTCCCGCGATCTCGGGATGAGCCTGGTCGGATGTCCGGTCGATACGCGGGACGTGCCGACGGCGGAGTTGGTCCTGTGCCAGTTGCGGGGGCGGGCCCTTCCCATCGCGGCGGCCGCCTTTTCGGAGACGCTGTCGAAGAGCCTGCGCGACATGAAGGCGTCCTAAATTAGTTTTAAGGATGAATAGATCGAACCGGCGCGGGTTTATCCCTTTGGGGCTGCCAGGAGAAACCCATGAGCAGAATGGCGATCCGGCTTTCGATGCTGACGTTGTGCGCGACCGCGCTGGTGCTTGTTCCGGCCGCGGCGAAAACGGGCCATCGCGGGCATATGCATATCAAGAAGCACAGGCATCACTTCAGGGTAGGCTGGCCGGCGGGTCCCACGCAGCCCGTTGCCGGATACTATGCTCCGTCTGAGCCGATTTGCCCGGCTATCGGCAAAAGCTTCGACTGCAAGATATGGCCGCCTCCCTATGCCGACGATCCCGATCGGAAAACCTCGCGATACTGACGCTGCGAGACAGACCAGATGGGTGGCGGCTTGCGAGTGGTTTTACCTTCGCGAGATCTTCGCAAGCGCCATCCTTGCATAGCGCGTCAGCCTTCGCGCTCTGGACATCGGCTTCCGGCAAAGCCAAAACTGCCTCGAAATAATGAGGAGCGTCCGGATGCTGATTATCGATTCCCAGGTCCACGCCTATGAGGCCAACACGTCGAAGCGGCCCTGGGCCAGCGTGCCGAACTGGCCCGATCACGTCACGGGTGACGAGATGGTGGCGGCGATGGACAAGGTCGGCGTCGACGGCGCGATCTTCATCTCGGCCTTTTCGATGTACCGCTATGATGCGAGCTACGCGATCGAGGTAGCGCGCGCCCATCCCGATCGGATGGCCATCGTCAAGCCGCTCGATCCCGACAATCCGGCGGTGGATGATGTTGTTGCCGAGTGGAAGAAGACGCCGGGCGCGGTCGGCATCCGCATCATGCTGACCAAGGAACATAAGTGCGATCCTGACAACCCCGGCCTCGACCGCATCGCGCGCTCGGCCGTGCGCCACGATTTTCCGGTCAACATGCTGTGCTGGGGTAATCTGGAAGCGGGCACCGCGCTGATCGATCGCAACCCCGACACGCGCTTCATCCTCGATCATCTCGGTATTTTGCAGCCGCGCGTGCCGCCAGCGCCTCACGAACCCTGGGGCGATCTGCCGAAAGTGCTCGAGCTTGCCAAACGCAAGAACGTGGTGATCAAGGTCTCCGGCGCCTGCACGCTGTCGAAGCAATCTTATCCCTATCCCGACATCTGGGATCCGCTCGCCCGTGTGTTCGATGCCTGGGGTTTCGAGCGTTGCCTGTGGGGCACGGACTGGACGCGCGCGTTTGCGGTCGTCAATTACGAGCAGGGCGTCAAACCGTTCCTGGAGACAAGCCGCTTGAGCGTCACCGAACGCGCCATGCTGATGGGCGGCGCCTGCGCCAAGGCCTATGGCTGGTCGCCGAAGAAGGGCTAGCGTGGGTCGCTAAAATCTCTTCGGTGTCCGCGCGGCTTATGGCGGACACTCCGCGCCGCTGTCGATCCAGGCCTGAACCAACTGGCCGGCGGCTTCCTGGCTGCCAGGCGCAGGCGCGCGGCCTTCGCCCGGATCCCAGCCATGCGCGACAAGGTCATCTTTGGCGATATGTTCCTGCAACAAGGCAAGATCGCGCCCGCCATTGAGATTGACGTCTTTCAATTGCCGGCAGATTTCGCCGAGAGATTTGTTTTGCCAGGCCATCGATAGCGGAGCAATGGACCAGCGCGGATTGCCGGGAATGCTTTTATAGCTGGCGGCTTCGTGAAGCGTCACGTTTCGCTCGGTGTGGCAGCCGAAGCAGTTGGTTTCGAGATGTCCCGTCTCGCCGCGCCACACCGGCGGCATGTGCTCGTGCTGGTCGTCGCCCTGCAAGGGATGATCGCCGGCCGGATGGCAATTCATGCACCGCTGATTCATGACGAGTTTGCCGATTTCGCCGAAGATCGCTCGCGAACGCTCGGTCCTGTTGGCGATCGAGGCGAATTCGGACGGGCTCTTGAGCGTGCGACCACTCTCTGATGGGTCAGCCACTGCAAGTACCGGCGACAGCAGCAACAGCACGGCGGCTGCTTTTGCTGGCGTGGCGAACAAGAGCAAACTGGTAACCGGCTTCCTCGTCATGGAGGCAGTAACGGCGCTGCCCGCGGTTGGTTCCGGGCTGCCGTGCTGGAGGGTTGCTGATAGGTGCTCCCAATATCGCAATCGCCTGCTCTTTGTTCTAATGTGCCGGTATGACTTCGCACGCTCCCGAGGACATTGTGCGCCGCGCGACTGCCGCTTTTAATACGGGCCGCCGCGACGATGCCCGTAAACTCTGTGAACAAGGCCTGATCGGCAGCCCGGGTGAGCCGATGATGAGCCATCTGTTGGCGGCCGTGCTGTTTGCCTCCGGCGAAATCGAGGCTGCGCGCGGACACATTGAAGCAAGTCTCAAGCGGCGGCCGGACAATGCGGCCGGGCGTCTTCTCGCCGGGCGCCTGGCCAGGACGGCCGGGGATTTCGATCGCGCTCTGTCGCATCTGGACCATATGATCGCGATCGCGCCGCAACGCGAAGCTTTCGTTGAAAAGGCGCGAACGCTCGATCAGGCCGGCCTTCGGCCGCAAGCTCGCCTTGCCTGGAGCGCCATCCTTGAAGTTGTTCCGGACAACGTTGAGGCCGTCGCAAGGCTGGGCCGGCTCGCCTGGGAGGATGGCGAGACCGGGATCGCCGCAAAATTCCTGGAGCGCGCCGCGCAAAAGGACGCGCCGGCGTCGGTGTGGTTCGACCTTGGCCTTGTCAGGCAGGATTTGCGCGATGATGCCGGAGCCGCGGCTGCCTACCGCAAGGCCATCGAATTAAAAGGCGATCATGCGGAAGCAACCTTCAATCTCGGCGTCGTGCTCCAGGAAACAGGCGCACTCGACGAGGCCATGCGCGCCTACGCGAAAGCCTATCGCCTGCGTCCCGAAAGCTTCGGCAAGATTGCGATGGCGCTGACCTCGGCGTCCCATGGCGGCCTGTGGCTCGATGAGGCTGCGTTGCGCCGCGGGCTTGATGGAGAATGAGCTCACATGGATGAAATCGAGATCGTCGACTTTGATCCCCGATGGGCTTCCTTGTTCAACGAAGAGGCCGCGCGCTTACGGGCCGTCCTTGATCCATCGCTGATCGTGGGGCTGGAGCATTTCGGAAGCACCGCGATTCCGGGCCTGGCTGCCAAGCCCATCATAGATATCCTGATCGCGGTCCGGTCGTTGGCTGCTGCGCGGGCCACGTTCGTCGAAGTGCTTCAAAAACTCGACTACATATACTGGGCCGACAATCCAAGGAAGGACCGAATGTTTTTCGTCCAGGGCATGCCGCCCTTTGGTTCAAGACGTTCCCATCATGTGCATATCACGGAGCCAACTGGCGAGTTGTGGCACCGATTGGCATTCAGGGATTATTTGCGCGCTCACCCCGACGAAGCCGCAACCTACGAGCGGCTCAAAAAACGGCTTGCTGTTGAACACCAGACAGATCGCGAGGCTTATACCGACGCTAAATCTGTCTATGTCGAAAGCGTGATGCGGAAGGTGGGCAAGTAGAGATGTTGTCGACCAGCAGATCACGCTCGTCCGCGCCGGGCGCGAAAATGCTTCCTGTAAACGTTTGGGCTCTCGAGAACCTTGGCGACGGTTGTCTCGTAGGCTTGCTTGTGCCGCTCATCGAAGCTTTCAAATTCCAGTTCGGGTGAGACGCGCGGCACCGCAAAGACCTGCGCCACGGGCGTGCCCTTCGGCAGCAGGCCGGAAAAATCCGCACTCGTCCAGATCGCCGGAAAATTGATGCCGCCGTCATGGAAGAGATCGGCATCCACCAGCCCCGTGATCAGACGAAACGGCAGATCGTCGCGATTGACGGGATGGGTGGCGAACAGCGACCAGCCCTGTTCGAGTTCGATGGTCCAGAAGCTGTTGAACTTGATTGCCGCCTGGCCTTCACGCGCAAACGGCGCGCCGTCAAGCTGCGGGGCGGCGTGAAAGCTGAGCGGCGCGCGAGGGTGTCCGGATGTCGCCGGCTCCGGAATATCCCAGGCCCATGAAAACGAACCTCGCTCGACGCTCACGTCGCAGGGCAGCGGGATCAAGACGCCGTAGGCCATGGCATCGACAAAGGGCGGACACTGTTTGACGGTGCGGATATCGCGGCCATGAATGTCTGAATGCGCTTTGGCCGGCATCTGGCGCAGCCAGTCCGGCAATGCGCCGCGCGCCGGAGCGGGTCGCGGCAAATGATCGGCAAGGGCCGGGTCGCAGCGAAAGATCATGCGCATGTGTCAACTCCACATTGATACAGCGGCCTCATGGTTCTCCTGGCGATGCAAAGCATCGTCCAGAACGCAGCGTCAAGTGACGCGGCTCCTCACCATGGGGGTCTACCGGGCCACGAAGAATGACCTCATCCCGAGGAGGCGCCAACGGCTCGAGCGGACGCGCGCCCGATGACAGGCTCCGCCCCGTCTCGAAAGATGGACGTGATCCGAACCTGTCGCGTTATCTGAGTCAACCGTCCAAAGCAAAGGGCCGGGATCGCTCCCGGCCCTCGGTTGCTGGGCGTTCCCCGGACGCTGCGCAGCACGTCGCCCCTTTGCGGCGCGGTGCGCTGTCGATCCGGGGCCTACGACGATCAGGTCCCGGCTCTGCGACGCGGCACAAGCGCGCCGCATCGCGTCCGGGACACGGGCGAGCCTCAGTTCAACGAAGCGCGCTTCGGCGGCGAGGCCGGCCACGACTTGATCAGCGTGTCGTAGTCGACGGTTTCGCCCTTCGGCTTTTCGTTCGCAAGTTTGCGTTGCGGAGCGATATTGCCGTCCTTTTCGGACTTCGCGAACCAGTACTCGGCTGTCTCCTTCTTGTTCAGCTTCGGTCCGCAGGCGCCCTGCACACCGGACTTCTCAAGACGTTCCATCACCGAGTCCTGCGCGGCTGCGAGCGAATCCATCGCGGCTTGAGGCGTCTTCGCACCGGACGACGCATCGCCGATGTTCTGCCACCACAATTGCGCAAGCTTCGGATAGTCGGGCACGTTGTTGCCGGTCGGGGTCCACTGCACGCGCGCCGGCGAGCGGTAGAACTCGATCAGGCCGCCGAGTTTCGGCGCACGTTCGGTGAACGACTTGTCCCAGATATCGGACTCACGGATGAAGGTGAGGCCGACATGGCTCTTCTTCAAGGACACCGTCTTGGAGACGATGAACTGTTGATACAGCCAGGCTGCCTTGCGGCGATCGACCGGCGTCGACTTCAACAGCGTCACTGAACCCACGTCCTGATAGCCGAGCTTCATGCCTTCCTTCCAGTATGAGCCATGCGGCGAGGGCGCCATACGCCACTTCGGCGTGCCGTCGGCGTTCATCACGGCAAGGCCCGGCTTCACCATGTCGGCGGTGAAGGCGGTGTACCAGAAGATCTGCTGGGCAATGTTGCCCTGCGCCGGCACCGGTCCCGACTCCGAGAAGGTCATGCCCTGCGCTTGCGGCGGGGCATACTTCTTCATCCAGTCGAGATATTTGACGATCGAATAGACCGCCGCCGGGCCGTTGACGTCGCCGCCGCGTTCGACCGAGGAGCCTACGGGGCGGCAGCCTTCCATGCGGATGCCCCATTCGTCGACGGGAAGTCCGTTCGGAATGCCTCGGTCGCCGTTGCCGGCCATCGACAGCCAGGCGTCGGTGAACCGCCATCCGAGCGACGGATCCTTCTTGCCGTAATCCATGTGGCCATAGACCCGGACGCCGTTGATTTCCTTGATGTCGTTGGTGAAGAACTCGGCGATGTCTTCATAGGCCGACCAGTTCACGGGAACGCCGAGGTCGTAGCCATATTTGGCCTTGAACTTGGCCTTGTATTCCGGATTGGAGAACCAGTCGTAGCGGAACCAATAGAGGTTCGCGAACTGCTGGTCCGGCAACTGGTAGAGATGACCGTTCGGCGCGGTCGTAAACGACTTGCCGATGAAGTCGTTGACGTCGAGACCGGGATTGGTCACGTCCTTGCCTTCTCCGCCCATCCATTCCGTCAGGTCGACGGCCTGACCGTAGCGGAAATGCGTCCCGATAAAATCGGAGTCGTTGATCCAGGCGTCGTATACGTTTTTGCCCGACTGCATCTGGGTCTGAATCTTCTCAACCACGTCACCTTCCTGGATGATGTCGTGCCTGACCTTGATGCCGGTGATTTCCTCGAACGCTTTCGCCAGCGTCTTGGATTCATATTCGTGCACGGTGAGGGTTTCGGAAACCGCGTTGATCTCCATCCCCTTGAAGGGTTCAGCGGCCTTGATGAACCACTGCATTTCCTTCAACTGGTCTTCCTTCGACAGCGTCGAGGGTTGAAATTCGCCGTCGATCCACTTTTTGGCCGCAGCTTCGTCCGCGAAAGCGGGTGAGTTGACCGCGGTTGACACCGCCATCAGCGCCACCGCTGATGTCATCATCAGAATGCGTGTCCTGACAGGACTCTTTCTCATTTCGAAGTTTCGCATGATGTTTCCTCCGTTGCAGCAATTGATTATTCCAGGTCCAGGTTGATCCCGGATCTGCTCGTTTTCGTTTCCCTCAGACGGTGCGGAATATTGCAACCGCCGAGACAAGCGAAATTACAGTGGCGAGCCACAGGCTCGACAATTCGAGTCCTTCTCCGACCGGCAGCGTCGCCACCGTGTCGGTGCCGACAAAGCCGATCCACAAGAGGTGAATGACCGCGGCCATAATCAGTGAAATAAACAAACGATCGCCGCGCGTGGTCGGAATGCGAAGGATCCCGACGCGCTCGGCTTCCGGATAGGCAATGGCAAGCCATGTCATGACGGCGAGTGTCGCAGCCAACAGCACGAAAAAGATCGCGGTCGGCGCCGTCCAGGCCATCCATGCGAGACTTTCCGGCATTGAGCTACACCCTGCCTAGCGCGAAGCCGCGCGCGATGTAGTTGCGGACGAACCAGATCACGAGCGCGCCGGGGATGATGGTCAATACGCCGGCGGCCGCCAGCAGGCCCCAATCCATGCCTGCGGCGGAGACGGTTCGGGTCATCACGGCCGAGATCGGCTTGGCGTCCACCGAGGTCAGTGTCCGCGCCAGCAACAGCTCGACCCATGAGAACATGAAGCAGAAGAACGCGGCAACGCCGATGCCGCTTGCGATCAGCGGTATCAGAATCTTGACGAAGAAACGCGGGAACGAATAGCCGTCCAGGAAGGCCGTCTCGTCGATCTCGCGCGGCACGCCGGAGACGAAGCCTTCGAGAATCCATACCGCGAGCGGCACATTGAAGATGCAATGGGCGAGCGCCACCGCCCATGGCGTATCGAACAGGCCGATCGCCGAATAAAGATTGAAGAACGGCAGCGCGTAGACCGCGGCCGGCGCCATCCGGTTCGACAACAGCCAGAAGAACAGGTGCTTGTCGCCGAGGAAACGATAGCGCGAGAACGCGTAAGCCGCGGGCAGCGCGACCGAGATCGAGATCACGGTGTTGATGACGACGTATTTCAGCGAGTTGATATAGCCGGAATACCAGCTCTCGTCGGTGAAGATGCGAATGTAATTGGCCAACGTCGGATCGTGCGGCCACAGATTCATGGTGGAGACGATCTCGACATTGGTCTTCAGGCTCATGTTGACCAGCCAGTAGATCGGCAGCAGCAGAAATACCAGGAACAGGCTGAGGATGAGGCGACGGCCGGGGATCGAATGCATTACGCCGTCTCCTTTCCTGGTTTGCGGTCGGCGCCGGCGTTGGTCATCACGGTGTAGAATATCCAGCACACGATGATGATGATCAGGTTATAGACCAGCGAAAGCGCCGCCGCCTTGCCGAGGTCGAATTGCCCAAGCGCGATCTTGACCAGTTCGATCGAAATGAACGTGGTCGAATTGCCCGGTCCGCCGCCGGTGACGACGAACGGCTCGGTGTAGATCATGAAGCTGTCCATGAAACGCAGCAGCACCGCGATCAGCAGCACGCGCTTCATCTTCGGCAGTTGAATGGCGGTGAACACCGCCCAGCGCGAGGCGCCGTCGATCTGGGCGGCCTGGTAATAGGCTTCCGGAATCGACTTCAGCCCGGCGTAACACAACAATGCAACGAGGCTGGTCCAGTGCCAGACGTCCATCACGATGACGGTCGCCCAGGCATCGAAGTCGTTGGAGACATAATTGTAGTCGATCCCGATATGATTCAGCGTATAGCCGAGCAGGCCGATATCCGGCCGGCCGAAAATCTGCCAGATCGTGCCAACCACATTCCACGGGATCAAAAGCGGCAACGCCAGGGTCACGAGGCAAGCGGCGACGGTCCAGCCTTGCCGCGGCATCGACAGCGCGACGACGATGCCAAGCGGCACTTCGATCGCCAGGATCACGCCGGAGAAGAACAGGTTGCGCCAGAGCGAAGCAAAGAACCGTTCGCCGAGATCGCTTGAGGGATCGAGCAGTTCCTTGAACCAGCCGACCCCGTTCCAGAAGAACTGGTTGTTGCCGAAGGTATCCTGCATCGAATAGTTCACGACCGTCATCAACGGCAGGATGGCGGAGAACGCGACCACCAGAAACACCGGCAGCACCAGGAACCAGGCTTTTTGGTTGACGGTCTTGTCCATCACGCCTCGCCCTCGACCAGGAGACTGTCGGCGTAGACGTGCACGCGCGATGGATCGAACACCAGTCCGGCGCTGTTGCCGGGCACCGAAAGTCCGGCCGGCACTTTTGCGGCGAATCTCGTGTCGCCGACCCGGACGCGGGCAAAGCGAACGCGTCCCAGATCGTCGATGCGCTCGATGTTCGCGCTGAGCAGGTTGGGGGCAGGCGGCGCGAGCTCGACAAATTCCGGGCGCACGCCGACTTCGATTTTGGCTCCGGCCGGCAGGCGGTCGTAGCTTCGTTCGAGCGCAATCGTATGGCCGTCGATGCGTGCCTGCCGTCCCTTGACCTCGGCAGGCACGATGTTCATGCCGGGCGAGCCGATGAAATAGCCGACAAAGGTGTGCGCCGGGCGGTCGAACAGTTCGGCCGGCGTGCCGCTCTGCACCACCCGGCCGTCATGCATCACCACCACCGTGTCGGCGAACGTCAGCGCCTCGGTCTGGTCGTGCGTCACGTAGATCATCGTCAAGTCGAGGTCGCGGTGCAGCGCCTTGAGTTTCGACCGCAATTGCCATTTCAGTTCGGGATCGATCACCGTCAGCGGCTCGTCGAACAAAACGGCGGCGACGTCGGAGCGGACCAGCCCGCGGCCGAGCGAGATCTTCTGCTTGGCGTCGGCCGTCAGGCGCTGCGCTTTACGCGAAAGATACGGCGTGAGGTCCAGCAGCGCCGCGATTTCCTTCACCCGCGCGTCGATCGCAGCTTTCGCGATGCCGCGGTTCTTGAGCGGAAACGCGAGATTCTGCCCGACCGTCATGGTGTCGTAGATCACCGGGAACTGGAACACCTGCGCGATGTTGCGCTTCTGCGTGGACTGCGCCGTGATGTCCGTGCCGTCGAACAGGATCTTGCCGCGCGATGGCGTGACGATGCCGGAGATCAGGTTCAACAACGTGGTCTTGCCGCAGCCGGATGGCCCCAGTAACGCGTAGGCGCCGCCGCGCCGCCATGTCATCGTGACCGGCTTCAACGCGAAAGAGTCTTCAGGCGCGTCGTTGCCGCCGTAGGAGTGCGCGAGGTCGACGAGGTCAATGCGCGCCATGCATCACCTCAAGCCTGGAGATGCAACGAGACGATCCGCCGCATCGAACACAAAGAGATTGTCGGGATCGAGCACCGCGTCGAGCACATGCCCGGGCTGGTATTCATGCACGCCCGGCAGCACGGCCACCCAGTTGGAAGCGTCGCGGTTAAGGTGTACGAAACTTTCCGAGCCGGTGATTTCCGTCACGGTGACGGTCGCATGAAACGCGTGGCGGCCGGGGATTCCGCTGGCGATCTCCAACTGATGAGCGCGGAAGCCGACCCGGTAGACGCCGTCGGTAAGGCCGGCGTAGAGTCCGGCGGCCGGCGCACTTATGCCGCCGGCATATTGCACCGAGCCATTTTTCTTTTCGATGCCGACGATGTTGAGCGGCGGATCGGAAAACACTTGCGCCACGCGCAAGGTGTCGGGTCGGCGATAGACCAGCGGGGTTTCGCCCGCCTGCAAGGCCTCGCCTTCCCACATGCAGATGGTGCGCCCGCCGAGCAACAGCGCTTCCGAAGGCTCAGTGGTCGCATAGACAAAGATCGCGCCCGAAGCCTCGAAGATGCGCGGCAATTCCGTGCGCAGCTCTTCGCGCAGCTTGTAATCGAGATTGGCGAGCGGCTCGTCGAGCAACACCAGATCGGCGCCCTTGACCAGCGCGCGGGCAATCGCGGTGCGCTGTTGCTGGCCGCCGGAGAGCTGCAACGGTGTACGATCCAGATACGGCTCGAGTTTCAGAAGCCGCGCCGCTTCCTGCACGCGCTTTTCGATTTCGCTCTTTGGCTTGCCCTGCACCCGCAGCGGGGAGGCGATGTTTTCATAGACCGTGAACGAGGGGTAGTTGATGAACTGTTGGTAGACCATCGCGACCGAGCGTTGCCGCACGTCGGCACCGGTGACTTCCTTGCCGTCGACGAGGACGCGGCCCGATGTGGGTTTGTCGAGACCGGCGAGCAGCCGCATGATCGAGGTCTTGCCGGACAGCGTCGGGCCCAACAGAACGCTCAACGTGCCGCGTTCGAGCTTCATCGTGACGTCGCGAATCGTCGCGACGCCATCGACGAGCCGTGACACATTGACCAGCTCAACGCTCATGATGGCCCTCCCGTCGCAGCCAGGCGGCGTTCAGGGGAAACGCGATGGGCGGAAATCCAGCTATCAAGGGTCGCAACCTCCTGCGGCGTCAGTCGCAATCCCAATTTGGATCGCCGCCACACGATGTCTTCGGCTGTGTAAGCCCATTCCTGCGATATGAGGTACCTGACCTCGGCCTCCGTCAAGCTCGCACCGAAGGACTGGCCGAGATCGCCGATCGATTTTGCATTGCCCAGCACCTTGTTGGCGCGCGTGCCGTAGGCGTGGGCCAGCCGGTCGGCATGTTCGGCTGTGAGAAAGGGATAGTCGCGCATCAGTTCCGCGGACAAAGCCGGGATCGCCGAGACGTCCATGTCGCCGCCCGGCAACGGCGCCTTGCCGGTCCATCCCTCGCGCGCCTTGTCGCCTTTCAGGTAAGGGCCGAGTTTTTCCAGCGCCTCTTCGGCGAGGCGCCGATGGGTCGTGATCTTGCCGCCGTAGATCGAGAGCAGCGGGGCGCCGCCGGGCAAATCGAGCTCGAACACATATTCGCGGGTCGCGGCCTTGGCTTCGCTCGCGCCGTCGTCATAGAGCGGGCGAACGCCGGCATAGTCCCACACGACATCGGCAGGTGTGATCGGCTTTGCCAGATATTCGCCGACGGAGTCACAGAGATACTGGATCTCCTCAGGGGTCGCTTTCACCTTGGCCGGGTCGCCGTGATAGTCGCGATCGGTGGTGCCGATCAGCGTGAAATCGTTTTGATAGGGAATGACGAAAACGATGCGGCCGTCGCTGTTCTGGAACATGTAGGCGCGATCGTGGTCGTAGAGCTTGCGCACCACGATGTGCGATCCCTGCACCAGCCGCACCTTGGCGCGTGCATTGACGCCAGATCCCGCTGCCAGCACCTGCTCGACCCAGGGACCACCGGCGTTGACGAGGACGCGGCCGCGAACCAGCGAATGCTCGCCGCCGATGACATTCTCAAGCGTGACTTCCCACAGTCCGTCCACCTGCCGAATCTGCGAGGCGCGACTGCGCGTGCGGATCTCTGCGCCGCGGTTGGCGGCATCGCGCGCGGTGAGCACCACCAGCCGCGCGTCGTCGACGAAGCAGTCGGAATATTCGAAGCCTTTATGATAGCGGTTCGGAATCAGCGGCTTTCCGACCTCGTCACGGGCGAGATCGACCGAGCGCGTTGGCGGCAACCGATGCCGGCCGCCAATGTGGTCATAAAGAAACAGCCCCAGCCGCAGCAGCCACGCCGGTCGAAGTCCATCGTGGTGGGGCAGGACAAAGCGAAGCGGCCGGATGATGTGGGGCGCGATCCCCCACAGGATTTCCCGCTCGATCAGCGCCTCGCGGACCAGCCGAAACTCATAATATTCGAGATAGCGCAGGCCGCCATGCACGAGCTTGGTCGACCATGACGATGTCCCGCTCGCCAAGTCATTCATTTCACAAAGGAAAACAGAATTGCCGCGTCCGGCGGCATCGCGCGCGATACCGCAGCCGTTGACGCCGCCTCCAATGATCAAGAGGTCAAAGATCGGATCCAAGCGCTTCCCCGGCTCGCCTATTTGGATTGGCGATTTTACTTTCGTTTTCGATTAAATCACAACCAAATGCGAAAGCAACACCGGATGCCCGATTTCCCGGCAGAGCCCCGAGAAATCAGGGTGCGGACGTGACCGCAGGCGGAAGCTCGGTGTCGGACTCATCGGCTTCGAGATATCCGGGCATCGCCTCGACCACCTGGATGCCGCGCGTTTGGCAGATGTTGGCGAGCCGCGCCGGCAGAGCGAGGTCGGTGACGAAGGTGTTGATCTGGCTGAAATCGGCGATGCGAACCGGCGCGCTGCGGCGAAACTTGGTCGAGTCCGCCACCAGCATCACGCTGCGTGCATTGGAGATGATCGCCTGTGCCACCTGCACTTCGCGATAATCGAAATCAAGCAGCGCGCCGTCCTGGTCGATCGCCGACGCGCCGATGATGGCATAATCGACCTTGAACTGTCCGATCAGGCTGGTCGCGGCCGACCCGATCACGGCGCCGTCGGCGCGGCGCACCGCGCCTCCCGCCACGATCACTTCGATCCGCGGATAACGGTACAGCAGCATCGCGACATTGAGGTTGTTGGTGATGACCAGCAAATCCTCATGCGCGGTCAGCGCGCTCGCCACCTCCTCGGTGGTGGTGCCGATGTTGATGAACAGCGAACAGCCGTTGGGGATCAGGGCGGCGGCCGCAGCTCCAATCGCCTTCTTCTCCTCGGCGGCGACGAAGCGGCGCGCCTCATAGGCGAGGTTCTCGACGCCGGAGGCGATGATGGCGCCGCCGTGAATACGCGTCAGCGCGTGGTGATCGCAGAGATCGTTGAGATCCTTCCGGATGGTCTGCGCCGAAACCTCGAAGCGCCGGGCAAGATCTTCCACCATCACCCGGCCATGGGCGCGGGCGATATTCAAAATCTCGGTCTGGCGATTGGAGAGATCGGTCAACGCTACACCTTGGGGACGAGACGCGGCCCATGGTGCGGCGGTTCGCAACGTTGGTCAACGCCGCAGATCGTGCTAACCCTGCATGCCTCGCCCCTTCGGGCCGGCTGCGCCACGCGTAGCCTGCGGCGAAGCGTGGTGTACTTGGCAGGACTAAGAGACCGTTTTGAAAATCGTGGCGGATTTCCTCTGAAGCTGATTTGTGATTCAAGCTCTGGATGTGGACAGAGCAGAGCCGTGGCCGGATGGCCCAGATCGCCAAGAAGACGAAGCGTTATCCGTCGGATCTGACGGATGAGGAGTGGGAGCGGATGGCGCCATTGATGCCCAAGCCTGGGCGTCGAGGCCGTCCTCGAGAGGTTGATTTCCGTGAAGTGATCAACGCGGTGCGCTACCTGGTTCGTTCGGGGTGCGGCTGGCGGATGCTGCCGATCCACTTCGGGCCTTGGCAGACGATCTACGGCTGGTTTCGGGAGCTCGCCCGGCGTTTTCTGTTCCAGACCATCCATGACGTGGCTCTGATGCTGGATCGAGAGCAGGCCGGGCGTGAGGCAAGCCCCTCGGCGGCGGTGATCGACAGTCAGTCAGTTAAGGCTCCGCAAGCCAAAACAAGGGGTTACGACGCCGGCAAGAAGATCGTCGGGCGCAAGCGCCACATCGCCGTCGATACAGACGGGCGGCTCTTGATGGTCAACCTCACCACCGCCGATATTTCTGACAGCGCTGGCGCCCAGGCGATCCTGGACAGCATTCGCAAGCGCTGGCCCTGGGTGAAGCACTTGTTCGCCGACGGTGCCTACGACCGGCTCAAAGTTATGGACAAGGCCGCCTACCTCGAGTTCGTTATCGAGATCATCCGCAGATCCGACCGCCAGAACGGCTTCGAGGTCTTGCCACGCCGCTGGGTCGTCGAGCGCACCTTCGGGTGGATGACCCGATGGCGCCGGCTCGTGCGCGACTACGAGCAGCGCATCGACGTCTCTCACGCGATGATCCTCGTCGCCATGGGCGGAAACCTCATTCGCAGAAACGCTCACCCGTGAATTTCAAAACGGACTCTAAGAACCTGCGACCAGAACGTTATGAGCGGCCGGCTCTAACCATTGAGCTACAGGCGCTCGCTGCGCTCCCCGGCAAGGCAACAGCTTGGTGCTAGCGATTGCGTTTGCCTCCCGTCGTCGGCAACGGGCAATTCGAACAGACTCCGTTGTCGCACATCCGGCAGATCGTGAAACCGTCGCAGGCCTCGGGCAGGCCGTGATCTTAAGCCGGCGCTCGCATGAGCACTATTGCTCAGCAAAATATCCAGACACGGGCCACTATGCCCCTTCGCAGGAAGAGTTGTTGCCCGAGGGTCAGGTTGGTGGACGCACCTTTTCGAACACATGGGTTCAGTCTGGATGTGGCTCCCGGCCCACCGGAAACCCGCGCGCTGGCGCACCTGCTCGCCCATTATCGCGAGCCGAATACCGCGCGCGGCGTTTTCGAGCTGATAATCACGGCAGTGCCCTTCATTGCCATCTGGGCCCTGACGGCGGCGGCTCTTTGCCATGGCTATTGGATTGGCCTGTTGCTGGCGCCGCCCGCGGCGGGCTTGCTGGTCCGTCTCTTCATGATCCAGCACGACTGCGGCCACGGCTCGTTTTTCCGCGGCCGTCTTGCGAACGATTGGGTTGGCCGGGTCATCGGTGTGGTGACGCTGACGCCATACGGCTACTGGCGGCGCAACCATGCACGCCATCATGCGGGTTCAGGCAATCTCGATCACAGGGGCCTCGGCGACGTTGACACGCTGACCGTGCGCGAATTTCTCGCGCGGCCTCGCTGGAGTCGGCTTCTTTATCGCCTGTACCGGCATCCCATCGTGATGTTTGGCGCAGGTCCCACGTATTTGTTCATGTTGCGGCATCGATTGCCAATCGGGATGATGCGTCGCGGCTGGGAGCCCTGGCTGAGTACCATGGGTACGAACACTGCCATTGCGATCCTTGTCGCCGCGATGACGCGGCTGGTCGGCTTTGGACCATTCCTGCTCGTGCACCTGCCGATCATGGTCTTGGCGGCGTCGATCGGTGTCTGGCTGTTCTATGTCCAACACCAGTTCGAGGACACGTCCTGGTCCCACGACGAGGTCTGGAGTTTTCACGAAGCTGCGCTGAACGGCAGTTCCCACTATCACCTGCCGGGTGTCTTGCGCTGGTTCACGGCCAACATCGGCGTCCACCACATCCATCATCTGTGCAGCCGAATTCCCTGCTATCGGTTGCCGGATGTATTGCGGGACCACCCGCAGCTCGCTGCTGTCGGACGGATCACCCTGCTGCAAAGCTTGCGGTGCGTGCGGCTGGCTTTGTGGGACGAAAAGCAGCGGCGGCTCATTTCGTTCGGCGAGGCGGCCGTGGCCGCTCGTCGGTCTAGAGCAAGAGGTACGTTTCCGGCGCGGGCGGTTCAATAGGACGATTGATGGTGCCGGTGGGCCTCGCGGTCTTGGCGTGGCCGCGCCACGCGTAGCCCACTGGTGCGAAAGTGGCTTGCCAGCCGTATCTCGCGTGCTGAGCAGCACGCCTTTGCCGGATGGGGCTTCGGCGCGGCAGCCTTGCTCGCTTCGCGAGCGAAGGCTGGTGCGCCCGGATGTGTTCCGCCGGAACACGGATGGGTTGGGTGACACGCCGTCCGCAGAGACTTCACCCGCCCGGGTGAATGAGGTACTAGGGTGCAGTCATGTCGCTGCCGGGGTGGAAATGTCGCTCGACGAGTCCGATCGATTACTTGACCTCATCTATGAGGCGGCAGCGATACCTGAGATGTGGCCAACCGTTCTCGACGCCCTGGCTGAAATGGTCGGAGGAGTCGGAACATTTCTGATTACCACCGATACCCGCAGCTTTCGTTGGACTCATTCTGAATCGGTCAGGCAGTTAGGGCTCGATTTCCTCGAGGGGCGTTGGCATGAGCGCAACCCCAGGATGGAGCGGCTGCTATTGCACCGGCACTGCGGCTTCATACGCGAAGTCGACATGTTTACGGCCGAGGAAATGGACCGTGATCCCACGTTTCAGGAACTTCTTCGTCCGCGAGGGTTCGGCTGGGCGGCAGGTGCCGTTGTGCAGGTCCCGAGCGACGACATGCTCGCGTTCAGCATCGAGCGCCGGTTTGCGGATGGTCCAATCGAAGACCATCACCTGCCGCGGCTGAATGCGCTCCGGCCTCACCTCGCGCGCGCAGCCATGATGTCCGCCCGCCTTCGCTTCGAGCGCGCGCAGGGGATGGCGGATTCCTTGACGACGATGGGTCTTCCGTCGGCTGTGCTGTTAGGCAACGGCAAAGTGATATCGGCGAACGCTGCGTTCGATCAGGTCGGACCCCCGATCGTGTCGACGGCCTTCGGTGGAATCGCTTTGGCCAACGCTGAGGCCAATGCGCTGCTCAAAAAGGCCATTGAGGGGTTGAATGCGGTTGCGTTTGAACATGGGGCGAAGTCGATCGCCGTACCGGCGGAGGAGAGTGGTACAGCTTTCATTGTCCATCTCATTCCGGTGCGCCGGTCGGCGCATGACATATTCGGCCCTGCGATGGGTGTTCTGGTCGTCACGCCGCTGGGCTCATCGGAGACTCTCTCCGGCGACCTGCTAAATGGTCTTTTCGATCTTTCTCCCGCAGAGGTCCGCGCCGCGCAAGGGCTGCTTGCGGGAAAAAGTATTGACGATCTCGCTACCGATCTTGCCTTGTCGCGGGAGACGATCAGGAGTCAGGTGAAGGCCGTTCTCGCCAAGACGGGAACGTCACGCCAGGCGGATTTGATGGCGCTGTTGAGCAACGTCAAGACGCCCGCCTGGCACGCAAAAACCTGAACCTCTACCTTCGAAGGCCCGGTTCGCCTGCGGTATGCACGGCCTGCACCGCAATCAGCGCCCTCCCGGGTGAATGGCATAAAAGTCGCAACCCCATTCCTCGGTCTGGTCCATGTTTCGAATGACTCGAAGGCAATGACCACGAAACTCCGGATGCTGATTCAAATACGGGACACTGAAAGCTTCAAAAGGACCGCTCAGCGGCGGCGGATATTCGCTTAAAATGCCGCCCCCTATTGTGTCGTGCGGGCCGAGAGCCGGAGGAGGATTAACAACCAAAATAATCCCGCTTTGTTGGCGTGTATTTGGTTCTGGAGCTGAAGCGATAGGAAGTTGGCTTTGCGATGCTTGTTCGGCGGCGCGCTGTCTTGCCTCTTCCGCTGCGACTTTCCTGTCAACATCATCGGGGTCTCGTTCTTTGGCTTCGGCAACTTGCTCGGCCAAGCTCTTGTCGGAAGAAGGACCTGCAGCCTTTGAGTAATCGGGCTTGTTTAAAAGCGGCCGATTAACGTTTTCATTCTTGGCAAAAGGGTGTTGGCAGTGATCAAAGATCGAATTGTACCGGCGTATCTTATCGTTGGCGGCCTCTACTTCTTTTGCACATTCACCCCAAGCGTCAAACTCTTTCTTGTTGGACCAATTGGCATTTTGATCCAATTGTATTGTGGGGTTCTTGCCGCAGGATTTTTCTAGATCGACAAAGTTGATTCTTGCTCGCGGGCAAGAACAAGAGGTGCCGCTCTGACAAGACTTAAGAACAGCCTCGACGTCTGCCAAATTAACTGCAAAAGCAGACGTGCTAAACAAAACTGCGATCAAAATCAGGATGTATTTCATTGGCAAGCCGGTGTGTTGTAGGTCGCGACGTTGCTGCAATAGATCAGTTTTTCACAGCCGCTCGCTTGCCGCTGCTCCTTCGGCTGCTTACGGCAGTAAAGGTTCATCATCTTTCCCATCGATGATGGCGCCCAATCCGGTGCTTCCACGCTAGTCCCGTCGTGGCTAAGGCAAAAAGTGCGCTGCGTATCACAATCTTCCTTGCACATGGCAATTCCGATAGGGCCATGATCCTTGTGATAAGGTTCGTCTTTGGTTGCCTCGCTGACCGGGCCGTAGATGACGACACAGTCGGCATTGCACTTGGCCACGTCACAGCGCTGCGCCGGCGTCTCTTCCTTCAGCTCCAGGGCAAATGGTGACGTCTTGCTGGCCTGAGCAGGTTTTGGCTCGTCTTGTTTCGATTCGGCCTGTTTCGGCTCGGTTTGCCCGAATCGTTGGCTGTCGAACAATGCGATTGCCCGGCTCAAGACGTCCCTGATGCAGGCGACATCCGCTTGGCAACCTCGTCTTTGTTTCAGGAGGTCGCGCGCGAAATCGCGAGTTTTGTTCGCGTCTCCCAGGGCCCGCGCCGCGATAAATTTCTCGGCCATGACTCGCTCGAGCGTGGACAGCTCCTCGCTGCCGCAGATGGCCTGCTCGTCGGGCTTCGACGCGTTCCGGCAATCGAAACTCGGAGCAGCCAAAACCGGACCCGCCGATAACGCCAGGGCAACAAAAGGCCATGCGAAAAAAGGCCAGAGCCACCGGCGATGTCTCGATATCATTCCTGAGAAATGCATCATCTAAAAGTCTTCCGTGCACCGGCAAGAGTCAATGCAATCGAATATCTGCCGTGGGCGCGCCGTATTTCCGGCAGTCGAATACCCCATATGAGTCTGAAACGCATTTTTCCTTGTCGGCTTGAGAGCCGCCCCAACACATCATGGAGACGAACGCCTTTCTTTGCTTTTCGCAATCTTCCGCTTTTTTAGGCAAATCCTCGCATGTTCGCTGCATCTGGGTCGCGCGGGCAAAAAGGCGGTCGACTATTTTGTCCTGGTCCTGAAGCTTCATCTGGTCAAGCTTTGGCTGCAGCTTGGCGAGCTGATTGTTCAACGCCTCCATTTGCTCGCTGACAGTCTTGCGGGCCTCGTCTAGTTTGCCGGGAAGCTCCTTCAGTTCCTGGACATTTTTGGCCAGGTTGTACGTAGCAACCAAAATGCGGGTATAAGGACTCAACTCGGCCAGGCGGTCTTTGAAGGCTCCAGTCGACGGGCGTTCGCCGTCCAGCGCGGCTTGTATCTTGTCAAGCGTGTCTAATATCACTGAATCTACCGGCCCTGCCAGACGGCCCAAATCCTTGATCAAGTCGGTCGTCGTTCTTGTGATTTTACCCATGTAAGCGGCGAGCTCGCGCGCGCTGCCGGGATCGCCGATGGTCCACTTCTCACTCGCCTTCAGATCGTCTTGAATGCTCTTGAGCGTATCGATCCGCTCGGATAACCGCGCCTTCTCGGCGGCCCATGCCTTTTCGAACCCTGCTGCCGAGTCGTCGCGGCTCGCAGGGAGGCTCGAGCATTGCGGAGCACTTTGCGAGGACGCAGGCGACGGTCCATAGACCAGGATGACTGCGAATATCGCCGTTATCACCGCCCGGCAGCGCAGCCTCATCGATTTGTTCCCCTGGGCCAGACGTCCCGCCACCCAAAGCAAATTGTTTTTCGTCTGCGCGGTAAAGGAAAATATTGGACGCGCTGCATCAATATATTCTGCGCCTTTCACCCGAACGGGTGAAGTCAACGACGCGGGCCCGCGCTGGCGAGGTAGCCTTGGCCGATCTGCTCAGGGGCAGGCTCCGGCTCGGGGTCCGGCATATGATGTTCGCCCCGGAGACGCGTCGGCGTGGCCGGCATTTCACGGCGTGGTCGTCGCGGGCGCGCGGATCGCTTCCGTTCCGAGGGCCCAAAGCGGGTTCCGCGGCGGCTTCCGAAATTTTGTCTCCAATCTTGCTTGACAGATAGCGGGTCGCGCCTATACTAAACCTTATGGTTAAGTATAGAGATCAGGCCCAAAACCAGACCCTGGATCGCATCTTTACCGCGTTGTCGGATTCGACGCGGCGTGCGCTGCTGGCGCGGCTCTCCGGCCGCGATGCGCTTTCCGTCAGCGAACTCGCCGAGCCGTTCGACATGTCGCTGCCCGCGATCATGAAGCATCTCGACATGCTGTCGGATGTCGGCCTGGTCGCGCGCGCGAAGACCGGCCGCGTCGTGGCGTGCCGGCTCACCGCGAAACCGATGGAGCAGGCGATGGATTGGCTCAACCGCTACCAGCGCTTTTGGTCCGACAATTTCGACCGCCTTGCCGCCTTTGTGGAGGAAGACCCATGGCCCAATCGTCAGCCGCAACCGATCTCGACCGGCGCCCCAGCCTCACGATCACGCGCCGGCTCCGCGCGAGCCCGCAAAAGGTCTACGCCGCGTGGACCAAACCGGAAAACCTGATCCAGTGGTTCGCGGCCGCGCAGGCGAAGCCCGGTTCGATCGGGGCCGATCTCGACGCTCGCGTCGGCGGGCGTTACCGCATCAGCTTCACCGATGAAAAAAGCGGTGAGTATCACGAGGCCGGCGGCGTCTATCGCGAGGTCGTACCGGACCAGCGGCTGAAATTCACCTGGGCCTGGCATTCGACGCCGGAACGGGAATCGCTGGTGACGGTTGAGCTCAAGGGCGATGCCTTGGGCACGCTGATGATCTTCACCCATGCGCAATTCGCCGATCAGGCGGCTTGCGACAATCACGAACGCGGCTGGAGCAAATTCTTCGACACCCTGGAACAGGTCGTCGCTTGATCGTCACGACGAGGGGCAAAACACAATCGATCCCGAGGGAGTATCGCATGGTTCAGCACAAGATCGTCTCGCAGGAGGAATGGATCGAGGCGCGCAAGGCGCATATGGCCCGTGAAAAGGAGCTGATGCGCTCGCGCGACCGGCTGAACGAAGAGCGCCGGGCGTTACCTTGGGTCAAGGTCGACAAGGCTTATGTGTTCGATGGGCCAGCAGGCAAAGTGACCCTGGCCGATCTGTTCAAGGACAAGCCGCAGCTTGTGGTCCAGCATGTGATGTTTCGGCCGGATTGGGACGCCGCCTGCAAGAGCTGCTCGTTCTGGGCCGACGGTCTTGACCGGATAGTGCCGCATCTTGGCGCGCGCGACACCGCCGTTGTCGCGGTCTCGCTGGCGGGCGTCGAAAAGCTCGAAGCGTTCAAGAAGCGGATGGGCTGGACCTTCGATTGGGTTTCATCGGGGGGCTGCGACTTCAATGCCGATTACGGCGTCACCTTCACGCGCGACCAGATCGACAAGGGCAAGCATGAATACAATTTCGGCACCACGCCGATCTACGGCGAAGAACTGCCCGGCATCAGCGTGTTCACCCGCGACGAGGGCGGCAACATCTTCCATACCTACTCATGCTATGCGCGCGGCCTCGACATGATGAATGCCGCCTATCACTATCTCGACCTGACACCGCTTGGCCGGCACGAAGAGGGGCTGCCCTATCCGATGGATTGGGTGCGCCTGCGCGACCAGTACGCGGACGCGGGCAAGGGGTCGTGTTGCCACGGGTGATGGTTCGAGACGTCATTTAAAGGCAGCCCGGCTCGATGGTGCCCGGACCGTGTCGAATTTTGAGGCGTCCTCAAGCTGCGTTGGGCGCATAGGCATCGCCCGCTGCATCTCGCACAGCCAATCGGCAACGCTCGCCATCGAAATTTACGAAGGGTTAACGAGGACGAAAAAGGCTTCACCCTCAATGTGATCGCCTCGTTTCAGCTCGCGGTTCCGCGCTCCCGCGGCCGATCGAGTCCTTGCTCAAAATGGCCTGCCTCGGTACGGTCCGGTAGCGTTAATTTTCCGTGAATGGATCGAATAAAATGACCGCAGTTCGGAATCTGGAGCCGGAGGAAAGTGCCGGAAGACTGCCGCCCGGCGTCATCGTCGGAGGTCCGGTAGTCGAGGCCAAGCTGCGCGAATCCTACGCTGTATTCGGCATTCTTTACGCCGGTTCGGTCGCCGCGGTGCTCTGGACGATCATGCAAGGCATCGGCTGGGTGGAGATTGCGGTCTTCGCCGGCATGTTCTGGCTGACCATGTTCGGGATGGGCGCGGGCATGCATCGCTTGCTGGTGCACCGGAGCTTTCGCTGCGGTCCGGTGATGAGGGCGTTCTTCTGCGCGATCGCCACGATGGCGGTGCAGGGCTCGGTGCTCAAATGGGTCTCCAATCATCGCCGGCACCATCTCTACGCCGACAAACCCGGCGACGTGCACAGCCCTCACTATGACGGCGTCGGCAACCGCTATGTCAGCTTCGTCAAGGGCATGATGCATGCGCAAGGCAGCTGGGTGTTCGACCATGTCTCGACCGACGGCGAATACTACGCCAAGGATATTCTGGCCGACCCGATCGCCATGTTCTTCGTGAGAACGCGCTGGGTCTGGTACGCCCTGTCGGCGGTTTTCATTCCGGGCGCCATTGGCTACGCGGTTGGCGGGTTCCACGCCATGATGGGCTGCGTGCTGTTCTCCGGCTTGTTGCGCGCCTACCTCATGGTTCTCGCCACCTCGCTGGTCAACTCGTTCTGCCATAGCGACGGTCGCTTCGGTTACCGTCGCTTCGAGCTCAATGATGGCACGAGCAACGAATTGGTGATCACGCTCCTCACCCTCGGTGAAGGGCTGCACAACAACCATCACCGGTTTCCGCGCGACGCCTATATTTCGCACGCCTGGTACGAAATCGACATCAATGGCCTGATCATTCGCGGGCTTGAGAAAATCGGGCTCGTGCACGACGTTTTCGACGGCGGGCGCGCGTCGACGGTCCCCGCCGGGCAGGCTTCGCGAGCTTCCGCCGGCATCGAGCCGTCGCTGTCCGAGGCCGACCTCTTTCCAGAGTGACGCAGGGACGGTAGGGCGGGATCGCATCGACGTTCTGAGTCTCGACGGTGCGGCCACAGCGGCGACCTTCGCGCGCTTTGCTTTGAAGAAGCGGCCCGCCAAGCCGTAGCTCGTGAGAATCAGCCCGTCTTCGTTTTCGCCTTGCTCAAGCTTCGCCGGACACGCTTCGTCTTTGATTTTGCGTGGCTGCGCCACGCGCAGCCCGAAGGCGGCGGTCCGCCTTCGCCAAGGCTACGGCGCGACAGCATTCGCTCGCTTCGCCGTGATAGATCGAAGCTGGCCCGCCAAGCCATAGCTCGCGAGAATCAGCCCGTCTTCGCTTTCGCCTTGCTCAAGCTTCGCCGGACACGCTTCGTCTTTGATTTTGCGTGGCTGCGCCACGCGTAGCCCGAAGGCGGCGGTCCGCCTTCGCCAAGGCTTCGGCACGACAGCCTTCGCTCGCTTCGCCGTAATAGACCGAAGCTGGCTTGCCTAGCCGTAACTGGTGCGGCGAACTTGGCAGGCGACTTGGTTGGACGTCAATCACTTCAGGGCCGGCAACATGGTGGGTGTCCACCGTGCTATCGGCAGGCATTTCTTGCTCAGGTTGTTTGAACACAAGGGAACCATGCCCCGGTTCTCGGTGTTCTGGTCAGGTTTGGAGACCTGATTCAGCGTGCGCGGGTCGAATTGGCTGAGGCCCGTCGAGGTTGAGCGTAATTGTCCGTTCCAAATTGCCGGAGGAAACCCGATGTCAAGCGAACGAAAGATACGACCGCCCGCATATGCATATCGTGCCGCGCTCTCTCGATCGCGCGGAGCTTTGGCCGGAATTGCGGCACTCTGCGCGCTGGCGACGAGCCCGGTTGCCCAGGCCAGCGGTCCAACTCTGGTGACGGCCGCCGACGGCACGTTTCAGGGGGCGATGAATTCGACCCGCACCATGCGCCAGTTTCTTGGTATTCGGTACGCCGACCCTCCGGTCGGCGCCCTGCGCTGGCGGCCGCCGCAGGCTCCCCAAAGCCCGTCGGGGACCGTCGATGCGACCCAGTTCGGCGGCCACTGTGCCCAACCGCTGTCGCAATTCGGCAACGGCACCTTGAACGAGGATTGCCTGTTCCTCAACGTATTTGCGCCCAATGACAACAGCCGGGATCACGCGGTCATGTTCTGGATCCATGGTGGGGCGTTGTTCGAGGGCGAAAGCGACGATTACAATGCATCGCAGCTGGTGCAACAGGGCGTCGTCGTCGTCACCATCAACTATCGTCTCGGCGCCTTGGGTTTCATGGCGCATCCGGCATTCACCGCCGAATCGCCCGACAAGATCTCTGGCAACTACGGCATTTTGGACCAGCAATTCGCGTTGCAATGGGTCAAGCGGAATATTGCGGCGTTCGGTGGCGATCCCAACAGGGTGACGATTTTCGGCGAGTCGGCCGGGGGATCAAGTTCCCTCGTCAACCTGGTGTCACCCCTCGCCAGCGGACTGTTCCAGCGCGCCATCGTCGAGAGCGGCGGCTATCAGATGCGCCAACCTACCCAGGCTGACTCGGAAAAGAAGGGCACCGAATTCGCCATCGTGGAAGGATGCGCCGATCCAAACCAGGCCGACGCGCAGACCGCCGCCTGCCTGCGCGCGTTGCCGGTCGCCAATATCCTGGGGCCCTGTCCGAGCCAGAACTCGTGCCAGAGCCTCACGTTCGAGGGCACCGTCGCCTCGCCCGTTATCGACGGCAAGGTGCTTCCGGAGTCCCTCGTCGACGCCATCGCGGCGGGGCACTTCGCCCGCGTGCCCATTATCAATGGATCCAATCACAACGAGTTCCGATTGTTCATCCCGCTGGTGTTCGGCTTCCAGGACCCCGTGGTGCCCGACGTCCAGGCCGTGACCAACCCGGGGACAACGCCCTATTCGGCAGCACTTCAGATCCTGCTGGCAACCATCGTGTCGCCGGACCGATTGCCCGGCGTCATCACGCAGTATCCCTCGGGGAATACGCCGCTGAGCGCGAACATCGCGCTGGCGGCCGCGGCAACCGACGCTCTGTTCGCTTGCAATGCCCATACGATCGACAAGAGCGCGTCGCAGTTCGTGCCGGTGTTCGCCTACGAGTTCAACGATGAGCAGGCACCCGACAACTTCCTGCCGCCGACGACCCTGCACGACGGCACCAACTATCCCTACGGTTCGGATCACACTTCGGAGATCCAGTATCTGTTCCCGGTCTCCAATCCGTCAGGGGTCGGGCTCGACCTCAAGCAGACGCCGTTGACGGCCAATCAGCAGCAACTGGCCCATCAGATGGTCGTCTTTTGGACGAACTTTGCCGCAACCGGCAATCCAAACCGGGGCGAAGCCCCTGTAGTCTGGCCGCAATACGTGTCGGACCTCGACGACCTCATATCGTTCGTGCCGCCCACGCCCACCCATGAGACCGCGAGCGACCCCACCGATCTGGCAACGGTCCACCAGTGCGCGTTCTGGGACCAGAGCCTTAATCTGTCGACTCCGTCCATCGTCAACTTGGGCGTGCCGACCCTGCCATAGCGCGGCTCGCATCCACGAATGTCGAGGGCACCCGACTCGGCGGGCGCCCTCTTTTATGAATCAGGTGAGCGGCCGAGGCACATCAGCCGCAAATTCCGATTGGATGCAAATGCCCGGCATGTGATCGACGTGATCTAGGCCGCGATCATGCGCGAAGCTGTATCTTCGCGCGAGAGAATACGCTGCGCCGTCTTCGCATCGTCTTGGCCCAGGCCGAACTCGCTCATCCAGACCAACGCGATGCTGCGCAGGCTGTCGCCGTAGGCTTGCAAGCCGCGCCCGTGAGAATCAGTCCGTCTTCGCTTTCGCCTTGCTCAAGCTTCGCCGGACACGCTTCGTCTTTTTTGCGTGGCTGCGCCACGCGTAGCCCGAAGGGCGAAGCGTGGTGGGCCCGGCAGGACTCGAACCTGCAACCAGACCGTTATGAGCGGCCGGCTCTAACCATTGAGCTACAGGCCCCGCCGCGAACTCCCCGATTCACGGGCAGGCAACGGTGCGACTGACCCCTTACAATGCGGCGGCCGATCCGGCAATGCCGGGTGTTTCGCCTCCAAGTCAATTTCGGATTTTCCGAAATAAAACTTGACGGCCGGGTAGAAGCAGGACTATCCCGATTCGCGTCCCGCCTCCTCTCAAAGGGGCGTTTCGCGATCGTCACGGACGCTGAGTGCGGGATGCGGTGGACACCTCACATGCGACGGACGAGCGCATGCGAGGTGGACGGCGAAGCCACGTGGTTCTGACGTCTCGACGCTGACGTCAACTCGGTGACGGTGCTTCGCATCGCACCGGGGACGGTGACAAAAAGCCCGATCGCCGGGAAGAGCGTGGAATAAGCCGTTAAAACCATTGCGCGGGGAATGCCGGGCGGTTCCGGCGTAACCGTGGTGACTACGCTTGTGTGCTTTTTTATTTCGCACACAAGGCTGCGGGTGCGTCGAGCGCCCGGCATTCCCTGCGCCCTTCATTGTCGAGGGCCGATGGTTTGCATAACTCGGAGGCGATTGTCTCGCGAGAACGCAGTTCGACGTCATTCCGGGATGGTCCGAAGGACCAGACCCGGAATCTCAAGATTCCGGGTTCGATGCTGCGCATCGCCCCGGAATGACAATGACAGAGAGGGGGTTCGGCTTGCGATACGCGATGACGGAAAGCTCAATCCACCGACACGCCCGCGAACTCCACCACCTTGCGCCATTTCTCGGTATCGTCGGCAATAAGCTTGCCGAATTCCGCAGGCGTCATCGGTTTCGGGATGCCACCGGCCGTGGTGAGCAGCTCGACCACCTTGGGATCCTTCAAGGCTTCGGCGATCGCCTTGTTGAGCGTTTCCACAATCTCGGGCGGCGTGCCCTTGGGCGCGGAGATGCCATAGAAGCCGACGGATTCAAATCCCGGCACGGTCTCGGCGATGGCGGGAACGTCGGGCAGGCCAACCCAGCGCTGCGGCGAGGTGACACCGAGTGCGCGCACCGAGCCGGCGCGCGATTGCTCGAGCCCGGCCGGCAGATTGTCGAAGATCAGCTGCACCTTGTTGGAGATGATGTCGGGATAGGCGATCATCGATCCCCGATAGGGAACGTGCACCATGTTGCATCCGGTCATGGCCTTGAACATCTCGCCCGACATATGCACCGACGTGCCATAGCCCGACGAGGCGTAGCTGATCTTGCCGGGATTGGCCTTGCAGTAGTCGATGAACTCGGCGACGGTCTTCACCGGCATCGCGTTGGAGATCACCATCATGTTGGTGAGTTGCATGATGTTGCCGACCGGCACGGTGTCGCGGATGAAATCGTAGCTGAGATGCTTGTAGAGCGAGGCCGAGATCGCGTTGTTGGGCGCGACAAACAGCAGCGTATAGCCGTCCGGCGGCGAGTTGATCGCGGCCGCGGCCGCGATATTGCCGCCGGAGCCCGTGCGGTTCTCCACCACGAATTGCTGGCCGAAATGCTCCGACAGCCACTGCGCCATGATGCGCGCCACGACATCGACCGGGCCGCCCGCCGAAAAGCCGATCAGCCAGTGCACCGGCCGGTTCGGGTAATCGGCCGCGACGGCCGGCTGCGCGCCGCCTGCGAGGCTCAAAAGGCCGATCGTGGCAATCACCGCCGCGCGCAACCCATTCATGACAGGCACTCCATTCATAGGCCAACCGTACTATGCTTTAACATAGATGCGGATTTGCCTACACTGGCGTTCGACGCACCCAATGCCCGTCATCACCGGGCTTGCCCCGGTGATCCACGTCTTCCCTTAACTTATTGGGAGACAAAGACGTGGATGGCTGGGTCAAGCCCGGCCATGACGATTTCAGGGTTCGGCGCGGCCGGAGGATCGCAAGATGAACAAGATGAAAATGATATCTATGATTTGCGCTGCCTTGCTGCTCGCAGCCGGCAGCGCTGCGGCGCAAGAGGAAGACAAGACCATTCCAAAAACCACGCTGGTTCTCGGGACTGCGACGCAAGGCGGCGGCTTTCCGGTGTTTGGCAACGCCTTCGCGGAAGTGATGAACGCGGCCGATCCGACGCTTGTCATCGAAACGCGCAACACCATGGGCTCCGCCGAGAACATGCCGATGATGGAGGCGGGCAAGCTCGATCTTGGTCTCGTCGCCGGCGAATCTTTTTATCAGGCATTGCAGGGCATCGGGCGGCCGCCGCTCAAGCTGAAGGTTTTGACCGCGATGTATGGCACCGCCGGCATGTTCGCGGTGCGCGGCGACAGTCCCTACCACACGATTCAGGATCTGGTCGGCAAGCGGGTCGCGTTCGGCGCCAAGGGATCGGGCATTCCGATCCTTGGACGCTATATGCTGGACGGGATCGGATTGAAGCAGGACGAGGATTTCAAATCCTTCCTGCTCGATCACGCCGGCGAGGGACCGGAGATGGTGCTGGACGGACGGGCGGACGCGATCTGGGGCGCCGGCATCGGTTATCCCGGCTTCTTCGAACTGGCCAAGGGCGCATCGGGTGTCAGGTTCATCGCGCCGACGGCGGAAGAGATCGTGCGGATGAGCGCCAAGTATACGCTGTTGAAGCCGATGACGATTCCGGCCGGCAGCTATCCGGGCCAGACCGCGCCGATCAATTCGCTGGGGTCATGGAGTTTCGTTCTGACGCGCCTCGATCTGCCCGACGACGTCGCCTATCGCCTGGCGCGCACGCTGCACGGCGCGGAGACGGCCTTGTGCAAGAAGCTCAAGCAGGCTTGCGAGACCACGGCGGCCAACACGGTTGCGGCCGTGCCGGATATCGCGCTGATCCATCCCGGCGTGATGAAGTATTACCGTGAGATCGGGATGGTGAAGTGACCGCGTAGCGGTCATCCCGGAGCGCGCGCAAGCGCGAATCCGAAATCTCGAGATTCCGGGTCTGGTGCTAACGCACCATCCCGGAATGACGGCTACGCCGTCACTTCTTCGCCATCGAACACGCCGGGTCGATCGGACCGAACGCCTCCTCGCCGGAAATGGTCGTGAGCACCTTGTAGTAGTCCCACGGGTATTTGGATTCTTCCGGCGACTTCACTTGCACCAGCATCAGATCGTGGACCATCAGATTATCGTCGCGCAAATGCCCGTTGCGGGCAAAGAAATCCTCGATCGGCTTCTCGCGCATCGTCGCCGCGACCTTCAGCGGCTCGTCGGTGCCAGAGTCCTTGATGGCGTTGAGGTAGTTCATCACGGAGGAGTAGACGCCGGCCTGCCACATCGTCGGCATCCGGTTCATCTTGGCGAAATAGCGCTTCGACCATTCCCGCGTCTTGTCGTCCATGTCCCAATAGAACGACGTGGTCAGCAACAGGCCCTGCGCCGCTTTCAGGCCGAGCCCGTGAATGTCGGTGATCAGCACCAGCAGGCCCGCCATCTGCTGGCCGTGACTGAACAGGTCGAACTCGCCGGCGGTCTTGATCTCGTTCATGTTGTTCGGCGGTCCGGCGGCAATTCCGATGATCTTGGCCTTCGAGGCCTGCGCTTGCAGGATGTAGGACGATGTGTCGGGCGATGCGAAGGGCAGGCGGACCGCACCGACCACCTTGCCGCCGTTCCTGGCGATCACGGAGGAGGCGTCCTTCTCGAGCGCATGGCCGAAAGCGTAGTCGTCGGTGAGGAAGAACCAGCTGTCGCCGCCGCGCTTCACCGAC
>Ga0208193_1000017_pt1 | contig 114412 bp, 98 predicted proteins | sample June2015DPH_17_2_FD_184716 | JGI IMG/M metagenome (GOLD analysis project Ga0208193, IMG submission 184716) | Peatland microbial communities from SPRUCE experiment site at the Marcell Experimental Forest, Minnesota, USA - June2015DPH_17_10... | ecosystem: Environmental > Terrestrial > Soil >...
CGGCATCGATCTTCGAGTGGGGAACGGGCAACGTCGGCGTCCGCGCGGGCGGCAACTTCCTGCGCGAATTCTGGCCGGACGTGAAGTCGATCTTCCGGAAGAAACCGAAGCAGTAGAAGTTGTGTTCTCGACGGTAGAGTAGGAGAGAGGGCGAGCGCCGAAATGCCGTCCGATTCTCCGCTCGTCGAACCGGACATGCGGATTTCCCGGCATCCGGCTCTCCTGCAAACTCTCGCCTTAGGCATTCACAGGCAGCTGCGCGGTGTTGGCTCACAAATAAAGCAGCCCCATGCGCTGAAGCTGTTCATAGTAAGTCACCCCCTTCGGCGGTCGGAAGGGCCGCTGGCTGCGCCGTCTCAGGCGCCGCGCGAGACGGTCGCGCACGTACGTGTTGATCTCCCGCAAGGCCACTCGTGGATACCTCCACGTAGACAGCCAAGCATCGCTGTTCCACTTCCGGCGACAGGAACCCGCGGCCGAGTCCGGGACCGGGCGTCAGTTCTACCGCGGCTGGCGAAGGCTTTGGCGGCGCCGGTCCGCGCGGGTGGCGCTGCTCCGCCAACCCCTCACAGTGCGCCGGGTCTCCACGCCCTTCGGCCAGCCGATGCTCGGTGATGACTTTGATGTCACTGTAAATCTCGATGCGGCCGCGGGCAACCGGTTCCCGCACCAACACGGTCTTACCGGCGAAGCGGAACGGAACCGGGTAACGATTGCCGCGATAGCTGAGCATGCAGTCCTTGGCCACGCGGCGATCTTCCATGTAACTGGTGTCGTAGTCAGGTTGTTCGTCGATGAGCAGCAGCCGTTCTTGAGTCAACCGCTGGCAGGGAACCTCGCGCGTGGTGGAGTGTGGCTGGTGATTGACTTTTTCCATCCACGCGCAATCGCTCCGTCCTCGGCATACACCTTGACCACCACGCCGTGGAGCACATTCTTCGGCGTGCTCTTTTTCGACATTAGGGCAGGTCGCGAAGGGTCGGAAAAAGCTGGATTATGCAATAAGTCGTCATCGGTGAGCGATTGCAGAAACGCCAGTATGTCGGCTTTGTCTTGCGCCGAAAGGCTGATAGATTTCACGAATTCGCTCTTATTCGGGTTCTCGGCTCCTACCCCAGTACGCGCGCCTCTGGAGATCGTTCGCCCCCCGGCAGTGTAGTGGTCAATCGCATCCGCCAGCGTCTTCATGCTGCCATCGCGCATATACGGCGCCGTGACCGCGATGTTGCGCAGGGTGGGCGCTTTGAATTTGCCCACATCCTCCGCGTTCTGGGTAAATTCATAGAGCCCCAGGTCCGGCTCCGGATAGGAGAACTTGCCTTTCAAGTTGTACAGGCCAGTATTATGAAATTCGATTTCGGGAAACCCTTTGTCGAAATAGTCGATGGTAGTGGTGAAGTTGATTCCACCATGACAGTGAAAACATTCGAACCGTTCGCTGAAAAAGAGCGCCTCGCCGCGTTTCGCCGATACCGGGATTGCGTCGGGGTCGTCGCCGCGGCGGTAACGGTCCTACGCCGAGTCTCCCGAAAGAATCGTGCGCTCAAACTGGCAATGGCCTTCGTGATATTGCCGATGCTGTTGGCGCCTTTACTCCCCGGAAAGACCCGCGCAAACATCTCCACATACGGCGTATCCGCGGCTAAACGCTGTACCAGAAGATCTTCCTTGCCGGTCATGCCCAATGCCACCGGGTGATCGCCAAACATGGGAACTAAAGCTTGCGCCTCCAGTTGCCGCATGTTGGGGTTGGCCCAGGTCAGCACCGGGCTGTAGGCGACATTGACCAAACTCATACTGCCTCGCGGATGCACTTGCCGCGTGGACCCAACCGCCCGCGGTTTTCCATCCGTAAACGCCAGTTCCTGCCGATGACAAGTCGCGCAAGCTTCGGTTTGATTCAGCGATAGCCGCTTGTCGTAAAAAAGCCTCCGCCCGAGATCGACCTTCGCCTGTGTCATCGGATTGTCCGCGGGCACATTCGGATAAGGAAAGCCCGGCGGCAAATTCCATTCATACGAACCCAGCCGCGCCTTCTCGATGGTTCGCTGCTTGTTCCACAGTTCGCGGACATGGAGCACCAATTGCCAGATATCGGGCTCGCGAATGGTTTGATCAAACTCGGGCATGTTCTTATCGATGCCGTGCATGATCACCCAGAAAATCTCCCCGTCTTTCATCGATTCCATCAGGTATTCGGTGAGATTCGTAGGGCGCACCGGCAGCGTGCCGGCGATTCGGCGTTCTCGCCTTGCCGTCCTCGCCGTGGCACGCCGCGCAATTCCTGCGGTACAAAGGCTCGGCTACGGCGCTGTTATAGTCGTCGGGATCTAGCGGATTCTTGATTCTTCGCGCTTCCGCCGGCGCCGTGGAGCGGCCGTGCGCATCCTGCGCCAATACGGGCCAAGCCGCACTCCAGCAGCAGCTCAAGACCAACCACCACGAACGCTTCATTAACCGCTCACTTAGAGGCTTTCGTCACCGGTTCGCCTGCGACTCCGGCACGGAAGAATGTTTGCTGCTTCTTCTCCAACGCCGTGAAACGGCAGCCCGAGATTCGCAAAGATTGGCCCGCAATCCGGATCGTTTAATCCCGACGTGCAGCCGGCAGGAGTATTGGGAGTGTTTTGATCGATGTCGGAATCGGCGAGCAGCGCGCCTAGGTCGGCGATCACCACGTTCTTGACAGTATCGAAACTGGCTAACTCAACCTCAGGACGGTTGGGCTGTGCACAGGTAGTTGGCACGGTGATGCCGGTCTGGTTGGGGTGCATCCGGTACTGCCAAGATGGAGCGCGAAGTCCCGCGGCAAACCTTGGCTGGAAAAATCGAGCCGCGAATTTGCGGCCGGCGTTCCATACCCACGCCAGCGCCGTCAGGTTGAGGGGCGGCGGCATCGCGGTGAGATCGGTGTATTTTTATTGAACGGCACGCCCATCGTGAATCGAAGGCCGGTGTAGACTCCGGCCGGAACCGTGCCCGTCACCTGTTCATTGGTCTCCGGCGTCCCGTTGCTGCATCCGCCGGTCGCGTTCTCAAAATGCAGCAGCGCGACGTCGTCCAACTGCCATTTGCCAGCCTGTTCCAACTTCAGAGGAGTAGTGTTTCCGGCCCCGTCGACCAGCCTGATATTGTGTACGTAAAAGCGAAAATCGCGTGGCGAGATCTGCGATCCGGTTGTGCCGGTTCCCTTGTAACTTTGGCCGCAAGCGAGTTTCTCGTTGCCAACCATGGTCTGAAAGCGAATCACTGTCTTCTGGTCGCCGGCAATAGCAGCCGTTGAGGTCAATAGCCCGGCAAGGAGCGCAAGACGGGTACGAATCATATTTTGTCGAGAAAGCATATACCATCACACATCAATTCCGGCGGCTTGTCGTGCGGCAAATTGTCACAGGGCTAAATGACTGCGCGGCCTCTCCGCGCGGCCCCTTAGTTTTCCCCCAGCCTGCCCTGGCTTGCTCGGCGGAGGCTTGAGCGGCTTTCAACAATGGGCCCTACACACATGGGTCGCGGCCTCGCGAATGTCCTTTCGCGCATGCGCCGGAGTACGTGAATGGAAGGGAGGACGGGAGGTCGGGACGCGACAATTTGCCAAACGACAGAGCGCTTGAAGCCCCAGACAGCGACGATTTGCCGCATCGTATCATCCTGATTTACGCCTATACTACAGGCGTCTAGAACTTGGTTTAGGGCGTGGCGATCCGCCTATGTCCTGAGTCTAACGCTGCATCGGGAATTTTATGAGACAAGTGTTACTGTTCCTTCTCCTCGCCGCCGGTTCCGTGCATGCGGCGCTCCCAGACGACCAACTCAGCAATGCCGATAAGGTCCGTTTCCACCGAATTTGCAAAAGCCTGATCGCTCCCTGTTGTTGGAGCCAGCCAGTGGAGGTTCACCAGTCGGCCGAGGCCGAGGAGGTTAAGGTCGAAGTGGCAGCCTTCCTCCGCGCCGGAAAATCCGACCGCGAGATTCTCGACGCGTTTGTTGCGCATTACGGCGAGCGTATTCTAGGCGGACCGGAAGGCATCCGAGGCGTCGTACTAACCACAGTACCGATCGTCGTCTTCATCTGTGGCGTTGTCCTTTGCGGCTGGTTTCTGTCGCTTCAGAAGTAGACGCCGGCAGTCGCCGCGGTTCCGCCAGGCCTGGAGGACCTATTTCCCAATTCCGAATGGGAATGATGCCCGGGCCAGTGCGACAATTTGCCGCAGCGACAAACGCCGTCAAATATTGTTTGATGGTTCTGGTGGGGCTCTAAAATTGCTTTGGTTTATAAGGCGCCCACCGCAGGTCTTGACAACAATGCCAGAAAAGCCCTTCGTGCAAAAAACATTATCCTGTCCTGGTCTGACAGTCCTCTTGCTCTTCGCCTCCCTGCTCCACGCGACAATTTTCGGTAGAATCCAGGGCCTCGTACACGACCCGCAGCATCGGCCCCTGGCCGGAGCTTCCGTTACGCTGCAAGCCACCACATCGGAATGGTCTCAAACCGCCCAAACCGATAATAACGGCGAGTTTGCTTTCACGGCCGTCCCTGTCGGCGACTACAAAATCACCGTCTCGCAATCTAACTTCGCGACTTCCGAGCAGGCCGTTACCGTGGTTTCCGGCTCATCGCCCATTCTTCACTGTCAATTGAACATCGCGCCCGTGAATCAAAGCACCACCATCACCGGTCAGGCGGAGGCCGCCAATATGGATTCCGTAACCCCTACCACTCTGGTCGATCGCGAGGATATCGCTCAAACCCCCGGCGGCGATCGGACCAACAGCATGGCGATGATCGCCGACTACGTCCCCGCCGCGTATGTAACTCACGACATGCTGCACATGCGTGGCGGCCACCAGGTCGATTGGCTAATTGACGGCGTGCCCGTTCCCAATACCAATATCGCCACTAATCTAGGTCCGCAAATCGACCCTAAGGACATCGATTACCTCGAGGTTCAACGCGGCAGTTACGATGCGGAATACGGAGACCGAACCTACGGAATCTTCAACATTGTGCCCCGATCCGGCTTCGAACGTGACAATGAGGCGGAGCTGGTCACCTCTTTCGGCAACTTCCACCAGACCAACGATCAGCTCAATTTCGGAGGGCACACCAAGCGCTTCTCCTATTACGTGAGTTTTAACGGAAATCGCAGCGATTACGGTCTACAGACTCCTATCGGGCAAGTGGTTCACGACGCCGACAGCGGCTATGGCGGCTTCGCGTCCCTCATCTTCAACGCCAGTTCTTCCAACCAATTCCGCCTGGTTGCCTCCGTGCGCCAAGATAATTATCAGATCCCCATCGACCCCGATCCGAACTCGGCCGGCAACCAGATTTATCCCAGTTACGGTCTGCGCGATAGTGAACGCGAACCCGATGGCTACCTCACCTTCTCTTGGGTCCACACCTTTAATCCTAACCTGCTTCTGACGGTTTCGCCTTTCTATCACTACAATCAGGCCAGTTATAACGGTGGGCCAAACGATGTGCCCGTGATCTCCACTGTAGACCAAACCGCCAATTATGCCGGCGCCCAGACGAGTCTTGACGTAACCGTCGTGAAGAACAACGATCTTCAAGTCGGAGCCTATGGATTTGTTCAGCACCAGAGCAACTTCTTTAATAACGTCTTCACCGATTGCGCTCCAAGTTGTCAGAACTTCGGCGCGTCTTCGGCTGCCGTCACCGGCGGCGTAGTCGAAGAGTTCGTCAGCGACCGGTTCAAAGTAACCCCGTGGCTGACGCTGATCGCCGGCCTTCGCGAAACCCATTTCACCTCCGGCGCAGGCGGCGGCGCACAGCCGGGCGTCGTGGAGAATGCGACTGATCCCCGGTTCGGCGCCGCTATCCGCATTCCGCGCATCAACTGGGTGTTTCATGGCTTCTACGGCAAGTTTTATCAACCGCCTCCACTCCTGACTGCTACGGGCCCCTTGCTCGATTTAGCCACCAGCCAGACTTTGACTTTCGCCCCTCTCCGCGGAGAGCGCGACGAAGAATACCAGTTCGGTGTTTCGATCCCCTTTCACGGCTGGGTGCTCGAGGAAGACACCTTTCAAACCCGGGCCAAAAATTGGCTCGACCACAATAACATCGGCGAATCCAACATCTTCTGGCCCATCACCTGGACTGCCGCGCTGATCCAGGGTTGGGAGACCACGCTACGTTCCCCGCGCGTCTGGCGTCGCGCCCAGTTTCACTTGGCCTACTCCAATCAGATCGCGCAGGCAACCGCGCCCATCACCGGAGGCGTGGTCTGCCCGTCTCCCGTGACGGCTGCCTGCCCGGTCGCCATTCCCCCAGGATATTCGCCCGTGGACCACGATCAACGAAACACGTTGAATTTCGGCGTCAACGGAAATCTTCCCTGGCAGGTATTCGGTTCGACGAATGTCTATTACGGATCGGGGTTCACCAACGGGGATCCGGACGCGCAATATCCGGGGAACTATCTGCCCTCGCACACTACGTTTGACGTGGCGTTGGGAAAAAGCTTTGGCGAAGGCGGGAAATACCGGCTCTCCGTGACGGCTGTAAATGCGACGAATCTGCGGGTTCTGCTGGATAATAGCCTGACCTTTGGAGGCTTCCACTTCAACGACCCGCGACAGATCTACGCCGAGTTCCGCTGGAAATTTCACTACTAAGCAGCAAGACGGATTGGCGTACGATGACAAGATATTAGATGATGTCTGACCGCAGCCTTTTAAGTCTCCAGCCCGAGCCCCCCGTTCCCACTTGGGATGCGGCGCAAACCGCGCCTGTCACTTTCGATTCCGCTCCCAATGTGGCCCTTCCCTGGGTGGTCCGTCTCCGCTACGGCATGGTTGTCGCGGAAACCATCATTATTCTGGGTCTCTGGTACGTTTTCGGCTTTCCCCTCTCTTGGACTCTTGCACCGCCGGCGGTCATTCTTGCCAGCAACATTTTGCTCGGTCGCATGCGGATCTTGCCCGGCCGGCGTCCTCAACAGGTACTGGGGGCCATATTTTGTTTGGACACCTTGTGCCTGACCGCCGTGTTGGGACTTACTGGCGGACCCATGAATCCGTTCAGCCTGTTATATCTGGTGCAAATCACCTTGTCCGCGGTGGTTCTGCGAAAGGGTTGGACATGGGCTCTCGGTTGCCTTTCTACGGCGTGCTTTGGCTTGCTCTTTTTCTTTAACGTACCGTCGGCGGCGTTTCAGGTGCATCATGCGGAAGAGGGTTTATCCCCGCATTTGGCCGGTATGTGGTGCGCCTTCGTGATCGCCGCCGCGCTCATCACCTTTTTTACCGGGAAGATCGCTGACGCACTGCGAACCCGAGAACAAGAGGTCCTCATCCTGCAGGAACAGGTTGCCAAGAATGAGAGGTTGGCTTCTTTGGTGACCTTGGCCGCGGGAGCCGCGCATGAACTCGGAACGCCTCTTGGCACCATCGCCATCGCTTCCAGAGAACTCGAGCGCTATGCCGCGAGTCTCGCCGGCGGCGGCGGCGTACTCGAAGATGCGCGCGTGATTCGGTCTGAGGTAGAAAGATGCCGCCGCATCCTTGAACGTATGAGCGTGCAAAGCGCCGAACCGATGGGCGAGGCGCCCCAGCCCAGCAATATCCTCGGCCTCCTCGAAGAGGTGGTCGCAGCTTTCCCAGCGCCGCATCGAATGTGGCTGAAAATCGAGCTTCGCGATGAGGCCCTCTCAGCGATTTTGCCGCCGCGCGCCGTCGCTCAGGCTCTCGCGGCCCTCATCCAAAATGCCTTGGACGCCAATATCGACCGCCGCCCCATCGTGATCGCGGCGGATGCCGACAATTCTGTCCTACGCATCGCCATACGCGACTCCGGACACGGCATGCCGCCACATGTCCTTCGCCACATCGCCGAACCTTTCTTCACTACAAAAGAGCCCGGTAAAGGTATGGGGCTGGGCACATTCCTGGTGCGTACCTTTGCGGAAACGATGGGCGGCCGCGTTTTGTTCGAGTCCCTGCCCGGCGAAGGCGCCATCGCGACCCTCGAATTGCCGATGCGCTCGTCGCGAGAGAACGCGCATGCTGCTGTCTGAGGACCAGCCTTTAGCGCTGGTGGTTGACGATGATGAAGTGTTCCGCACCCGGCTATGCCGTGCCCTTGTGCAAAGAAATTGGGAAGCGGAAGCCGTGGGAGACGGTGAAGGCGCCCTGCAGTTCGCCCGCGACCGCAGCCCCGACCTTGTCCTGGTGGATTTGCGCATGCCCGGAAAAGGCGGCCTCGAAATTATTCAAGAGTTGCGCACCATCGATTCCTCCATGACCATCATCGTCCTCACCGGTTACGGGAGCATCCCCACCGCCATTTCCGCCATGAAGAGAGGCGCCGATCACTACTTGAGCAAGCCAGCCGATGCCGATCAGATACTGGCTGTTTACGACACGGTGCGGAACTCTCCGGCGACGGCCAGTGAAATCCCGGAAACGGTACCAACCTTGGACAGAGTGGAGTGGGAGCACATACAGCGCATTATTTTCGATTGCGATGGCAACATTTCACGAGCCGCGCGCCTGCTGGGCATTCACCGGCGATCACTACAACGCAAACTCGCGAAGCACCCTCCGCCCCGTTGAATCCGAGCGTGCGATAATTTGCCACAGTGATCGCGTCCCAATATTTGCTTTCCTCTCGTGAAGCAGAGAGCCACTATGAATGGATATCAGAGGGAACGTTTCTCTGTTGCTAAAGGAAGGCGGAATAAGTTGGAACCGGCTGATCAAAATCCCGGTGAGACATCGTATTGAAATTCGCGTTAACGATCCCATGCGACAATTTGACGCATCGACAAAGCATCGATTAGTCGCTCGAATGGGCTTACGGGAATTCGGAATCCCCCCTCAATGTTCCCATCGGTTCCGATTTCGATACTCTTCTTTCTTTCGACAGCGGCCGGTACGGCATCCGCTCGGACCGCAGGCAGCGATGCCGCTGACTGCGTCTGGAGTTCGAAGATGATCACATAGAGACCCTCACGTGAAAGCGTTTTTAATCGCTATTCTGGCGCCGCAGGTCGCGCCTCAGAGAGCTTCGACTCGACCCGCGGTCAGATATTCGTTCGCCAGGCGGCTGGCGTCCTGAAAGTCAGTGGTTCGCTTCATGCTGATAGCCCGATTCGATCGTTCCGTTCCGGGCCGCGATAGGCTTCAAGGTTGGATAAAACTGGACGAAGGTGGTATCGACGGCGCCGTGCTCGGCGTGACAGCTATAGCAGTCTTCCGTGAGGGGAGTCATCTTCGACGTCTTGTCAGTGCCGGAGAAGCCGAAGAACGCCCATTTGCCTTTGAAGCGCGATTCATCCTTCACATGCACTTCGATACCCATGGCCTCGGCCTGAAAATTTCCCTTCTTGTTGATGGAGCCTTTCCCCTCCGCGCGCCGAAGTTCGAGAACGAGAGTCGTTTTGTCAGGCCACTTACCGGTTGACTGGAATGCCCGCCATGCTTCCGGATTCACGAAGACGTTGTCGAACATGGAATGATCCATTTGCATTCCCGGGTTGTAACTCATGTCAAATCCCGACGACAGAAATATCCATGTGCGATAGTCCGCGGGAAGACGGAGTTGTCCGTCCTGTGTATATGCCGGTTCGTACTTCGGCGTGGTTGGGGTCTGAGACAACGCAACAAAACCCAACAGCAGTATTGAGGCGGAACAACACACTTTCGGCAGAGTACCCATCTTTCTATTGTGGCGGGTTTCGCGCCGCTGCGCCAGACCGCTCCCTGCACAATACCGGCTAACGGCGGCAAACCGGGTGCTTCAGTGACGATTCAGTCGCTACGTTCTGTAGCAGTGCGGTAAACCCTACCTGCTGAGCCGGAGGGTGATTTGACAGGTGCGCGAAAAGCCTACCGCGATCCAGTCCTCTACTATAGATTATAGATGACTTGCGGGGTAAGATCGCTTATCCGTGCGCAAGCCTTGCGCAAAAACGCCCGCACCAACCGTCCAGTTTACACCCAACGAATCGTGCAGCCATAAACCGGCTAACAAACGCTGCATCGGTTCCCGAACTCCGATGAGGTTCCCGACAGCGTGGTCGACCGGAGGTCGCCCACACCATTAGGTTACGGGTAGCCCTTCTTTGGGGACGCCAACGCCTCGGACTTCTTCACGAACTCTGCGAGCATTTGGACCATGGCGGCTTTCACCGCCGCGGGAGCCGTCTTCATCGAGCCGGAGTGGAAGGGCGGGTGCGAGGTCGCCTTGTAGCCCTTCAACAACCCTGCCACCCCAAGGATCAGCGACCCCGAGGATACGCTGGTGACGTACTTCGCTTGCGCTCCTCGATCTGCCATAAAGGCGATCGTTTCAGAATCTACAGCCGCGGCCAGGATAGCCATCGCTCTCCGGGGGCGTGTGGCCGCCATGCAAGTGGTTGACACTGGGGACGGCCAACCCGTTGCGCAGGCGCAGGACAACACGGCGGCCGCGCTGCGCGTGGATCACCGGGCCCGGGAAGATGCCGTTGTAACCCCAGATTCCGGTTGTGGTATCGGCTATGGACACAGGCAGCACCGGAATGATGGGCAGTTCGGTTTCAACGGCCTGGGCAGAGCGATGCGGCTGGGCAGGACCCTGGCTTCGGGTCTGCGCGGCGTGCAGGCGGATTCCGTGAGAGGAAGAATCAGGGCGTTGCGGCGGCCTTTAAGGCACTCCGGCGAGTGATCTTCATGCGCGAAACACCCATACGAGTTGAGCCGCGACGTCTCCCAGAATCAGCGCGCCGAGCGGTATATGGACTTCGAGAAACCGCCCGTATCCCGTCCCTGCCTGGAGCAATTCGGCCAGGAAAATCAGGGTGCTTGAGAGGGTAAACGGCAGCGTTCCGCCGCGGGGCGCGCACAGGCTGACGGAGACTGCGATCTGCAGCAGACACACCGCCAGGACAAGCCATCCCACGGCTTCGTGCCCCGGACACCGCGCCATCCACACCGGAAAGAAACTGGCCGGCGAAGACAGCCCGGGAAAAAAAGCCGATTGCTTGGACAACCCCGATGATGCGGGGGAGTTTCAATAGAATCCGATCGCCCGGCCCGCCACGGCCACACCGAACCACAGGATCATGGATACCATGGCCGTCGCGATCCTGCGCGGGCGCGCTGCTTCAGCGGGGGAATTCACCGTGGGCCGGAAGACTGTCCAATGAAAAACGATGGCCAGGAAGAGCGTCACCATCTTGACCAGAAACGGCGGACTGTCGAAGCACTTCAAAGCTTCGGAACAGAACAGCAGCGATCCGGTGGTCAGCATGGCCAGGAGGCTCCGGAACGTAAGCGGGTCCAGCGAGCGCGCCACCAGCGGCATGGGTTGCGTGCGCAAGCCCGCCCCGAGCAGCCGCAAGTTGAGCACAAGGACACTGCCCAGCAGAACCGTGAGAGCCAACAGATGCAGGGTCTCAATGATGGGAAACAAAAAGCGGGAATCGCGAATAACTTGGCCGGTGGTGGTACCGTCGCACCACTCGAAAAACGGACGCAGCGTTTGCATATCGGCCGGTGTTAGAAATTGTAAGCCATGGTGCGGCCCGCGGCGATGACTCCCGCCCACAGTACGATGCCGGCTACGCCCGCCATACGGACGCGAAACGGGGGAGGCTCCGCCGTGTCCCAGGTGACGATGCTGCGCCGCAACGTCAGCTCGAACACCAGCGCGTTGACTGCGGCGAGAACCAGCAGCGCCAGTTTGATGCGAAAGAAGATGCTGCCGTAGGCTTTCATCGCCTGCGATAAGAAGAGGAGTGCGCCGGTGATAAACATGATGCTGAAGCCGGCCAGGCTCCAGGGCATCAGTTGACCGGAAATACGGGAAACCGGCTCGTGGCGCATCAGGAAGCCGGCCAGGCGTAGATCCATAATAAGCAGGATCCCGACCGAAAGCGCAATCCCGATCGTGTGCGTGCCCTCTATGATTGGAAACAACGAAGTGGACTCGCGAATTCCGACCCCCCAAGGAGTATCCTGGAGCCATTGACAGAGATCGGGAATTGACATGAATATCTAGGGGCCTGCTGAATACTAGCCTATCCCTACTTAGCTTCGCATTTGCCGCCGGGACAGCGGTTGTTTTCCTCGCACACGTACTCGTACAGTCCCGCCGACTCCCATTCCGGTTTGGCCTTGATCTCGAATTCCTGCGACCAGGCCTTGGTGAAAATCTTGGGGTCGTCAACGGTCAGTTCATAGAAGAGCGCGTCCTTGCTTTTCCAGCGGATTTTCTCGATGGTACGAAAGGCATCGCTATGCATGCGGAATTCTTTGGGATTGGTGTAGTAATAATCGTCGAGCGCCCAGCGCTTGAAGTTGGTGGTTTCGACAACCAGGGTGTCACCTTCCCAGTGGCCGACCGGGTCTCCGTAATACATGGGCTCCAATCCTTGCCGGTGGGGGCGTCCGTCAAGCGGGATGATTCGCGTCATACGCTGAAATTCATGCACCATCACCAGGTAGTTCTTAGTCTGGAAGAACTGCATCGCATTCCCTGAAAGAATGCCGCCCGGGAAGCCGGCGGGCATGCAAAAGTCGCGCGGCTCGTCGTGTCGCGGATCGCCCGTGCGCGGCTCGAGGAATGGTTCACCGCCCGGCTTGAGCGGCGCAAAATTCTTGCGATCGAAGGTGGTTGCGGCGGAGTGCCCGCGTTCGTCTCCGGGAAGATAGGTGGGCCACTGATAGATCCCGGAAAAATCGGGCTTGCCGTCAGCCGTTCGCGGGATGCCCGGAGCGGTAGATGGCGGCGCGGCGGTCTGGGTGTGCGCGCCAGGAATGCATGCGAAAGCCAGTGCGAAGAGAATAGTAACGCGTCTCATATGGTTTACTGCTTGCTCGGGGTCGATGGTGGCGGCACGCGATCCTGCGAGCCTGCCGTGAGCACGTTCCTGCCATCGGGAAACGTTACGCGGCCCCCGGAGGCATTGTTTGATCCGTCCTTGGCGCGGAATCCTTCAACCATGATGGTTTCGCCGATCTTCAGTTGATCTTTGGTGATGCCGCGTCGCATCAACTGGCCTGGCGCGCCTCCGGCGAATCCCCAGGTGGTGGCGCTGCCATCGGCGTTTTTCACGGCGAGATAGAACCAGATATGCGGATTTTGCCATTCGACCTTGACGATGGTCCCGGTCATCTTCACCGGTTTCTGGTCGTCGAACTCTGCCGCGAAAGAATGATGCGCGAAGAGCGGAAGGCTAGCGGCGATCGCGAGTAAGGCAGGGAACGCGAAATTCAATCTGAGCCAGGAAGGAGTTTTCATGCGTGGCATATGTCCACACATTGTAGCTTTTTTGTTCACCGGTGTGGGGCCGATTCCATCACGGCCGACCTTGGGGGAGAGCCCCAAAGTCAACAAAGCTCTTCTTCTGATTTGGTCATGGCCGCAGCCTCCGGCCTCGGTACAGATCCACCGGCGTTCGGTACTCCAGGCTCTGCTGCGGGCGTGGCGTAATGTAGCGCCGCTACGGCTTTCGCACGGCCGTCCAGCGGCCATCGGTCCGATCTACGACCTTCATGCGGCCGCTCCCCTCGTCGCCGTCAATCCATCCGGCCAGAATCGCCGGTGCGATTATCGGATTGGCCGGGTTTCCCAATTCCGCGTCGAAGCTGAGCTCGATGTAGCCGTTGCGCCATGTCCCGGTGACGGGGCGGGCCTTGCCGGAAGCGCCAGACCAATCGCCGGCCAGCTTGTTGCCATCGCGTTTGAGCTCCAGGGCGCCTTGGAAGCCTCCAGCGTCGCCGGCGAACGTCACCTGCCACGATCCGGCGGCCTCTGAGCCGTTCTTCACGGGGGCCGGCGGCGAACTCACGATGTGGAAATTCGAGAAATAGGCTTCCTCGTCCGGATAACCCCACAGCGCGATGCCGCCGCGCAAATCCTCGCCTTTCAGCCCGTCTACGATCAGGTTGGGTTGCTCCGAGCCGTTCACGAATAGCTTGGCGGATCGGCCTCTGACTTCAATTTTGATCTTTGTCCAGGTTTCGGTTTTCAGATCGGCCCAGGCCTCGTAAACCCACGGCCACTGGCGGCGCAGTTTGTACCAGCCGTAGTCGGGCTCGTAGGTGTACTGCACGGAATGATTCCGCATGGATTGATCATCGGAGGTTGAATTCCCGGGCCGCACGTAGAAGAGGTCGTAGCGTGAGGCGTCCGGCCGCGCCCGGAATGCGATGCCGACAAAGCCGGGCATTCTCCTCACTCCCGGCGGTCCCGGCGGGGCAGTGATCTTTAGGGCAATCTCGCCCTCGATGGTTCCATCCTGAAAATCCACGCCTTTGAGAAGCGCGAAGCCGTCTTTGGGCACATCCCTGGTGATGAGGACGGCTTTACGGCCTTTGTACTCGGTGGCGGCGGCCTTTACGTTGACCGGGATCAGATCGGTGGCGTCGGACAAGTCGAACGTTTGAGCATTCGTGGTTGGCAGACCGAACGCCCAGGTGATGAGGATCGCCAGCAAAGCATACCTGCCGGCCCGCTGCTTGATGAGAAACATGAATCCGACCTCCAAGTCAGAAATTGTGGGACGGCCCTCGAGTCGGCGTCTGGCCGTCTTTCATAGACATTCCAGGTAACGCCTACGCGCCGTCGGGTAGAATGTCAAGGGGAAGCAAGCATCGTAAACGGGCCTTTTGCCGCAAGACAAGCCCCCTGGCTCGAAGCGAACTACCCTGGTTCCCTTGTACGCCCTTCTAGAATGTGACCAGGAACTTGATGGTCTGTCGGCACGAAACAAAACCACTGCAAGATCATCCGTGTTCTTCATGCAGCGCGCGACGTTCAGAGCATCGTTGGCCTGAGCGCCGAAGAACCGTGGCCGAAGCCATCACCGCAACACAATCGCGGCAACCCCGTCGTACTTCGACATATCGTTGAGGATCACTTTGTCCCCCGGCTGCAGACCGCTCTTGATCTCGATTCGATTCACCGAGGCCGCGCCCAACTGCACCGGAACCTTCTTCGCCGAATGGCCGTCGGGTTCGAGCTTGAAGAGCATAACCTGACTGTTGGATCGGCCGAACACCGGTCTGCCCACGTACACCACGTTCGTCAGCGCCCCTACGGTTATAATCCCGTCCACCGGTTCCTCCAGATTGATACCGGGCGGCAGAGCGTCATCCATCGCTACATCCACAGTCACAATGCCGTTCGCCACTTCCGGATGCACCACCGCAACCTTGCCGCCAACGGTCTCCTTGCGATTCCGGAACCCGATGATGGCCGGCTCGCTTTGCCGCACGTCCTCGATATGCGTCTCCGCAATTTTGATCGCCGCCGTATGGTCGGATGTCAATCGGCCCGACCCGGCCACCTCCAGCTTCAAATCGCCTTGCTTCACCGTGTCCTGCCAGACTGTCTGGAGGTCCACTACGGGCTTGCTTTGCGCTTGCGCACGGGTCACCGCAAGTCCTGCGATTCCCAATAACAGAACGGCGCCCAAAGACCAAGCGGCTCCCCATCCGGCGGGCCTGTGCGCCGCCACGGGGTTGGTCAGCCGGCGGATCCGGCGCAGCAGCGAACCGTCGTTCGCAGATAACGCAGCCTTGACGTGTGCCGGCCGCATGGATTCCAATTCCGCCAAAGCGCGTGCGTACACCAGGACATCGCCGCTCGCGGCAACGGCGAGATCGTCGCAGCAATGCTCGCGCTCGGCCCGGATCTGGTTTGAGATCCACCACACCGCAGGATGGTAAAAGAGCAGGCTCTCGGCGATCCCTTGCAGAACGTTCACCAGGTAATCGTGCCGCCGGACATGCGCCAGTTCGTGCGCCAACAGCGCCTCTACCTGCTCGGGCGCCAGCCCACACAGCACGCCCACCGGGGCGAGAATCACCGGGCGAAGCCAGCCGATGACCGAAGGAGAGTCCACTCGATCCGTCGCCAGCAACCGCACCCTTCGCGACACGTGCATGCGTTCGATCAGCCGGTCGAGGGTTTGCTGCCATTCGGTGAGCGCCGGCGCATGAGGCGAACGCCGCAGAGCCGCCGCGGAGATGAATCCCATGAGCAGCCGGAGGGAACACGCAGCGGCGCCAGCGAACCACGCCATTACAATCCCCGGCATCGCCTGTTGCCAGGGATCGGCGACCGGTGAGTACGCAACTCCGGGGGCAAGCTGCCGGGCGCCCCAATCGGTAAGGTACCCGATCCGCGCCGCCTGCCCGGAATTTCCAAGCCACCAGTAAGTGAGAGCAGGCGCCACGGTCATCGTCAACAGCGAAGCGCAGGCAATTGCGTAGCGGCCGCGCGCCGAAATGCGGCCACCGGCCAAAGCCCGGGCGAGCGCATAGAGCGCCGCCACCAGAATTCCCTGCCACAGAAAATGCAGAAGCGTCCAGCCCAGACGCTCCGTCCACGGCTGGTTCAGTAGCGCGATCATTTTTTTTCTCCCCTCTTCTCGAATTCGTCCAACAGACTCCGTATATCGGCCAGATCCTTGCCTGAAGCCGGCTGCGCGGCGAGCGCTCCCAGCAACAGGCTCTTCGCCGATCCTTCGAATGCGCGCTTCAACAGGTCGCCCGCGATCTGCCGCTGCGTCTGCTCCTTGGGTGCGCGCGCTTCGTAGAGATGCGAGCGGTAGCGCTCGTTGCGCACCACCAGTCCCTTTTCGAACATGAGCTGCATCAACTTCAGCGTGGTGGTATACCCACTGTCCTTAGCCAGCGCTTCATGCACCTCGCGAACGGTGCTGGCGCCTAGACGCCACAGCACCGCCAGGATGGCTATTTCGCCGTCGGTTGGAAGCGGCGGGGGAGCGGGCTCTTTGGAAAGGGATCGGGAGGCCACGCTTCGAGTGTCATACGAATTGATTCGTTTGTCAACGAAATAATTCGTATGACTCCCTGACGTCTCCCGCGGCCGCGGACACCGCCAGGAGGTCCCCGGTGGCGTTCGAAAACTGCGCTGGGGCTCGTCTGGTCGTGGCAAACGGGGAGGCGCACGAGTGATTTACTATTACCACAATGAACAAGTTCCGATCTTGATGCTCGATATGTATCCGAAGAACGCGAAGGCCAACTTGACGAAGGCCGAACGAACCGCGATGAGGAAACGGATTCCAGAACTCATCCGCACGCTGCAAAGGAGGCGGAAGTGAAAAAGACCGGGAGCAACCGCAACAAAACCGCAGGACGTGCAAAGCTCACGCCCGCGTGCGCATCATTCGAGGCCTCGACCAGGCCCTCGCATGGGGACGCGGAGAGGGCGTGCCGGTGCGCGTCACGATTGTTAAGGCGCCCGTCGTCGACGTGCGCGCGATACGGCGCAAGCTCAAGTTAAGCCAGACGCAGTTCCCGTTGAAGTTCGGCTTCGCTGCCGCCACGCTGCGCAACTGGGAACAGGGACGACCAAGCCGGAAGGTCCCGCACGCGTGTTACTAGGCGTGAAATCGCAAAGCACCCGGAAGTGGTCGAGGACGTCTTGCCCAAGGCGAGTTGATGGCGCAGTCCAGCCCCTGAAAACCCGCGTGCCTGGCGCCCAGCGCTGATTCGCGCAGCATCCGGGCGAAGAATGCTGAGTGCTTCCTGACGCGAACTGAGCCATTGACGGATCTGGTTTTAGTGGTGACACCGGGCATCTCGATGCGCCATGCCCGTTCGCACTGGCGTGCTACCGAAGAAGGGCGGAAGATTGTGGTGAGATGGGTCGAGGTGATTCATCCGGCCGAGGTCACAGCGCAGCCGTAGGAGAGGAAGGTTGAAGGTTGAGAGCGGGCCAACGTTCATCGTAGGAAGTGGCTCCTCCGCAGATGGGATGACCACCGAGCGGTTAAGTATCAAATCTTGTTTGGATGCGTTACGATCCGCCGCGCAATCGCGCCTTGCATCTAGAAAAGCTGGGTCATCCAATCGAAGAAGGTTTACCTCTTCCAATTTGAGTTGGCCGAAATTCCACAACCCAAAACTAGCCCATTGAGAATCGTAGTAGGACCACCACGTCACACCGAACCAACCTCCCCGTTCGTAGATCCTCTGCGCCCATGCCCGCCTGCGCGTGTAGTCCCGGCTGACAATATCGGACGGACGGAGACCCAGCGTTTGTAGCGGCACGGGATCGTCCAGATTACAAATCGGCGCATCATCCGGGAGATGGAAGCTTAGCAATAGCGCGGGCACTGCCCGGCAGACTCGGGCTTCCCTCCAGAATTGCCGCGGTCCATTCCGGGAACCGGCCGAACGCCTCGGCGATTGCTCCGGCCGGAGCATCGCTCAAATACAAGATCGAGTAAATTCCTGGGTTGTCCAGTCTTCCACCGCCTTGGGGCACTCCATACGATCACCGCCTGCCGCGGGGCGATTGACGCGTTGATCTCGGAGGTCATCGAAGGACACATTCGGTTTCACGTAGTCGATCCGGATCACCATCCGACCTCCGAGCGCGCCAAAGCCGCTCAAGAATTGATCGATGTCATCAAGATGTATATGAAGTAAGCATTGACGAATAGAAGGATAAGGTCATGTCAGATAGCCATACTCTTGAGCATGATAACGACGACGGCGGACATATCGAGCCACTTGAGCTTGCACGCATTGGCTTAGCCGGACTGGCTATTGTCGTCACCTGGCTGCGGCTCTGGCAGCCCGTGCCCCAGATCGATGTGGTCGGTTCTTGGCAGTCCTGGTTTGCGGTTACCCGATCTTCCGCGAGGCCTTTACGGATCTCGCGTCCCGGCCCATGACTATGGAACTTTCCATGACGATCGCCCTGGCGGCGTCGCTGGCCATCCGGGAAGTCTTCACGGCGCTGGTCATCGTCTTTTTCGTCCTCATCGCCGAGGTATTGGAGGAGCTGACTGTCGGCAAAGGCCGCCGCGCGATTCAGGACCTGCTGAATCTCTTGCCGCAAGAGGTGGAAGTCCGCGGACCTGACGGGATACAACCCGCTAGCCTGACCGAACTGCGCGCCGGAACCATCGTTTTGGTTCGTCCGGGAGGCCGAGTTCCAGTCGACGGCGTGGTTTCGACCGGCCACTCCTTCATCGACCAGGCGCCCATTACAGGTGAATCCATGCCCGTGGAAAAATTTCCCGGCTCTCAAGTTTACGCGGGAACCGTCAACCAATCGGGCATCCTTGAGATCCGGACCATCCGTCTCGGGCGCGACACCGCATTCGGGAAGATTGTCGAAACGGTAGAGCAGGCGGAACGTTCGCGCGCGCCCATTCAGAGGACGGCCGACCGGCTCGCCGGCTACCTGGTCTACTTCGCCTTGGCCTGCGCTGCCTTGACCTTCATTCTCACCCATAACGCGCGCTCCACTATCTCGGTGGTGATTGTCGCCGGCGCTTGCGGCATCGCCGCCGGTACGCCGCTGGCGATCCTGGGCGCAATCGGACACTCTGCCCGGCAGGGGGCAATCGTCAAGGGCGGCTTATATCTGGAGTCGCTGAGCAAGGTGGACACAGTAGTTCTCGATAAGACTGGCACTCTCACCTTGGGTAACCCGGAAGTGGTTGCGCTGGAGGCTTCCGCAAACCTGGAGCGGGAATATCTGCTGCGCGTAGCGGCCAGCGCCGAGCGGTTCTCCGAGCATCCTCTCGCGCGAGCCATCTTACGCAAGGCCAATGAGCTCTCGCTGCGATTGGTCGATCCCGAAGGATTCTCGTACACGCCTGGGAAGGGCATTCGTTGCCTGGTGGAGGGTCGAGACACCATCGCGGGCAACCGATCTTATCTGCAGGAGAATGGCATTGCTTTCCCCCAAGCGACGATAAACGACGATTCGTCAACCGAGATAGCCGTAGCTCACGGCGGGCTCTATTTGGGAAGCATCCGCATCGCCGATGTTCTCAGGCCTGAAGCCGTGGAAGCGGTTCGGAAGTTGCGCGATATGTCGATTCGCACCGTACTGCTCACCGGCGACGCCGGCGCCATCGCCAACCATGTGGGAAAGCAGCTTCAGGTGGATGAGGTACTTGGGGAACTTCTGCCGCAGGACAAGCTCGAACGTATCCGCCAACTCCGCGCTCAGGCGAGAAAGGTCGCCATGGTTGGCGACGGCATCAACGATGCTCCGGCGCTTATGGAAGCCGACGTCGGCATCGCCATGGGGTCCGGGACCGAGGTCGCGCGGGAGAGCGCCAACGTACTGCTCATCGGAAACGACCTGCTCAAAGTGGTGGACGTAATCAGGATCGCCCGCAACTGCAATCGCATCATCATGACTAACTTCACGGGGACACTGGCGGCGGACACGGCCGGAGTGGCGCTAGCGGCTTTCGGCTATCTCAACCCGGTTCTAGCCGCTCTGATCCATGTGACTTCCGAGTTAGTCTTCATCCTGAATTCGGCGCGCCTGCTCTCGGGCTCGACAACTGCGCCGTTGGTTTATGCCGGCGAGAGGCAGCCGCAAGCGAGAACATCCGCGGGAGACAGAGCCTACGCGTCCGGACGCGGCTGATTCAACCAGCTACTCGACGGTCGCATCCGCCAGGAATAATATCGCGCGTGGATTCGCGCTGCAACTGCCACGAACCGGCTCATCGTGACAAGATCTGGCCGGCTAACGCTGCAAGTCCGCAACCCACCAAGCCAGGAGCCATGGCTCGAATGGCGGCGACGCCGCCGTGAAACCGCCATTCCTCCTGCAGGGCGAGAAGACCAAACAACATCAGAAGCGCGCAAGCCGGCATGCTGTAGATATCGGCCCAGCGCTCATTTAGATTGCCTGCGAAAACAGCCAGGGCGCCACCCGCGGCCATCGCCGATTGAATCAACATGACAGCCCCCAGCGCAAGGTTCGACTGAAGGTCAAACGCGCGGCCAGAATTCCGATGGCGACCGACTCCGGAAGCTTGTGGACAACGGCGCCCCAAGAGAGGGCAGCGTAAGCACCCGAGGCCGCCCGTGAGAATGCAATCGTCCAGCATCGAAGAAGCTGTGGATGCAACCGGCTGCGAGCAGGGGCCAGCCATGCGCAAGAATGCGCCGGCCGGAAACGATTGAGTCACTGGCCGCACCAGGATGCGCACCCGCGGCGCAAAAGGGACAGATCGGGTAAATGTACAGGTCGATCACCGCCAGCACAAGCAGGATGGCTGAGACGCCGATCAATGCGAGCGCCCAGCCGCGCTGCTCCGCCATTTCCGGAAGAATCCAAAAGGCCCCGATTCCAAGGAGCACGCCGCCCACCCAGGGCAACACGCGCGTTTGCAGGCGCCCGTGCGCCGCGGAGAAGACCGAGAGCATCGCGATTGCCGTCGTCAGGCAGCACGTTCCAATGAGAATCTTCTTTTGCAGCGGTCGCATCAGATCGGCGAAATGGGTCCAGTCTGTGCTGCAGTAGATCCTTGGAGAGCGGCAGCATCCGGCCCGCGGCCTTGCTCCACGCCGCCCATTCTACAATTTCGCGATGGTACTCAAAGCGGTCGATATTGCCAAGCCACACGCTTTCCTCCGCCGTTGCTATCAGCACGACATTCGGAACATCGCAGGGGCCAAGACACCCGCTGATGGTGAGTTGAATGTTCTTGAGAGGCCCCACAGCCGCCATTCCACTTTGAGCCACTCTACAGGCACCGGGGGCTTTCCGCGATCGGTTTGTCCGCAACAGCAGCCGATACAAACGGAAACCTGGCCGATCACCAGACGCTTTGTGGTCACGGGATGGCAGGTCTCGATCATCGGGTAGTAGGAGTCTCGGCCTCCGCAAGCCAATCAACCGTTGCGTCTGCCAGGAATAATATCGCGCGCGGATTCGCGTTCAACGATCCGAATGAAAGCCTTCCGCACACCACAACCGCGCTTCTTTCCACCAGTCGGGTATTTTCGCCGCCTTTCAGCCGGACATCGATCACCTCGGCGGCATGGAGATGCGGCGGGTCGAGCCAGTCCCCCGGATCCGGAACCAGCAAGAAATGCGCCACCTTCTGCCCCCCTTGGGACGACGCAACCGGAAACATGTATCCGGTAATCTCCACCTCCGGCCCGAACCAATCGGGGCGGGCTACGGCCGGATTCACCGGCCCGGAGAGCAAGGCGCCCAAGCTCTTCCAATCCACTACGACAATGCCAGGTCGAACAGGTTTTGGCTTTACCGCGTACAGATCGGGACGGCTGCTCAGAACCGCGAGTAATACGGGCAGCAAGACCGCACAGGTCATGAACAGGGCGATGGCCGCGAAGACCAGTCGCTGCCCCCGCTGGCTGGTCTTCGATCCCTTTTCTCGCGCCCGCATAGCGGCTCCGGAGGCCGCTAAAAGTGGAAACCGATGGTCGCGGTTACCGCCCGCGGCGTCACATAGTGGGTACCGCTGAAGGTTGAAAGAAAGTTGTAGAGCGCCTCTTTGTTCGTCAGATTCACAACAGTCACGCGCGCGCTCCACTTCTTCTTCTCGCCGTGAAACAGATTGTCGTCTCCCACGCCAACGTCAAAGAGATTGCGCGGCGCGATGCGGGGCGGGTTGTGGTCGTCGTTCTCCGTGCCAGCAGCCGGAATCGATACCAGCGTCGAACCGTACATATTCGCCGGGCAGAGGCCGGTCGGACTGATCGGGGTGGTCGGCGTCGCATGCACGGCGCCGCAATAGAGCCCTCCTTCGAACTGTTGATCGGGCGTCAGACCGGAAACGTCCACCACGGTGTCGGTTCCATTCGGTCCGTTAGCGCAATTGCCTCCGGCGCATGGCACCGGGCCGGCCACAAGTCCGCTGTCATAGCGCCAGTTGAAACTGATCCACGGCAGCGTCTTCACCGGTTGATATTGCGAGTGGAAGGTCATATTGAAGAGTTCGTCGTGGTCGATGCGAAATACCGAGATGGCTCCTGGAGTCGAGCCAATGCCCGCGGCTTGCGGGCCGAAAAAGCGCGCCGCTACGCTGGACGCCACCGCGAACGCCGTCAATCCGTGGAAATTGGGAATCGTGGCCCGGAGCGCATAGCCGGGGATTTTCGAGCTGGTCCATTCGATCGGGTACGTGATCGGCGTATTCCCCAGCACGCTGAAGTCAAATGCCTTGTGGGTATACTTCCAGATGTATTCGGCATCAATCACCAGGTACTTGCCAAACGCCTGCTCCAGGCCGGCATGGAACTCGTTGCGATGACCCGGGCTCAAGGGCGTGGTGGTTACGCAAGCGCCGCCCGCCACGAGAGTCTGAAATGCCTGAACCACGGGGTCGTTGCATCCCAGGCTGGCCAGCACCAGGTTCTCGTTGAATGGGCTCTCCATGGTGCGCGCATACGATGTCCGGATCACCGTATTGGTCCCCTTGATGTTGTAAGCGATACCCAGACGCGGTTCCGCTTGTGCGGCGCTGGTTATGCCGTTGTATTTGTCGACGCGCAAGCCGAGGTTGAACGTCCAATTGCGCAGCGAGATGGTATCCATGGCATAGAAAGCGAATTCCTTGATGTCGGCATGGCCATAATAGTCGTACAGCGTGCTGGTGCTATTCGGGCAGCCGTCGGATGCCGGCAGCGCAGCCGTCCGCGTCAGGTCGTAACAGCCAAGAAGCGGAATGAACGCCGGGGCCGACCCCTGGCCCAGGTTTTGCAGCAGCCCTAAACTCCCGCACGAAGCCGGATTCGTAATCGAGGGGTTCGTGTCGGCCGTGCCGTCTTGATTCAGACAGGGCGCGTTCCCCGTCGGATCGACCAGGCCGAAGGCATCCCTTTCCGTAAGGAAAGTATGCTCGTACTGCGCGCCGATCTTGATATTATGAATGCCCTTAACGTAAGCCACGCTGGTGCGGGCGCCCGCATTCGTCAAGCTGCGACTCTGGCCCACGGTTGCGCTCTGTAAATCGGGCTGGAAGTCGGCGAATGGATTATCGCTTGGATAGTAATTGTATTGGTCCTGACGCACCCAGCCGCCGAAGGTAAAGATGGTGTTCGCGCCGATTAGATGCGTCCATACCGGCGCGATGTTAAACGTCCTGATCTTCGAACGCTGGTCCGTCGAACCGACCACTTGGCCATTAGGCCCCAGGCCTCCGTTATTGACCACCAGCCCGTTCCAGGCGGTCGCGTTTTGCGCGTCGAACGTATTCGGCGTCTGGAACCAGGACCGGGTAAAGCTAAGATTCAGGTTGAGCGAGTTCTTGTCGGAAAGTTTGAAGTCGACGCGATCGAACACGTTCTGTTCATTGCCGTGATCGTGCATCACGGTCAACTCGGGCCCATCCAGAAACCGGCCGGTATTCATTCCGTTGACGGAAATGAAGTTGCCCCAGGTTTTCCCGCCGGTGGCAAGGTCAAATCCCCCGTTCGTACTGCCAAAGCTGCCATAGGATGCGGTAATGTCGCCGTGAGGCTCCGTCAAGCCGAGTCCCGAACGCGTGGTCACCACGATCACAACGCTGGTCTTGCCCCCGAAGTCGGCAGGTGGAGCGCCTTCGATAACCTCCATCGACTGGACGGCGTCGACCGGCAGCTGATTCGAAAAGACCTTGCTCTGCTGATCGGTGATGGGCTGGCCGTCGACGGAGAAAGAGTTGGAAGCGTGATCGCCGAGACCATGAAACAGACCGTTCGAATCGGCTGAGATCCCAGGCGTTGCCAAGGTCACGAGGGAACTGAGTGAAGACGTCGAACTCTCCAGTGGAAGCTTGTCAAAAAGATCCCGATCTACATCCGTATGAGTGTTCGGGTCGGTTTCCACCAGATCTCCGCCGCTGGTTACGGTCACGCTGGTTTTCTCAGTTCCGATTTGTAGGGTGAATTTCACGTCCAGCGGTACCGATGAGCGAACGTTCAAGTCCTGTTCGGCTCCCTGAAATCCGGCCTCGGTGGCGCTGAGATGGTAGTTATTGTAAGGAACGTTGTCGAATTCGAACCTACCCTGGTCGTCGGTCTTGGTGTCCCGAACATACTGGGAGACGGGATTCTGAATTTCTACCGAGCCGGCCTTTACGGCAGCGCCAGAAGGATCGAGCACTACGCCGCGGACAGTTCCAGCGCCGGCGCTTGTCGATTGAGCGTTACCAAGGACTCCACAACTAAGCGAGAGTGCAGCGCACACAGCAGTGACCGCAAGAATTCTTTTCATTGTTTCAGTATCGGGAAGGCCCGCCGCACGGCCTAAGATTTTCTGATAGAAGGCCGGGAAGCTATTGGGAGCGGACTAAAGACGCCCACGAACGGACTTCCCGGATCGACATCGGCTGGCTGGTAAAGGAAAGGGCGTCCATGATCGCAGCGAACAACCTTACGGAAATCGGAGGCGTTGTATCGGAAGCGTTGGCGAGTTAGTCGAGCCATCCGAGAGCGGCACAGAAAACTGTACTCTTGTCCCGAGGTCGCCCTGTTGCATGTTCACACCAGCATCCGGCCCGTAACACAACCGAAGCCGGCCCGTCACGTTAGCGAGTCCAACTCCGGCCCCCGCTTGTTGCGCCACGGCGGCTTGGGGTCTGGGGCTGGTCCCGGAGTCCTCCACGGTGATTGTCACGCTGCCATCCGCGGAAATCGCGGTCAGACTTAGCCATCCCCCGTCTAAGCGCGTCGACAAACCGTGTTTGATGGCGTTTTCCACCAGCGGCTGTATAGACAAGACAGGAATCAAAGCCAGTTCCGCCTCCTTGTCCACCTGGATGATGGTTTGTAAGCGCGGTCCAAGCCGGAGGCGCTCGATATCGAGGTAAGCCTTAACTATTTTCAACTCCTCCGATAGCGGTATCAATATCTTGTCGGATTGAAGAAAATAGCGGAAGATATCGGCAAGGTTGAGTACCGTGCGCCGGGCGCCGGCCGCTTCGCGCGGAATGATCCCATAAACCGTGTTTAGCGCATTGAATAGAAAATGCGGGTTGATCTGCGAATGGAGCGCGCGCAATTCCGCGTCCGAAACCAATCGTTGCATCTCGGCGGAGCGGAAGCGCTCCACTTCTTCGGCCACAACTCTCGTCAGTTGGTTGAGCGCGCGCAGGTCTTCACTCAAATACCGGCGCCCTCGCCGCCTCCGCCCCAACAGAAGATTTCGCCCATCGCACTGGGAAAGCCGGATCGGGACGACTGCCTCGACCCAGTTCCAGCGAGCATCGCGTCCCAGCCATGGTTCATCTTCCGCCAGAGAAGGGTAGTCCAGATCCCTCATGCTTGACCCCGCGCGATCCTGGCTGGCTTTGGATTCAAGCATCTCAAACCTTTGAGTATCGGCGACCGCAGCCAGCCGTTCCGCGGCCCACTTCAAATAGACCCCTTCGTCGTGAATCTCGACACCTTGCGACCTGAGCTCCTGGACGGTTCCGTCAATACTTGGCCGGCGAAATACAGCCATCGTGAGCCACCGCTGGAGGACGCCTCGAAGGTAGGCAAAAAGGATCAGAAGACCGCATAGCCCCGCCACGGCCAAAGTATCTCCTAAAGGATGTGGCGATACATCTTCCGGGACCAAGGCTACAGCAAGGCGTAGCCCCGCAAGGGCGAGTACCGCCGCCAAGAAGACATTCGTGAGAAACCGGACAAACGCATCGAGAAAGACAAAGCGGTAATCCTGCAGCAAGATCAACAAGGCAACCGGGATTCCAGCATGATGGACCAGCAGTTCGGTCGACCATGGCCGAGGCGGATGGCCGGCGCCAAAGTGCGAGAATGTCACAACGAACAAGAGGAGGCCCATCGATGCGAGCAGTTGCGAGGTTTTTCCGCGCCTGTCCTGCCCTCCCAGCAGCAGCACTCTGACGGCGGAGACAATGGTCAATGCGCCAAACCCGACGGTAATCGTCCAGAGCGCCCACTTGTGCAGATGCGCACCTGGCAGCAAGTCCTCACACATATGCATCGCCGTGGCAGCCACGCTGAGAAAGTATCCGCTGGCGGTGACGATGCGAAATTTAACATTGAGAGACAGGTGTAGAAGAACGGCGGGTAGCAGGCTCAGACTGGAGAAGCTCACCGCCTCCATGGCCCAACGCGCGGCGTCCGAGGTCAATACGATGCTCATGAAGGATACAGCATTCCAGGTCCACGCCAGACCGGCCGATGCCACCGATAGCCAGTTCTCACGCGCGCGCCGGCCGGCGCCACCCCTGAGAACGAGCACCAGGAAGATCCCAAAGATGATGGCGCCCGCAAGGTGCCCGATGGCATTGACGATCAGCGGTTCGTGCTCATTGATCATTTGTAGCCAGCTCGTTTTGCATCTGCACAGATATTGTCAGGCAAGTGCATGGCTATGCTGTCGAATAATCCCGCGAGAGGGTATGACTTTCCGATGAGTGACCTAATAATCTAATCGAGCGGCCGGTTCTACTTGCGGCTGGGAGTCTTTGACCGCCGCTCGGGGTTTATGGTCCGCCCAATAGAATCTCAACCCGCTCATGCGATTATTCTTTGAGGTGAAACGTAACCACCCGTAGAGTTGGGACTCATCGTAAAACGGTAAGACTATGAATGACCATAATGGAGAGCATCGTCGCGAAGGAAAGTCGGTGAGTCTTAGTTTGGCGCCCACCGTCCTCTTGGCGATCGGCGTTCTACTAGCTCCCACGCTGTTCCTGGCTCAGCCCATCCAACCGAGGAACATTGCGTTTTTTGAACGGGTTCAAGCAGTCGATTCCGAGAGGAAAGTAGTCACAGTAAAGCACGGCAAAATTCCCGACTATACGGATGCAGCGACAACTGAATACTCAATCGAAGAAGATGCTGTCCTTAAGCGGCTGCAGCCCGGCGACGACATTCGTGCGACTGTCCACCCCAACGACCTGACACTGCGCCATATACAGATCGTTTACCGAAGGGGCCCAAAGCAGCCCCCGAAATAGGTCTGGGAGATCCTCGCCCCTTCATTCCCGAAGCGGTTATATCATGAGACCGCGCGATCGCATAAGAACAATTGGTTTAGCTGCCCCATCGCGGCGCTTCAGCGTAGGGCGATCCTGGTCGTCGGTGCTGGGATTAGTCCCGTCAGTGCCGGCGCCGGGCGCGCGGCGCAGAGTGGGCCGGGTTGGGTCGGCGTTAGTATCGAGCTGGCGATGGTTGTGCAGCATGGCTAAACGCGCCTTTACTTCGTTGAACTCCGACGTAGTCACCACGTATTCGGGTCTTGGCTTCAAATCGCGCTGGATCTCCTCCTGCGCAGCCTTGATGCGGTCGTCGGTCATCGGATGGGTCGCGAAGACTTTGGCGATGCTGCCGGGCTTCTTCTTTTCCAGAGTCTCGATCTTCTCAAAGAAGTCCACGAACGCCGTGGGGTCGTAACCGGCCTTGTACATATACTGCAGGCCCAGGTGGTCGGCTTCCCTCTCGTTGGCGCGCGAGAAGGTCAGAAAGCCCATCGGTATGGCCAAGCCCATGCCCTGCCGGATGGCGTAACCGGTCCAGCCGTAAGGGAGGGCGAGCGACGCGGCGATCATCCCGATTCTGTGCGATCTCGCCTTTAGTGGCGTTCCGTGTGCCGTGCCGGGCGGCCACGTGCGCAATTTCATGCCCCATGACGCCAGCCAATTCGGCTTCCGTGTCTGTCTTTAGAATCAGGCCGGAGTTCACGAAGAAGAAGCCTCCTGGCAGCGCAAAAGCGTTCACCTCTTCGGTATCCAACACCTTGATGGTGAAAGGGACTTTGGCATCGGAGTTCCGGACAAGATTCTGGTACTCTGCGATGATAGGGTCATCGACGATTTTGGCCTGGCGCTCCACTTCCTGAGCCAGTTGTTTGCCCAGAGCGATCTCCTTTTCCAGCGAGTAGAAATTGATGCCTTGGCCGACATTGCGATTGCCAATCGCGTCCGGGTCGTCCTTGGGATTCGTTTTGTCGTCGCTGGCGAGAACACTCAACGACACCGTAGCCAGGATTGTCAAAACAATTATGGATCTGCGCAACATCGTCCGAAACCTCCCAGACAGACACTTACGCTTAGATCCTACAGCAATCTCCCTGGCAGCGCAGCAATTATTACACTGAGGGACTCAGTCACGTCCCAGGCGAGCTAGTTTCGCCGTTCAGCGGAAAGCCGAGCAACTCACACGGCGCGCCCTCGCCGGCCAAGGCTTGGGACAATCCATCCACTCCTAAACTCTATCCGCTCACGGCAAAAGCAGCCCGACTGCAAACTAATGCCGATTGATTTTGACTGCCTGAGTTAGCATTAACTCTTTTGAAGCAATGAGGTGCAAAGCGTGCCGGTTAGAAGCTTTTGGTTCTTTCTCTTCTTCGTGGTTTGGTGTGCCTTGGTTGGCTTCGGCCAACGGCGTCAACAATCAACTGCTGGACACGCCGCAAGTGTTACCCGGCCCGCTTCGAGCTCGGGCCAACACGACGGCAATGGCGAGCGCCTGGATCGCGAGCAGCGAGATTGCTCCGAGCAAGAACCATCCGAGTTTCTTCATCTCTCTCCTTCCACGGTTACCCCGTCTATTTTCCGCCGGCTGGCTCGATAGATGTGACTTTGATCGTATTGGTCTTTGAGTCAAGCGTGGGTTACCTTCACCTTTAAGCCGCGTACTTCGCCGGCGTCTGTTGATCGCTCAGCTTGATGACGCTCTTGCCATCGGAGAGCGCATAATCTGCCTCGCCTCTTGTGCGCATTTTGACGCATTGATCGTCGGGTTGATTGTTCATGATCCCGCGCCTGGCGCCGCACATCGTGTCCGTGATGACGCCGGTGAAAGCGTGCAATGTGATTTCCGTCTCCCAAGAAATAAAAACCGTCCGCGGCCGCACGAGCGACCACGGGTGCAGATCTACGAGTATTTCAGGAGAGACTCAAACTCGGACGACGACGGAAGAGAGGCTAACTCGGGTGGAGAGAATGCTGCAAACCGGGGACTTTATCGTGCGAATGGTCGTGGTGCCGATGGCAAGGTGGAACTTGTTCGGTCTTAAAGTGACCGCCGCAGAATTGGACCGCGCACGGCAACGCACTGGCCCTGAGTGAACAATAATGCTATTGCGACGAACACGATCTGCATGTGCGCGAGACATGCGATTTCTAGTTCGAAGCATACCGCGATTCCGGCATTGCCGATACACTTGCTCCCACAAGGACGAGGAGAGATGCGGCGTCTTGCTGCGACGAGGCAAATTCAAAGAGCAGTCGCAGCCCTGTGCGCGTAGTCTCGACCTTTGGACGACCGCAGACGAGCGGCTCCCTGGTCCTGAAGGCCGGCTCGTCGTCGGGATTTCAGTCTGTGGCTATATCAACTGGAAAGCGCCGTCGCAAACTGCACGAAAAAGTACATCCCCCGGCATTTATCGTCGCGATTGAAGCGGTGCTGGCTGCCAGCCCGGTCCGGCGACAGTAGAGGGGCTCCAGCGTGCGAATGAAGCGGCGAAGCAGATCGCTCCGCCACACAACCTATGGCTGCTTCAGGATGGCCGCCAAGGCTCGCATACGGCCTGCGTCGGTCGCGGACTTCGCCTTTGCGGCATCTTTATCGAGAGCATCGCCCATCGCTCTTAGACTCGCCGAGTCTTTGCTGGTGGACCCCGGCTTTTCGGTTTTTGCAATCGCGGATTTCAGAGAAGCAATCCGCGCGGCAGGAAGCGCTCCACTGCGCTCGATCTGAGCCACGTAGGCCTTGCCGACGATCAGATTCTGCGGCCACTCGATCTTTGGCTGGCTTTGCACGTTGAGGATGTCGAAGTGCACCTGGTTCGAGGCGTCGATCTCTTCCTGCGTGAGGAACTTACTCGGCGTCAAGCGGAACACGTCGACTCCGCGCGCGATCTCGGAACCGTATATGTAACCGTTATACCAATAGACGGACCAGAAGCCGCCTAAGCCGTGCTTGACGGCATCGAGCGGTCCGCGGTCGAAGTAGGCGATTTCGAAAGGGTGTGAGGGGTCGGTGAAGTCGACCATGGAGAGGCCGCCCTGATACCAGGCTTGGACGAAGACGTCGCGGCCGGGGATCGGCACCAGCGAGCCGTTGTGCGCGACACAATTCTCGAGGTCGGTCTGGGGGGCCGGCATCTTGTAATACGAGGCCAACGTCAGCTTGCGGCTCGGAGAGAGGGTGAAGATAGCGTCCGCGCCCCAGTGCATCGGGTCGGTCGGCCGGCAACGGGGCTGGGATCCGCCGCCCCATTCATCGGTGTAGAGCACTTTGGAGCCGTCGTTGCTAAAGGTCGCGGAGTGCCAGTAGGCGTAGTTGGGATCGCTGACGGCGTCGATGCGCTTGGGGTTGATGGGGTCGGAGATGTCGAGCAAGATTCCGTTTCCGGAGCATGCCCCGGCGGCGAGGCCGACGGCGGAATAGATCGTAATGTCGTGGCACTGGTTGGTTGTGGATGTTGACTGCGTGCCCTCACCATGGGTGCCGCCCTTCCAGAGGCCATCCATGTCGCCGGTTTGCGTGTCGGTGAAGATGCGCGGGCTGGAGACGATCTTAGCCTGCTCGGGATGAGCGAGGGGTACCTTGATGATGTCGATGCGGAAGAGCGCGGTCTCCGGGTTGGCCTTTGGGTCCCCGCCAGTGCAGCCCGCCAGTTCTTCGGCTTGACGGACCTGGCCGGTGCCGGAGATATAGATGTAGACGTTGTCCTTATCCTTGGGATCGACCAGGAGGCTATGGGTGTGCGAACCGCGGCAGCTTTGTACGGCGGCGACCTGCTTGGGGTTGCCGATGTCGCTGATATCGAAGATGCGCACGCCGCGGAAGCGATCGGGACTCGGAGGCGCCGGACGGCGTCCGCCGCGTCCAGCGGCTGCGGCTTCGGGCGTCCCGGGTGCTGCGGGAGGCGCGGCAGGCGGTTCCGGCTCGGCTGCCTCGGCGGGAACGGGGATGCCCTGCGTGCCGCAATCGATGCGCCCGTTCATGGCCTCGGCTGACATGAAGAGCAGATGGCCGTAGACAGAGACGTCGCCCTGTCCACCGGGGCACACCAGCGAAGTTCCCAGCTTAATCTTGGCCGGGTTATCGATGTCGTAGAAGTTGATGCCGTTGTAGTTCCCCACGAAGAGATGGTTGCCGATAAAGGCGAGGTCGGAGTTGACCGAGCCGGTGTCGATCGTGGGGCCGCGTCCGCCACGGCCACCGGCAGGCGCGCCGGCAGGTGGCGCGGGCGGCTGAGGGGGCGGAGGAGCATTGGGGTCGGGCGCGAATCCGGGCGGCTTCTGGAGACTGGCGATTTTCTGCAGTCCGAAGATCGCCTCGCCGGCGTCGAACAGGCCGGGCTTGAGGCCAATGCGGGGATCGTCCGGGCCGGAGCGCGGGTTGGAATAGACGCTTGGGGGCGCCGCCTTGGTCGGGTCGGGTTGCGGCCCCCTTTGCGCGGAGCAGAGCGCAGGAAAAGTGAGGGCTGCCGCGAATGCGAAGCCGGATCGAACACGGCTGGAATATCGTCTTGGGGTCATTGCTTCTCCTTGTCAAGCATGCCGCGCATGATTTTGATTTCTGCGCTCTGGGTGTTGTCGATGTCGGTGGCGAAGTCGAACAGGACGGGGTCCTGACCCGCGCCGGGGGTGTTGAAAAGGTCGGTCACCATGGTGAGAGCCCCGCCATGGTGCTGGATCATTCCGGTAAGGAAGAGGTGATCGAACTGCGCTCCCTTGGCTTTGGCGAGGGCGGTCATCTGTTCGGGCGTGAGCATGCCGGGCATGAGCATGTTCATGTTTTTCATGTCGGCCGCGCTCATGTGGCTGTGGTCCATCTCCATGGTCGTCGGTTTACCGCGGCTTTCGAGCCAACGCTTCATGAAGCCGATCTCGTCGGTTTGCGAGATGGAGATCTTCTCGCCAAAGGATTTCAGGGTTGGGCTCTTGCCGCGAGTGCGCAGGAGCGCGACCATTTCGACGGCCTGAGAGTGGTGCATGATCATCCCCTGCATGAACTCGACGTCGGCCTGGAAAGGCGGTCGGGTCGGAGTTCGAACAGTTGCTTCGGTGAGGAATTTACCAGGCTGGCCGGGGGCTCCGGGCTGCACAATGGGAGCGGATTGCTGTGCGAATGCCGCCATGGTGCTCAGTGCAAACAGCGCGACGAAAGTTCGACTGCAGAAAGCCATGTATTACTATACAATTCGCGTTTTCAGACAGTCAATAGAGTCGGATTCCGTCCACTCGGTGCGCGGAGCGTCCGCTCCCGCTCGCTTGGAGGCCGCTCATTGGCGGGGGCGACCGTTCATCAGAGAGCAGTCAACATGCTGAATCGGCCATGCTACTCTTAACGGTTCACACAGGCTGCCAGATAGGGTCTCTCCTGTTCCGCGCTCTTCTGTCAAACGTGCCACCGCCATCTGCCCCTGGGAGGTCCAGCATCCGCTTCGGTCCAGGCTGCTGTCCATTGGCTTCGCCGTGACATGAGCGGCTCGCCCCTCCCAAACACCTGTCGGCTGATAATTTGTCGATTCTGCAGCGTTCACTTGATGAAGAAGCGGTCATCGCCCTGCTATCCAATCCCCGCTTCGAAGAAACGGCCCCGAAAGCGCTTCGCCGATCCTGTCCACGCAGGTTCAGTAAGGAGAACACAATGCGCGGTTGGGTTTACTGCTTGGAAACCCGGAAGGAATCGACGGTCTCGCCCGTTTCCGAAACCTGCTTCAGGCGGAAAGTCTTCCCCTCTACATCTATCACGCTCAACGAATGGACCTGCGAGATGAATTTGTCGGTGAAGGGCTGCCAACTGGCCGGATCGGTCTGCTGTTCGGGATTATAGAGCTCCGCTCCACCGGCGCCGCTCACGATGTAAATCACGCCGTGAGGCTTCGCCTTTGCTCCGTCGCCAAAGGTCTTGTCGAGCGTCCAGTTGCCTGCCACTTGACCTTTGGGTCCGGCCGGGCTGCCGTCTGGCTGATTTGCGGGAACGAATGTGAGTGGAAAGCTGCGCTGGTAATTATGAACGTGGCCGGCGAACACAACATCCACATGTCCCGCCTCGAAGATCGGCGAGAGAGGTCGCATCTGTTGCTCGCTAAAATGCTCTTTGGACGAGTTGAACCCCGGCTGATGGAACGCCACGAAGCGCCACGTGGCTGATTGGGCCGCAGCCAGGTCTTTCGTCAACCATTCGCGCAAGGACGCATTGTTCCAATCCATATACGTATTCGCGTCGAGGACCGTCCAGTGGCTGTTGCCGTAATCGAAGGAGAAGTTGGCCATGCGGGGGTATCGCTGTTTAGCGCCGTCCAGAAATATCGGCTGCGCGGAAATACTGCCGGTGAGTTCGTGCGCCGCCTTAATCGCGCCGGACGGAGCCACTGGCCCGTTCAGCGGCTGATCCCAGTAGAGAAAATAAGCGAGGGCGTCCGGAAACCGCCGGAAGTTCGCCAGATCGGTGTCGTGATTTCCAGGCGCTGCGATAAATACCACGGAACGGAGCAGCGGCGCGCCATTGGCGGCGGAGGCCTCATCGGTGTTATAGGTCGGGAAAAACCTGGTGCGATATTCGCTGATTCGTCCAGACCCGTAAACGATGTCGCCCGGAATGAAAATGAAGTCCGGCTTGGCGAGATATGCCTGGTACGCAATGGCGTTTTCGGACGGCGTTCCCTGGCCGCAGTCTCCAAAGAGCGCCAGGCGGAAGGGTTGGCCGGCGGACTTGCGGGCGCGCGCCACAGCATCGAATACCGGCTTGCCGGCCTTCAGCAACCGGTAGTGAAACTCCTGGCCTGGCGCTAAATTGGTCAGCCGGGCGCGGTATACGATGTGCGGCTCAATCGCGGGAGATGCCGGAGCGTCTTTCTTGGCGCCATTTTGGCCGGCGACGGCTGGCTCGCCGGCTGGAGCCGACACAACTTGTGAGTACACCTCGCCGGTGTTACGCCACGCCGAATCCTTGGATGTCCGCACCTCGACGTCCCATTTTTCAGGGACATTTTCGGTATGCCAGATCAGCACCAGGCTCTCGGACGCAGACAGCTTGGGGGCGTCACCCAGTTGCAGATAAGGCTTCTCCAGGAAGGGATCTGGAGCGGGCAAAGTCTGACTCAATAGCAGCGCAGTGGCCAGCAGCGACGCCGCGGCCGGAATAAGCTTTGACATGTTGAAAATTATAAATGCCGCAGATCTCAATATAGTGACAAAAGGTGTCGCAAGCAGACGAGTTTCGACGTGGACGCGCAAAGCGGACCGCTTTTTCAAGGTTGTCTTAAGACTTCAAATATTGGCGCCGGAGCAGCGTCGAGTGTGCCAGAATATGGCTATCGAAAAGCATAATCAGAGGCCGGCCAGCGGCGTGCCGCTTCCGCGTCGCGCATTTGTCGCCGGCGTGGCAGGAGCGGGCCTTTTGGCCTCGCAGCATCGGGGTAGCAGCGGCCCTTCGAATCGCCCGGCCGATGTCACTCTGAATATCGAGCGAGCGCAGATCGATGTTGCGCCCGGACACACAATCGCGACCGCGACGTACAACGGAACCGCACCGGGTCCCCTGATCCGCATGAGGGAGGGGGTCCCTGCCACCGTTGAGATCATCAATCGCACCAAAGTGCCGGAGTACGTGCACTGGCACGGATTCGAAATACCGCCGGAGCTGGATGGCACGGAGGAGGAGGGCAGTCTTGCGGTTCCCGCGGGTGGACGCCTCCGGTACGAGATTACGCCGCTCCAGGCCGGCTCCCGCTACGTGCACTCACACGCCATGACCATGAACGATCTGTCTCGTGGCGTCTACAGCGGCCAATTCGCGTTCGTCTACGTGGAGCCCAAGCGAAATCAAGGCCGCTATGATCAGGAGATCTTTCTGTCGACGCACGAGTGGGAACCGCGATTGACTAAGGAGTTAGACGATGAGAGCGCCGAAGAAGACGTGGACGAAACGGAGCAGACATCCATGGAGATTGGATATGGAGTGCGCTCGATCAATGGAAAAGCTCTGGGCCATGGCGAGCCGCTCCGGGTGAAGCAAGGGCAGCGGATCTTGTTTCACGTCTTGAACGCAAGCGCAACGGAGAACGTTCAGCTTCACCTGCCTGGGCACAAGTTTTACGTTGTCGCGTTGGACGGCAATCCGGCGCCGCGTCCCGGCCATGTGAGTGTGCTCGAACTCGGCGTGGGAGAGCGCGTGGACGCCATCGTCGAGATGAACAATCCGGGCGTGTGGATTTTCGGCTCCGTCGCAGACGACGTGCGACGAAGTGGAATGGGCGTCCGGCTGGAATATGCTTACAGGCACGGCGAACCGCAGTATGCTCCCCCCGGCGACGCACCCTGGGACTATCTGCGCTTCGGGCGGCCGGAAGAGAGTCCGAAGCCGGATGAAGTCATTCCGATGCGGATTCTGAGAGTCGCTCCCGGCGAGGATGGTATGGAGAGATGGTCGATAAACGGACACGTCTATAGTGACCGGGATGACCCAAAGGTTTTGAGCCGCGGCAGGCGCTACCGGCTAGCCTTCAACAACCGGACGGCTGAAGCTCATCCGCTACACCTGCATCGCTATACCTTCGAACTGGTCCGGATCGGCGCAAGTGCAACCGCTGGAGTGAAGAAGGATGTCATTACGCTGCAGCCGTATCAGACGGCGGAGGTAGACTTCGTCCCATCGGAAGCGGGGTTGGCATTATTCCATTGCCATCAGCAAATGCATATGGAGATGGGTTTCAAGCGCCTATTCCGAGTCGTCTAGAGCTTGTGGTTCCCCCATTGCTTCCTGGGAGCGGGAGGCGGATCGGAACTTCAACCGCAACGACAGTTGAATGCTGCGCGCGCCGCCGGCGCCGATCGGAGAGGTATTCTCCAGGCTCGTAATGCGGCCGAAAGTGCCAGGCGAAGAGATATTCAGATTTGGGGGGCCAAGCTCCGGATGATTGAAGACGTTGAACACGTCGGCCCGGAAAATCAGGCCGATTCGTTCCGAGAGCCTCGTGTCTTTCTGCAGGGCCGCGTCGATTTGAAATAGGTTCGGACCGGTGACGGTGTCGCGCCCCGCGTCTCCAAACACGCCGTTGGCCGGCGTCGTGAATGCGTTGATGTTGATCCAGTCGTTGATATTCTGGCCACCCGCGGGAATCAGAGAGACGCCCGCTACGACATCCGGACGCTGGTTGGTAGTGTTGCCGTCAGGTACGGCCGTGGCCTTGCGAGTGAGGATCTTGCCATCTTTGTGGCGAGTTTTGTCACTTTCTGCGACTCAATATTCCTTGAGCCCTGCCCGTGTGAACTGCCGCTGAATCCGACGCGCACGGACGGGGGCCAGTCGTTTGGAAATCGGCCCTGCATTCGCGCGGGCTTCCATCGGAGCGGAGAATTGCGCGCGAATCCGGTCGGGACGAGCCTTACGACGCCTTCGAACGTTATCGGATGCGCTGTTGGGGAACTCGCAGCCGGCTCGGGACCGAATCGAGCCAGATACTCGTCACCCCGGTCCCTCAATATTGGATCGCCGCCGAACCGGCCGCCCGGGCAAGGCCGGCCGGTCTTAAGGAGGAAACACTTTCGCCCGACTGGGCGTTGAACATCAGAAACTCAAACTCAACGGGTTGGCGCGTTGCGGTAAACCATTGTGAGCCAGAGCGCCTCAAATCGACCGTGTCGGGAAAACCCGCCGCGGCGACGCGCATGCGGCCCCTTCCCTGTGCCAGTACCACGGCCTCAACGATGATCCCGACCGGATATCTGATAAGCAAGTACATCACTGGGCCCCTCCTCCGGGCTAATTAGAGTATGTGGGTCAACAAGCGGCGGTTCAATGCTGGCCTTAGTTATGTGCTATCGGATGCAACTGGTCGGTCCACCGCACGAAAGCGGCCCAGGAGCAGACAGCGAACGAAAATCCGATAGAGATTCCGTTCTGGCGAAGGGCGAGGCCGAAATCGAGAATCTTGGCGCGGCCCTCGCGCGTGATCCTAATATTTTCCGGCTTGATATCGCGGTGCACAATGCCTGCCGCATGCGCCTGCGGCCACCTGCCCGGAAAGATCGAGTAGCTTGCTCAGCGGCAGCGGCCCGCGGCGCAGGGAATCGCGCAGCGACTCGCCTTCGATCAGCTCAGAGACCATGTAGGCCATGCGGTCCTGCTCCCCGATGTCGTAGACCGCGACAATGTTGGTTCGAAGCGCGCGCGGCGTCCGGCGTCCGCGGCCACCTGCGGCGGAAGAATCTTCAGCGCGACGGTGCGGTTGAGGCGCAAATCGCGGGCGCGATACACCTCGCCCATGCCGCCCACGCCCGGCAGGGATTGAGTCTCATAAGGGCCGAGCTGTGTTCCCGAGGAAGGCATCCGAAGGTAACGATCCTAGCAATGCGGCATATCCGGGATCTCAGCAAACCGCGGCCTGCCACGGCCTGTCAGATCACGCTTGACTGGAATCCGCGCTAGTGGTACAACTTGTCACATGACGAAACGTGCCGCTCAGGCCGTTCGCGTACGATCGCCGCTCACCGGGATGGAGAACGAAGTGATGCGGCCGTGTGGGAAGCGGGCCGTGTCGGGCGTACGTTTACCGGACTGTGGAGCCTGCGAGTCGTCCGGATCCGCAAACCCGGTCCGCAAACAAGGAGGTAAGTGATGCAAAATCTGATTCTGGAATGCGCTGTTAGAGCGTCCCTGACTGCCGTCTGTATGGGCGCAGTTCTATGCATCCTGCGGGTGAAGTCCGCGCGCGTGCGCCATGCTGTTTGGACAAGCGTAGTCGTATTGATGCTGGCGTTGCCTGTTTGGACGGCTTGGGGACCGAGGGCGATGGTACGGGTGCTGAGGCCGGCCGACACGCCAACCACCAGCCGTTCCACAGCGTCGATAGCGGCCTTTTCCGCGCAGGCGCTGCCTCAGGCATTCCGTGCGGCAACGCGAAAGCCGCCCGTCGATAGCCCCACGTTGACTTGGCGGAATTGCTTGGCCGGCATATACCTGCTGGGCTTCTGCGCTCTGCTGGCGCGACTGGCTACAGGCACGGTGCGCGCGCACATGCTGGTCCGGCGGGCCGCGAATCGCGACGGCAGACTGACCAGCGAATCGTGCGCTGCGCCGGTCACCGTGGGTTGGCTGAACCCCACCGTGATTCTGCCGGAATGTTGGCGTCTATGGCCGCAGGCACAGCTGGACGCCGTTTTGACGCATGAGGACGAGCACGCGCGACGGCGCGATCCGCTGGTGCAATGGCTGGCGCTGCTGAATCGCGCGGTCTTCTGGTTCCATCCGCTCGCCTGGTGGCTGGAGTGCGGGCTTTCCACGCTGGCCGAAGAGGCTTGCGATGCGGCTGTGTTGGCGCGCGGCCACGATCCGTTCCAGTATTCCGAATACCTGCTGCAGATTGCGCGGGCGATGCAGCGGACCGGCGCGCGGGTGAACGTTATGGGGATGGCGATGCCGGGAGCCTCTCTACCGCGGCGCATCCGGCGGATTTTGGAAGGGCGTCCGGCCCAGCGGATCTCGCCTGCGCGCATGGTGTGCGTTGCCATGGCCTGCGCGGTAGTAGCGACTGTATTCACGGCGGGTGCGATGGGATACACGACAGCCCAAACAGACGGGCACGCCGTCACGAGCCCCAAACCACAAGGAATCGAAGCACCGGTTGGCGGCCCGAGCACGATCAAGCCCGCCTCGCCAGACCTGCCGCACAAGAGGCCGAGGGTGTTGCTGGCCCAAGCCCAGAATGCCCAGAACGCTCAGACTACGGCCACTTCCGCACAAGACGGCGGATCGCTTTCGGGTACAGTGGAAGACCCCAGCGGCGCGCGCGTGCCGGGCTGTCTCATCGTCGCGCAGAATCAGGGCGCCGGCGAACAGACCGCGGTCAGCAATGCGGCGGGCGTCTACCGTTTCTTATCGCTTCCGCCCGGCCATTACAACGTGCAGTACCAGATGCGCGGGTTTGCGCTGCTGAAGAAAGAGGCGTCGATTGAGGCGGGCAAGCCGCTACGCATCGACGCCAGACTCGAACTAGGCGAGGTCAGCTCGACAGTGACCGTTACCGCGCCGAAGCCGGCGGCCCCAGCGCCAGCCGCGGCGCAGCCCACTCCCGGGCCCGGTCCCATCAGCGTGGGAGGCAGAGTGGAGAGCGCGCGTCTGTTGCGAATTCCCCAGCCGGTCTACCCGCCCGAACTGCAACAACAGGGTCTCGAAGCCACGGTGCGCATCCGGATGGTGATCTCGCGCGACGGCGTGCCCGTCGAGCTCCGCGTGCTCAATCCCGATGAGGTGGACCCTCGTTTTGCCCAGGCTGCGCTGGACGCCGTAAGCCAATGGCGCTATCAGCCGGCGAAGTTGAATGAACACCCGGTGCCCACTCTGACGACGATCGAAGTGGATTTCCAACTGGGAAAGTGAGGGGTAACATCACTTATAGAGCTTCACGCAATTGAGTGACAGCCAATGGAGCGGGATATAATCCTGGATGTTCGTCGCAAGACCCACGCTACCAGCGATAATGTAGGCGAGGACGTTGCGCTGTGAGAAAAGTGTTCCACTTCAATGCTCCACGCGAGAGGTATCAATGCGATGCCGCCATCATCTGGTGCTTCGATAACCGGTTTGACCTGGGGTTCCGCAAGTTTCTCAAGCGGATAGGCGTAGCTAACTCCGATCCCATTAAAATCGCCGGCGGCGCCAAATCCCTGGCGTCGCCCGACCGTGAGAGCGACCGCGAATTCGTGCTGGAACAGATCCGCAAGTCGATACGGCTGCACGGAACGCGTCGTGTGATCCTGATGCTGCATTCCGACTGCGGCGCTTACGGCGGACTGGCCGATGGCTTCGGCGGCGATGCGCGCGCGGAGGCGGAGCATCATCAAGAAGAGTTGCGGCGGGCGGCGGCGATTCTGCGAAACGCCATACCCGGTATTGAGGTGGACGAGTATTTCGTGGATTTCGAAGGCGTGTGGTCCACCGAGCTCGAATTGGCCGAGTCTCGCTGAAAACAGTGACAGCGGCGACTGCCAGCCGCCAACCCTGGATCTTCCGAAGCCCACGCTACACTGACAGGTGATGAGAATCGAAACCCGAGCCATCCACGTTGGGCGGCGCATCGATCCCGCTACCGGCGCGGTCGCTCTGCCCATCCACCTCACGTCCACTTTCGAGCGCAGCCCCGAGGGCGAATACCCGCTCGGCTTCAGTTACTCGCGCGAGCAGAACCCGGTGCGGCGCGCGCTCGAAGAGTGTCTCGCCTCACTCGAAGGCGGCAAGGAAGCGCTGGCATTTTCTTCGGGCCTCGCGGTCGCTACCGCCATCCTGCAAGGCCTTGAGCCCGGCGATCATATCCTGATCGCCGACGACGTCTATTGGGCGCTGCGCAGAGTGGTTGGCGAAGTCTTCGCACGGTCCGGCCTCGAAACCGAATACGTGGATACCACCAATCCGGACATCTTGCGCGCGGCCATGCGTCCCAACACGCGGCTGGTATGGGTGGAAACGCCGTCGAACCCGCTGATGAAGATCACCGATCTCACGGCCGTCGCTGCCATCGCGCGCGAGCCCGGCCGCAAGGCCATCACTGTCTGCGACGGCACCTTCGCCACGCCTATCCTGCAGCATCCCCTCGAATGCGGAATCGACATGGTCGCGCACTCCACCACTAAGTACATCAGTGGTCACAGCGACGTGGTGGGCGGCGCGCTTGTTACTAAGTACGATAACTACCTCTTCGAGCGAGCGCGTAAGTCGCAGCGCTATGGCGGATCCGTCCCTTCGCCGTTCGATTGCTGGCTCTCACTGCGCGGCATTGAGACGCTGCCCGTCCGCGTGCGCGCGCATTGCGAAAATGCATCGCGTGTGGCGCAGTTCCTGAAACAACACCCGAAAGTCGAGGCCGTACACTATCCCGGACTGCCCGATCATCCTGGACACCAGATCGCGGCGCGGCAGATGTCCGCATTCGGCGGGATGCTCTCATTCCAGGTGCGCGGCGGGCGCGCGGACGCTATGAAGGTTGCGGCGCGCTGCCGGTTGTTCATCCGCGCCACCAGCCTCGGCGGCACGCATAGCTTGATCGAGCATCGCGCCTCGGTGGAGGGGCCGCAAACGCGGACGCCGCAGAATCTGCTGCGCGCGTCCATCGGGCTTGAGCACTCTGACGATCTGATCGCCGACCTGGAACAGGCCCTCGCCTAGTCCTGGCGGAAAATCACAGAAGCCTTCGCGCCCTCTTGAAATCGTCTGCCAAAAAGCAGACGATGGATAATCACGACGGGACAATCACAACGGGAGAATCATGACGCGCCGCACGTTGCTCATCGCCGGTAGCCTCGCGCCCGCGCTGCGCTTCGGCGTTGCCGCTCCCGATGCACAACCCGATTATCCCGCCGCCGCCGTTCCTCTCACGCAGGTTGAGATTCGCGACGAGTTTTGGGCCCCGCGCATTGAGACCAACCGCGCCGTTTCCATCTTCCACTGTTTCGATCGCCTCAACGATCCTGGCGATTTCGGCGTCTCTAAGCTCATCGAAGGCGCCGCCTACATACTGGCCAAACAGCCCGACCCCAAACTCCAGGCCTACGCTGAAGAACGCATCGACAAGGTGCTCGCTTCGGTGAACGAGCGCATTGCCGACCCCGCGCGCGCGGTTCGCGTCTCGGGCCATTTTCTCGAAGCCGCCGTGGCGTGGCAGCGAGTCACTGGCCAGCGGAAGATGCTGGACGCCGCGCTGCGCGATTTCGATTCCATCGCGTCTGCTTATGGTCCCGGCAAGCAGATTTATATCTCCGAGCATGAAGGGCAGAAGATCGGCCTGGTCGCGCTCTACCGCGCCACCGGCGATCCCAAATACTGGCAGCTTGCGAAATTCTTTCTCGACCAGCGCGGCCGCGACGATTATCCCCGCCGCGGTGAGTACGCTCTCGACCGCACTTACGCGCAGGATCACGAGCCCGTGGTCCGCCAGGCTGAGGCCGTGGGCCACTGCGTCCGCGCCACGTTCCTCTACATTGCACTGGCCGATATCGCGGCGCTAACCGGCGCGCCGGAATATGCCCGCGCGCTGCGCAGCATCTGGGAAGACGCCACCTACCGCAAGATGTACGTCACCGGCGGCATCGGTTCCATCCGCTTTCACGAGCAGTTCGGCGCGCCTTATGAGCTGCCGAATCTCAGCGCGTGGAACGAGACCTGCGCGGCTTACGGCAACGTGATCTGGAACCACCGCATGTTTCTGCTGCATGAAGACGCCGCGTACATCGACGTCATGGAGCGCGTGCTCTACAACGGATTCGCCGCCGGAGTTTCGCTCAAGGGCGACCGCTTCTTCTATCAGAATCCGCTCAAATCGTTCGGCAATTACGAGCGCTTCGAGTGGATCAATACGCCCTGCTGCCCGCCCAATGTGGTGCGGCTCATGGCATCCATCGGCAGCTATATCTACGCGGTTTCGCCGCGCGCCATTTACGTGAATCTGTTCATCGCCGGCAGCGCCACGGTGAACGGCGTGAAGCTGACGCAGCAAACCGGCTACCCGCGCGATGGCGACGTGATCATTCAGGTGGACCCGGGCCAGCCTCGCATCTTCACCATCGCCGTACGCATCCCCGGATGGGCGCAGAACCAGGCGGTGCAGGGCTTGTACGAGTTCATCGATGAACCTTCGGCTCGGCCGACAATCACCGTGAGTGGCCGCGCCGTGCGTATGGAGCCGCAGCGCGGGTACATCCTCCTCGATCGCGAGTGGAAAGCGGGCGACCGCATCGAGCTGCACCTGCCCATGCCTATCCGCCAGGTGCGCGCCAACTCATTTTCCAAAGAGGATCGCGACCGCGTGGCGCTGCAGCGCGGCCCCTTGGTCTACTGCGTCGAATGGATCGACAACGAGGGTCACGCGCTCAACATCATGCTGCCCACCGGGACCACGCTCAAGACCGAATTCGAAGCGGATCTGTTCGGCGGCGTGGAAACCATCACCGGGCGCGCGACCATTCTTGGCGAGGGCCTGCGCCCCTTCACCGCCGTCCCCTACCACGCCTGGAACAATCGCGGCATGGGCGAAATGCAGGTGTGGATCGGCCGCGGCGTGAATCAGGCGTGGGTTGCGCCTGTTCCTCCGAGAACTATTGCGCAGGTCACCGCTTCCGGCGAGCTCAAGAAAGTTACCACCGGATACAACGACCAGAACGACGACCTGCGCGCCGTCTACGATGGGGCCGACCCGATCAGTTCCGCCGACGAATCTTCCCTCTACTTCCGCGTGCGTCCCGCCGCGGGCGAGCCGGCGTGGATCGAGTACGAGTTCAGGCGGCCCATTTCGGTTTCTACGGCGCAGGTCTACTTCTTCGACGACCGGCGCTTCTGCCGCCTTCCGGCTTCGTGGCGAATTGTATATAAAGATGGCGAGCAGTGGAAGCCGGTGGCGAATCGCGGCGCCTACAGCGTACTAAAGGACCAGTTCAACGTCGTGAATTTCGATCCTGTATTGGCCGCGGCGGTTCGCCTGGAGATCGAACCGCAATTTATCGAATACAAACCCGGCCAGATTGGACCGCCCGACGGAATGTTCGTTAGTCAGAACATTACGTGGCGCGAAGCCGGAGTACTCGAATTTCGCGTCGCCTAAGTGGGGCGGCCAATCCTGGCTGCAGCCGGCTTTCAGCCGGCCCCTGGAGTTTCTACATTCCCACGCACTATATTGTGGGGCAGGCGCTTTCGCCTGCCAACCGCCGGCTTTCAGCCAACGAGGCGTTCACAAGCGTGAGCGCTGCACGTAAGAGTGCGACGAACTCGCGCGCCGCCCTACCACCTCTGATGCACTTGGCTCCTGATCCGATCCTCATAGATTCGCCGCGCTGCGCCCATCGTCTGTTCCGTTAGTGCAGGTAGCTCCGAAGCCGCGCAGTTATCCGCCACCTGCGCCGGCCGTTTTCCGCCCGGAATCGCGCATGTCACCGCGTCGAACATCAGAATCCACCGCAGCGCGAATTGCGCCATGCCCACTCCGTCCGGAAGCAAACTGCGCATCTCGTCCACTGCCGCCAGGCCCGCTTCGAAATCCACGCCCGAAAACGTTTCGCCTACATCGAACGCTTCGCCGTGGCGGTTGAAGTGGCGATGATCGTCTGCCGCGAATTGCGTATCGTGATTCAACTTGCCGGTGAGCAATCCGCTCGCCAGCGGAACGCGCGCCAGAATGCCCACCCGCTTGCGCTTCGCCTGTTCGAAGAACAAATCGGCCGGACGCTGGCGGAAGCAGTTGAAAATAATCTGCACGGTCTGCACGTTCGGGTATTCCAACGCTTTGAGCGCCTCTTCCACACGCTCCACGCTCACGCCATAGAACCGGATCTTGCCCGCTTCCACGAAGCGATCCATGGCGCCGAACAGCTCGGGCCGGTAGTAGACATCCGTGGGCGGGCAATGCAGTTGCAGCAAATCGAGGCAATCGACGCCGAGATTCCGCAAACTGTCTTCGATGAACGCGCCGATGTTCTTCTCGTTATAGCCGTCGGCCGTGTGCGGGGAAAGGCGCCGTCCGGCCTTAGTGGCGACCACGATTTCCTGCTTCCGCTCGCGCTTCAATGCGGCGATCAGGCGTTCGCTGCGGCCCATGCCGTAGACGTCGGCCGTATCGATAAAGTTGACGCCGCAATCGGCGGCCGCGCGCAAAGCGGCCATGGATTCGGCGTCGTCCACGCTGCCCCACGCGCCGCCGATGGCCCAGGCGCCGAAGCTGATCTCGGAAACTTTCCAGCCCGTTCTTCCCAATTCACGATAGTTCATGCAGTCCGCACCACAAAGTAAGGTTGATTCGCGCGGTTGGCGTCGAACCCCGGATAGAGCCACACCTGCTCCGGCCCTTGCCGGATTTCAAAATAGTATTGCAGCGGAAATGGCGAATCGGTGTAACCCGGCGGAATCGCGGCGCGATGCGCATTGCCCTGCCGCGCCAGGTCCACAACCTCGAATCGTTCCGCCTGATCCAAGTGTCTGTACCACAGCCGCGCCGACGCCGCGGCAGGCGCGGTCAGCTCAATCGGCAGCGGCGCCCCGCGGCGGAACCCGGCCGGCTTGTGATTGCAATTCAGAACGTCTCGCGATGGCCGGCCCAACGCCGCGGCGATGGCCGCTTTCGCATGTGCCTGCGGCTCGGCCGGCGCCGCACTCTCCAGCTTCGCAGCCATATCTGCAATATCGCTATCAATCGCCGGCAGCCTGTCCAGCCAGTGCCCGCGCAGCCACGGCAGCTCACCCACGGTGAGATCGCTCACGTAAACGCCGCGCGCGCTTTCCGCCATCTGCGCCCAAATATCGCGCGCATGGCGATACATCTTCACCGCCTCTTCCAGCGCCGCGCGGTCGCCGGTGCGGTCGTGGATTCCGTACAGCACGCCGCTACGAAACCGCGCCGCGAAGAAGCGGCCCAGCGCCGCCTGGATGCCAATGTCAATCGCCATGCGCCGGAACTCAGGCGTATTCTGCGCCGCCGTCTGCGCCAGTTGCGTGGCCGCCGTCTGCGCCAAGTCTTCCAGCCACTGCGCCACTTCGACCGGTGAATACTTGCCGCTGCACTCGCCTTTGACTAACTCTTCCGCAAACCCATTCACCGTCGAAAACATCTGCGGGTCGAAGGGGCTCGCGTTGCCGAACGTCTTTGGCGACGGCGTATCGGTATACGGATTATTCTTCCGCGCGTCCACCATCGGCTGCGCCGTATACATCTCCGGCCAGTACGTATTGTTCGCCGCCGAAGGGCCGTGCGTGCTGGTGATCATAGGCAAAATCCGGCTCGCGCTTTCGAGCGCCTTCTCCGCGCCCTGCGAGTTTGTGCGCGCGTCCGGGTCATACAGCGCCTGGCCCCACACGCGGTACGTGTGCAGATACTTTTGCCAATCCCACCGTGGATTCAGCGACGCGTCGGCATACCCGCAGCGTCCGCCAGGCTTGCCCGATCCACGCCGCCCCTTGAATGACAGCGGCTCCATGATCTCCGCGCCGTCGCTGCCGCAGATGGCGAACGCGCGCGAATACGCCGCGGCCGTCACCGGGTCGCTCCATAGCAGCACCCGCTGCGTGCCCGGCCACACGCGATGCAGCACGCCGTATTTGCGGTCTTCGCGCAGCAGATCTGCGTAACTATATCGCGTGAAGCTGCGCGTCCCCGTGCTCAGAGCCATCAGACCGGTGCGCTCGCCGTGCGGCATCTCCTGCTCGCGAATCGCCGTCTGATGATACGGCATGCCCATGTGCTCCGCCCAGAATTTCGGCGAAACCTTCACCGGCATTCCTGTGGCCAGCGCCACGTCGATCATCTTCTGATCGATGCCCTTGGCGTGCATGTCGATTTCCAGTTTGCGCCCCGAACGCACTACGCCATCGAACACCGTCTTCCAGAAATCGTAGCTGCCCTCGGTCACGCCGCTCTCGCCGTGGATGCGAAACGTCACCCCCGAAATCGCCGGGCACGCGCGTAGCAGCGCCGCCAGCGCATCCCGGCAATATGGCCCGTGAGTCTCCGCCGTCAGCCCCGCGATGGTGTAATTCGCGTGCGGGCTGTTGGCCCATTCGTAGCCGTGCATCCACAAGCCCAGCTGAAAATGGAGGCCGTGCGCCGCCGCTTGTTCCGAAATGTACTTCAGCGTTTCCAAATTGCGGTCGCGTTCCGCATCCGGCAAGCCCACGGCGCGTACGTTGTAACCCGGCACAGTCAACAGGAACGGGTACGCGAACACCAGGTAGCAGTCGGTAACTTCGCGCAGGAAATCGTAGCCGATTCCGAACGCCAGTTGGAACCGGTTGAACCGCTGCGCGGCCAGCATGGAAAAATACGCCGGCCACATCTCGCGGTCGTTGAACCACGGCTTGTCCTCCACGTCGCTGACGAACAGCCGCATCATGCTGCGGACCTGGTGGAACGGCTGGTTGATCTGCGGGTTGACCGGCTGGTTGATCGGCCGGTCCGCCGCCGTCGCACTTCGCGCCAGCGAGCCCGCCGCCGCGGTGCCTATCAAAAACTCGCGCCGTCTAATTTTCATAGGTCCCTCACAGTGGCAACGCCGCAAACAGCGTTTTGGACGCGCCTGCCACCCGCAGCGGATTCCGCAGCGCCCTCCCAAAGCCATCGAACTGCACCTGCATCACGTCGCCATCCTGCAGCGTGACGCCCTCGCCGAAACTGAACGCGTCGGCGCCGAAGAAATGCACGTGTACATCGCCGGGACGCCGGTGCCCCGCGTGCTTGAAGTGATGATGCTCCAGATTCGCCAGACTGTGCGACATCGCCGCATCGCCGCTGCGGATCCGCTTGCGCCAGATGGCCGCGCCACCGCGCTCAATCGATACCTCGCCCGCCACCGAGCCGAACTCGGGGTCCACCACCAGCTCCGGACCGATGGCGCACGTCATCAACTTCGAAGCCGCCAGATTCAAGTAGTTACGCTTCTCGAATTTGTGGTCGGAAAATTCGTTGCCCTGCGCCATGCCGATGCGCCGCGGCGCGCCCGTGGCGTCGATCACGTAAATCCCCGCGATCTCCGGCTCTTCGCCGCCATCTTCGGCATGCGGCGGAATATCGAGCGGCTCGCCGTGCGCGCGCAGCGCGATGCCGCTGCCTTTGTAGAACCACTCCGGGGCCGCGCCGATTTCGCCCGCCGCCGGCCGCCCGCCTTCCACACCCAATTGATACATGCGCATGCTATCCGTGGGACGGGCCTCCTGGCCGGTCCCCGCGCCAGAGGCGCGCTCCGCATGGGCGGCTTGCTCCACGCGCGCGCTTTTCTCCGCCGGCCCCGCGTGCATCGCGTCGCGATTCTTCGCGCTCGCCATGTGCGTCAGCCCCGTGCCGCTCACCAGGCAGCGCGCGGCCTCGGCCGGGTGATCCATCGCCGGCAGAATGCGCCAGTCGGATGCGCCCGAGTAGACTGCATCGTAGTCGAGCGCTTCCTGCGTCACCGAGCTCTCCACCACCGTGCGTAGCGTAGCTCTGCCACCGAGCGCCAGTTGCGCGAATGCGTAGATGGATTCGCCGCCGCGCAGCAGCGCGATGGACCCATCCCTCACCACGCCCGTGCGGCGTCCGCCATGAACGTGCCGGATCTGAATGAGCCTCATTGGCGATTGCTCTCCCGCGCCGCTTCCGCCACCGCCGAAAAATCGCGGTCGCCCCATCCGCGCTTGTCCGCTTCGCCGAAGCGGTCCAGCGCCGCCGCCGCGGTTCGTAGCGCCACCCCGTGGCTCTGCGCCTCTTCCGACGCGTAGCGCAAATCTTTTTGCATCAGATGCAGCGCGAAGTTGACGTCGTAAATGCGCTCCGTCATGCGCTGCGAGAGCGCCTTCACCAGCGGACTCCCCGGCGCGCCGTTTCGCAAAACATCCAGCGCCGCTTCGCGGTCAAGCCCGCTCCGCTCAATCACCGCCACCGCTTCGGCCAGCGCCGCCGTCTGCACGCCGCACATAAAATTGTTGATCAGTTTCATTCGCGCACCGCTGCCCACCGGGCCCAGATGCACAATGCCGCGGCTCATCGCCTCCAATACAGGCCGCGCGCGATCCAGCGTCTCCGCTTCGCCGCCCACCAGAAACAGCAGCTCGCCCGACGCCGCATGGCTCTTGCTGCCCGTCACCGGCGCATCTAAAAACTCGCAGCCGGCGGCGTGCACGGTCCCCGCCAGTTTCACCACCCAGGCCGGCGAAAGCGTGCTGCATTCCACCGCAATCGCGCCCAGCTTGGCGCTGTGCAGCGCGCCCGCCTCGCCCAGCCACACTTCGTGCGACGCATGATCGTCCGCCAGCATCGCCACAATAATATCCGCATCTTCCGCGGCCTCGCCAGGCGACTGCGCCAGCCGCGCGCCGCTCTTCACCGCCTCCGCCGCGCGGTCCGCGTTCCGGTTATACACCGCCAGCGGAACGCCCGCCTTCAACAATTGCCCCGCCATCCCGGAACCCATGGCGCCCAACCCGATCATTGCGACCTTTTGCATGGATGAAAAGTGTAATCCTTTACATTGAACAGTATGCCCGAAAAGCCAGCGCATCGTTGGGGAATCGCGATTCTTATCGGCGCCGCCATCGCCATCAGCTACTTCGACCGCCAGACCCTGCCGGTTGCCATCAACGCCATCCAGCGCGAGATTCCCATTTCCAATACCCAATTCTCCCAGCTTCAGGCCGCATTTCTCACCGCCTACGCCATCATGTACGCGGGCGGCGGCCGGCTCATCGACGTGCTGGGCGTGCGCGCCGGCTTCGCCCTCATCATGGCGTGGTGGTCGCTGGCATCCGCCAGCCACGCCCTCGCCACCGGATTCCGTCCGCTTGCCGCCAGCCGATTTCTTCTCGGCATGGGCGAAGGCGGCGGATTCCCGGCCGCCACCAAGGCCGTCGCCGAGTGGTTCCCGGTGCGCGACCGCTCCACCGCGATGGGCATCATCAACGCCGGCACGGCCGTGGGCGCAGTAGCTGCACCGCCGCTGATCGCGGTGGTCCTCGCCACGCTCAACTGGCGTTGGGTTTTCGCGCTTTCCGGCGCCGCGGGTCTGTTTTGGACGCTCTGGTGGCTGCGCGCCTATTTCACGCCCGCTAACATAGCTCAAGCGCGCGAGGCGGCCGTTCCCTGGCTCCACTTACTCGCTAACACTCAGGTTCAGGGCTTGGTATTCGCCAAGTTCCTGAGTGACGCCGCATGGTACTTCTATCTGTTTTGGCTGCCTAAGTATCTTTACGATGCGCGCGGTTTCGACACCAAACAAGTGGGCTATTATGCCTGGATTCCCTACGCCGCGTCGGGCGTGGGCAGCATCGCCGGCGGATGGTTTTCGAGCCGCCTGATCCAGCGCGGCCGCTCGGTGAATTTCGCCCGCAAGGCCGCCCTGGGCGCAAGCGCCGCGCTAATGCCGTGGATCTTCTTCGTCACTCACGCCCCCGTTCAATTCGCCATCGTGCTCTTCAGCGCCGCGTTCTTCGGTCAACAATCCTGGTCGACCTTAGTCATGATTCTGCCGGCCGACCTGTTTCCCCGCGCCGCGGTAGGTTCGGTAGCGGGATTAGTAGGATTCGGCGGAGCGATAGGCGGAGTAGTCTTCGGATTAGTTGCAGGCTACTTACTCGATCACAATTTCGGCTACGGCCCGGTCTTCGCGCTGGTAAGCACCTTTCACGTAGCGGCATTCGGCGTGATTCTGGGAACAGTCACCAAACTACCGACTTAGCGGCCTGTGTACCGAGGTGGCGCACGCCAGACGCTTGCGCCTAACCTCCGGTCTGCTCGGCCGCCGTCTTCGATAACACCGGCACCTTCGTATCCGGCTGCAACGGGGGCTGCCGCTTGTGCCACTCGGTGGCTTCCTGATACGCGTACGCCAGCGCGAGCACGTCGATCTCCCCGAAATGCGGCCCGGCGATTTGCAGGCCGATCGGCATGCCATCCTTCGAAAAGCCGCAGGGCACTGTGATGGAGGGCAGTCCGTATCCGTTGAACGGACGCGTATTGTCCTCGGGATCGCTTTGCGCGCGCCGTGCGGCGGCTCCGGCATCCGCGGCTGCACCAGTCGCCGGCGGCGCGGTTGCTGCGGCGGCGCCAGCACCTCCGCCGCCTCCGCCACCTCCGCCTCCCCTGCCGCCTCTACCTCCGCCACCGGCGGCGCCGCCGGCCGGGGTTAGCTCCTCCTCGATGGTGGGAGGCGTGTGCCGGGCCGCCGGCGCAATCAGAAGGTCCACATTCTGCTTCTGGAATACATCTTCATCCACGGTGCGCCGGACCATGGTCAGCTCGCGCCAGCCGCGGATGTAATCGGCGGCGCGGGTGGCGTCCTGCGCGGTTGGAAACGCGCGCGCGGTGCTCGGCTCGTAGCCGCCGCCATTCACGCCGCGCAGATTCTCGTGATAGGCCGCGACCTCCGCGCCGGCGCCGGCCCGGAGCAGCGACGGCAAACCGACCTCATGCGTTCCCTTGGTCAGCTTATTCAACACAGCGATAGCATCGTCGATGGCGCGCGCCACGTCGTCGTCCAGATGATCGTAAAACTGCGCCGGGATGCCAAGGCGAAACTGCGCGACGGGAGCACCGATGCCGGTGGAGTAATCCGGCACGGGCTTATCGGCGCTATCGACGTCCAAGTGATCGTAGCCGGCGATCTGCTGCAGAAGCATGGCGGCGTCTTCCACGGTGCGCGCGATGGGGCCGCAGTGATCGAGCGACCAGGCGTAAGGGATGATGCCGCGCAGGCTGACCCGGCCGTACGTCGGCTTGAAGCCGACCACGCCGCAATACGAGGCGGGCGTGCGGATGCCGCCGCCGGCGTCGGTTCCCAGCGCGCCGAAGCAATTCTGCATGGCGACGGCGGCCGCCGAACCGCCCGACGGGCCGCCCGCGACGCGCTCCAGATTCCACGGGTTTCGCACCGGTCCCCAGTAACTCACGGCCGACGTGGCGCCGGCGTCGAATTCGTGCATGTTGCACTTGCCGATCAGAATGGCGCCGGCAGCCTTCAACCTGCGCACCACCTCGGCGTCTTCGGCGGGGGAGCGGTACTCGTAGACGGCGCTGGCCGCGGTGGTGCGCACGCCGGCGGTGTCGATGCTGTCTTTGATGCCGATGGGAATGCCGTGCAGCGGACTGCGGAGGCGTCCGGCGGCTTGCTCCTCGGTGAGCGCCTTCGCCTGCGCAAGGGCTTTTTCGCGCAGGACGGTGATCCACGCGTCGATCTTGGGGTTATAGGTCTTGATGCGGTCGAGGCAGGCTTCGGTGAGCTCGGCGGGAGTGACCTTCTTCGATCGAATGGCGCCGGAGGCCTGTTTCAAGCTCAACGCGGCCAGGTCGGCGGAGCCATCGGCCAGAGCGAAGCGTGCGGCGAAGGCCGCGCCAAGACCCGCGGCGAGGAAATCGCGCCGGGAGGAGTTTTGCATGAATCGTTGTACCGCGCGATTGGGCGGGTTGTCAAATAGGTTGTCAAATGGCTGGGCGGAGGCTCCCGGGCGACCTGGGCGCGCCGGCTTCGGCCAACTCGCGCGCGAATCGAAAAAACAACTCCATGCCCTCATAATCGCGCGATCCCAGTTCATGCACTATGTGGCGCGTCAGATACTCCCGCACCAGCGCGGGCGGGAATTCGCGCCGTGGCGCTTCCGAAGCCACAATCTGCTCAATCCGTTCGCGACCGAAGCGGCACGAGTCGTGAAACGCCTCCGCAACGGACGCGACGCCAACCCCCGGCCGCGCGGCCCAAACCGCGAACACCATCGGCAGGCCCGTCATTTCCACCCATTCCACTCCCAAATCGTAGGAATAATACGGCAGCCGCAGAGGGTCGATGCGCAAGGCCGGGTCGCCGATAATCAGAGCGGCGTCCGCGGAGCGCAGCATCAGTTCCAGATCGGGCGGTTGCCGAATCAAGGAGGGCGACGCGCCGTATTTCCGTTCCAGGATCACCCTCGCCAGCTCCACCGATGTACGCGAGCTGGAATCGGCCGCCAGCGTTCGAATCTCCGCCGCGGGCCGCGACGAAATCAGCAGGATGCTGCGAACGGGGCCGTGGCACGCGATTCCGGTTCCGGGGATGGTTTCGAGGTTCAGCCGGGTTAGCTCGAACGACGGTACGATGCCGATATCGGCCGCGCCCGACGCCAACTGGTCGGCGCAGCCTGCGGGGATGCGAAAATCGAGGTCGAACAGGCCGCGCTGCGGACCATGCAGCATTCCCCAAACTAGCGGCGTGGTATTGAGATAGCTGACCGCGCAGACGCGCAGGCGGCCCGTAGAGGATTGAGTCAACCCACAGTTTAACCCACCCCGTGCGGGTCTTGCCGGCTTTCCGTTGCCGAGCCCCTTTGCCGAGCCCTGTGTTTGTTAGTACTTAGCCAAATACCCCGGTTCGGAACGGTCTGGTATTCTCTAAAGGAGCGCTTTCCGCGTCCGCGCCCGCCTAGGAATACTCTGATGAAACCAAGGTACCTTGTAATTCTTAGCCTGATCTTATCTGGCGCCACAGCGGCTTTTTCGCAGATCACTCTGAATCCGGTGGCGTCGCGCGCCATCGGCCAGCCGAATCTCATCCCCGAAACCGCCAACCCGAATTGGGTGGACGGACGCGAGTTCTTTCAACCGGAGGGTATCGCGCTCGACACTTCGGCGTCGCCGCCCATCGTCTACGTGGCCGATACGGTCAACAACCGCATCATGGCGTGGAAGAACGCCACCGGTTTTTCCAACGGACAGCCGGCCGACCTGATCATCGGTCAGCCCGATCAATACACCACATCGGCATCGGGACCGGGCACCACGTTCACCAGCGGCCTGAACTTTCCGGTTGGCGTGGCGGTGCTCAATGGCGATTTGTACGTGGCCGATACCGGCAACAACCGTATTCTGCGCTTCCGGAAGCCTTTCGCTCAGACTAACGGAAACGTTTTTCCCGATCTCTGGCTCGGCCAGCCCAGCCTGAGCTCGAACACGGCCAACTACACCGGGGCGCTAAGCGCGCAAGGAGTAAGCTTCGCGGGCTTCCAGGCCTACCTGGCGTTCGATTCGGCGGGGAATATGTGGGTTTCCGACCCGGGTAACAATCGGGTACTGCAATTCCCAGCCTCAACCTTTTCGTGCTCGAGCTGCGGCGGGATGTCCGCGGCCATCGTGATCGGCCAGCCGAATCTCACCAGCAGCTACACCACGCCTCTTCCGACCGGCAGTTCCAGCAGCGGCGTCATCGGGAACCAGTTCAACCTCCCCGCGGCGGTCGCATTCGATGCCGCCGGTAACCTGTACATTTCCGACGGCGGCGTCAATGGCTTTCCCGGCCGCATCCTGGTCTTTGCCCCGCCGTTCCTCACGGGCGGCATGTCGGCCACCCGAATTATGGGGGTATTCGCGCCCTCGTCCACCCAGCCCAGCAACACCCAATATGCCAGCACATTTCTGGCTTCGCCCAGCGGCATCTTCTTTTTCCAGGACCAAAGCGTTGGCGTGATCGATTCGGGCCATCACCGGATACTGGTCTTTCCGCCGTACTCCCAATGGCCGCCCCAGAACACTACTTTTTCGCCGCAAGCCACGCAGTTTTTCGGACAGACCGCATTCACCAATATTGGAAGCAACGGCTCGCAAAGTACCACGATCATCACGTCCATTCCCGCGGCAAACGTGTTTTCCGACCCGACGGCGGCATTCTTTTCGCAAGCCACCAATGAACTCTACCTCGCCGACACCGGGAACAATCGCGCCATCGTGCTGCCCGTTCTTTCCGGCGATGGTCTGGGCCCCGCCAGCCGCGTACTCGGGCAGGACTTCATGAATCAGGGTTCGATCAACCTGATAGAGGGCCGCGAGTTCCAGTTCATCCAGTACTCCGGCGCTTCAGCCATTCTGGATGCCGGAGTTGCCATCGATAACAGCGGCAGCGTGCCCCATTTCTACGTATCCGATCCGAATAACCATCGCATTCTGGGCTTCAACGATATCCGCAACCTGCAATCCAGCGCCAAAGCCAATATCGTGATCGGCCAGCCGGGCCTCGGCACGGCGCTTTGCAATTACCCCACCGGCGATGGCGCCATTCCCACCAATTCCAGCCTGTGTTACCCCAAGGGAATCGTTGTCGACTCGCAGGGTAACCTGTATGTGGCGGATTCGTTTAACGGGCGCGTGCTGCGCTTTCCCGCGCCGTTCTCGCAGCCATTCGGGCAAGTGACGGCGGATCTGGTGCTGGGGCAAGCGAGCTTCACTTCTTCCATCAAAGATCCCAGCGACGCCACCATGGCCAGTCCCTATGGCGTGGCGTTTACAGGGACCAACGGACTGCTGGTATCGGATGTGGTACACAATCGCGTCTTGTATTTTCCGTTTACCGCGAATGGAACCTTCGCCGCGGGCACGGATAACGGCCTGGCCGCTACCAAGGTGTTTGGACAGCCGGATTTTAAGACGGTGACTTCCGGCGACACCGACGCCACTTTCAACAGCCCCCACCACATTGCGTGCGACACCAGCGGGCAGCTTTACGTCGCCGATAGCGGCAACAACCGGATTCTCATTTTTGGCGATCCGAACAGTTCGGAGACCGCGACCGCCGCCCAACCCTCGATACTGGCGATCAACGGCCTCAACGCGCCGCAAGGCGTTTACGTAAATCCCAGTACCGGCGAGATTTGGGTGGCCAACACCCGAAGCGATACGGCAGTGCGTTATCCCAAATTTGAAACGCTGCTCTTCAGTCAGACCCCGCTCGGCACTCCAATCCAGGCGCCCAGCATTACGCTGGCGGTGGCGCAGGATCAGTTTGGCGACCTGGTACTGGCGGACGGGGCTAACCGGGTGTCGTTTTTCTATCCCGGTCTTTACGGGCTGAACGGAGCCAGTTTCGCCGCCGATAAACAGTTTGCGCCGGGTATGATCGCCTCGATCTGCAACTCACCCACCTGTAACACGTTGAACACGACCGGCTCGACCTTTGGGACCCAGACGGCTGCCAACAGCAGTTCCACCTGGCCGACAACTCTGGGCGGCCTTCAATTGTTGTTCAACGGTACGCCTGTGCCGCTCGACTATGTCTCGCCCACGCAGATCAACTTCCTGGTTCCGAATGGAGCGCCCATCACAGGGACCGCCAGCGCACAGATAGTGCAGGCCGCCACTGGTCAGATTCTGGGCGCCGGGCTGCTGCCTCTGAATGCGGTTTCGCCGGGCATGTTTATTTGCGGCGCCCCGACGGGCACGCTCCGACAGGCCTGCGTGATCAATCAGGACGGCACCGTGAATAGCGGAACCAACGCGGCGCCGCGCGATTCCATCATTTCGATCTACGCGACCGGCGAGGGTTACGTGTCGGGTGCGCCTCCGGATGGCACGCCGGCGACTGCGGCCACGCCCGCCGCCAATTCGGTTCGAGTCTTTATCGGAACCGACTTTGTGGATGAAACGCCTCTTCAGCCGGGCGAATCGAACGGAGGTAATTTCCTCAAGTATTCCGGTCTGGCTCCGGGGTTGGTGGGAGTATGGCAGATCAATGTTCAGATCCCGGATGCCGTGGGTCCCAGCCCCCAGGTGCAAATCGCGATACTGGTCAACGGTGAAGCCGATCCGGATGCCTTCTCCAGCTATCACGCGACCATCGGCGTAAAGTAACCCGGTTTCGGTAGCGCCGGCGGTGGTAGCGCCGGTGGTGGTAGCGCGGGTGGTGGTAGCGCCGGCGGTGGTAGCGCGGGTCGTGGTAGCGCCGGCGGTGGTAGCGCGGGTGGTGGTAGCGCCGGCGGTGGTAGCGCCGGCGGTCTCTGCCGCCGGTGTCTTGTGAGATTTCGGTAAATCTGCGTGATTCCGGCTAGCCTGGCCTGATGATTTCATGGGTCGCCGAAGGAGCGACTGCCATGGAACCGCAAAAGCCCAGCACCGACGCCGGAGGCGATCATTCAACTTGAAGCACCAGTTGGAGCAGTTCCGCAGCGCCCAGCCGACTCGCACGAAACTGCGGGAATCGGCTCCTCCGGATTGGGCTAGCCTGCTGCGCGCCTGGCGCGAGACCGCTGGGATGAATTCAGATTACCCCACAACTCCTATCCTGGTTGCAGTCGAGGCCATCGACGCCAGGAAAGGCATCGACCGCCTGGCTGGGTTTCCGAAAAGTCCCCCACCGGCTCACCCACACTTGACCGAAGGTGACCGGGATTTCCAGGCCGAAGCGAAACAAGCCACTTGATAGGAGGAGCTTTTTTCGATGTTAGCATTTGGTGTAGGAGAGGTACATGACGCCTGTGCGGATCGTGCGTACGCTTGTCATGGTTTGCCTGATCGCGCGCTCGCTCTGTGGGCAACCGCCTGCGCCCCGGCCAATGTTTGAAGTTGCATCGATCAAGATCAAGGCTCCATCCGAAGCTGGTCCAGCGGACTTGGCGCCGCACCGTTCAGGAGATAGGGTGACCATGCACAACACGCAACTGGAGCTGGTGGTGCCCTACGCGTATCATGTCCAGCGAGGCTATCCAGTGGAAGGCGAACTTAACGCTCCGGAAAGCTGGAGATGGTTTGACATTGATGCGGTAGCAGCGGGCTCGCCCACTGATGATGAGGTCCGGCTAATGTTCCAATCGCTCCTGGAGGAGCGCTTCAGCCTGAAGGTCCACCACGAGACGCGGCAGCGCGACGTCTACACGTTAGTCCAGGGGAAGAAAAAGCCGGGGCTGAAGGAGTGGCAAACGGGCGCCAAGCCACTGAGCGTCAAGGGAAGGGTGGTTCCCGAGGGCGTTGTCGGCAACTTCTCAAGTCGGGAAGATCCGTATCACATCGTGGGCCGGAAAGCGTCGATGACCAGGCTCGCCTCCTATTTGTCGTTGATGCTTAGGACGCCGGTCACCGATGAAACAGGGCTTTCCGGCGATTTCGACTTTGAACTCATCTGGGGACTCCCGGATGCCGATCGACCGGTCGGGCCTTCGGACCCCTTAGAGGTAGCAGCCGCGCTCCAGGAGCAGATGGGTTTGAGACTGGAAAGGGCCAAGCGACCGATCGATGTTCTAGTGGTGGATCACTTCGAGAAACCGTCGGCCAATTAGCGCCGGCGGTCTTTGCCGCCGGTGTCATTAGCTCATTGACGCATACCGGCGGCAAGACCGCTGGCGTTACACGCCTTGGCGGCGTTCGCGTACGGTTTCGGCCGCCCGCGAGCGTTTCACCACGTACATGCTGCGGTCGGCATCGTCCAGCGCATCGCGCAGCGGCCGCCCGCGCGCATCGGCCGTTCCCCAGCTCACCGAGATGGGCAGCGATCCGAAGCCGCGCACGCGGAACTCGCGCAGGCGCAATTCCAGCTCGCCCATGCGCTTGGCCGCCACTTCCGGAAACTGGTTCTGGAACAGTATCACGAACTCATCGCCGCCCCAGCGGAACGCCTCGTCCTCGTGCCGGATGGAGGCTTGCAGCAGGTTGCCGATGTTGCGCAGAATCTCATCGCCCACCAGGTGGCCGTAGCAGTCGTTGATCTCCTTGAAGTTGTCCATGTCGCACACGGCTACGACGCCCTGGAACTCGGCGCCCCCTTCGATCCGGCGCGCCAGGGCCGCCTGATTCAGCAGGCCCGTCAGGCTGTCGAGGTCGGTGGTGCGCCTGCTCTCGCGCCTCAAGTGGTCCAGATCCGTCTGTAGCGCGCGGATGCGGTCCATCTGAGTTTCGCTCCACATCGCCATGGCGGAAAACGCCAACAGGCAGTGCAGGGCGAAATCGTAATAGGTTTCGTGATGCAGATAGAGCGCCCACGCCGGCGCATTGCGAGTATTGTATAGGTACAGAAAAATGATGGCGTGTTCCAGGAACGCCGCCGCCAGTACCAACAGCGAAAATCGAAAAACGCGCCCGCCCGTCCCCGCATTCCGGCGGAGCGTCGCGAAGTTATAGATGTATACGAAGCACAGCACTACGGCGTCGGATGCGTGATACGCCTCCAGTCGCGAGAGGTAACCAAATGCATAGACCAGCGCCACAAAAATGGGCAGGATGGCGATCAGCCGCAGCACCGTCCGCCAGTCTTTGATCTCCGATCCGAATCCGGCGCGCGCCGCGGCCACCAGGACAATCACGAAACCGAATTCGAACACCGCGTAGGGCGCCAGCCAAAACGAGTTGCCGCTTTGCAGCAGTTGGTAGGCAAACAGGGTGGAGATGAAGCGCATCACCCAGGCGATCGACCACAGCCCGAAGTACACCGCGCGCGATTGGCGCCACAAGAACAGGAACACCACGCCAAACAACAGCGCGCCGATTTCCTGGATGAAGAGCGCCGTAATATCCGCGACCGGGCTTGAGAAGTCCATTTAGTCTCCGTCGATGGCGTGCCGCCGGATGGCGCGTGCCTTGCCGGTGGATTCGTCCACATCCACAATCACCGCATGCAGCTCGGGCGAATTTTTCGATGCCTCCATTCTCACCGGCAAACCGGTGAGAAACTTTTGCAGAATGATGGTGGTGTCGACTCCGATTACGGACCCGTAGGGGCCGGTCATGCCGCAATCCGTCTGGTATGCCGTTCCGCCCGGCAGAATGCGCGTGTCCGCGGTGGGCACATGCGTGTGGGTTCCCACCACGGCCGAGACGCGCCCATCCAGATACCAGCCCATGGCGACTTTTTCACTGGTGACCTCGGCATGAAAGTCGACGAACTTCACCTGGATCGACGGATCGAGCTCCCCAAGCAGCCGGTCGGCGGTGCGAAAAGGGCAATCGATGGGCGGCATATAGGTGCGCCCTTGCAGGTTCAATACGGCGCATTCTACGTCATTGCGGGCGCGGAGCGCAATCGCTCCCCGGCCCGGGGCATCGGGATAATTCGCGGGCCGCAGCAGCCGCGGCTGGCGCGCGAAGTAATCGAACAACTCGCGCTTGTCCCAAACGTGGTTGCCTGAGGTGAGCACATCGAGGCCTAAGGCGAAAAGCTCTTCGGCGATGGAGGGCGTGATGCCGAACCCGCCGGCGGCGTTTTCAGCGTTGGCGATGGTCAGATCGATGCGATTGGACTGGACGATATCCTGAAGGTGATCGGCAACAATACGGCGACCCGGGGAAGCAAAGATATCCCCGATAAAGAGAATGTTCATCCTATGTTACAACGTTAACATGCGGCGCTGCCTTCGCTGCGCCCATTTACGGCCCCGACATACGGCAAAGCCCAGCAGCTAAGAAACCGAGGGCGCCGACTCTTTGGGAATATTCACGTTGGCGTAGAAGGCGGCGATCCCAGCCAGTGTTTCATCGTGAAGGTCCAGAGCCAGCGTGTTTTCCTCACGGAAGAGAATGCCGGGATTCAGTTGGCGAGCCTGCTCCAATATGCCGGGCGAGAGATCGAGGCGGAAGACAGCTGCGCCCACGTCCCGCAGGTGGCGGGCGACGTGGCCGGGACCACAACCCATATTGCATATTTCGCCGCGGTCCCTCACTTCGGCGGCGAAGCGATCAAGCAGCTCGCGGTCGAGCGGCTTGTACTGAAGCTCGTTGAAAATTCGCCGCGCATACTCCTCCGCGAGCCGATCGTAGCTTTCACGAACCGATTTTACGGCGCCGTAGTTCATACTGGTTCCGATAGACCGTTGTGAAGCGCCGCCGCGCGGCTTATTGGTCGAGTGAGATGGGCTTGAAGTATTCCGGCACGATGACTCGCGTGTCAGGCGATGCCGCTTTGACCTCCGCGAGGAACGATTGCAGCCGGTCGACCGCGGGTTGTTGAGAAACGCTGTAGGGGACGTTGAAGCGGTCCCAGTGAGTAGGCAGCACCAGGGGCGGGTTACCCAGCGCACGGAGTAAGCGCGGCGTATAGCCGTCGATGTTCTGGCGTTCCGGCATGGCGCCGATCAGAGCAACATCCGGACGCAGGCCGGTGACCGCGCTCTCTATGTAATTCATGGAACCGAAGATTATGATCTGGTGGGGGCCGATGCGTATCAGGTACGCCAGGGTGCCGCCTTCCACGTGTTGCCCGAAGCGAATGGGAGGCTTCGCATCGGCTGGGAAGAGCGGCGGCTGTGGCGGACCTGACCGGGATGGATCGGGCCGGCGGAAGATGCCATGCAAGCTGGGAATCACGCGCACCGAGAAGCCTTCCAACTTCAGCTCGTCGCCGCCCTTGACCGTCTTGATCTGGGCTTCCGGCACGCCGCTGACGCGGGCCAGATTAGCGGTGCTCGCGGTCCCGATGACCAGCGCTCCGGTCTTGCGTGCGATATAAGGCATATCGAGCGAGTGATCGGGATGGGTACGGGTCAGGAAGATGTAACTCGCGCGTTGAATGTGGGCGTCAATGACGGCCGTGTCCGGCTCCACGATCGAGTCGACAGTCACCAAAGGCCGAGTGTCGCTGGGGGAGACAGCGTCGTTAGGCGAATTCATCTTGGCGCGAGTGAGGTAAGGATCGATGAGAATCACGGTCTGGCCGTGAGTGATTATCCAGCCGGCTGTACCCAAATACGTGAGCTGTACGGGTTGGGCGTGGGCCACGGCGCCGATCCATAGAAGGGAAAGGACAACACGGGTAACAACACGGGTCATGCGGCAAGATTACTGCACGCGGCCCTATGCCGGCAACAGGGCGACGAGGCGCTTGGGCGCGATCTGGCGGTAACTCGCGGCCGCCAGCTCGGCCACTTCCTGCCAGTCCACTTTGCCGATATCGAGGCGCAGCGCCACCCATCCCTTCGGTCCGATGTATGCGGGCAGGTAGAATCGATCCGGTTGAGCGGCGGCCAGGGCGGTGTTCTCGCCGGGCAGCGCCTTGCAGGCCACGGAAACAATGCCGTCGCCGTGATGGTCGTTGAGGAAATACGCGAACGTCTTCTTGCGGACGTAGAAGCCGGCGTGCGAGTTCATGCATTCCCGCGTGGCTTCGGGGAGGGCAAGACAGATCTTGGTGAGCTGGATGAGGCGCGGCTCCTCGCGGGAAGGTTTGGTCATGGTCGTCTCGAATCGGTTCGTTGCGAAGATTCAAACGTGGCCCGAAAAAGCTGGCTGAAAGCCGGCTGCAGGCAAAATTGCCTGCCCCACTTATGCTGCCTGCGCCATCGATGCGATCTTTGGCTGCAAGCCGGCTTTCGCCAGGACCCAGTAAACCGCAAACCCTGCTACGAAGCTATAGAGTACCGCTGGCTGCGTATACGGTTGGATGGACGCGGGCAGCGGCAGGAACGGCAGGATCCCCACCACGAAGCCCACCGCCCAGGCAATGTATCCGGCGAGATTGACGCCTTCGCGCGGTCCGGCCCATCTCTTTCCAGAGAGCAGATAGTCCGCCGCCATTGCGCCGCAGATAGGTCCAAAGGACGCGCCCACGATGGTGAAGAACGAAATCAGATGCGTCGCCACGCCGGTGACCGCCAGCACGATGCCAATGGCCGCGCCCGCCATAGTGGACGTCACTCTAGGCACGCCCGGAATCATGGTCGAGAAACTGTTGCCGGCGATGAACGCGCAAAAACAGGTAGGCGGAACCGAGGCGATGGCGAAGAGGAAAAACATGGCGGCCGCCACGGGTCCGCCGATCGCCTGAATGACGTCGGCGTAATCGAAGCCCTGGCTGAGACCGGCGCCGTGCGCGCCCGCGATGGATGCAATCGGTAGCCCGCCGGCCACGATCACTGCCAAAGCGATGCCAACGAAGCCGCCCCATTTGACGTCCGACTGGTTGCGCGAATTCATGCCGAAATCCGCGCCGGCCGCGCCCGCCGTGGCGAAGAAACCGATGACGATGGCGATCATGGTGGTGAAGGCTACGAAGGAATCGGTCTGGTTCGCGGGAACCTGATAATTGCCGATGCCGCCCGCGGTCTGGAAGAACACGATCGCCAGCATGATCAGCGGAATGGCGTTCAGCAGCATGGAAACCTTCGCCACATACTGGATGCCCTTCGCGCCCACCCACGCCAACGCGAGGCCCCATATGACGCCGGTGACGATGAACGGCGTGTTGCCGGGCGTCGCGTCCGCGCCCAGGCCGCGCAGGATAAATTCGCTGGCGACCGAGGTTGCCACCGCAAACCAACCGATCTGGAGCAGGCCCATCAGCAGCCCCGGCATGACGTAGCCGCCCTTTGTGCCGAACGTGGAACTGCCCACTACGTAGAGCGGCAGGCCGGTTTTCATTCCCAGCATGGCGGGCGCAAGATAGTAAAGGAAGTGGCAGAGCAGGCCCGCCACCACCAATCCTGCGAAGCAGACCGCGAGGCTTCCATGCGCCAGCGTGCCTCCGGCCATGGAGCGGTAGAACGCGATCCACAAAAAAATTCCCGCGTAGCTGGGCGCGGTATTCGCATACCATGGGCCGCGTTTGCTGCTTGGGTTCGGTTTCGTTTTGGCTATATAGTCCGGCAACATGGCGGCTGCTCCTTGAAGCGGCTAGTATACTACGGGCGGCGAGGCGATGCTCCGGGATTTGCGCGGATTGCCCGCGGCGCCGGCAGTTTGCGTCCACAGCGGCGGCGTTCAACGCGCTCCGGCGACGTGCTCGAGAGGGTGTTCGCCATCGACGCGCAGATCGTTTCCGCGCGGGAGAAAGCGAGCCAGTTGAACGTAGCGGAGACATGCTTTCCCTGGAGTTTCTACATTTCGGCAGTGATCGGCCAATTGTGGGGCAGGCGCTTTCGCCTGCCAACCGCGCGCTCAACCAAGGCCAGGCACGGGAATTCGCTGCCAGGCCAGCAGTTACCGGTTGTACTCCACATCGTGAACCAGACGGTCCAGTGCCGCTTCATGCCGCGCACTGTGGTCGAAGGATTCATCTTGCCAGAAAGTCTCCCCGTTCGGCCAGGAAGCAGCTTGGCTTGTCGTGCGGTAGCCTTTCAACCAACGCCTGATCGCCCAGGCTCGGAGTTAATAAAATATAGCGAGTTGGCAGGCGGAAGCGCCTGCCCCACGTAATAATGTAGAACTCCAGGAGACAGGCCGGGAGGCCTGTCCTACCGCGTTCCGCCCGCGACGCCGCGGTGCTTGCGGGTGAGAATTTCGCGGATGGCGTAAATCCGCCGGTCCTGGCTCTCGAAGTAGGTCCGCATCATCATCTCGCCGATGAGGCCGGTGCTGAACATCATCAGGCCCGCCAGCAGCAGCAGGCCGGCCGCCATCATCAGCGGTCCGTGCTCCACCACAATGTCATGGCCCAATAGTTTCGAAACCGCCAGCCAGGCCAGCGTACCGCCGCCCAAGGTGGTCCCGATCAATCCCAGCGAGCCGAAAAAGTGCATCGGCCGCGTGAAGTATTTCAGCAGGAACTTGATGGTGAGGATATCGAACAGCACGCGGAAAGTGCGGCCGATGCCATAGTGCGAATCGCCGGACGCGCGCGGGGTGTTGCGGATGGGCACTTCCGCCACGCGCGCGCCGTAGAAACTGGCCAGCGCGGGGATGAAGCGGTGCAGCTCGCCGTAGAGGTTGACGTCCTTCAAGACCTCGGCGCGATACGCCTTGAAAGTGGTGCCGAAATCGCGCAAGTCCATGCCCGACGCTTTCGCCATCAGCCAATTCGCGACCCGCGACGGAATCTTGCGCATCAGGGTGTTGTCAACGCGGTCTTTGCGCCAGCCGCTGGCGATGTCGAAGCCTTCGTCGATCTTGCGGAGCAAAGCGGGGATGTCCTCGGGCGCGTGCTGCAAGTCTCCATCCATGGCGATGATCACTTCGCCCTTGGATTCGTGGAAGCCCGCTGAGAGTGCGGCCGTTTGCCCGAAATTGCGGCGCAGCCGGATTACTTTGAGGCGCGCATCGGTCTCCACCAAGTTGGCTAACAACTCGAAGCTGCGGTCGGTGGAGGCGTCGTCGATGAAGATGATTTCGTAGGGACGCTGAATCTGTTCCAGCACCGACGTCAGGCGGTCGTACAGCGGCAGGATGGAGGGTTCCTCGTTATGGATCGGGATGACGATCGATAGCATGGGTGCGAAAATCTTAGTCTAGCACCCCCGGTTTACTTTGGCGCCTGGCCCGGTGTACGGAAACTGAAACGCCCTCACGGCCGAGCGCTTGGAGCGGCTCGGGACGCGCAGGCCATGGGCCCGCGCCACCCGGGGTCAGGTGACTCGGTCGGCCCGAACGATAAACCTGTTAGGGGCCGCGCCGACAAAGTAAAACGGATAACAGGTGACCAGGGTGAGGCTGTCATTTCCGCCGGGCTCCAAAACCGTGACATTGGACGGACCCACTATCCTGGTGGAGACCACGCGGTAGCGGAACTCTCCGAACAGCGTAGTGAGCGTAATGATGTCGTCCCTGTGGATGTTTCGCAGCGGCCGAAAGAACGTGTCGCGGTGTCCGGAGATACCAACGTTGCCCGGTTGGCCCGGCAGCGCGGTACCGGTAATGTGTCCAACCGCGCGCCGGAGGTTGTGCGCACTGGTTCCCTCGATGACCATCGCCGAAAGACCGAGACGGGGAATATCGATGCGGCCAATCATGCCGTGGGACAGGGCCGGCAGCGGATCCTTTGGCGACGCTCGATATCCGACCTGAAGCGCCGTGCCCTCCGCCGTATGCCGGTCATGCAACATGTGATCGAGCAGCCGGCTCTCCCGGCTCTGGAACATCCACGTATCCGCCAGAACGAAACCGCAATAGCCCAGCAGCGCGACGGCGGCGGCGCCAAGCACCCACTGGCCCGACCGCAGAACCCGCCTCAGGGCGCCTTTTTTGAGCACCACCCTCACTTCGCGGCCTCGTGCTTTGACGGATGCGGATCGCCGCTGGCGATGTAGCCGGAGCGGGCGCGCACCACGAGCTTGCTGCCCGGCGTCCCACTGGCGACTACGCGAATCGTCCGGAAGGCGCCGGGTTTCTCGCGATTGCCGGAAACATATCCGATGGTGTATTGATTACGAATATCGTGCGCGATGCGCTCGCAAATCGATACCACGTCATTGAGCTGTTGCGGAAAAAAGGCTTCGCCGCCAGTGGCCCGGGCGAGACGGCGGAGCACGTCCGGATTCCGATCGACCTCGTCTTCATCGAAGATGCCGATCGCGTACATGACGACGCTCGATTGCTCGGCCATCTTCAGGAGCTCGGCCAGGGTTTGCTTGCTTGCGTTGTCTCCGCCATCGCTGATAATAATCAGCGCTCCTTTATCCTTGCTGCCTGCCTTGAATCGCTCCAGGGCCTCGATGGACGCGTCGTAAAGCGCCGTCATTCCGATAGCGGGCGTCCTTGAGATCGCCCGTTCCAACTCCTCGGAGCGATCGGCGAAGCTGATCGTATCGGGAAGGCCCAGCGTCACTTTCTCGTTGAAGTTGACGACGAAGAGCCGGTCTGCCTGGTTGCTAGTCTGAACAAAGGTCCGGGCCGCGGCGGTCACTTCGGGAAGCTTCGTCCGCATGCTCCCGCTGTGGTCGATCACCAGGCCCACCGTGACCGGGATGTCTTCGTGCCGGAACAAGCGGATGCTTTGCCGGGCGCCGTCTTCGTAAACCGTAAAATCCTGCTGGCTTAGGTCGGAAACAAATCCGCCTTCCCGGTTGCGCACCGCGGCGTGCAGCACCACAAGATCGACGTTCACCGAGATCTTGTACGGCTCCGGTTCCTGAGCGTGACTTGACTGCGAATCTTGAGGTTGGACGTCGCCCGCGAGACCGGTAAGGAGAAGCATCGCGAGCGCGAGACTGCTTGCCGTCGTTCTCATAATGTCCCCATTCTGTGAGGCAGCCAATCTCGCCGCAGCTGCTTTTCAGGCGGCTCATTTTCGCCAGGCCAGACGCCGGCTGAAAGCCGGCGGCAGCCAGGATTGGCCGCCCCACTCTTCAACACGCCTGGATTTGGCGGTACTCCGGCTGCCACATTGCGTCCTGTACTTGTTGCACGATGTCATCCAGCTTCACTCCGGCCAATCCCTCAGCATCGGCGGCCTCCGCGACCGCCGCCGCGACGGTCATAGACACGCTGCGCAAGTCGTCGATATGCGGCAGCAGGGACGCCCCGGGCTGGCGCACGGCGACCAAACTGGATACGGCGCTGGCGGCAGCCGCAAACATACCGTCGCTGATCCTGCGGGCTCGCGAAACAATGGCGCCCAGGCAGAGACCCGGGTACAGCATGGCGTTATTCACCTGGCCCAGGACGTAGGTCACTCCTTTATAGGTTACCGGGGCGAACGGGCTGCCGGTGGCGATCAACGCACGCCCGTCAGTCCAGGCGATAAGATTCGCCGGGGCGGCCTCGGCGTGCGCCCGCGGATTGGAGAGCACGAAGATGATCGGCCGCTCGGTATGCGCCGCCATTTCTCTAACGATGGCTTCCGTGAAAGTGCCGGCGGCTGTCGACGCGCCGATCAGCATGGTCGGTTTCACCCGGCGCACCACCTCGGCAAGGCCTACGCCGTTACCATCCTCGTCGTGCTTCCAGCCTTTGCTTTCGGTAGCCGGCCGGGCGTACGGCGCCTGATAGTCCCGCAGATGATCCGCCATGCCGGTGTTGAGTAACCCCTGCCGGTCCACGCACCAGAAGCGATTGGCGGCATCCTCTTTGGAAAGCCCGTCGCGCATCATGGCGTGGCGAATCTGGTCGGCGATGCCGACACCCGCCGTACCCGCCCCGAAGATGACCACGCGCTGGTTGCGCAGCGGCGTCCCGCAAATGCGCAGGGCGGAGATGGCCGCCGCCAGCGTGATGGCGCCAGTGCCCTGCATATCGTCGTTGAAGGTGCAGATCCGGTCGCGGTACTTTTCGAGGATGCGCCGGCCATTGCCGGGCGCGAAGTCTTCCCACTGCAGCAGCGCCTTGGGAAAGAGCTTGGTCGCAGTCTTGACGTAAGCGTCGATAAAGGCGTCGTACCGTTCCCCGCGTATTCGGGCGTGACGGTTGCCGATATACATAGGGTCGCTGAGGAGACTCTCCCGGTTGGTGCCCACGTCGAGCATCACCGGGATCACGCGGGAGGGGTCGATGCCGCCCGCCGCCGTGTAGATCGCCAGCTTGCCGATGGACACTTCGATGCCGCCTACGCCCCAGTCGCCGATTCCCAGGATTTGCTCGGCGTCGGTGGCCAGGATTAGGTCGATATCGCCAGGCCCTGCGCCCAGGCTGGCAAACGCCTCTTCGATGGCTTCGGCATGGTCGATCGAGAGATACAGACCACGCGGGCGGCGGCACTCGTGATGATACTGCTCCATCGCCATGCCGACCGTCAGGTCGTTGACCACGGGAATCATCTCGCGCAAGTGCTCCGAGAACAGCCGGTAGAAGAGCACCTCGTTGCGATCGTGCAGGGCGGTCAGGTAGATGTTCTTGCTCAACGCATCCGGCAGGCGCTCGTACTGGATGTAAGCGCGCTTGACCTGCGCTTCCAGAGTGCTGATGTCCGGCGGTAACAGGCCGGTGAGGCCCAGAGCTTTTCGTTCCGCTTCCGTGAAGGCTGTGCCTTTGTTCAACGAAGGTGAATTGAGGACATCGAGGCCGCGAACTCTGGTTTCAAAGCAACCATCGCCGTTCCGATGCTTCGGTTGCGGCGCCAGTAGCGGGACAACTCTCTGTCGCATGGCTGTTACCCTCTCATTTCGTAACGGCGGCGCGCTGGTGAGGCGGCGCGCCGCGCCCGAGAGATCGAGGATCCCTTGCTATACGCGTCTTTCGGCGATGCGGAAGACGAACGCGCCACCAAGGGCCAGAAGACCAAGCAGCGCCATCAGCGGCAGCGTGCTCGCCGTGGCCGGGAGCGCTCTGTCAGCCGATTGAACAGCGGGCTCCGGCGCCGGCGGCGCAGTGACAACCTCAGACAGTTGCACTTCGTCTCCGCTCGGTTGGATAGCCATAATGGGCGCCTGCTTCAATTGCACTACCACAGGCGCGTCGGCTGTCTGGATGGGCTCGGCAACCTCGACGGGGATGTCGGCCGACGTCGAGAGTACCGGCGTATTCGTCGACTTAGCTATTTCCATGGCCTTCGCCTTCGGATAGACGAATTCCTCGCCCCAATTTGCGCCGGGATAGAACCAGGCGCGCAACGCTTCCGGCTCGCCCGCCGGTCTTTCTCTAAATGTGATCGTAGTCTTGTCGGTGGGATGGAGGCGATAGTTAGGGATCGCCAGTATCGTGGCAATTACTGTCCTTTCGTCCTTGCTGAAAATCTGGACAATGTGGCGATCGGATTGAGAATCCAGTAACTTGAAGACATAAGTCCCGGCCGGCAGTACGCTCCACCCGGTGAGATGCACCCCCGGAATCTCGACGGGGCCGCTAAAGGTGACCACGGTCTTTTTGTTCCACTCATCGGCCTTGACGCCTGGCGCCAGGACCGCGCCCATTAGCGCCATAAAACACACCGTCGTCGCTGCTTTAAATAGCTTCATATTTTTCTTCCTTTGCTCAGATTTGCCGTTCGTTTTGGTTCGGCGGGATACAGTCTCGGCGGGCATCTCCGCGCGGTATACACGACTGCATTTCAGGGGCCGTGAACGCAAAATCGTTGTTTAAAGCGATATATGCCCGCGTTTCGCGGCTTCACAGTTGAGTGATCGGATGGGGAACTGACCGTGCTAGGTCATGTGATCGAATTTGGTCAATGGCGCCACCCTTATGCGCTGCATGTTCCGCCACATCGGAGTGGAAGATTTGCGGCGATCCGGCGCCATTCCTGGCGGATACCCCTACACCAAGAAGTTGGTCCGCCTCGTGCTGATAAAATAGAGAGTCGAGTACGTTTCCACCAGGAGGAAACACCATGCAGCGCGACACACACCGGAAAGCCGCCGAGCGGCACGAACAGGCGGCGCGGGCCCATCGAACCGCCGCTGAACATAACGAAAAAGGGGATGACGAGGCGGGACGCTGGCATTCGGAGCGGGCGTTGGAATACTCGGATCACGCTTACAAACTGGCTCAGGAAGCACACACCAAATCGGGGAAGATAGGAGCCCTCTAAATTTATGTCTACTCGATATAACAACGGATCGCATTATGAGAACCACCAGCTAGCCGCCGAATTGCACGATCTTGCCGCTCATGCCCATCGCTCCGCCGAGCAGCACGGACAAGAGGAGCACCTGACGGGACACGAGCACTCACGGCAAGCCCTCGAGCACTCCGAAAACGCTCATCAGCATACGCAGGCGGCTACGGCCGGGCATGGCATCGCCGCATTCGGACACAACGACATCGCGGCCTTGGCTTATGAACTCTGGAAATCGAGAGGCTGTCCCGACGGATCGCCGGAAGAAGACTGGTCCAATGCCGTCAAGGAATTGAGATCCCGAACTTCCCACTAATAACTGTAACCGATGATCGCACTTGCGCCTAAGCTCGCCCGCCTGCCAAATCGCGTGTTTAAACCTCGCTCAATCCCGGAATGGCTATGTCGCGTCAATCTGTTTCAGGCGGGCTCCCCGCAATGGCGGAATATTCCATAGCTTCGGGCGCCGCCGTCGCGTCCGAAGCCGTCATCTTTGCCTCGATCGAATGATCTCTATCTGTTGTCCTGCCGTTCATGTTCTTGCCCAGTTGACGTACGGCGCTCGCCAGCGCCTTGATATCCTGGTGGGCGGCGCTGTTATACGCAAAATCGCCAATCCACCGGCCGGCGATGGCAGCATCCACAAACGCATCCATTTGATGAATGGCCGGCCCTATGGGTTCGCCGAGCTTGCCGAGCACAGTCTCGATCTCTTTTCCGGCCGTGGTTCTAGCATTCACATGCGTCGGTACTAATAAGCATTTCGGCCCTCCGTCCGCGCTGGCTGAACGCACTACCCTGATAAGCTCTACAATCGGAGCGACCGCGATTAAATCAACGTCATCGGCCGCACACCACGGAACCACGACCAGATCGCAGATGCCGACGATTGCCTTGGTAATGATGTCGACTTTCAGTGGCGCGTCCACTATCACGAAATCCACCTGTATCGCCAGCACTCGCTGAATCCACCCCTCCATGTCGCTCCAGTCCGCGATCGGAAGGTTCTCGCTGCTTACCGGCAGGTGTCCACCGGAGCTGTACTTGCTGGCGGCGCCATCTGCATCGGCATCCACTAATACGACGCGATACTTGCCCTGCCAGCGGTCGTTGCAGAGATGGTCAAGGTCCGCAAGCTCACAAGCCAGATTCACGGCGCAAGTGGATCTCCCGCCCCCGCCTTTCAGATTAACCACAGCGATCAGCATTTAATAAACCTTAACCGTCATAGGGCGCGCCGGCGCCAGCACCGGGTGCTGCGCGGCCAGACGTCTTTATTCATGACGCTGCCGTGAGACCTTCCGCCTTCGCCGCTCGCGCAATCCGCCCTATTTCCTCAGCGATATTCTGGATTGGAAGAATGAAATCGACACACCCGCTGGAAATCGCGCTCAAAGGCATATCCGGCTGCCCCGATGACTCGACGCTTTGCGCCATAGTGACGCCGCCCACGTCTTTTACGGCGCGCAACCCTGCTGCCCCGTCTCCGTCATAGCCGGAAAGAATGACTGCAATCAGTTGGCCGTCCCAGTTCTTCGCCAGCGAACGCAGAAAAACCGTAATCACGTCGGGCCATCCCTTGGGCTTGGATATCGTTTTTAGACGGAACTCACCGTCAAGAACGTGCAGATCGCGCTCCGCCTGGAGGATGAATACACGGTTGGGCTGAAGGATTAATTTTTCCGTAATCGCCTCAATGGGCATCTTTGTATAACGCGGGAGAGTCTCATGGAGCAGGGTGGCAATCATTCTCAGGTGATTGATTATGACGATAGCAACACCTAGATCGGCAGGAAGGTGCCGGACTAACTCAATATAGCCCTCAGGGCTGCTGGCTGCTCCGCCCACGCAGACGACTGGAAAACAGGCTCGTTGCATATTTTGAGTTTTCATGACTTGCCACCTTTTGGAAACTTACTTCTGCACGCCAGCGCCCATTTCAAAGGCTTTCTAACTTCTTGGATTCCAGAAACGGCGAGAATTTTGTGGGATAGGTCCGCTTAGATCGCGATGAAATCGGACCGCGGGTTGGGAAGCGTCCGGCGTCTTTGAAGGATCTATTATGTTTAGGCGCCGGGCTGCGCGTGAAGGGCGCGCACAGCTCGGGTGTTTACCCTGTGCGCCGCGCCTCGAACACCGGCACGTTCGCCGCGACACACCACTCTCAACCACGGAATATAAGGTAACTTCGCAGGCTTAGGAACTGCCGCTTGCCGGTGCGAACGCGTCCGCATTCGTCCACTCCAACTTACTGCCTCTGTCTCGGTTGTTGCCTGCCGGGTACAGTCACGAAGGTTGCGGAACATCGAAGCGCAGGCTGCTGCCGGGCAAGAGAGTCAAGCGTGAGATGCACGCAATAACAGACCAGACCCAAGACTTCAAGGGACTTGGATTAAGTTTTTAGTTTCTTGTTTCGCGGGCTCTGACGCAACTGCAGCGGCCTGGGGCGTCGGCTCGGCCGGCGGGGTGGCAGCCGCGCCAGTCGCGGGCCGCGGATCGCCGGGAGGATCTGAGCCTGGCACAAGGAGGGAGGATGCGGGGTCAACAGGAGCAGGGGCGGAAATCACCAGAGCATGCTCGGCAACGAAGAGGCGATGGAGGCCATTCGGCGAAGTCTTGAGTCCCACCCCCGGAAACATGTGCAGGCTCTGTTGCAGTACATCTAAAACGATGGAGCTGCAATACTTGGCTTTGCGGCGGCGATCGATGAACGGAAGCAGAAAGCCGACCATTCCGCGAAAATCGAATGGGAAGCCGATCAGGTGAAAAATGTATCGTTCGGCGGCTTCTTCCTGTTCCTCGGTCGCCGGAATGAGGACTTGATCCCAGTTAGGCGCATAAACTTTGCGGTCGCAGATCATGTGAGTTCCCGTGTATATCCCATGACCCGAAGCAAAGAATCTGCAGCCATCGGTGAACTGTAATTCCACGTGACTGTAAGGTCCATGTGTCAGGAGCCGGATGATCTTACTCACCATATCGCCTGGGCCATAGTAAAACACCAGCTTCATCATTCTATGGTTCCTTCGTATCTCGCTGGATTGGACGCATGATCGTTTACTGGTCCCGGCGCTCCAACAGACACCCCGTGCGAAGCGGCGTCGCGCTAATGACGCCTGTAACTCAATTCCGCGAAGCTTCGACCGGGTGGTTTGGCGCTTACGCAAACCCAGCCCTTAACGCTGCAACCGGGCAGGTTTAAGGGCTGGTAGGACCTCGGCAACCACGCAAGGGCTGCGGGGCGGCAAAAGAGCGAGACTGGCTTCTTTCGCCCGAACACAGGATTCCACGGAGAGTCTTATGGAAGCAGGCTGCTTGCGCCTGAGCCCCTAATTGCTTTGCTCCGCGGAGGCAGGTGCGATTCTTTCGAAAACCGTTTTTAGAACGTCGCGATAGAGCACGATGCCATGCCGGGAATAGCTCACATAGCCTTGCTTCCGGAACCGGTTCATATACTGCGTGACGATTTCGCGCGAGGTACCGACGTACCGCGATAACATCTCATGGGTAAGCGGCATCATCCGCACCGATCCGTCTTCCTCCGGCGTGCCCAGACGCTCGGAGAAGCGCATGAGCGAACGGGCGAGCCGCCGCTCGATGGTGTCAAGCGAAAAGCTCTCGATCCGCCGGCTGAATTCGGCGTTGCGCTGCGCGAGAACTTGCAGTAGCGCCACCGCAAGGCGCGGCCGCTTCATGACGAGTTCTTCCATGTCGGAAATGGCCCAAGTCATCAACGTGGCCCTTTCCAGGGCGGCGGCCTGCTCGGGGCGCTGTGGAACGTCGAGGAATGCCGACTCGCCGAACAGCTCGTCGGGGCGGACGATTTCGAGCAGTACCTCACTGCCCTCCGCGGCGATCTGAGAGATCAGCACCTTGCCGCTGACCACCAGATAAATACTCTTTGAAACATGATCCGGACCATAGATCGTTTGGCCTTGACTGTACTCCGTCGTGGTGGAGATTGGTAAATGCGCCAATACGTCCTCGATCCGCGTTTGAAAACCTGCCAATGCACTGCTTGCTGCCATAATCTCTTCTCCTCTTTAGACCTACTAGAATGCCTTTTACTTCCCCTTCGCCGGAGCGGGCCAAGCAGCTATCGGCGATAGTGGCTGGCGGGCCAGGCGAAAAAACCACTCATTCACATGGAATTCACGAGAGTTTCGCCGAGAGACACCGTTCCCTCGTGTTCACCCCGGTCGGCCGCGGCCTGGCATTGGATGCAACGCGGCGCCGACGGCACGGCCGTAAGCCGTTTTGGACTTATAGCCGATTCGCAATCGATGCAGGTTCCATAGCTGCCGTCGCGAATCCGCCGTAGCGCGGCTCTTACCTGGAGCAGCAGGCGGGACTCGCGGTCTACGTTGCGGATCGCCAGATCGCGTTCCGACGCATACTGAATCTCATCCATTTGGTCCGCGCTCTTCTCGATGGCGATACCGTCCCGGTTTCGCAATACTTTATCCAGCTCGGCCTCGCTTCGCTCGAGGACCTCCTGGAACCCATTCGTTTTGCTAGCTGCTTCCCTCAATGCCAATTCCCTTCGTCCCGCTACGAGCCGCCCGTGGGGCTGTATCTGGACATTCGCATTTTATGGGCCATCGGTGCGGATCGATGCAAAAGTCATATAAACCCGTGCTTAAAGCCTAAAGGAGGTCGATCGATAGAATGTCGGAATTTGACCGAATATGGTCAGTGGAATCATATGCTAAATTCACCGGGACTTCTGTTTCGCCGGACCTGCGGGACCGGGGAATAACCTGAGTAATTCGGAAATGAATTGTAAGAAGGCTGGCATGCTAAATAGGCCAAGACCGTCGCACGCCATCAGGAGCGCATTGACCATTAGCGGTCACTTGACCCCGCGTGGTCACTCCCCAACCTGCCGCGCCAGCTCCGCGGATCTGTCACGTAGGCCCCCTTGGCGTGCGTGCGAGAGAGCGAGTGGGCTCCCGAATGCCTCTCTTAGAGCGTGGTTCGTAATGGTTGCCGGGTTGGCGGCGAGCTTGAGCGGGTAATCCATATGAAGAGAACAGGGGCGCGAGATCGCGCAAAAGGACAACGCATATAGAACTGGGACCAAATCGAAGGCAAGTGGAAACAGCTTAACAGGGTCTGCCCGCGAGCGCTGGGGCAAACTCACAGACGACGACATTCAGACTCTCACCGGGAAGAAGGATAATCTGATCGGAAAGCTTCAGGAGCGATACGGCATCGCCAGGGCGGAGGCTGAAAAGCAAGCCGACGCGTGGTCTCACGCTTTGAAGGAAACCCAGCAGGCAAGCGCTCGACCCAGTCTTTAGGGGCCTCGATAGCAGAGTCCACCGGGCTGTGGCGGGCGTTGCCGCGGGTGTGTCTGGCTTGCGTGATTGGCAAAGGAAAATCGATGTTTCAATCGATGTTTCAAATGATTACGAAGATCGTCAAGGTTGCGGCGCTGCTGATTGCCTCAATGTTGATGCCTTGCGCTGCAAGCTACGAATTGTTTTTATACAGCGGGCCACCCGGTTGAAGGTATATTTTTGGGCTGCCGGGTTGGTCGCAATTGTCGTGGTTGTCAGTCCACTCGCGCTCGCGTCTAAGATGTTTCTCCTGGCGGGATTCACCTGTATCGCGGCCTATGTAACCTTGCTGGCGGCACTCCCGGTGCGGCCATTGCCGGCCGATTGAAACAAGCCACGACGCCCCGCGCGCGGCTTCAAGAAATTTGAAAATTCTGTGACAAGACCATTAACACGAGGCCGATTAGGCCGCAAAGCCGGGAGCGGACTGATACTCGCGCTCCTGATGGCGATTCCGGTTGCAGGAATTGCTCAGACCTCAGCCGCGATTATTCAGACCTCCGATCCCCTCACCTGGAAAGGCAAACTGCGCTTCCACGCCACCCGCGCTTACGGCCCATTGGCCCTCGTCGGCATGGCCGCGTATGCCGGGTTCCTCCAGGAAGTAAACTCTCCGAAAGAGTGGGGACAAGGCGGCGGCGCCTACGGCGAGCGTTACGCATCCACGCTGGCGTGGTCGGGGATCCACGGCGTCATGGCTTTTGGCCTCGACACGGCGCTGCGACAGGATCCGCGCTACCATCGATCGGACGCCACCGGATTCTGGCGCCGGGCGGGACATGCGGTCCGGGCGACCATAATCACGCGGACCGATGCAGGCGGCGAGACACTGGCCACCTGGCGCATAGGCAGCGACTACGGCGCGGCTTTCGTTTCCAATATATGGTATCCGGCCCGTCTCGATAAGCCTCGCTATGGAATTGAGGACGGCTCGATCTCACTTGGCTTCGATGTGCTTGGCAATGTGGGAGCGGAATTCTGGCCGGATATCAAGAGAGCGGTATTCCGCCGGAAACCATGATTGTCCGGCGTCTTTGGAGTTCGCCACGGTATGCCGCGATCGGGCTACTGGCATTGTTGTCGGCTCAAAGCGCCTCTTCCTATTCCGTACTCACTCACGAAGCCATTATCGATTCCACCTGGGACAGCGCGATCAAGCCCCTGCTGCTGAAACGATTTCCCGCTTCCACCAGGGAAGACCTGATGCAGGCGCACGCCTACGCCTACGGAGGAAGCATCATCCAGGACTTAGGCTATTATCCATTTGGCAGTAAGTTCTACAGCGACCTGACGCATTACGTGCGCAGCGGCGACTTCATTCTCAACTTGATTCGCGAGTCTCAGGATCTGGACGAATATGCTTTCGCGCTGGGCGCGCTTTCGCATTACGCCGCCGACAATGACGGCCACAGCATGGCGACCAACGTCTCAGTGCCGCTACTCTATCCGAAGCTGCGCTTGAAATTCGGAAACACGATAACCTATGCGGACGATCCGTACTCGCACAGCAAGACGGAATTCGGATTCGATGTGTTTCAATCCGCGAGGAGCCGCTACGCGCCGGATGCCTACAAAACATTCATCGGTTTTCAGGTTGCGAAACCGGTGCTCGAGCGCGCCTTCCAGGACACTTATGGAATGCGCATCGAGCAGGTATTCTTCGACCTGGATCTCGCCATCGGATCGTACCGGCGGGCGGTTGGGACAATTCTTCCGGCCCTCACCAAAGTCGCGTGGCAAATCAGGAGGCAGGAGATCGGGAAGGATGCTCCCGGCATCACCCGCAGGAAATTTCTCTACAATCTGTCCCGGTCCAGCTATGAGAAGAACTGGGGCGCAGCTTATCAACGTCCGGGCATCCGGTCGAAAATGCTGGCGGGCTTCTTCCGCATCGTGCCCAAAGTCGGCCCATTCAAGGCGCTGGCGTTTAAGAAGCTGACGCCGGAAACGGAAAAGCTGTACATGGCCGGATTCAACGCATCCATCGACCGGTATCGTGCGCTGCTTGCCGAAGTGAGTGACGGCCGGCTTGTCCTGCCCAACGACAATATCGACGTGGGAGCAGTCACCAAGGCGGGCGGATATACGCTGGCCGACGACGCGTACGCCAAACTGCTGCACAAGCTGGATGGTCACTACGCGGAGATGCCGGACGACCTCAGGAACGATATTCTGGCTTTCTACCAGGATCTCAGCCTGCCTATCGCCACCAAGGCCGACGCCGGCGATTGGGCAAGGCTGCGGCAGGAACTGAATCACCTGGAAGCCATCAACGGGGACCTGTTAGTAGCGACCCCGCCAGCTAGCGCCAAGTAGGGCGGACCCCCCGGTCCGCGCGGGTCCCCCTGGACCCGCTCCTTCGCCCCGCTCAATCAGCCCAGGCGATCCCGAGGGCCGACCGGGGGGGGCAGCCGCGGAGCAAGGGGTCCGCCTAGACCTAGAGGGAAAGTCCCCTGCGCGGATTGGTAAGTACTACTTGACCAGAGCCTATGCCGTTTCTGAGCAGTCTATGCACCGTGTGAGCCGACAGATGTTTCCCCAGTAGACGCAATGTCCTCGGCGCCAGTCCCTGTCAACAGTTCCTTCGCCCGCGAAATTTCGCCGGACGTATCGCAATGCACCGATAACAGAACTCCGCCATCTTTCAGTCGCCCTTCATAGCGCTTGGCCTCGTACTCGGGGATACCCATCCCGACGAGCGCTCCGATTAAGCCGCCAACCGCTCCGCCGACGCCCAAACCGGCCAGCGCGGCCATAATCGGACCAGCCGCAATGAATGGACCGAGGCCTGGAATGGCCAATGCTCCAATCCCGGCCAGTAAGCCTAACGTCCCACCGACTACGCCGCCCGCTGTCACCCCGGTGGCTGTTCCTTCGGGGGCCTTGGTATTTTTTTCGTGTGCGAACTCCTTTGTACTCTGGTTGTCCGGAAGAAGCACCGAAATGTCATTTTGCGAAAACCCGGCTCCGGATAGGCGATCTACGGCTCGTTCCGCCAGGCCAACGGTCTTGTAAATACCGAACACTGCTACGTTCTTGGTTGCCATGGTGTAGCTCCTTTACGAATCGGGAATACTAATGTTTGACGGAAATCTGGTCGGTCACATGATCGGCGCTGCCGGTTGCGGCTACAGCCTTCGCCACAACCGCCGTTTTTTCGGCATCGGATTTGACTGGCCCTTTTAAGGTCACCATGCCGTTCTGGCTGATAATTCTGATATTGTGGGCGTACGTGGAAAGGGACTTATCCGCCGTGATCGACCGCCGGATGGTTTGGGTCATTTTCATGTCGGCCGCATTGGACTTCTGCTGGTCCGCGGTCGCTTCCGCAGCGCTGCGATCGCGTTGGTTTACTTTAGTGTTGTCAGGTTGAGTCGGCGCCTGTCCGTAACAAACGGCGCCGGCAACACTAAGCACCGCCGGTAAACTTAGTCGCGAGTACCTCATATTTGATTTCCTTTCGTTTTTGTTCCGCCAGGGAGGAATGCCCAGACCTTAACCGAGAGACTGCGCCCCTTTTTCAGAATCCTTCGCCGGTGGACGCCGCCGCATCTTTCCACATTGGTTTCGTCAATTCGACGAAATCCTTTTGCCGCATTTTGTCCTCGTGCAAAGTTTCAGCAAAGCAGATTGGCCGCGACCGACTATCTCATGTTCCGTAAGCAGCCAAAATGGTCACCGCCGGGACATCCCTGGCTACATTTCGAATTAATTTGGGGCCTGCAAGCCAACGGGCAAACGGCCGTTGCCTTTAGGCCACGCTGCGACCCCTGATGAAATGAAACACCAAAGAAATCACCGCTATTATTAACAGAAGGTGAATCAGCCCACCGGCAACGTGGAACGCAAAAAATCCCAGCATCCACATCACAAGCAAAATCACGAACAGTCCTAAAAACATTGCAATCTCCTTTGTACGTGCAGAACACTACACTAACAGCACGTGTCTCGCCAATGTCGCGGATCGCTCTTTCAAGCGGTTTAAGTCTTCTTCGCCAAAGTCCTCGATATTGATGAATGCGTTTTGAGCGCCCCGTACCGCCCTGAGTAGCTCGTCAAGTTTGAGCTGGAGAGCAGAGCTTTCCCGATTCTGAGTGTTCTGAGTGAGAAATACCATCAGCATGCTCACGATGTTTCGTGCCCGTATTGATGACCAGTCGCCACGTATCGCTCCAGTGAAACAAAGGCCCAGTCGCCATCCAAAGCAGCGCTATTCCGCAGATCGCCATAAAAGCGGAACTTGACTCTGCGGCTTTCGCAGCATTGTGAGCCAAAGTTGCAAGCAGTTCGTCTTCATCAAAGGTGTCCTCAAACGGGATAATCTTGCTTCGCTGTTTCATGTGGGAAACCTGAATAGCCTGCTTCAAGAGCTCTCCGCGTATTGCCCGTTCGCTTGTTTTCGTAACTTTCCCGGCAATGCAGCGATGGATCGTCAAGTACTTTCTTCAGGCCAGGTCCTCGAAGAGCGCCGGACTCGATATCGATATGCCAATCTTCCGTCAGGACCAGCGCTCGATTCAAATCGTAATATGCGATGTGCAGTGCCGGGCCGTTAAATGAAAAGTTCACGTACCCGTTGTAGCCAACGTCAAGTTCTTCGTCGGTGGGATAACGCCTGTTATCCCAAGCGAGCCATCTACAATCCGGAATATCCGGCGCCGCTCCGCGCTCGACGGGCATGCCGCCGTGGCCCATACATCGCCCGTACGCATCGATGCCCTCCTTGACTCCGAACTTCTGGTAAATCGCCAACCTGTGCTCGTGGCCCCAAAACCAAATAACCGGCCGGTGAATCAGTTTCGCCAATTGCTTCGCCGGAATTTGATACCAAGCCTCGAAGGCGGAGTGCGGCCCATGATGCGACAGCAGAATCAATCCGCGTTTGTCTCCGTCCGGATTCACCGAGGACCTCAGCCAGGCAAGCAAGGGCTCGGGAATGGCGCACCCCGGCTTGAACCATGTCGTCTTGCGAAGCCATTTGCTCCGCTGCCGCGCCCTCAAGCGTTACCACGTTGCGGTAGCAGAGTACCGGCAACGCGTCGAAGCCGGCGGCCATCCCTATGAGCTTGAGCGGCTTCATGTCTCAGTGGTGGCGCCGGCGCTGGAGGAATGCGAGCGGCTGGACGCCCCCAGCCTGGACGAAGAAAAGCGGCTGGTCGAGCAGCTTCGGCTGTGCCATGAAGAGTGCGTGGCCGCATCTTACGAGCTGCGGCATCCCCTCAAAAGTATCTCTACCGAGGAATACAGATTGTCTGAGAAGGCTGAGGCGCCAGAGGCAACTGCCGTAAGGTTCGGCTTGCTCTAGGAAAGAACCGGAACACTCCTCCGCAAATTGACTCGGGACGACAGCACGGACAGAATGCCGGCCGTTGAGAACAATTCCCGGACCGTACCAGTTTTTCCTTTACAACTTCGAACGCATCGAGCCCGAGCACGTACTAATTGAGCGTGAGAAGAAGGTCCGTAAATGCCGGCGCACCCCCTGGCGCCGGGCCGCAACGATGGTTTTCGGCGGCTGTCACTCAGCGGGGCGAAGGACTCCTGGGAAGAAGCCGCGTCACCCGCGGAATGACCTCGAATTGCGCAGCCATAGCGGACCGGGTGCGCCAACCAGCAGCAGCGCAGGGCAGTTGAGGGCTCCGGGGAGTCCTCCCTACAATTGGGCGAAAGCCTTTTTAGTCTTCAGTCTTAGCAGCCGGTCAGGGACAAAGACGCGCCCTTTTCCGCTGCGTGCCGCCAATATGGAGACCGCCCGTAGTGAAGGTGGAGCTGGGCTTCATACTCGCGAGTGACCGGCGCCGACTCGACATACTCCGGGGCGCCTTTGATAGCTTCCCGGGAGAGGCTGGCGTAGACTTTAAGATCCCCCCAGCTCACCCGTTCAATCCACGCGGGTGAAACCAGTACCTTCTTGCCCGGCCACCAATTCCGCGTTGCCACTTCAATGTAGCGGATGGCCCAGGCTTCGTCGTCCACGACAAACCCGTCCACATGGCCGATTTCGCCATCTACCGCCTCAATGTGATAGCCCGTGACGGATTCGCTGCTGCGCAGGTGCGAATCCGTCCAATCTTTCTTTATCTGCTCCGGAATCGCTTGCAAAGAAGCGGTCTCCGGCATCGCCAGGGACGACGGGTAGAACGTAGGGCCCCACAGATAGGGACCACCCCAATAATATGGATACCCGTAATACTGAAGGTATGCAGCCTCGTGCTGCCTGGAGACTGGCAGGTGAGTGTCTATGTCGGGGCTGTTCTCAACCTGCTGCTTCGTCAGCGCCACATCCACTCGCCTGGCTTGCCAGTTCATGTTGACGACGGACATAGGCGAGATCAGCACTTGCCGGTCGCCGAGCCAGCCGCCGGTGTCTACCGCGAGGTAGCGGATGGCCCATGTGTCATCGTCGAAATAGAACTCATCCACCGTTCCAAGCTCGCCGTCGGTAGCTCGGATCACAATACCTTTCAACTCCGATGTATTCCTTAACATTGTATTTGCCCTCCTGGGCAGTTATTCAATTGCGTTTTCGGTTTCGATCACTTACACAGCGGCGCCGTACCGATGCGTAGCCGGGCGTAAACTTAATACTGTTCACTTGACGCCTCCGATTCGAAGGCGTTCACGCGAGTGTGAACGCTGCAAGCATGAGTGCTTGCGCCACGAATTTGAGAGCGAGTCACAGGCCGGGGACGCTATCTTCCGTCCGCGCCTACTACCTCGGCGGCGTGCAGCGTCACATTGATTGGGCGTGTGTTTTCGATAATATTTTTCGCGCGTTCGACTTCCGCAGCCGTGCCATGCACCATCAGCAGGAATTTATCCGTTTTTAACGCCGTTTCGTACTGAACGATACTGTCCTTCGGAATACCCATGCCGTAGAGCCCCGCGCCGATGGCGCTCAAGCCCCCAACTACCGCGGCGCCTTCCAATGCGCCGACGATCCACGCAACCACAGGACCGGCCATGAGCACTGGACCGATACCTGGAATAGCAAAGAAGGCGGACCCGAACAGCAGTCCCCAGAAGCCACCCCAAAAAGCGCCGGTCTTGCCCCAGTATTTCATCCGGTCGCCGTTATTGTAATAGCCCACCGCGTGTTCATCGGTGTGGGTATCCTTACCAACGATCGACAAGGTGCGCATGTCGATTCCCGCCCGCTGAAGCTCTTTGACCGCTTCTTCCGCTCCGGTGTGCGTACCATAAATAGCTACTACTGCGTTTAGCTCGGACATGTTCCTGTCTCCTTTGGTAAAAACAAAAAGTCGATATCTTTTTCAGAGCATGAGAAGGTCCTAACATCTACGGACGGAAAATTCCCCATGCGGCTAACACAAGAGCCCAACGGGCGTACGCGGCTCTGTCCGATTATCGAGAAGAGGAAAGCCGGAAGTTGGTTACATGCCCCCACAATCCGGTCGCTTGCAATACCCAGATGCAGACTATAACCACGACGACGACATTCAGAATCGATTTGATGCTGGATGCCATCGGAATATACCGGTTGATCAGGTGCAAAATCACCCCGGCAACGATCAACACAATCACAATATTCAGCAAAGGCATTTTATTTTATAGATCCTCGAGTCCGGGAGTGCAATCGGCGGCCCAATGAGCCGCCGCCCGGCGGGGATTGCCCTGCAAGGCTTTGGAACTGTGTGCGCGGGCGAGCTATGCCGCCAGGCGCGTGAGGTGACCGGATACGGTCAAATCGGCTCGCCGCCAGTCTCCGCGGCGAAACGGGCCGCGGCCGCGGCGGCGGCGGATCTGGCGTCCGCATCCAGGGTCTCGCGCACTTTTTGTGCGAGCTCGACGGGCGTAAACGGCTTTTGCAGGAAGGCGGTTCCCTTCTGCACGCCCTCCTTCAAAATGACATCCTGCGTGTATCCGGACATGAACAGGACTTTCATGCCGGGCCGCAGCTTGACCGCTTGTTCCGCAAGCTCGCGTCCGCTGAGCTCCGGCATGACCACATCGGACAACAGCAGATCGATGGGGCCCTCGTTGGTTTCGCACATCGTCAGGCCCTCGCGCCCGTTGGAGGCTTCCAGCACCACATACCCGCTGGTTTCCAGAATCATGCGCGCGAGTCCTCGGACCATCTCTTCGTCTTCCACCAGCAAAATGACCTCGGAGCCTCTGGGCGCCTTGTCCATGCCTCCGGCCGAAGGCGCTGGGGTAGGGGCAGCCTCGGCGACCGCGGGCAGGAAGATGGTGAAGACCGTCCCCCGGTCCGGTTCGGACTCGCAACGAATCGCGCCGCCGCTTTGCTCCACAATTCCCAGAACCGTGGCGAGGCCCAGGCCGGCGCCTTTGCCGATCTCCTTCGTGGTGAAGAATGGCTCGAAGATATGCGCCTGCACGTCCGCGTCTATCCCAATCCCGGTGTCGCCTACGGTCAGCGTCACGTAGCGCCCCGGCTCGAGGTCCTGGTCCCGGGCATCGGCCTCGTGCAGAGTCGAGTTAGCGGTCCGGATGGTGAGCGTACCGCCTTCGGGCATTGCATCCCGTGCATTTAAGGAAAGGTTCATAATCGCGCGGCCGAATTCGCCCGGGTCGGCTCTGACTTGCCAGAGGGCGGGATCGCAATCGATAGTCACCTTGATCCGTTCCCCCACCAGGCGGCGTAGCATCCTTTCGAAGTCTTCCACAATCGCGTTCAAATCGATCACCTTCGGCTGCAGCACCTGGCGGCGGCTGAAGGCCAGCAACTGTTGCGTGAGCGCGGCCGCCCGCTCGCCGGCAGTCTTGATCTCAAGCGCCTGCTGCATGGCCGGCGCGTCGCCGGCGAGCCTGTCGTAGAGCAGGCTGCTGTAGCCGATGATGGCCGTCAGCACGTTGTTGAAGTCGTGGGCGATGCCGCCGGCAAGCCTGCCGATGGCCTCCATTTTCTGCGCCTGGCGAAGATGTTCCTCGCTCTTGCGCAGCGCCTGCTGGGACCGTTTACGGTCGGTAATATCGTCGACTGCCAGCAGAATCATTTTCAAATGATTGATGTGGCAGCCCGCCAGCACCAGGGTCCTGCGCCCCACCATGGGAAAATCCTGCTCCACTTCGAAATCCGGGAATGCCTGGCGGCCCTCCACAAGACTGTCCAGCGCATCCCGCAGGCCGGGAAGGTTCCAACTGCCGCGCGAAAGCGCGTAGACGGGCAGTCCCTCGGATTCCGCCGGCGACGTTTGAAACGCCCGGTAGAAAGCCCGATTCGCCATTCTGACTCGCATGTCTGTATCCAGCACCAATAGCGGCTGGCGGACAGTTTCTACAATCGACATCGCGAAGTCGCGGGCCTGCGCCAGCGCCGCGTTCTTGGCTTGTAACTCATCGTTGACGGTGGTCAGCTCTTCGTTGGTGGACTGCAGCTCTTCCTTGGCGGTCTCCAGCTCCTCGTTGAGGCTCTGCAGCTCCTCGTTGGTGGAAAGCGCCTCCTCGGTGGTGTTCTGGTTTTCCTCTCTGGATGTCTGGTGGGCTTCCAGCGCCTGGAGAAACCGCTCCTTCGCGTCGGCAAGCTGCTGTTGCAGCCGCGAAATCTGGCGGTCCCGAATATCGGCTTCGGGAGGCGCGTCCGCCGGTTGGGGCTCGTGCGCGATCGCCTCAGGCACGGGTTCGAAAAGCACCAGCGTGGTTCGCTTCCGACTGGAATCGAGCGGCGCTACCTCCAGGTTCAAACTGCGCGGGCTTCCGTCGTGTTCGTAAGATACATGCTCCTGCCGCGCGGGCTCGCCCGTCTTCCGCGCCTGCTGGATCAGCTTGTCCACTTCCAGGAACAGTCCCGTGTCGGGAATCAGCTTCATGAGGTTAAAGCTTACTTTGCCGGCCGGCAGCGACAGATAGGCGCTGGCCTTGCCGCGGATCTCGATCACCTCCAAATCTTCGTCCACCACCACAGCGGCCGGGCTGTACTTCGACAGCAGAATGCGATCGACCTCTTTGCGCACATCGACGCCGCCCCACGGTTCCACGGCCGTTGGCGCGGTCGCGTTGCCGCCCGCCGGCGTATCCCGGCGCGATGCGCGGGGGCCCATGGGAAAGAGGTGCGGCTTTCTGACCGTTTCCCGTTTGCCGCAGATTCTGTATTCGCGATCCACCTCCGAAAACAGCTCGGACGGCGCCGCCCTCTCCGACGATCCCAACATCAGAAACCCATGCGGCTTGAGTGCGTAATGAAACATTTCGACGATGCTCTTCTGCACGCTGCCCAGATAGATCAGCACATTGCGGCAACTGATCAAATCCAGCTTCGAAAACGGCGGATCGTCGAGCAGGTTATGCCGCGTGAACACGCACATCTCGCGCAGGTTCCGGTTGATCTGGTAGCCGCCTTCGATCCTGGTGAAAAAACGGTTCAGGCGTTCATAGCTCACGTCTGCCTCGATGTTGTCGAGGTACCTGCCGGCGCGCGCCTTTTCAATTGCCCGCGAGCTGATATCGGAAGCGAAGATCTGCACCGGAATGGCGGCGCCGGTTTCGGTGAGGTATTCCTGCAACGCGATGGCGATGGAATACGCCTCTTCTCCGGTGGCGCAACCGGGTACCCAGACGCGAATCGGCTGGTTGGGGGGCCGGTCTTGCAGAAGCCGGGGGAAGACGAGTTTCTTCAGGCATTCGAACGATTCCTTATCGCGGAAGAAGCTGGTGACGCTGATGAGCAAATCCCGCTGCAGCGCCATCAATTCCTCGTAATCGCTCTTCAGCCGCGTACCGTACTCGGCGAGACTGTTGATATTGCGCAAGGCGAGGCGCCGCAGGATACGACGCTTGACCATTTTTTCCCGGTACAGTGAAAAGTCGATTCCGGTTGCTCCGTGCAAAACAGCCAGGATGCCGCCGAACTGCGCTTCATCGGCGGCCGCCGTTCGCTCGAGTTGCGCGCGCTGGGCATCGGCGATATAGGGGTGCCGGCCAATTCTGACCAGCTCCGCGACAATGCGTTCGGGCGGCAGAACGAAATCGACGCAACCGGTGGCCACGGCGGCTTGCGGCATGCCGCCGAACTTCGCGGTGGCCGCGTCCTGCGCAAATGTAACGCCCCCCGCGGCTTTGATGGCTTCGACGCCCGCCGAGCCGTCCGAGCCGGTTCCGGAGAGGATCACCCCGATTGCGCGGCTTCCACACTGGTCGGCAACCGATCGCAGTAAGCGGTCGACAGGCATGTGCAATCCCGCAGCCTGGGTTCGCGGAACCAGTTTCAGCGCCCCGTTGGCGATGGTCAGATCGACGTTCGCGGGTATCACGTAAACATGGTTGGCTTCGAGCGCCATGCCATCGGCAGCCTCGCTGACCGGTATGGCGGTGGCCCGCGAAAGAATCTCGGCAAGCATGCTTTGGTGGTTCGGATCGAGATGTTGAACGAACACGATGGCAAAGCCGGTATCGCCCGGCAAATCGCTCAGCAGGCGCTTGAAAACCTCGAGGCCGCCCGCAGAGGCGCCAATGCCGACCACCGGAACACCCGCTCCAGCCGCCTCTGGGCTTTCTTCGGCCAAGCCGGCAGCTTCGGGGTCCGCCAGGATACTTTCGAGCGCTGGCTTATCGTCCATCAGAACCTCCGCTCAGGAAAATTGCGACGCACATATCTAATGATTATTCTATGGATTATCCCGAACATTTGAGAGTATCGTACCATTCGGGCGATTTGTACGCCACAGAACAAAAATCTTGGGGACTGCTTGGGCCCACTTGATCGAGCCCCGACCCGGATGCGGCAGCCTTGATCGGAAACCCGATGGACTCGAGAATCTCTCGGGTCGCAAGAAACCGCGACCTGTCAGACTAGCTGTAGGACCTCGGTTTGAGTGCTTTGAAATCGTCGAAATAAAAATATAAAGTTCGAAGTCGCGGGAGCGGGTTTGCGAAGGGGTGCAGAGTTGACGCACGAAAAAGCGGGGCTGACGATCCAGGGGGGTAACACAGGTTTCGGATTAGGGACTCCGGAGGGCGTCTCAATCGCGCGTCGGACGGAGGGATCGCCCGGGGCCTTATCGTCGCCTGCTCTCAGTGTCTCGTGAACGCGATGATGGCGTCGGCCGCCCGCGCGCCTGGAAAGACTCGCGAACCAAGGCAGCTTGCCGGCCGAAGCGTGCGGCGGCGAGAAGCCGCCGGACCGAGTCGCGGAGCTTCTCTGCGGTGACCTCCTCCTTCGCAAACTAGAGACCGGCGCCGGGCTCTTACACCCTACGTCCGACGAGGCGCCGGAGCACATCCAGCTGCGACAAGCATGCCCTGCGAGACAGAGAGACCACGATTGGATGCCAGACTTGCTCCTAAAGGACCGGGCGGTCTCTCTCAGATTAGTTATCGACGGAGCAACGAATTGCAAGCTATTGTCGAATGTCTCCGCGCAAGGCTGAAAGTAACGCAAAGGGTAGACGATGTTCAAGGCTGAGCGCCCGCCACCAATCCGATCGGGCCCGGGCCACGAACGCCGGCCCAATTGGCGCCCGAGCATGAGCGCCTCAGCGATGTGCCGCGCGCTTTTTATGAAAAAGCGTTGAGCGCTTTTCGGCCGTACGCGGTGCGCTGCGGCAAGCGCAGGACGCGCCGGTTGCAAGCGAGCGTGCGGACCAATGTCACCACAGGCACCCCAGGTATCTCCCCGACCCATTGCCCCAAGCCGCAACCGAATCGGCGATGAGGTGGTCGGGGCGCTCGGCGCGAAAGAACTCTAGCTCCCGATGCAGCAATTCAGCAGTAGTTGTGCGCATGAGCAGCCATGAGAGTTCGTACAGGCGCTCTGGCAGGCTCCTCATATCCGCCAGAAATACATTCCGGTAAGCGCGAAACCGCGCGCTCGATGCTTCGATCTTTCCAGCGAACGCATCGGCCGCGTAATAAACCACCTCGTCCCCTCGCCCGGCGAGCTTCTCGGACTAACGCAGGCGAAAGATTGAGGAACAATCCTTTGCCATGTCTGACCGAACCGAGCGCCGGACTTACGTGCCCATTATCTGTGCAATGTAACTTATTTCACAAAATGCCAAAGGACATAGGGACATATAGGGACATGGAACTACTTGACGGGTATAAATAGTTCATGTAGACTCTTAACGCCATCGTATTCTTTGTTTTACAAAAGGAGGGCTTTTGAAGAAGCTCAGTGCAGTTCTTGTGTGCGTGGCGTTTTGTCTACGCCTGCAAGCCCAGCAAGCGCCCGTACCGCTGAATTCGCTGGTCACTTTCGCTATTTTAGGCGGCACGACTGTGACTAACAGCGGTTTTACGGTAGTAAATGGCAACCTCGGGTTAAGCCCTCTCTCCTCTGTCACCGGATTTCCCCCGGGAGTCGTCTCGCCTCCGTATACGATAGACATCAATAACAACGCTGCTAACCAGGCGCAAGCGGATCTGACTACTGCCTACCTCAATGCGGCGACGCCCAGCCGCGCTGGCAGCCCACCCATCACCCAAGTCGGCGATCTAGGCGGATTAGTCCTGGCGCCCGGCCTGTACGTTGCGCCTAGTACTACAATGTCGGTGGGTGTAGGCGAAACTCTCACGCTCAACGGGACCGCGAATAGTGTTTGGGTCTTTCAGGTTGGGTCCAGCCTCACCGTCCTCGGTTCAGTGGTTATGACGGGCGGCGCACAGGCATCCAACGTGTTTTGGGCGGTGAATCAGTCGGCAACTATCGGTTCGGGAGCCGTCATGGTAGGAACCATCATGGCCGGAGCATCCATCAGTCTTGGGACCGGCGCAACGCTGGCTGGCAGGGCTTTGGCAAAAGCGGCGGTCACGATGCTATCCAATCCGATTGCTGAGCCTGGACCGGCCGTGACTGGCGGCGTGCCACCTGCACTGACCGTCGTCTGTCCTGCGAGTACCGCCAGCGTTGGCTTCTCCTACAACTCTGCTGTGATCGCCACTGGCGGCACGACGCCCTACACGTTATACTCCATCACCCCGGGAGTGCTGCCGGCGGGTTTAGCCCTGAGCTCTTCCACGGGAGCCGTCACTGGGACCCCGACTGCCGCGGGAGCCAACACCTTTACCGCCAACGTGACGGATTCCGCGCCGACTACCGCGAGCCTGAGTTGTACGATTACCACTTCCGCCACACCACCGACAGTGCCCATTCCGTCATCGTTGATTCTGGTTCTTATCGGGCTTGCCTGCGCCGCGCTTTACGGTTCGCGAGAGTGGATCATGCGATTGGCCGGCAGGAGCTGAAAGGCAGGCTGGCAACGGCTACAGGCCCTGCCGGACTCGCCGGGCCGAAGCCCGCGTAACAACGCCTACAACAAGATGATGCGCCGGATCGTGGTTTTGGTTACAGCTCTAACCCTAGTGGTCTGTTACGCTCCTGTCCTGCGAGGCATGTTCGACCAATGGTGGAACGACGAGGATATGAGCCACGGGTTAGTCGTACCGGTTGTGATCTTCTGGATTGTCTGGAGGGAACGTAAGCGTTGGATGACTCTGCCCGCACGGCCGAGTTGGTGGGGCTTAGCTCTCCTGGCATTAGCGGGATGCGTCCAGTTGATGTCGGTCATGGGCGCGGGTCTGTTCGCGGGCTCGGTGGCCTTTTTACTGTCAGTCGCCGGCGCGGTGCTCTGTCTCGGCGGCCCGGCGTTTCTCCGCACCTGGGCTTTCCCGTTGCTGCTGGCGCTCTTCATGCTCCCCAAACTGGCGATTGTCTATAACCAGGTGACGCTGCCCCTGCAACTCCTCGCCAGCCGCATGGCTGAGGTCATGTTGCTGGCTGGCGGGGCTTCCGTAATCAGGGAAGGAAATATCATTGACGCCGGCGGCCACAGAGTCGCGGTGGCGGAGGCGTGCAGCGGTATCCGCTACCTTCTCTCACTCGGGTTTGTGGCGGTGCTGCTCGCCTATTTGTCCGACGCAAAACCATGGATGCGAGTGGCGCTGCTGGCGGCCGCCGTCCCGGTCGCGATTCTCGCCAACGCCATCAGAGTCGCGGCCAGTGCTTCCGTGCCGGCGCTGGATGCGGGCGCGCTGCACGCGTTCGCCGGCTGCCTGGTCTTTGTGTTGTGCATGGCGATGCTCGCAGTTGTGCGCCAGTTGTTGAATGCCGCCTATGCCCGTTACCATGCCTGACACGCGAACCATTCTCGTGCCGGTATTCCTGCTGGCGCAAGCTGCGCTGGTTCACTGGGCGACCGGCCGGGAGCGGGCGCCTGCCCCGCCGGTGCTGGGCGCCTTTCCGTCTGCGTTCGGCGAATGGCGGCAGATGAGCGAGGACCCGATCGCGGCAGATGTTGCGGGCGAGCTTCGGGCCGACCAGTTATTGAGCCGGACTTATGTGAATACAGCTGTGAATACAGCTGTGAATACAGCCGCGAAGACATCGACACTGCATTCGACCGTTCCGGTTGTCGGCTTATTCGTAGCGTGGTTTCAATCGCAACGCGCCGGCGCCAGCCAGCCCCATTCGCCTAAGGTGTGCCTGCCGGCTTCGGGCTGGATACCTGCGGTGACGGGCGAGATCACGCTCGCCACTGCAGCCGGAGCCATCACCGTCAACCGATACATCGTAGTCAACCACGCACAGCGCGATGTAGTTCTGTACTGGTATGAGGGCCCGCGCCGCGTCACGGCGGACGAATGGGCGGCCAAGTTCTGGTTGGTAGCCGACGCGCTTCGCGACAAGCGCACGGATACGGCTTTGGTTCGCGTGGTGGCGCAGTCTGGCGACGGCGGCGATCAGGCGGCTATCGCCGCGGCATCCGGCTTTGCGCAGAGTCTTTATCCTTTGTTACGGGAGAACCTGCCGCGGTGAGCGCCCCCGCATCCGAATCGCGTATAGTCCAGAGCATCCTGCGGCTGCGGAGCAATGTGCGCCGGCCATGCGCTGCCCGCTACGAGGCCGCGAACCAGACATTTTATGCCTGGCTCAATGTCCCCAAAATGCCTTCGCACGATTGTGAGCGCTGGTCGCAAGAGTGCGTGCGGCCACGCAAATACGATGAATATCTCAAGATAGGTCCGCACTCTAGCAATTAAGCGGCCAAAATTGTGCGAGACAGTCCGTTGTGATACCAAATCACATGGAACATACGGCGTCGGCATTGGGGCTGGTGGTAAAATAGAGCCTTAGGAAAAATTGTTTCTTACCTGCCGTTCTTTAGAGCGCTCCTGGCTTTTTGAGGGATATTTGCACACCGATTTCGTTTTTGGTGGCACTGAGGTGTTCGGATCGACGGCAGGAAGATTTGAAGCGCCATGTCCCCCAAAGGCTCACAGTCACCAGCCGCAAGTTGGCTTGTGGAGAACGGTCCGAAAGAACTAGAGTTGCTCTTTCGGGCGATTATTTACCACCCTGCTGCGCCGATCCTGATCGCCGACAGCGACCGCAAGTACTGTGAAGCCAGCGCTGGCGCCGGGAAGCTGTTAGGCCTCCCCAGGGAAAAAATCATCGGACGCCAAATTGACGACTTTGCCCCGCCAGCCTTCAGGCCAAGGGTGTCGCAACTATGGCAGGCCTTTCTGGAGCGCGGCGAACAGGTGGGCACGCTCCGGCTGATTGCCGCCGATGGAACACAGCGGGAGGTTGAATACATCGCCAAAGGGAACGTGCTGCCCGTACGCCATGTGCTGGTGCTGCGCGATAAGACTGAATCCGCGGATGCCGAAAATGTTGCCCCGTCGTGGGTGCAGGATTATGCGCTTTACCTGATGGATACCGGGGGACGTCTCGCCGCGTGGTATTCGGGAGCGGCGCGCATTTACGGTTATCAGCCCGATGAGGCCATTGGCCAGCAGGTTTCTTTTCTCTATCCTGGCGAGGGTGGTCCGCCGGCCAAAATGCAGGAGGAGTTCGATAGGATCGCACTCGAAGGCCATATGGGAACTGAAGGATGGCAGGTCAAAAAGGATGGGTCGCGATTCTGGGCGAATGCCATTACGATGGCGCTCAAAGATGCCAGCGGAGAATTGCAGGGCTTTGCGAGAGTAGTGCGCGACTTTAGCGATCGTCACGAGAGGGACGAGAAGCTGCGGCGCAGTCGCGCGCGCCTTCGTCCAATCCCGTTGCAAGCGACCATCGCCGGCATCGTTTCCGGCGAGTATGACCATATCCCCGAAGTGAACGATGCGTTTCTCGACTTAGTCGGCTACAGCCGCGAAGACCTGGCGTCCGGCCGGATGCAGTGGCCCGATCTCACTCCGCCGGAATACGCAGCCCTCGATGAGCTGGCGCATGAAGAAGGCCTCCGGTTCGGAGCCTGCACGCCGTATGAAAAGAAGTTGATTCGAAAAGATGGAACGCGGGTCCCGGTGCTGATTGCCACGGCGGTTTTGAAGCTCTCTCCCTTCCGATGGATCACGTTTGTGCAGGACCTCCGGGAAAGGGACCGGCTCGAGAGCGTCGATGACGACGAGCCCGAGCTCAAACAAGACTACGAGGAGATCGTAGGCAACAGCGCGGCCCTGAAGCGGGTTCTGCAGCAGGCGGAGATGGTTGCGCCGACGGATGCGACGGTTTTGATTCTGGGGGAGACCGGCACCGGGAAGGAACTGATCGCGCGCGCCGTCCACCGCTTGAGTCCGCGCAAGAATCTTCCCTTCATCACATTGAACTGTGCGGCGATTCCCACCGGGCTGCTTGAGAGCGAGTTGTTCGGCTATGAGAGAGGCGCCTTTACCGGCGCCTTGACGCAAAAGATCGGCCGCTTCGAGATGGCCCATCGGGGCACTCTCTTTCTGGACGAGGTGGGCGATATCCCGCTCGACCTGCAGCCGAAGCTGCTGCGCGCTCTGCAGGAGAAGTCGTTTGAGAGGTTGGGGGGCACCAAGACAATTCCCATCGACGTCCGGCTGGTGGCGGCAACCAACCGGAATCTGGCCCAGATGATGGGGGATAAACTTTTCCGAAGCGATCTTTACTATCGGTTGAAAGTCTTTCCCATCACGACGCCTGCGCTGCGCGATCGTCCCGACGACATACCGATACTGGCGCGGCATTTCACGAAGAAGTATGCGGCGAAGATGGACCGGCAAATCGAAAACATCCCTTCGGAGACGATGCGCGCCCTGGTGAGCTGGAATTGGCCGGGCAATATACGTGAGCTGGAAAACTTCATTGAGCGCGCGGTCATTCTTTCCCGGGGACCCAGCCTTCGCGCTCCATTAGCCGAAATACGGCAAGATGCCCTGGAATCGTCCAGCGGCGCCACGCTGGAGCAAGTGGAGCGGGAGCATGTAGTGCGGGTGCTGCGGGAGTGCGGCGGCGTGGTCACCACGGCCGCCACCCGTCTGGGACTGCACCGGACCACGCTCAACGCCATGATGCGAAAGCTCGGCATCTCTCGCAACGATCTCTGAGTGAGGACTGACTAAGCCGATTCGATTGTCGATGTTCTCTCCTGTTGCCGCTTTCGCAGGATCACCGTTCTGTTTCGGCTACACAGGCTTTAGATGTCTCGGCCATCCCCTTGCGGATCCTGGGCTTCAGTTCCGTAGGACATGGATGCATAACCGTTAATTCGGCGGCAGGACCCACTCGATCCCTACGTTTGCCTCCGCGCAACTGGGGATTTCTGAGGCGCAAAGACTGTGCGTCGCCTCGTTAACTTAACCTACGGGGTTGTCACGGAAGGGACTGAGGCTGTCGAGCATAGGCCAGATAACGCTCCCAGGATGTGAGTTTCCTTGAATTCGATCGCATCGTCCGGCATAGAGGAGTAAACCAACGTAGAATGACAAGAGAGAAAGATCCGGTAGAGCCCATTTGGCGAAATCTTAAAGTCAACCTTGGGAAACATATGCAAACCGTTTTGCAACACGTCTAGAATGATCGCGCTGCAATACCCGGGTTTCGGGCAAGAGCGCCACGGAAGTACGAATTCGACCATGCATTTCATATCAAATGGTCGACCGGCCAGATGAGAAGTGAATTGTTCGGCCGCCCGCTCTTGTTCTTGCGTGGCCGGAATTACGATACTGTCCCACAGCGGACCGTAGGCCTTTTTATCACCCACGATGTGAACTCCCTGGAATTCGCCATGACCCGAAGAAAAAAACCTGTTGCCATTGGTGAACTGTAATTCCACGTGGCTGTAGGGCCCATTTGTCAGCAGCCGGATTATCCTGGTTATCAGATCGCCCGGGCCACGGTAGAACACCAACCTCATCATAATGAGCTCTTTCGTTCAACCGGTACCGCTGCCGACTCCAAAGTCTCGATGGACGGCGCACAGAAAGGCGCGAACCCGTCACGCCAGAAAAGTGAATTGACCAGGAAGTTGATTTTCAAAATCTCTTTTGGGACCCGCACAATATAGAACCCGTTAATCGAAGACATTGTTTTTAAAGTGAGGCAGGTGAGTAACCAAATCATTCCGCCGTATTCCCTACAATTGTTAGCGAAGAACTTAAAAATACACTTGTTATACAAACACCTACTAATACCCCGCCGTCCGACTTAGCGCATGTCTTGGCCAGTCACGTGCATTAGAAATGCCGAAGGGAAACGCTAGAATGCCAGACGACTACACGACGGATTCAACATGGACTGAGAAAGATCCGGGCTCCAAAACCGAAGCCTGGGAACCCGATACCAAGAAAAAGAAGCCCGATACCACAAATGACAAACCCTGGGACGAATCCTGGGCGGAACCCAAGACTTAATTCCAACCCATCGCTGATACCGCCGAACCGTTCGGGACGGCGGTATCAACGCCCGATATCAACTTCGTGCAATTTGTTTTGAATACTTGAATATATGAGCGCGAAAGGCGTTTCCACTGCGGGCTATCTAGCCGACTCGCCCGATCGCTTATAGTCATATTCTTCTCGCTAAGTGGCCCTGCAATGCAATATCAGGAACTAACTGGCTTGGGGGGAAATCTGCGGGAGGCCCGGCCGGTCAGATTTCAGAAGGTGCAGTTTCGTGCTCCGGCTCTTGGCCGGGACTATCGGAGGCTTCACGCCGGAAACCGTTTATATTTCATTTTCCGCAGAAATCATACCTCACACGACGGAGGCGCTCATTGCGTTGATCTCGGAACAGGTCAACATCGGGGTGAAAAACGTGCATCTACTGATGTCCACTCCCGGTGGATCGGTGATGAATGGCATGAATCTTTATAATTTTCTGCGGGCTTTACCGCTAGAGCTAACGACACACAATATCGGAAACGTGGATTCGATCGGTAATGCTGTGTTTCTGGCTGGCGCGAGGCGGTATGCCTGCGCCAACTCCACGTTTATGTTTCATGGCGTTGGTATCGATTTAAACGGGCCCCTTCGGCTGGAAGAGAAGTTGCTTCAGGAGAAGCTAGACGCCGTCCTGGCAGACCAAAAGAGGATCGGCGCCGTCATTGAGGAGCGGACCAGAATTGAAAAGGATGCGATCGCCGATCTTTTCCATGAGGCAAAAACTAAAGATGCGGCTTTTGCCGCTCGCTACGGGATTATTGACGAAATCCGTAACGTGAAGATTCCCCCTGGCGGCCCGATACGCGCCCTGGTATTCCAACGCTAGTGCGCTCGGATCCATTTATGGCATATCGCTGGCTGGCTCCCGAGCAAAACTGTAAGGCAGAAGCTGGGATGAGTTTGACCACATTCGCGTAGTGAACAGTGATCTTTCTCGACTTAGCACGGATGCCGAAGGCTTGGCATCCGGCCGGGTTCAGTGGCCGATCTCGCTCCGGTCTGTTGGCCGGAAATTATGCGGCAAGAACCGCCTAGAAACCGTTAATGGCGCTACGCTGGAGCAACTGGAGCGGGACCAATGACGTGCGGGAGTGCGGCGGAATGGTCACTACGGCCGCTACGCGCCTGGGGCTGCGCCGAACCACTCCCGTTATAACTTATAACGCCGTGATGCGAAGCTTGGCATTTCACGTAACGATTTCCTGAGTGGGACGGGCCCGGAGAGACGTTAGGCGGCTTTCATGACACTGTAAGCGCGTCACAGCAAGGCGGGACTTTCACCACGCATAGGCGGCTCTTCTCGCCACATGACCGCCGAGAGTAAACTGAATGTAGCGACCGAAGCGTGATCGCATATTCTCGGTCGGATATATTGGCGGGGCACGCTTGCCGAGCTTGGCTCGACCGTCGGGCAAGCTAGAGCAAAGCTAAAGCATGCGCTACCTATTGGTGGGCGACATCGACGATACTGCCGGCGCGATTGGGAAAATGTCAATGAGGCGCTCTACGATGTACCGGTTGGCACAGCGAGGCTGCTGGGTGGGTGGCAGCTCCTCTGGCTTACGACAAGCCGCGGACCGGCGGCGAATGTGGCATTCAATAATGCGAACGGCGGCGCCCTTTACCGCACCGGCGATTTTCCGCCCGCTGACACGTCTCGCGTACGAGCCGGCTTGGGTTTGCGCTCGAACTTCTTGGAACGGCGTACGGGACTGCACATGGGCCCGTGATCTGCATATACCAAAGTGAGGACGTTGAGCCCACTATGAAAACCCCGGTATTGATTTTATTGGCGTTCGGATCGCTATTCGCGCAAGTTCCGAACCCTACTCAGAACCAACAGACACCCGTTGTGACGGGCCAGCCGATGCCGGTTTTTCGCGTCACGGTTGTCTCGCGCACAATTAAGGCTGTCAACTACCACCACAGGACTGGCACGACGCATATCGATTTTCGCGGCACGGCGTTGATGCCCGCAGCCCACGGCGAAGCCAGCGTAGGCAGCCAGATGGGGTCTACCAAAATCGAGACTTCCCTGCAACATATGACGCCGGCCAATCAGTTTGGTCCGGAATATATGACGTACGTACTATGGGGCATTACCCCGGAAGGGCGCGCCAACAATCTTGGCGAGGTGGTGCTGGAAGGCGACCACGCCAAGCTGCTCTCCACGACCGATCTGCAGACATTCGGTTTGATGGTGACCGCCGAGCCTTACTTCGCGGTGACGCAGCCGAGCGACGTAGTGGTGGCCGAAAACTTCATGCGCAACGACACCAGCGGCACCATTGAACAGGTCGATGCGAAGTTTGAGCTGCTGCAACGCGGCCAGTATGTGATGGACCGCGCCGATTACCAGCCCGTCAAGATCAACCCCAAGGGACCGCTGCAATTGAGCGAGGCCGAAAACGCGGTGGAGATTGCACGGTTGGCCGGCGCCGAGAAGTACGCCGCCGATTCGTTCAACAAAGCCACCATCGACCTCCAAAACGCCGAGGGCTTCTTGAACGGCAAGAGCCACGACCGCAAGGAATCGGAAACCAACGCGCGTGAAGCGGCGCAGATGGCGGAAGACGCGCGCATCATCACCTTCCGCAAGATCCAGGCCGAGCAGTTGGCTAACGAGCGCGCCGATGCCGCGGCCCGCGAAGCCGCCGCTCAGCAACAGACGCAAGCGGCTGAGCAGCAGACGCAATTGGAACAGCAACGCCGCGCGCAAGCCGAGGCCGATCGACAGGCTGCGGAACAGGCCAAATCGGCAGCCGATCAGGCTCGCATGCAGGCAGACCAAGCCCGTGTACTAGCCGAGCAGGCCACTGTGCAAGCTACCCAGGAGCGGGCCGCGGCGGATGCCGCTAAAGCCGCCGCTCTGGCGCAGCAGCAGGCAGCGCAAGCCGACGCCGACCGGGCCCGCGAAGCCGCGCACCTCTCCGATCAGCAGCGCGAGCAAGCCGAAGCCGAAAAGACGGCGCTTCGAGAACGGCTGCGCCAGCAACTCAACCTGATCCTGGAAACGCGCGAGACCCAGCGGGGCCTGATTGTGAATATTAACGACGTGCTCTTCGACACTGCCCAATACTCGCTGAAGCCCGGCGCGCGGGAGAAGCTGGCGAAGGTCTCCGGAATCATCCTGGCTTATCCGGGATTGAAGATCCAACTGGAAGGTCACACCGATAGCGTGGGAAGCGACGACTACAATTTAAAGCTCTCGCAGGAACGTGGGGATTCGGTCCGCGCGTACCTGGTAAGCCAAGGCGTTCCCGCGGATTCGGTGACTGCTATCGGACTCGGCAAGGCCGACCCGGTAGCGACTAACGACAATGCAGCCGGACGTCAGCAAAACCGGCGCGTGGATATGGTGGTATCGGGCGCGCCCATCGGTGTAGGTTCGCTCAGTCCGCAGCAATAAAGAAGGTAGGTATGCTTTAGCTTGCCCGTCGGGGCCGCTTTCGCGGCCGCCAGGCGATGGCAAGCTAAAGCATACCGCACTGCCCCACTTCGACTGTCACAAACCTCCAAACAATATCAATAACTTAAAGGTAAGCGGCCGCGCCATTACTTCAAAGTCATGGTCACTCGCGGCTGACTGGACGCTGCGCCGAACGAAACCAGCACCGGTACAGAGCTGCTCGCGGCGATACCCGCAGGCACAGTGACATTGATCTGCAACAGACCGGGCACGGACCCGATCGGCGCCAGCGCCGCTTGTACCACAGCCGTCTGACCGCCGATGGTTACCGCGACCGCGGCCGCAGGCGTCTCCGTCCCGGCAACTAATTGCGTTTCATCGGGCGCTGCCGTGCATGTGCTGGTGGGAGTGCTTACGCAAGTAATCACGCCAAAGCCGGTCGCATAAATCACCACGATGGACCCCGCAGTGGCTGCATTGGTGGCGGTGTTTACCGTGTAATTTCCGGTCGTCGAATTGAAATTCAAAATCGCGCCTTGTCCCACGCCGGAAGCGTCAAGAGTAAATATGCCGGGGTCGGTGTCCACCACGTTCACGCTGAAGGGGGTGGATGCGGTTCCGCCATACGTCAGGACCAGATTCACCGCGTTTCCACTTTGGGCCGCGAGGGCATAGGGCACAATGCAACTCACCTGCGTCGCGCTGGTATAGAGCAGCGGCGCGGCGGCCCCGTTGATAGTGACGGTAGTGGATGGCGCCGCGGCCGGCAGCGCTACGGGCAACGGATTGGTTCCCGGGAATGGGACGAGCGCCGCTGGGCCAAGCCCGACTCCATAAATGGTCACAATGCCGCCCGGTGAAACGACGGACATGTTAGCGCTGGCGCCGTTGGTCACCGCCCAGAGCTGCGGTCCGGGACCGTACGCCGAGAACGCCGCCGGGGAGGACGCCGCTGCGGCTGTAGGCGTACTGACGACGATTGGGAGAGTGCCCGCGGTGGTCAACAGCGCAGCGGGAATGGTGGCCAGCAGGGTGGTGGAGCCAACCAGCGTTTTCGTCAGGATGGTGGCGCCGATGGAGACAATGGATGTCGAGAAGAAGTTCGTACCGGTGATGGTTACGACCGTGGCGGCCGAGCCGGCGAGCACGCCGGGCGGCCAGATTCCGCCAGCGGCGATAGTGGGCGCGGCGGCCGCGACGCTGAGAGTGACGCTCACTGCCACGCTCTTATTGGCCGCATTGGAAGAGGAAAAGGCGATCTGTCCGGTATAGGCGCCGGGCGCCAGACCCGCCGGATTGACGGACACATTAATGGTTCCCGGAAGCCCTACCAATGAGATACTGCCGGTGGGCGAAGCTTGCAGCCAGGTTCCCCCGGTGATGGCAATGGATACCGTGAGCGCGCCGCCGCTGGTCAGCAGCTCAATCGGCTGCGTTGCGGGCGCCGCGGATCCGGTGACGTAATTGAAGCCGATCGTATTGGTGCTGGCCGTCAGCGTGGCGGGCGCATTCCCCACTTCCAGAGTTACAGGTATGGTATGCACAGGCGTGGCGGCCGCCGCGGAGTTGACGGTGATGATGCCGGTGTAGCTTCCGCCAGGCAAACTCGTCGGGTTGACGTATACGTTCAAGGTGGCGCTGGTTGTGCCGGAGACCTCCGATACGCTCAGCCACTCCGCCGCGTAAGGAAACGGTCCGGTAATGGCAATGGTAAAGCTTAAAGCGGCGCCGGTGCTCTTGATCTGAAGCGCCTGCGCCACGGGCAAGGCTGCGCCGGCGGTGTATTTGAAATCGAGCGTGGCCGGCGTGATGGCGAGATCGGGAGTAGCGGCCTGCACGAGGCTCGCGCACGAAAGCGCCATCAAAGCGGAAAAGAGAAGTTGATAGGACCGTGACGCGTGTCTCATTCAACTGACATATCGGCCGGACGGCGGAAAACTTTATGCCGGCAAATGTCGCCTCCATTGGCCGTGCGTCCGACGATTCGAATCGCGTTGACCGGCGGCGACAGGCAGAGGCCGGATCGTGCGCCTGCCGTCTCCATCCCGCCACCCAGTTAGTGGCAGAGCGTTCCGTTCAGGTAGAACGCAGCCGGCGTAGTGTTCGTGCCGCTATAGCTGCCGTTGAAGCCTATGCCGCCGATCGTCGCACCCGCCGCGATCGCGGAGTCATAGCTGAGGTTGGTCAGGGACGCATTGGCGCCGGTCTGCGAATAGTTGGCATCCCACACCTGCGTGATCTGCTGGTTGCCCGCCCACGCCCAGGTCAGGTTCCAGCCGTTGATCGCCGTCGTCCCCGTATTCTGGATCGTCAGGGCCGTGCCGAAGCCGACGTTCCACTGCGTCGTTACGCTGTACGCTACGTGGCAACCGCCGGCCGATTGCGTAGTGGCGCTCGCCTGGTTCGATCCGGCCGATTCGCCGCCGGCGTTCACCGCGGTGACCACGTAGAAGTGCGTGCTGGAGGCCGCCAGCCCGGTGTGTGCGAACGAGGTGGCCGACACTCCCGCAGCGATGCGATTGCCCGAGCCAGGGGTGAAGCCCGACGTGGCGCTTGAGTAGACGTTATATGTCACACCCGAGGTCGCACTCGCGGTCCAGCTCAAATTGATCTGGCTGGCGGAGGCTGCTGTCGCCGTGAGGCTCGAAGCAGGTCCGGGCAGCGCCGCACTAATCGTCTCCGTCAAGGCGCTCGAAGTGCTGGTGTTGTAGTTGCCATCGCCGCTATAGACGGCGGTGATCGACTGGCTGCCCACCGCCAGCGTGGCCGTCGCAAGAGCGCCGGTTCCGCCCGCGATGGTGACGCTTCCCAGCACCGTGCTACCGTCTTTGAACTGTACCGTTCCGGTCGCGGCGCTCGGAGTGACAGTCGCTGTGAAGGTCACCGCCTGGCCAGAGACTGCCGGATTCAGCGATGAAGTCACAGTTACCGTCGAATTAGCTTTGGAAACGGTCACTACCACGGCGGCCGAAGTGCTTGCGACGTTGTTGCCGTCGCCGCTGTAGACCGCCGTGAGTGTATGACTCCCCACCGCCAGGCTCGACGCCGTCAGCACCGCCGTGCCGCTACTGAGGCTGACAGAGCCGATCGCGGCGCCGCCGTCCAGGAACTGCACCGTTCCGGTAGCCGTTGCCGGCGCGACAGATGCAGTAAGCTGAACCGTCTGGCCAAGCACGATCGACGCATCGTTGGCAGAGAGCGCGGTAGTCGTAGACGCCTTCACCGTCTGTGTGAGGGCCGCCGATGAAGCGCCGCCGTAGTTGCCGTCGCCGCTGTAGACGGCGGTGATCGACTGGCTGCCCACCGCCAGCGTGGCCGTCGCAAACGCGCCGGTCCCACCCGCGATGGTGACGCTTCCCAGCACCGTGCTACCGTCTTTGAACTGTACCGTCCCGGTCGCGGCGCTCGGAGTGGCGGTCGCTGTGAAGGTCACCACCTGCCCACTGACCGCCGGATTCAGCGATGAAGTCACGGTTACTGTCGAATTAGCTTTGGAGACGGTCACTGACACGGCAGCCGAAGTGCTTGCGACGTTGTTGCCGTCGCCGCTGTAGACCGCGGTGAGACTGTGACTCCCCACTGCCAGGCTCGACGCCGTCAGCACCGCCGTGCCGCTACTGAGGCTGACAGAGCCGATAGCGGATCCGCCATCCGGGAACTGCACCGTTCCGGTAGCCGTTGCCGGCGCGACAGATGCAGTAAGCTGAACCGTCTGGCCAAGCACGATCGACGCATCGTTGGCAGAGAGCGCGGTAGTCGTAGACGCCTTCACCGTCTGTGGGAAGATCGGCGACGAAGCGCTATTGTAATTGCCATCGCCGCTGTAGGATGCCGTGATGCTGTGGGCGCCCGCGCTCAGCGACGAAGTACTCAGGGTCGCCACGCCTCCGCCGATCGTGACCGTTCCCAATGTCGTAGCTCCATCCAGGAACTGTACCGTCCCGGTGGCCGATACCGGCAAGAGAGTCGCCGCGAAAGTCACGGACTGTCCGGAGACCGATGGGGTCAGGGACGACGTCACCGCCAGAGTTGGGGAAGCCTTGCCCACAGTGAGGTTCATGGTCGCTGAAGTGGTAATGCCGTAGTTGGCATCGCCGCTATAAGCCGCGCTGAGAAGGTGCGCGCGGTGGACAATGTGGAGATGGGGAAGCTGGCCGCGCCGCCGATCACTGGTACGCTCCCGAGTGCGGTGGTTCCATCCAGGAATTGTACGGTCCCGGTAGCTGCGCTGGGCGTCACCCAAGACAGAAGCGTCTCCTGCTGTCCGTAGACCAACGGATAGACATGAGCGCAAAGGTGGCGCTGGATGCAGTCTTCACGGTTTGCGACATCGCGGCGCTGGTAGTGCCGGCGTAGTTTCCGTCGCCGCTGTATTGGGCGGTGATCGAGTGGCTGCCGGCCGCCAGCGAGCTGTTCATCACATAGGCCGCGCTGTTGACCACGGTGGCCGTCCCGACGACCGTGGTTCCATCTAGAAATTGCATGCTACCGGTAGCGGCCGCCGGGGAAAGGGTTGAGGTGAGGGAAATGGTTTGCCCGGCCGTCGAGGGATTGACGGAGCTTAACACGGCGACGCCGGAAGCCGCTTTGTTCACTGTCTGCACCCACACGGTGGACGAAGTGGCAAGGTAGATACCATCGCCGTTGTAAGAAGCCTGAATCGGATGGCTGCCCACGGCCAGGCACGGCATGGTGAGGCTGGCAATACCGTTAGCAATGGTGGCCGCGCCGATCGGGGCCGATCCATCGGCGAACTGCACGGTTCCGCTGGCGGCGGAGGGCGTCACTGAAGCGGTGAATGTAACCGGCTGCCCCCAGGTGGACGCCGCGCCCGGCGAAGTCAGCGATAGCGTGGTTGGCGCCTGAATGGTCTGAGTCAGAACCGCGGAGCTGGCGGAGTTCAGGTTGCCGTCACCCACGCAGACGGCGGTGATGGAGTGCGCACCCGGGCTCAACGATGCCGTGCTGAATGAGACTGCGGGGTTCCCGTAAGCGACCGTGCCAAGCACGGTCTGGCCGTCCAGGAATTGTACGTTGACGCCGTTCGAGCCCGGAGTAATGGTGGCTACGAAAGTCACTGACAAAGTCGCCTGCGCGGGATTGAGATTGGAAGTGAGAACGACCGACGGAATAGCTTTTGTGACGGTCTGCACCACTGCGGCGGACGTGCTGCCGGAATCCGCGGCGTCGCCCGAGTAGACCGCCGTCATGGTGTGGCTGCCGGCGATCGCGGTGGATATTCCCATAACTGCGCTCCCACCCGATAACGGAGTAGTGGCCAACGCCGCGCCGCCATCCAGAAACTGCACGCTGCCCGTCGCCGACGCCGGCGACACCGACGCCGTCCACGTGACGGACTGCCCGTATGCCGATGGCGACATACTGGTGGTCAGACTGGTAGTAGTGACGATGGCACTCACCGTCTCGCTGAGGTTTGCGGAGACGGCCGCCGAGTAGTTGCTGTCGCCGAAGTAGATTGCAGCCAGACTGTGCGTTCCGCTGGCGCTGAATGAAGCCGTGAATTGCACGGCGCCGTTCACCAGGGGATTCGGTTGCCAGCACGTTTCCGTTATCGTTCAGTTGCACGGAACCGGTGGGCGGGGTGGAGGAACCGGCGGGAGGCGTCACGGTAACCGCGAACGTAACGCTCGTATTCACGGGGACGGCGTACCGATTTGTGAACAGACTCAACACCGGCGTCGGCTCTTGCGTCCCCAGGGTCACGCTGAGCGGGACCTGCGGCGAACCGGAGCCGTTAAAACTCGAATCACCGCTGTAGTACGCCACAATCTGGTGGGCGCCGACGTATTGCGGAACGGCCGTCAGAAACGCGCTGCCGCCGCTCACCGGCACGCTGCCGAGCACGCTGGGGTTTATGGTAGTGTCAACAAACGTGACGGAGCCGGTGGCACGCCGCTGGTTCCGATTGGCGACACGGTTGCGGTGTAAGACACGGGTTGCCCGGTAGGGGACGTCGCAACACTGGCGGTGACGACGGTGTTGGTATAAGGATACGGCGAAGGCAGGTAAACGCGCCGCACGCGGCAGTCCATAACATCCGAGAGAATCAGGTTGCCGTTGCTCGTCAGGGCCGCGCCGAACGGGCCATCGAGTGTTGCGATGCTGGCGGGCCGTTGTCTCCGGCCCCAGCGAGGCAGCCGGATCCGGCGCCACCGCCGCTGTTGCCGCTCGATTCTTCCTTTTCCTGTGCGCCGCTACCGTTGCCGGCCACCGTAGTGATCAAAGAGGTGACGCCGTCCACGCGGCGAATGCGCCCGCTGCCATCGGCGAAATAGTAGTTGCCGGCGGAATCGATGGCTACATTGGCGAGGCTCTTTCCGATGCCTGCGCTGGTCGCGGTAACACCATCTCCGGTGAAATTCGCGCTGCCGCTGCCGGCGAAGGTGGTGAGAATGCCCGTGACGGAATCGACGCGCCGGATACTGGCGCTGCCGAATTCGTAGACCAGAAGGTTGCCGGAACGATCGACGCTCACACCGAGGGGCGGGGACAGGGAGGCGGAAGCCGCGGCAGCGCCGTCGGGGCTGATGCCGATGGCGCCATTACCGGCCACCGTCGTGATGACGGCGGACTGCGCGTCCACACGGCGGATGCGAGCGTTGCCGGAGTCGGCGATGAACAGGTTGCCCGCCTGGTCGAGAGCCATGGCAGTGGGCGCTCGCAGGGAGGCCGTTACGGCCAACCCGCCGTCGCCGCTGTACGCCGCGGTTCCGTTGCCGGCCACAGTGGTGATGACGCCCGTCAGGGAATCAACGCGGCGAACCCGGTTGCCGGCCATTTCGACGATAAACAAGTCGCCCGCTGCATCCAGCGACACATCATACGGATAGTTGATGGACGCCTGGACGGCCGGTCCGCCGTCGCCTCCGGATGCTGCGGCGCCATTACCGGCCACTACCGTGAGAATGCCGGAGACGGCATCCACCCGCACCACGCGATTGTTTACAACGTCGGCGATATAGAGGTTGTCGGCGCTATCGGTGGCGATGCCAGCCGGCGCGAGTTGGGCGTTGACCGCCGGCCGGCCGGTTCCCGCCGCTCCAGTCACGCCGGTACCGGCGATGGTGACGATGACGCCGGTCTGTGCGAACGCTGCCGAACTGAAAACAAGGCCAATCAGGATGCAGAACGGAGTTGGAACGTTGGGCGTCTTCAATGTGTGCTAATTCCCTTCAGTACAGAGGCGTGACGACAAGTAGTGACGACATGTGCAGATTGCGATGCGGCGTTGGCAGGCCGCCTTGCAAGTATAGGCAGCGAGGTCCGGAGTTGAAATATACCTTTAGTAAGTGGGCAAAGGGTAACTAAGGATAGTGGGGCTAGATTTTCGACGCAGAAGCGCTGAGGCGCAGAGATGAGCGCAGAGAAGAAAAGACCTGATTCCCTTTTGGTTCTCTCTGCGTGGCCTCTGCGTCTCAGCGTCTCTGCGTCGAATCACTTCTTGCTGGCGTTGTTCACGATGCTCTCCGCCAGGTAATTCTCTACCTTAGACAGGTTGCGCGCCACTTCGAAATACGCGTTGCGCAAGACCTGATCGGCGCTGTTACGCAGGTTTTCGCGGATGTTCTCTTGCACGCGCGGGTCATTCAAATCGCGCTGCCCAGCCGGCTCCTTGGAGATCAGCTTCAGAATGCGATAGCCGTCGGAAGTGTGAATGATCGGCGAAACCGCGCCGGGCTGGAGCGACATCACGATGCGGCGCAAATCGGGATTGGCCTTTTCCAGAGTCGATTCCGGAATGAAGCCCATATCGCCGCCATTGGGCGCCGTGTTCGTATCCTCTGAGAAATTCGTCGCGAGCATGGCGAAATCTTCGCCGCGCTCCTTAATGCGGCGCTCCAGGTCGGCGATCTTCTGCTTGGCTTCGTTCTCGTTCTGCGCCTTGCTGCCTTTCAAATTGCGCACATTGGGGTCGGGCACGGGCGTCACCATGATCTGCGCCAGGTGTACTTGCGGCTCCGCCAGATTGAAACTGGCCTTGTTGTTGTTGTAGAAATTCGCCACGTCGGCGTCGGTGATGGTGATGTGCGACGTGATCTCTTTGGCGATGAGTTTATCCACGGTGAGCTTTTGACGGATCTGCGCTTTCAGATCGTCCAGCGACATGTGGCGGTCGGCGAGCTGCTTCTCGAACTCCTCCTTGGTGTAGGGCGACTTCATCTTGGCCAACTCGGCGTCCACGTCGGCGTCCACGGCCTGCAACCCCAGCCTTTCGGCGCGCTGCAGCATGATCTCATTGGTGATCAGGCTGCCCAGCAATTCGAGCTTCTGCGACTGCACCAGATCCTCATTGGCGTTTTCGGGGACCTGCGGATATTGCGTGCGGTAGGTCTTTTCCAGCTTGTCGTAGGTGATCGGGTGGCCATTGACTTCGGCTGCGACTCCGGCCGGCGGCGTGTGCTTGCAGGCGCCCAAAGCGACAGAGGCGGCAACCGCTGCGAACAAGGCAAAATAGCGCTTCATGAGTGAACTCCCCATTGTAGCTGGCCCGTTCGCTAAAATGGACGCTCCTATGAAAGTTGGAATTATCGGCGCCGGGGCCATCGCCCACAAGCACGCGCAAGCGTACCGCAATATCGGATTTGAGCTGACGGTCTGCACCGACGTCAGCGAGAAGTATGGACGCATGTTCGCGGACCAGTGGGGCGCGGAATTCGTGCCGGCCTACGAGGAGGTCTGCCGCCATCCACGCGTGGATTACGTGGATGTCTGCACGTTCCCGGATTTCCGTTTGCAGCCCATCGAGATCTGCGCGCAAACCGGAAAGCACGTGCAGGTGCAAAAACCCATTTCGACCAGTCTGGAGACCGCGCGGCGGATGGTGGATACCGCGGCGCGCGCGGGAATCCTGCTGGGCGTGGTGAGCCAGCACCGCTTCGACGATGCCAGCCTGTTTCTCTCGAAAGCGCTGGCCGAGGGACGTTTGGGCAAGCTGCTGCAGTGCGACTGCTACGTGAAGTGGTACCGCTCGGCGGAATATTACTCGCGCCCCATCAAGGGCAGTTGGCAGACCGAGGGTGGGGGCGCGCTGATGAACCAGGCGATTCACCAGGTGGATATACTGCGGTGGCTCGCAGGCCCGGTGAAAGAAGTCTTCGGGATGTGGCAGATCGGGGCGCTGCACAAGATCGAATCGGAAGACGTAGTGAGCGCGGTGCTGCGTTACGCCAGCGGAGCCACGGGAGTGATCCAGGCGGCGACAGCCTTCTGGCCGGGCTATCCGGAGCGGATGGAGTTCCACGGAACCAAAGGCACGGCCGTGGTTTCGGGCGACAAGCTGACAGTGTGGGACGTGCAGAACGATTCGGGCGAGCCGGCGCCGGTCTCGAAGGACGTAGCGTCGGGCGCGTCCGACCCGATGGCGATTTCGCTGGAGCCGTTCGAGCGGCAGTTTCTCGATTTCGGAGAGGCCATACGTACGGGGCGGAAACCTAAGGTATCCGGCGAGGAAGGCTATCAGGCGCTGGAGATTGTGGATGCGGTATACCGCTCGTGCCGGGCGGGGCAGAAGGTGGAACTGTAACGCCGGCGGTCTTTGCCGCCGGTGATTTCACTTCGCTACTAAGGAAGCGCCACTTTTCGAATCGAATCTCCCCAGTCCCCTGTATTGCATAATCCCGAGCGCGGTAAACAGCAGGGTCATGACCTGCACTCGCGTGGCCACAGCGATGGCGGCACATTCCCACGGCGCGATAAAGATCGCAAACACCAAAATCAGGAGCCAGCTTCGGTTGTTCGGCGTCGCATTCCGCCATAGGCCCGAGATGGTCAGCATGATTCCGATTACGACCAATGTCGCGTCGTAGATCGGCGTGTAGACATTCACAACCAGAGTGGCGCTGATGGCGGTTGCCCATACCAGTTCGTGATTGCGATTTTGGCTCCATCTTCTCCCCAGGACCGCGGCGAGGGGTAAAGCGGCAACAAAGAATACCGCCAGAGCAGCCCGCGGCGCGCATTTTGTCAACAGCCTGGTGAACGCCGTAATGTCCACGTACTTCGAAAGGCGAAGTGCGGAGCGGATCTCTGTTGACGATCCAAAATATCGGAGCAGGGATAAGTAGCCATGCCAAGCCTGCACGCCGGCAATTGCGGTTGTCAAGAAGAGAAAAACGGCAGCTCCAGCAAAGAATCCGGCGAGCGCTTTCCAGCGCCGTGTGACCAGCAGCATCGGTAAGACCCAAATGAGCAGCGTCGGTTTGTACAGACAAACGGCGAGCCAGATGCCGCAGGCGAGCGGCCGTTGTCTCCGGTCGTCGCGGATCGCCATCGATAGCGCGAAGAACCCGATTGCCGACAACTGTCCGTTCATCAGCGTCTCGATGACGAACGGGAAAAACGCCAGCGAAAAGCAAAGCAGCAACGATCGAAGGGCGCCTCGTTCAGGAAAAAGCGACTGACCCAGGGTAACTACAGCCCAAACGTACACTGTCATCGTTATCAGGAGCCAGATTTTGTAAGCCGCCCGATACGGAAGTTTGGCGAACGGTTGAAAAGCGATCGCGACGGCCGGCGGATAGGTAAGCGGGCCGTACTCTCCCTCCGTTAGCGGATGAACTTGTTCGGCCATTGACCTCTGTAAGTTGTAGTCATATAGCTGGTCATGAGGGTACTCATTTAATATTTTCCCCAAGATGTAGAAATTCGCGAAGTCTGCATCGAATGTCGCCTGGTCCTGATCGAACGCCGCCACACCGAGCGGAACCGCGAGCAAGACGAACGCGACGCACCAGCAAAGTGTGGCTGTCTGCTTCAACGAAGGAGCCGGCCCCAGCATTTGTGCAGGCCACTGAAGGGTCATAATCGCGTCCGAACCGTGTTCCGCGTCGCCCCCGATCTGCCTACGTTACTAGAGGATGCCAGCCGAATCCTGCGCGCGTCAGCCTACCGCCCTACCGCCCGACCGTACGCTCCGCCGCCAGTCTCTGCACCGTCTCCTCCAGCTCGGCCACGCGCCGCGCCAGATCGTCGATGGCCTGGCCTTCGGGGTCGGGCAGCCGGCCGTGCTCCAGCGGGCCGCCTTCCGGCCGGACGCGAACGACGCGGCCGGGGATGCCCACCACCGTCGAATTGTCCGGCGCCGGATGCACCACTACCGAGCCCGCGCCAATTTTGACGTTGTCGCCAATGCGGATGTTGCCCAACACCTTGGCGCCGGTGCCGATCACCACCCGGTTGCCGATGGTGGGATGGCGCTTGCCCTTTTCGGCTCCGGTGCCGCCCAGCGTGACGCCCTGATAAAGCAGCACGTCGTCGCCGATCTCCGACGTTTCTCCGATCACCACGCCCGCGCCGTGATCGATAAAGAACCGGCGGCCGATAGTGGCGCCGGGGTGGATCTCAATTCCCGTCAGGAAACGCGAGAACTGCGAAATCACCCGCGGGACCAGCGGTATGCCAAAACCGTTGAGCCAGTGAGCGAAGCGGTGCGCCAGAATGGCGTGGAAGCCGGGATAGCAGAGCACCACCTCGACCACACTCTTGGCCGCCGGGTCCTCCCGGAAGATGGTATCGATCTGTTCCCTGATAGCCCGAAACATTCCGCGCTCTTCAATTCCGCGCTCTTCAATTCCGCGCTCTTCAATGGATGATAGGAGAGGGCGCCGCGATTCGGGTTTGGTTTCCACCTCCGGATCAATCCCGCGAACTGAGCGCTCACACCCTGCCTTCGCGCCGGCAGATAACGCGTTCACACGATCGTGAGCGCTGCACGCACGGCCCCGGAGACCGCCCTTTCGCCACGCTGCTTAATGCGCTCCCGCGTGCTCCGGTTCCATCACCGGAGCTTTCGCGCCGGCCGGGATAGGCGCCAGCATATCCTCCTTGCGCTTGATCAGCGTGGACGTGTTATAGCTGGCAATTTCAAACCCGTGGCCGTGCGTGATGGCGTCGGTGGGGCAAGCTTCCACGCAGTATCCGCAGAAGATGCAGCGGTTGTAATCGATGTTATAGACCTTGGCGTAGCGCTCGCCGCCCGATATGCGAAGCTTGTCGGTATTCTCCGCCGCTTCGATATAGATGCAGTTCGAGGGGCAGTTGGCCGCGCACAGGAAACAGGCCACGCATTTTTCCATGCCGTTTTCGTCGCGCTGCAGCACGTGGGCGCCGCGGAAACGCTCTTCGAATTTGGCCGGCTCTTCGGGGTAATATTCGGTCACCGTGGGAGACATCATCTCCTTGAAGGTGACGCCCATCCCTTTGGCGATTGCGGCCACAGTGCTGCGAACATCGATCTTCTTGAGCATGGTTCTATTTCCATTCTAGCGTTAGAGAGAGAGCGAAGGAAAGGGGACCTTCTCGGGCCCTGCCGTGTTCCTGGAATCGGCGCGATCGCGCGCGGGTCGGCGACTCTTACGATGTCGCGTCGATCGCCAGGGCCATCGCGTCGGCGATGCGCCGCCAATTCGCCGTCTCAGTTTCCACCTGCCGGCGTCCGGCCTTAGTCAACCGATAATACTTCGCGCGCCGGTGCGCCTCAGACTCGCCCCATTCCGAACTCACCCACCCCTGCTCTTCCAGCCGATGCAGCGCCGGAAACAGCGAGCCCGGTTTCACGTCGAACGCGCGATTGGTCATCTGCTCGATGCGGCGGGAAATTCCCAATCCATGATTAGGACTCAAGCTCAAAGTCCGCAGAATCAGCAGATCCAGCGTCCCCTTCAGAAGCTCAGTCGGCATGTCGCCCTATAGAAGTTCTATATAGCATTTCTATAGGAGGATAGACCAGGAGTTGCGCCGATGTCAAACTGCGTCCGCATCATCGATGTCGTGAAGGTTGCTAACCTGCGGCCGATTATCAATCGGTCTGCCATGCCACTCAAGCCGGACATCCTTGTTTCCGAAGTCACACCCCGTGACACTTCTTATACTTCTTCCCGCTGCCGCACGGGCAAGGATCGTTGCGCCCCACTTTCTGCCCGCCGTTCACGGTCTTCGTTTCCGCAGTCCCATCGCCGCCAAAATGTAGCGCCTCCAGCTCCTTTTCCTTCTTGCGCTGGATGTTCTTGGTGAAATCTTCGATGGTCGCCTTGGCCGCCTGGCGCTGGTGCTCGCTCGGCTCGGGCTTCGGAGCTTCTACCGCTTCCTCGCCGCCGCCCTCTTCCTCGTCTTCCTCGGGGAAAGGCCCCGGAGGAGGCGCGCCGATATTCACCTGCAGGAAATACAGATAGCGGACCGTTTCGTCTTCAATCCGGTCCATCATCGCCGTGAACAGCTCGTACGATTCCTTCTTGTACTCCACCAGCGGATCCTTTTGTCCGTAGGCGCGGTTGCCGATGCCCTGCTTCAGTTCGTCCATCGATAGCAGGTGATCTTTCCACTGGTTATCGATTACCTGCAGCATGACTATGCGCTCGGTCTGCCGCATTACATCCGGCCCCACCAGCTCTTCCTTCTCGAGATACTTCTGCTGCAGGCGATCGAAGATGGCATCGGTGATTTCCACGCGCGTGAGGCCGCTCAGCTCCGCCAGGTCGATCTTCACGCCGAACGAGGTGACCACATCGTTGCGTAGCGTCGCCAGATCCCAGGTATCCGGGTGCTTGTCTTCGGGGCACCGTATGTCGATGAACTGCTCCACAATGCCGCGCACCATATCGAGGATGCGCCCCTTTTGCTCGACGCCTTCCAGCAACTGGCGGCGCAGGCCGTAGACCGCCTGGCGCTGCTTGTTGTTGACGTCGTCGTATTCCAGCAGGTGTTTGCGCGCCTCGAAATTCTGCGCTTCCACGGCCTCTTGCGCCTTGAGAATCCGCTTGGCGATCATGCCGGATTCAATCGGCACGTCCTCTTCCATGCCCAGGCGCAGCATCAGGTTTTGCATGCGCTCGCCGCCGAAGATGCGCATCAGGTCGTCTTGCAGGGAGAGGTAGAAGCGCGAGCTGCCGGGGTCGCCCTGGCGGCCGGCGCGCCCGCGAAGCTGGTTGTCGATGCGGCGGGAATCGTGGCGCTCGGTGCCTAAAATGTGCAGCCCGCCCAGCGCTACTACCTCATCGTGTTCCGCGTCGGTCTGTCCCTTAAAGCCCGCGTATAACTCATCCCACGTATCGCGGCGCACGCGGTAGAACTGGTCGTGGTGCGTGAAGTAGTAGAAGTGCTCGTCGGCGATATACTGTTCCTGATCCTCCGGCAGACGCTCCGCCACCTTTTCTTTGAGGCAGGCGTCCTTGGCCATGAATTCGGGGTTGCCGCCAAGTAAGATATCAGTCCCGCGGCCGGCCATGTTGGTGGAGACCACCACCGCGCCTTTGCGTCCCGCCTGCGCCACAATCGAGGCTTCGCGCTCGTGATTCTTGGCGTTTAACACCTCGTGGCGCACGCCCATGCGCTTCAAAATTCCGCCCAGGCGCTCCGATTTCTCAACCGAAATCGTGCCCACCAGGATCGGCTGGCCGGTCTCGTGCGTCGCCTTGATCTCCTTGGCGGCGTTGCGAAACTTCTCTTCCTCGGTGCGGTAAACGATGTCCGTATTTTCCTTACGGATCATCGGCCGGTTCGTGGGAATCACCGTCACTTCCAGCTTGTAGATCTTTTCGAATTCCGACGCTTCGGTTTCCGCCGTACCGGTCATGCCGGCCAGTTTTTTGTACATGCGGAAGTAGTTCTGGAAGGTGATGGTTGCCAGCGTCTGATTCTCGCGCTGGATGCGCACGCCTTCCTTGGCTTCCACGGCCTGGTGCAGACCGTCGCTCCAGCGGCGTCCCGGCATCAGGCGGCCGGTGAACTCGTCGACGATGATGACTTCGGGCCCGTCGTCGCCGTCGCGCACCACATACTCGCGATCGCGCTGATAGAGCACATGCGCGCGCAGCGCCTGCTGCACATGGTGGTTGAACTCGATATTGGTGGGGTCATAGAGATTGGCGAGCCCGAGCAGCTTTTCCACCTTCGCCACGCCTTCTTCGGTAAGCGCGGCCGACTTGTGCTTTTCGTCGATGGTGTAATCGCCAGTGGTGTACTTCTCGCCCGGTTCCCTGCCCTCGATGACCTCGCCGCGCACCAGCCTGGGGATGATGCGATTGATCTTGTAATACTTGTCGGTGGATTCCTCGCTGGGTCCGGAAATGATCAGCGGCGTGCGCGCTTCGTCGATCAGAATCGAATCCACTTCGTCGACGATGGCGTAGTTGTGAGGACGCTGGACGCAATCCTCCAGCCGGAACTTCATGTTGTCGCGCAGATAGTCGAAGCCGAATTCGTTGTTGGTGCCGTAGGTGATGTCGGCGGCGTAGGCGTCCTTGCGCTGCTGGTCGTCCAGATCGTGGACAATCACGCCCACGCGCATACCGAGGGCTTTATAAATGCGGCCCATCCATTCGGAATCGCGCTTGGCCAGGTAATCGTTGACCGTGACCACGTGTACGCCCTTGCCTGCGAGCGCATTCAAATAGGTGGGCAGCGTGGCGACGAGGGTCTTACCTTCGCCGGTCTTCATTTCGGCGATCTTGCCCTTGTGCAGCACCATGCCGCCGATCAACTGTACGTCGAAATGGCGCATGTTGACAGCGCGGCGGCCGGCTTCGCGGACCACGGCGAAGGCTTCAACCAGCAGATCGTCGAGCGTGGCGCCCTGGGCGACTCGTTCCTTAAATTCGATCGTCTTGGCAGCCAAGTCGATATCGGAAAGCGCGCGAATAGCGGGTTCGAGCTCGTTAATGGCCGCGACCGTGGGCAGCAGGGCTTTGACCTCGCGCTCGTTCTTGGTTCCGAAGACTTTGGCCAGAAGGGCATCAATCATGAAATGGTCTCGTTCAGGCGGGGAATCCCCAAGTATTATTTTACTTTACTCTGTTAAGGATGACGGGCGCGTTGCGAATCGCTTAGCGCGAGATAGTAAGGCGGACCCCTGGTCCGCAGGCGCCCCCCCCGGTCGCCCGCCCCGCGTCGACCTGTCGATACTTCCCTCACTCGCGAGATGCCGTTGCCACAGCGTAGAGACCCACCGCCCATCAGATCCTCTCTAGCATCCGCGTTTCGCCCCCGAACAC
>Ga0208193_1000018_pt1 | contig 113785 bp, 88 predicted proteins | sample June2015DPH_17_2_FD_184716 | JGI IMG/M metagenome (GOLD analysis project Ga0208193, IMG submission 184716) | Peatland microbial communities from SPRUCE experiment site at the Marcell Experimental Forest, Minnesota, USA - June2015DPH_17_10... | ecosystem: Environmental > Terrestrial > Soil >...
GAGACTGCCGGGAAGAGTAATGGTGGCGTCGAGGGTGTCGCCGTGGCGTTGGTAATCGACGCTGATCTCGCCTTCGGGATGCGGGAAAGTGGCTTTCAGTGTGGGCAGCGTGCCGAGGTGAGGGGCAATGCGGACGGTTTTGAAGCTGGGACTTGATGGCTCGATGCCGGCGACCAGGGTGAGGAGATCGTAGATGGGATGCGAGGTCCAGGCGTGCGAGTCTGAGCGGGTGTTGCCGGGGATCTCAGGCCAGGTGCTGAAGTGGAGTGGCAAGAGCTTGCGCCAGGGGTCGAGTGACTGGAGGTAAGAGTCGGCCATGTTGGCGTGGTCGAGGGCGCGGGCGAGGTAGAAGCGGAAGTAGTATGAGGCGCTGAGGATGCCGTCGGGAGTTGTCCCCGGTTCGATGGTGAGGATTTTTTTCAGGACGGTCTGCTGGTCTGCTTTGGGGATGACGTCATAGAGGACGGCGAGGACGTTGGACTGTTGGGAGAAGACTTTCTTGTCGGGGTTATCGGCGAGAAGATTGCGGTCTGGGCTCCAGCACTGCGAGTAGATGCTGCGGCGCACGGTTTCGGCCTGGTCTTTGTCACGGGTTGCAAGGACTGGGTCGCCGAGGGCCTGTTCGAGGTCGGCGGCGTCATTCAATGCGCCAAGATATTCAAGCGTGGTGGCGCAGGATTCGTTGCTAGTTGAATACGTGGGAATTTCGCCGGATGAGACCCAATCGATGAAGCTCCACCAGGGGAGTTTTTCGAGGAGGCCGTCTTTTGTTTCGTGCTGCTGAAACCAGCCGAGGATGCTGCGTGTGCCAGGGAGCAGGTTGCGAACGAAGTGAGGATCGTCGCGGTAGATCCAGAAGTCATGGAGCATTCCTATATATAGAAGCGAAAACGTGGGGATGTTCTGCGGGAGCGAGCTGGGATAGCGGCTGCGGGTGATGCCTTCCGGGAGCCGCGAGTGGTCGAAGGCTTCGAGCGCCTGGCGGCCGAGACGGTCATCGTTGGCGACGGTATAGGAGATGAGGGACTGGATGCGGGTGTCGCCGACATACTGAAGCTGCTCCCAGTAGGGCGTGTCCATGTAGGTTTCGTGGGCATCGAGGCGTGCGGTGCGCCAGCTTATCTCCCAGATTTTGGCGAGGTCGGGGTCGGGGGTGGTGAGCTTGGCCTTTTCCTCGAAGGGGTAGGCGGTGAAGAAGGCCTTGAGGGATTCGAGCTGGAGGGGTTCGTCGGCGGTGGTGATGTCGAGCGCGAGATAGCGCCAGGTGCGCCACCAAAGCGGCTCGAAGGTGCGGTGCTGGCCGCCATCGGGGAGGAAGATGTCGGTGAGGCCGAGGGCTTGGCGTTCATTCATCTGTCCATCCGAACCACGATAATCTGTGGCGTCACGGTCACCTTTGTGGCGGTTCTTGTCGTAGAGAGCTTCGGTATAAGTCAGCTTGATGGTTGCGCCTTTGCCGCCAGAGACGGTGAGTTGGGGGTAGGCGGTGGTGAGGGTTTTGCGGTCGAGGAGAATGCGCGCGTGGCCTCCAGGTCCAATTGAGACTGAGGTAGCTGGGAAATCCCTGAAATATGTCGATTTCTGAGGAATAGGTGGCTCAGACGGCGGAACATTGATGTCATCCAAAGATACGCGGACGACTTCTCCGGAACTGGTTTGTGTGTACTCCATGTGCGGAAGACCATCCGGCACGAGGCCCCAGGGATTATCGCCTGTGGTCTCGGCTGAGTGGGCGTGATTGTTGCCGGGATAGATGCTGTCGCGCATGGGATCGCCTGCATCCACCCATCTGCCGCGAGAGACATGCTCTCCATTCCATGTCCAGTCATATTTAGAGGCGTCGATCTCTTCGCCGGGGCCTGCGGCCATGTACTCCTTGAAAGAAACAGAGGAGCGGTCGAGAGCGATGTGGCCGGGTTCGATTTCGACCTGCCAGTTTTCAGGGGTGCTGATGGACTGCTCTCCTGTGGCTTCGCTTTCGAGAAGGAAGGCGGTGCGGTCGGAGATTTGAGCGATGGGAGCGTAGACGCCGAAGTTCCAGACGGTGGCGGTGATGGCGTTGTCGCCGGTGTGCAGGTAGGGTGCGAGATCGAAGGTTTCGTAGCGCCAGTGGGTGAGGTCGCCGCGGGCTGGGCCGTCGCCGATGCGCTTGCCGTTGACGTAGAGAATGAAGCGGTTGTCAGCGCTGACGCGGACGATGTAACTGGAGCGAAATGTTGGCAATGAGAGCATGCGGCGGAAGTGAAGGACGATGGGTTCGCGGAGTGGGGCGGTGGGATGGGTGATCCAGGAGGCGTGCCAGGAGTGGGTTGGCGGGTCGGGCTGAGCAGTAGCTTGCGCGTTTAGGGGCGCGTTTGCGGGCCCATTTGCCGCCGTTGCCCACAGGAGTGTTACGATCACGACCAACCATGCTGCGCGCATCTTTGCCCCCACCCAATTCGTCATCAAGATTAACGGAGAACCCGCCCCGGAGCGCAATTGCGCTGCAGGCACGGTGCATGAATAACTGGTTCTATGCGTTTGATTTCGCCGGGCTGTAACCTTGCGTTCACATTTCGCGGGTAGCCTAAGTAAGGTGACCGTTCCAGTGTCCGAAATACGCACTTTCCAGCCTCAGTTCCCGCCACAGAAGAACGCCAAAGGTCAGGTGCAAGCGCCACAGCCGGGCGGAGCGCCGGGTGGGGACGGTCAGACGGGGGACCAGTCTGGCTCGGCGATCCGCGCCTTCCTGCGCTCGCGGGGCAACTCGGCAGTTGCCGACGGCGGATTCCGCGTCCTGATGATTCTGTGCGGCTTTTCGATCTTTGCGATTGTGGCGCTGATTGCGATTGTGCTGATATACCGCTCGGGCATGGTTTGGCACAACTTCGGGCTCCGGTTCTTTTACACCTACGATAAAGACCCGGCGACGGGGCGGCCGCTCTACTGGGATCCGGTGAACGGGCACTTCAGCGCGGTGCCGTTTCTCTACGGCACGCTGGTTTCGTCCTTTCTGGCGCTGCTGCTGGCGGTTCCGCTGGCGATTGGCGTAGCGATCTTTTTGACGGAGATGTGCCCCAGGATGCTGCGTGCTCCGCTGGCGTTTTTGACGGAGCTGCTGGCGGCAATTCCCTCGGTGATCTACGGGTTGTGGGCGGTGTTTATCCTGGTGCCGCTGCTGCGGGAGCATGTGAATCCGTGGCTGTCAAAGGGGCTGGGATGGACGGGGCTGTTTACGGATGACAATCCGACGGGGCTGGGTTTTGTTTCTGCCGCGATTATTCTGGCCATCATGATTCTGCCGATTATCTCGTCGCTGACGCGCGAGGTGATGACGGCGGTGCCGCACTCGCAGCGCGAGGCAGTGCTGGCGCTGGGCGCGACGCGGTGGGAGATGATCCGCATGGGCGTGCTGAGGAATGCGCGGATCGGCATTGTGGGCGGCGTGATGCTGGGGCTGGGCAGGGCGTTGGGCGAGACGATGGCGGTGGCGATGGTGATTGGCAACACCGCTGAGATTCATACGAACCTGCTGGCCAATGGCGCGTCGATGGCTTCCGTTATTGCAAATGAGTATGCCGAGGCGACCAGCGACCTGCATCGCAGCGCGCTGACAGAGCTGGGCCTGGCGCTGTTTATTGTGACGATTCTGGTGAATGCCGCGGCGCGCCTGCTGGTGTGGGCTGTAACGCGCGGCGCGCCTGCAGAGGCCCACTAGGAATTGGGTGGTAATAACCACCCTTGCGATAGAAAAAATCGCAAGGGTGGGGCACGGTACAGGAAGGTTTGAACAGGGGCTAAAGCCCGACGATTTTTGGGGAGCATGATTGGCACGACTGAAGTCGTGCCCTGTTACAAACCGAAAGGTACGGAGAAACGATTTTGCCACTGAGCGGCAATCCAATTCGATCGAAGATTCGCGCGGCGACCGATAACGCTGTGACGGGGCTGGCGATTCTGGCGACGCTGCTGGTGATTGCGCCGCTGATGGCCATCTTTGGCTACCTGGTTTACAAGGGCGCGTCGAGCGTGAACCTGGATTTCTTTACGAAGATTCCGAAGCCGGTGGGTGAAGAAGGCGGCGGCATGGCGAACGCGATTGTGGGTTCCGCCGTGCTGCTGGCGCTGGGAACAGTGATCGGCGTGCCGGTGGGGATTGGCGGCGGAATCTACCTGGCGGAGTTTGGGCGCGGGACGAAGCTGGCGAATGCGGTTCGGTTTACAGCCGATGTGCTGAATGGCGTGCCTTCGATTGTGATGGGTATGGCCGCATACGCGCTGCTGGTGGGGCCGAAGGTGTCGTGGCTGCCGTTTCTGGGGCACTTTTCGGCTTTTGCAGGTGGGGTTGCGCTGGGAATCATGATGATTCCCACAGTGTGCCGGACGACGGAAGAGATGCTGTTGATGGTTCCCCATGCGGTGCGCGAAGCTGCGCTGGGCCTGGGCGTGCCGAATTGGCGCAGCGTACTTTCGATTACAGTAAAGACAGCTTCACCGGGCATTATTACGGGCTGCATGCTGGCTTTTGCGCGCGTGGCGGGCGAGACGGCTCCGCTGATTTTTACGGCGCTGGGCAACGAGTACTGGAGCCTGGATTTAAACCAGCCCATTGCGGCTCTGCCGCTGCAGATTTACAAGTACGCGCTTTCGCCGTATGACGAGTGGCACAGGCTGGCATGGGCCGGGGCTCTGGTGCTGATTGTGCTGATTGTGCTGTCGGTTTCACTGGTGCGGTATGTGACCAGCCGCGGTGTTTTGAAGGGAGCTAGTTGAGCAGGGGCTAAAGCCCCTCTTCTTTGAACCGCTTGATCGGCACGACTAAAGTCGTGCCCTGTTACAAAGCAAGTTTGAATTTGTTGTTTGTGCAAGTTTGAATTCGTTGTTTGTGCAAGTTTGAATTTGTTGTTTGTGCCAGTTTGAATTTGTTGTTTGTGAAGGAGAAATGCTCGCGTGGGCGTTGGAATCGAAGTTACGAATCTGAATGCGTGGTACGGGACGAACCACACGCTGCAGGACATTAACCTGCACATCCCGGCGAACCATGCAACGGCGCTCATTGGGCCATCCGGCTGCGGCAAGAGCACTTTTGTCCGCTGTTTGAACCGGATGCATGAGACCAATCCGATTGCGCGCGTGACGGGCGGGGTGAAGGTGGGCGATGTGGACATCTATGCCGATGCCAAGCCGGTGGAGATCCGGCGGCGGATCGGAATGGTGTTCCAGAGGCCGAATCCATTTCCAACCATGTCGATATATGACAATGTGGCCAGCGGATTGAAGCTGAACGGATACAGCAACCGGCGCGTGCTGGATGAGATTGTGGAGAAGTCGCTGAAGAATTCGGCGCTTTGGGATGAGGTTAAAGACGATCTGAAGAAGAAGTCGGGAGCGAGCCTTTCCGGCGGCCAGCAGCAGCGTTTATGCATCGCGCGGGCTCTGGCGGTGGACCCTGAAGTGTTGCTGATGGACGAGCCGGCGAGCGCACTGGATCCGGTTTCGACATCGAAGATCGAGGACCTGATCTTTGAGCTGAAGTCGCAATACACGATTGTGATTGTGACGCACAACATGCAGCAGGCAGCGCGCGTGGCGGAGAAGACAGGCTTCTTTTTGAACGGACGGCTGGTGGAGTTCGATTCGACGCATAAGATCTTTACCAACCCAAGCGATAAGCGCACCGAGGATTACATCACAGGCAGGTTCGGATGACACGCATACGGTTCCAACAAAGCCTCGAAGACTTGAAGGAGAACCTGCTGGTGATGGCGGGCCTCGCGGAGCAGGCGATTCAGCGCGCGATTGAGGCCTACCGCACGCGCGACCTGTCCATCTGTGACTTGGTGAAGCGCAGCGAGCTGGCGATTAACCGGATGGAACGCGACATTGACCAGGCCGCGCTGGACCTGCTGGCCATGGAACAGCCAATGGCGAAGGACCTGCGCTTTATTCTTGCCGTGATCAAGATCAATGCCGACCTGGAGCGCGTGGGCGACGCGGCGAATTCGATCATCGACCGCGTATGCAATATGGATCAGATGCCGCTTGTGGAACTGCCTGTAGATATTCCGAGAATGGCGCGGCTGGCTTCAGATATGGTTCGCAAGAGCCTGCAGTCGTTTATTGAGGCCGACGCGGAGATGGCGCGGTCTGTGCTGACGATGGATGACGCTGTGGATGCGATGAACCGCTCGGCCTACAAAACGCTGACGCAGGTGATGGAAGAGAACAGCTCGATTGCCCCGCAGGCCTTGAATGCGCTGATGATTTCGCGAAGCCTGGAGCGAGTGGCGGATCACGCGACGAATATCGCCGAAGACGTCATCTTCTGGGTGCAGGGCGATGACGTGCGCCACCACAAGAGCGTGCCGCAGGCCAAGCAGCAGGCGAAGACGGAAGCAAGCCCGGCGGCGAAGGACTCCGTCAGTTAGCGACAGGCTGTTGAAATCGGCTCTGGCGAAAACGCAAAATTCTGCCTATTTTCCTGTCGCATTTTCCGCGTCGGGCGCAATATCATGCGCTTATGAGCAATCTAAATTCCAAGTCTCTTGAGGAACTTCAACAGCAGCTCGGAAAGCGCATGAACGCGCTGCGATTGCTGCGAAATCTCGATCAGCGCACAACAGCGGAGCTAGCCGGGCTTTCCGTGCGCACGGTGCTCTACCTGGAAGAAGGGCGCGGGGCCACGCTGAATACGCTGCTGCGAGTGCTGAGGGCGCTGGATGCGCTGGATGGCATGGAATTACTTGCTCCCCGGCCTGCAGGAAAGCCTCTGCCACTGCCGCGCGGCCCGCGAGCCAAAGAGAGACTGCAGAACCGCATCGACAAGAAGGCGAAGAGCGCGAAGAGACAGCCCGCGAAGAAATCCGCAAAGTAGAAACTTATCGCGGACAGCAAAAAGCCTCGGGGGGCGACCGAGGCTTTTTGCTTTCTCCCTGCATGTAATTTAAGAAAGTAATTTAATTTATATATAGGTATCTATCTTTAAGTAAATATGTATAAGTCGATCTAATGTATATTCCGTTTAATGCTCAATGTTCAATGTATGTAATGTACTTATAACTCGGAGGATTGGTCTTTAAGTTAACGGGACCCGCCTGGATTGGGCGCCGGCTGGGGCTGCATGTTATCTCCGCCCATGTTGCTGAGCAGGCGGATTTCCACGCGGCGGTTCTTATGGCGGCCATCAGCGGTATTGTTCGGCGCCACTTCCTGATCCTTGCCGATGCCGATCAGGTAAAACTTGTGCGCGGGAACGTTGTATTTAGCTGCCAGATACTGCACCACCGCATCTGCGCGACGGTTGCTGAGGTCGTAGTTATATTCCTGGGAGCCGGTGGAGTCCGTTCCGCCGGTAACTTCGACGATGTAGCCTTTGGCGCCGCCGAGTTGAGCAGCGAAGCCATCCAACTGATCTTTGCTGTCCTTGGTAAGCATGGCCTTGTCGAAGCCGAAATTCACCGAGACATCCGCGAGCGACTTATAGTTATCGAGGCCCTTCACGACCTCACCGAGCGAATCAGCGCGATGCACGGCATCGTTTGCCGCCGTTTCCGCCTGACCTGATGCCTGCTGCGCGTTCTGCGCATTCTGATTAGCGGAGTTGGCTGAGTTCTGTGCCTGCTGAATACCAGTCGTGGCACGCGCGTCTACATCATGAATATTGCGGTTGTTATCCGCGGTGCGGTCTTCCAGGTTATTCGTTTTATCTACAATAGGCGCCGTCTGTGTATTGACCCAGTTCTTGGTGGCGCACCCTGTTACGGCAAATAATGCGATTGCGGCCGCTCCTGTTGCCATCCGAAGATTCATTTTTATCCTCCTGCTGCCGTGAGATTGCACACCGGCAGGGTTTGTTGCACGCCCTACCTAGTGCATGCACCATGCCAAACTGACGATTTTAAGGAAGCTCATAAAAATCAATGGTTTACGGAAATTTTCGCGGATCGAGAACATAGCCTTAACCATGTATTTTTTACCGTCGTCGTAACCTTTTGACCGCGTAAGAAGCGCCCTGGGGCGGACACCGCGCCGAAAAAGCTCCGATTTTCGTAATCCCTTCTCTTTGCGGCTAATCTAAGGAAGGGCCCGTTGCTCTTTTCGACAAAACATTCGCTTCCAGCGATTTTTAACTGATATGGACCTGCACGAGAAAATCCGTACGCTGCCCACGCAGCCTGGCGTGTATATGTACAAGAACGCGCAAGGCGATGTGATTTATGTAGGCAAGGCGAAGAACCTGCGCTCGCGGGTGCGGTCGTATTTTCTGGATGCGGCGCAGGCCAATGCGAAGACCGGATCGCTGATGCGCGAGGCAGTGGACATCAGCTACATCCTGGTGGGGAACGAAGGCGAGGCGCTGGCGCTTGAGAACAACCTGATCAAGCAGCGCAAGCCAAGGTTCAACATTCTGCTGCGCGATGACAAGACCTACCCGTACGTGAAGCTGACTCTGGGAGATCGCTTTCCGAAGGTCTTTGTGACGCGGCGGCTACGGAAGGACGGCGCGGCATACTACGGACCTTACTTTCCGGGAAACCTGGCCTATCGCGTGGTGGAGCTGATTCACCGGAGCTTTCTGATTCCGAGCTGCAAGGTGGACCTATCGCGGTATTATCCGCGGGCTTGCCTGCAGTTCTACATTCATCGCTGCCTGGGGCCATGCGTGGAAGGGCTGACCACGCCGGAGGCTTACAAGCAGGCGGTGCGCGACACGCAGATGCTGCTCGAAGGCAAGGCGACGGAGCTGGAAAAAACGCTGACCGAACGCATGATGGAAGCCGCGAATGAGGAGCAGTTTGAGGCTGCGGCACGGCTGCGGGATCAGCTTTCCACGGTGCAGCAATTGCAGGAAAAGCAGCGCATTGCCACGGCGGAGCTGAACGATGACGCGGACGTTTTCGGGTATCACTTTGAAGAGGGCGCGCTGGCAGTAAATCTGTTTCACATGAGGCACGGAAAAATTGTGGACCGGAGAGAATTCTTCTGGGAGGATTTGCCTGAATTGATGGAGAGTCTCGCCGTGGAGAACACTCAGGAAGCGGAAGAAACCGCGCACTTTGAGCCACGGAGCGAGACAAACTTTAACCCAGGCCAGCTCTTCTCTGCGCTGCTCAAGCAGCTTTACATCGATCAGCCATACGTGCCGCGCAGCATTCTGGCGCCTGCTGATTTTCCGGATCGTGAGTTATTGGCGGGATTGCTGAGCGAGCGCGCGGGTCACCGGATTGAAGTGGCTGTGCCGCAGCGCGGCGAGAAGCGATCGCTCGTTGACCTGGCCGCGCAAAATGCGAAGCAGTCTTATGTGCAGCGGTTCCGCGTCCTGGAGCCCTCGCAGAAGGCGATCCAGGAAGCGTTGGCCGATGCGCTGATGCTGCCGGATCTGCCGCAGCGAATTGAGTGCTTCGATATTTCGCACATTCAGGGCGCGGAGACCGTGGCGTCGCTCGTCGTATGGGAAGACGGCAAGATGAACAAGAGCGAGTATCGCAAGTTCAAGGTGATGACGGTGCTCGGCGTGGATGATTTCGCATCGATGCGCGAGGTAGTTCACCGGCGATACAAGCGGTTGAAGGATGAGGATAAGCAGATGCCTTCACTGGTGTTGATTGACGGCGGTCTGGGACAATTGCACGCCGCCGCAGACGCGCTGGAGGAGCTTGGATTTACGACGCAACCACTGGCTTCCATTGCCAAGAAGGAAGAAGTGATTTATGTGAGCGGCAATGAGGACGATCCGGTGGTACTGGATCGGCGCTCGCCTGTGCTGCACCTGATGCAGATGATTCGCGATGAGAGCCATCGGTTTGCCGTGGGCTACCACAGGCAGCGGCGCGCCATGCGCGATCGCGAGAGTGAGCTGCTGTCGATTGCCGGAGTGGGCGCGCTCACGCGGCAGCGACTGATTACGCATTTTGGCAGCCTGCGGGACGTGCAGCAAGCAACGGTGGAGTCGCTTGCCGCGGTGGTTTCAAAGAAGACAGCAGAAAGCATCTGGCGGTACTTTCATGAAGAACAGATTGTTCCATCGGAATGAAGTTCGCAGCCCGGTCGATGCCAGATGTCACAGGCTCTCATGGATCAACGCGAGAAGCTCGGAAGGGTGGATTGGCTTTTCATTGATCGTGAACTCAAACTTTCCCTGTTCTTTCTCCAATACGCTCCTGGCATTTTGCTGACCGGAAAAAAGAAAGATACGGCATTCCGGAGACTGTGCCCGAACGCGGTTTGCGAGCTCAACGCCGGTCATGCCGGGCATGAACACATCACTGATGAGCAGATCGGGAACGATCGACTCTGATGCGCGGAGAGCGTCTTCCGGCCGGTGAAACGGCCTGGCAACGAAGCCGGCGTGCTGAAGAATAACAGAAAGCGTATCGGCAATTACAGCTTCATCATCGACAACAAATATAACTTTGGAATTCATAATTTATCTCCTATGTAATTCACTAAGGAAGGTCTGATTAAGTCCGTGAAGCATACCTCAGCGGCTAAAGCCGCATTGATTTTGCTGCATTTATGTCACGGCTGAAGCCGTGACCTACCGTTCGTGCTACTTAATCAGAGTTTCCCTAATTCAGCGGCTGAACTTTCTACTTTCGGATGACATATCGTCATTCGTTCAACCAATACCCTCCTTCGCTCACATAGAGACGCAAGAATAGTGCGCCAGGTTGCGCGTATTTATTCAGGCTAAGACAGGCTTCTTTACGAGGCTATATGGCATCCCGGCAGGGTCAGTAGATACTTTTTACATGCGCAGGTATTGAAATGTGTAAAAAGTATCTGCCGGGAATAGCGTGTTGACAACACGTTAGCCAGTTATGGCTTTTGTATGTGGATGATGGCTTTCCCTACCGGACCGCTTGCAATCATCCTGTGAATAACCTTTGTAATATAGCCATCACCGTTGAAGGCATCCGGGGGGATTGGGCCTATGAAACGGACTAAGCCAGCGCTGTCTACGACAATGGCGAGCGGAAATTCCTGTGCGCCGAAGGTTTGTGTTGTAGCAGCGGGAACAACAAGCGTGGAGGTTCCCTGAAGCTCCTGGAGAAATCCTTCATGCACGGCGGAGTCCGTGATCATCGATGTATCAGCAAAGACGAGGCCGTAGGCATGCAGCGGCGTGTCGGCGTTGACATTGGCGAATTCTGTCAGCGTCTTCATCATCTTTCGGCACTGCACACACCAATCGGGGAAAAGCACGAACACGGTGCCTGCGCCAAAAGATTCTGGAAGGCGCGGCTTGGCTGTGGAGGATGCGAGCGAGCGCGTGATGGTGAGATCGGGCAGGTGCTTGCCCAGCAGATGAAAGCGCGTGCGGACGTTTTCAATGCGCTGGCGATCTTCCGGCGCAAGTGTTGCCGCGTCAGGCAACGCGGCATCGCAACTGGCGACAATGGCTGAGCCGGCAATGCTGTTGCCCATGTTCTCATAGAAGAAGGCGAGCTGCATGGCAGAGTCGTAAAGTTCGCCGATGCTCATGACGCCGTCGCCGGTTGCGGATTTGAGCGGAGTTCCCTGCTGCAGAGCGGCGATGATTTTTTCGTGCTCATCCTCCGCAAGATGCAGCGCCTGAAAAGCGCCTCGCTGTTCGAGCGAGTCCTTCATGTAGCGGAGCGTGAAGGCGGCTTCAGCATCGTAGGGAAGCGCGTTGAGCATTTCCTGCGCGGTCTGCGCTGCCTGGTCAAACTGGCCCATCTGCAAAAGAGCATTGGCGTTCAACGCGTAGGCTTGCGCGCGATGCGGCTGGGCATTGCTTGCGATGTAATGCGCGGCTGCGGTGTTGGCCGATCCCCAGACCTGGCCGAAGGCGCAGAGATGCGCGTAGTCGTAAAGATCGTCGCCGGTGTAGGCCTGGGAATCCATCTGTGTGCAGGCCTCGCGGGCTTTGCCGATGCCGATGGATAAAGCACCTAACTCCGGGTCAGACCAGTTGTCGAGCGAGGCGCGCACCTGGTCGAGCGGGCGCATGGATTGCTTGTAGACTTCAGCGGGGGAGAGCGCGGCTGGCGGCGCGGGAGATGGAGCAGTAGCGGAGGGAATCGGCGCCGGAAGAGGCGCAGTTGCTGGAGCGGCCGGAGTTGTAGTTTGTCCATGCGCGCCATATACGCACATCATCAGCATCAGCGCGAACCGCACTCGTTGGAACATGGATACTCCGTAGAAATAGTCTGCGATCCACTGCGCCGCGCCGTGTCCGAGCGGAACGCAGAGGGATGATATGCACTTGCTGGATTAGACACCGATAGAGGCGAAGATGTTCCCGCGGCTATGCTACCCTCACATCACTGGATGAGCGATACGCATAGTTCTAAAACACAGGTGAGTCCGGCTGATTTGCCGCGCGTTCTTGGTGCGCCGCAGGCTACGGCCATCGTAGTGGGAACGATCATTGGCAGCGGCATTTTTCTTGTTCCGCGCGAGATGATGCAGGACCTGGGCTCGTCTTCATTGGTATATCTGGCGTGGGTCGTGGGCGGACTGCTCTCGCTCTTTGGCGCGATGACTTATGCCGAGCTTGGCTCAATGCTGCCATACGCGGGCGGCGAGTATGTGTATCTGCGCGGGGCCTACGGAGACACGACGGCGTTCTTATATATGTGGACGTGGTTCGCGGTTGCGAAGCCTGCGTCGATTGCGGCGTCCACGGCAGGTTTAGCACGAACGCTGGGCTTCTTTCCGGCATTTCATTTTCTGGGCGATCATGTGGCGGGGACGCCGCTGCTGTGGTCGCAGGTGTTTGCGATTGGCGTGACGTGGTTCATGACGGGGCTGAACTATCTGGGCATCAAGAAGGCCGGGGATTTTCAGCTTGTGTTCACCGTACTGAAGGCCGTGCTGATCTTGATTGTCGCGGCGCTGTGCTTTGCTTCGGCAACGGGCTCGTGGAGCAATTTTTCGACCGGTGTGCCGGGGGCTGTGGGCGGAATCAACGGCTTTATGACGGCGCTGATCGCGACGCTGTGGGCCTATGACGGCTGGAACGATCTGACGATGGTGGCAGGCGAGGTAAAGCGGCCGGAGCGCAGCCTGCCGATTGCGCTGATTGGAGGGTTGTTTGCGGTCGGTGTGTTGTTCATGGCCACGAATGCGGCGATCCAGTACATTTTGCCGGCGGCGCAGATTGCAGGCAGCGAGCGGCCCGCGGTGGCCGCGCTGTCAGTCGTGGCCGGTCCGCGCGGAGCGGGATTCGTCGCAGCGGCGATGGCGGTAAGTATCTTTGTCTCGCTGAATGGAACTGTGATGAGCGGCGCGCGCGTGCCGTTTGCCGCGGCGCGTGACCGGCTATTCTTTTCGCGATTCATGGCGATCGATCCGCGATTTCAATCGCCGTCGTTTTCTCTGATTGTTCAGGGGCTGCTTTCGACTGTTCTGCTGATTTTTCTGTCACAGTTTCAGCAGTTCTTTGACTTGGCAGTCTTTGCGGAGTGGATGTTCTACATGCTTACGGCATCGACGATCTTCTACTACCGCAGGAAGTATCCGGAGCTCAAGAGGCCGTACCGCGTGTGGGGTTATCCCGTGTTGCCGGCGATCTTCATTCTCTGCGCGGCGGCAGTGCTGGTATCGAGCTATACGAGCAACCTCAAGGGATCGCTGCTGGGAACGGTGGTGATTCTGCTGGGGCTGCCGGTGATGTGGGCGGTGCGGAAGATGTACGGGAAGTCAGTGCCGATGGAAGAAGGGCGAATGTATTGAAAAACGCTGTCATTCGAGCGCTATTTATGAATTCTCTCCTGGTTCCGGAGCTATAACGGAGCAGTTTCCATGGAAGCAATGAATTGGATGCCCGACAAATTGACCTTCGTCAAGCGATCATCGTTGGTTACAAACAAGTCGCACCCAGCGCTCGCCGCAGTAGCCAGTTGAATTGCATCAGGAGCTTTAATGGAACGGTCCTGGCGGATAAGAGCGAATATCTCACCCGCCTTCCGATCAAAGGAAAGTATGTTCACTTCCGGCTCTTTCAGCAATGAACTATATTTGCTCGCTAAGCCCTTATCGCCTGCGTGAATCGGTTTTACAAGCACCTCTCCCAGCGTCAGCGTGGATGTCAGGATCGTGTCTTTACGCATCGAAAGCTGCGTGAAGATAGCATTCGCACGATTTCCGCGCGGCCCCATATCTTCCATGAGGTAGATGAAAATATTGGAATCCAAAAAAATCCTGCTCATTCCCATCCCTCGCGCAATTGCCGGATGTACTCGTCAGGATCAATCCCTTCCGCCATCTTCGCGCCAATTCCCCGCGCCTGAAGAAGATTCTCCAAGTGCCGCGGACGCGCCTCGTCCGGAATAACAAGTCTTTCTCCGGGAGAATATGAGGTTTCGCGCAACTTCCGGCCCCATTCATCGGGATCCTCCAGCGTTGTTGCCACTCCCTTGGCGCTTGCATATCGCTGCTTCGCCCATTCCAGCAGGGGAAGATACTGCTCGGGGAGTTCTCCCGCGTCCGGGAAGATTTTTCCGGTCCGTTCAGGATGTACTTCGTCGCCTGGAAGCAGAAGACGGCGCGTGTGCTTGCCGGTTGCAAACAGCATCCGATGCTTACCTGGATTTGGAGCCCTGTTTGCTACACAGTGTTGAGAGGCATGAACGCTGACGCCTGAGCGAAGCTCGCCATTCACGTTCTCTCTCGCAGCCCGATTCACAATCTCTTGAATAGTGAATTCTGGCCGGCCGGGCTGTTCCCGATGGAGAAGAGAGGTTGCGATAAACACTTCCGCAGCGCATGAAACTTCAATGCGAGTAGCCAGCATTGTCATTCCCCTCCTTGTGGAATATTCCCCGCAAGGAGAAGGTTAGCACAAGATACGACTCGTACGACACAATTTTGTCGTACGACTAGCTACGACGCTTGGCCACTTCCGAATACACTTCGACATATTGGCGGGCGGGTTGGGTCCAGCTATAGTTCTTGACCATGCCGTTACGCATCAGGCGGTGCCAGGCTGACTTCTGCGGGAAGACAGCGAGAGCGCGGTCGATGGCTGCGAGGAAATCGCCCGGAGCGTAGCCGTAGAACTTGAAGCCTGTGCCGGTTCCCTGTTCCGGATTTGTGCCAGCGTTCCACTCTTCGATGGTGTCATCAAGGCCGCCTGTGGCGCGGACGACGGGCACGGCACCGTAACGCAGCGAGTACATCTGGTTCAGGCCGCTGGGCTCATAGCGGCTGGGCATGAGAAAGATGTCGGAGCCGGCTTCGACCTTGTGCGCGAGGGCTTCATCGTACTTGACCCGCAGCGAGACGCGGCCCGGATAGCGCGCGGCAAACTCGCGGAAGAGGTTTTCGTAGTACGCCTCGCCGGAGCCGAGAACAGCGACGGAGACATCGCGGCGCATGAGCTCATCGGCAATGCCGGAGAGAATGTCAAAGCCCTTCTGCGTGGCGAAGCGCGAGACAATGCCGAGAACGGGAGTTGTGGCCGAAACAGATTCAAGGCCGAAGGCGTGAAGCAGATCGGCGCGGCACTCCTGCTTGCCGGTGAGGACGTTGGCGGTGTAGTGCGCAGCCAGGTAGCCGTCCCTGGCCGGGTCCCACTGTGCGTAATCGACGCCGTTGAGAATGCCGCGCAGATCGGCGGCGCGGCTGCGGAGGATGCCCTCAAGGTTGTTGCCGAACTCGGCGGTCTGAATTTCCTCAGCGTATTTGCGGCTCACGGTGGTGAGCATGTCGCTATAGACGATGCCGCCTTTGAGGAAATTGAAGGTGTTGAACTGCTCCACGCGATCCATGGTGAAGATCTCCCAGGGAAGGAGAAGACGCTCCGTGGTTTGCGGCGGAAACCAGCCCTGATAGCCCGCGTTATGGATGGTAAGGACAGTGCCTGCGCTGGCAAGAAGCGGATCGGGTGCGTAGATGGTGCGCAGATAGATGGGCAGGATCGCGGACTGCCAGTCATGAACGTGAAAGATCTGCGGAACGCCAAGGATTTTCGAGGCTTCAAGGACAGCGCGGCAGAAGAGGCCAAAGCGTTCCCAGTTGTTGGGATAGTCGCCGGTTGGTGTGCCGTAAAGGCCCTGGCGGTCGAAGAGTTCAGGGCAATCGACAAAATAATACTGCACGCCATTGCGTTTGCCGCCGTCCACGATGCCGGCAAAGCGGTTGTAGGACTCATAAGGGATGGTGATGGAGCGGATAACGTACTTCCACCGGTCTGCAAGATGCGGGCGGACGACGGCATAGAGCGGCAGATAGACAGTGACTTCATGGCCGAGCTTGACGAGCTCCGGCGGCAGTGCGCCGACCACATCGGCGAGACCGCCGGTTTTTGCGAAAGGAACACACTCCGAGGCAGCAAATACAATACGCATGAAGGCTCTTTCTCCACCCAATAAGTCAGTCTAGAGCACACGAAAGCGGATACGATGCCGAACCACGCCCAATCCGAGGAAATTACCGATTCTTCACTCTCGTTGGATGCGGGAAGGATGCTGCTCGACACCGCTCTATTGGACAACCCCATCTGGAACGCGCTGAGCACGGAACACGTGAAACTCGCGCTGGGCGATGAGCGTGCGCGGCGTTATCCAACAGAGATTGGACCGCTGAGCGGCATTCCCGCGCAGACAGAAGAGAGCTATGAGGCGCTGAGCGAGCTGGCTGAAGACGGCGTGGTGGTGCTGTTTTCCGTGGAGCCGATTGTGCCCGCAGGCGGCTTGCATGTGGTGCGGAGCGGACCTATTGTGCAGATGGTGCGCAAGACTCGCGGTGTTGAAGCGGATGCGGGCGAGTTGATACCGCGCAAGCTGACAGCGGAGGATGCGCCTGCGATGGTAGCGCTTGCCGATCTGACAGAGCCGGGACCGTTCCGGCTGCGGACGCTGGAGCTGGGAAATTTCTACGGGATCTTTCATGGCCTGGAGCTGGTGGCGATGGCGGGCAAGCGGATGCACTTGCCGGGACTGGTCGAGGTCAGCGGCGTGTGTACGCATCCTGCGGCGCGGGGCAAGGGATATGCACGGCGGCTGATGCAGATTGTGATTGACGAGATTGAGCGCGATGGAAAGACTACGCTTCTGCACGCGTACAGCACGAATCCGGCGATTCGGCTATATGAGGCGCTGGGATTTGAGACGCGGCAGGAGTTTCATTTTGCGGCGCTGGTGAATGGGGGCTAAGAATCCCCGATGGGGTATTGCGGATTGAACGGGAAGACCAGTTCGGCCTGCGTGGCAACGGGTTTTCCGTTGACGGTCGCAGGATGGAAGCGCCAGCTCTTTACGGTTTCAAGAACAATCTGATCGAGCTTGTTGCCGAGGCCCGTCACGAGGGTTTCGCTGACTACGCCACCTGCCGCATCGACATTGACATCCACAACGATCTTTTTCTCAGAACCCGGCAGAAGCCCGCGATCTGTAACGGGCGGCTTGGGCGAGAAGACCGGGAAGGCCGGTGTGGCGTCTTCATCATCCGCGCCGTTGCCTGCCTTGGTCTGGCCTGAGCCTTTGCTGTTTTGTGGGTTGGGAGGCGAGCCGCCGCCGTTTTTCTTTGGCGGATCTTTCGGGGCGGGCAGGATGGTCTTTTTGGTGGGATCGGCGTTGTGGTCCGGAGTCTTAGTGTGAGCAGCTGCGGGATCGGGCGGCAGCGTGAGCTTAATGGCGTGCGATGCGCCCGCGATTTCAACCTGACTGACGGAGATGAAGGAAGTGGTCACGTTGGCGGGACGGAGGAACCGTGAGCCGGTGGCGATTCCCACAAGGAGCAGGCTGCCGAAGAGGGCTCCGTGGCAGACGAGAGAGAGCAGAACCCCGCCGGTAAGGCGTCGAGTACGTTCGATCTCAGGCGGCATAGCTTCCCTCCCGTTCTATTGCGTTCACGTTAGGTCCGATTTTCGCATACTTTCAGGCTGAGCCATGGGCGGGCGCTCCGATACCATGATCTTTTGACTCTTTATGCCAGCAAAATCCAGGCTCGGACAGAATTTTTTGCGCGACCAGTCGGCGATTGCGCGGATCGGAGCCGCGCTCGGCGACGTTTCGAGACAGAATGTGATCGAGATTGGACCGGGCGAGGGGGCGATTACACGAGCGCTGACCGAACGCGCATGCCACGTGACGGCGATTGAGGTGGATCACGAGCTGGCGATTGCGCTCCGTGCCTATTTGCCTTCGGAGAAGCTCACCGTCATCGAGCAGGATGTTCTGCAATTCAACTTTGCGGATGCCGCGGCACAGGCCGGACACAAGCTTCCGGTTGTGGGAAATCTGCCGTATTACATCACCTCTCCAATTCTGCTCCGTTTGGCCAAGAATCATGCGTCGCTCGATCGCGCAGTACTGATGGTGCAGCGCGAAGTGGCGGATCGCGTGGTAGCTGAACCGGGTTCGCGCGATTACGGGCTGCTCTCCGTGACGGTGCAGATGTATGGGCCGGTTGAGCGGCTGTTTACGCTGCCGCCAGGCGCGTTTTCTCCGCCGCCGGAGGTGCATTCCACTGTCTTTCGATGGCGATTTGCGCCGCGCTTCGCAGAACTGGGCGTGAATGAAATGAGCTTCATCCAGTTTGCAAAGCAGATCTTCGCGCAGAAGCGAAAGACGCTCGCGAATAATCTGCGGGCCGCGGGATTGGAGGCAGCCGCGGTTCAGGCGGCTTTGGCGGAGACGGGGATTTCGCCGCAGGCGAGGGCGGAGTCGTTAGAACTCGATAAGCTGGCCGCGCTGCACGCACACCTTGAAAACAAAAAGGCCGCCGCGCTGTAAAGCGAGGCGGCCTCTTCAAGCCATCCGGCTTTTATCCCGCTACTTGGGAGAAGCTGGACGCGGAGCTGGTGGAGGCGGAGCCGCACGCGGCGCAGGAGAAGACATGGGAGCGCTGGGCGCGGGGTGCGGGTGAGATGCACTGGAGCTGGGAGGCGGAGCCGTGTAACCGGGCCTGGTTTGGCCCGAGTACTGGCCGGTAGCCGGGTTGTAGCCGGGACGATTCCCAGCGCCTGCATTCGCGCCGCCTGAGCCGTTGAACTGCACCGGCGTGTTCGCAAGCTGGTGATTATAGACAGGCCGGTGGGAGACGGGCCGCATCGGCACAACCGTAGCTCCAGCGATTGTGACCGGCGTTCTGCGATCGCGCAGGGGCAGGCCAGTCTCAATCGGCTGACCAGTGCGGTTTACCGCAATGACAGGCTGAGCGCCCATTGCGTGGATTAAGCCGCCCGGACGCACCGGACCGCGCAGGCGCGGAGGCAAGGGGCGACCCGGTGGATGCCATCCGAAGGGACCGCGGCCAACGTTGAATCCCCAGGCGCTGCCGCCCCACCAGGGCGTGCAGCCTCCCGGGGCCCAGCCCCAGCCAAAGCCGGAATACCAGTTCCAGAGGCCGCACTGGTAGGGCAGATAGCCCCAGGAGTAGCCGGAGACCCAGGTGTAGCCGTAGCCCGGACTATTCATCCAGTAGCCGCTGCCGTAGGGGTCCCATGAGCCGTTGGAGGCGTCGTAGGGAGACCAGACATAACCCTCGCCCGGCACGTCATACCAGTTCCCGTTCTGGTTCAGATCGCCCCAGGCTGGATTGGTTGCGTCATCCATGCTCCTGGTAGCGGGCGTGGCGCTGCCGGCGGCAGCAGTCAGCGCCTGGTCGCGGTCAGAGTTCCACGCATCCCAGGAATCGGGCTCAACGATTTCAGCCACACGAAGCATGCTGTCTTGAGGCGCGAGCCTTACGCTTTCGCCACCGTGAAGGTCCGCGGTAATTCCGTCAGGACCCTCCAGATGGATAGTTCCATCAAAGACAGCAACCTCTCCGGGAGCCTCGTCGAGCTTGACGCGGATAACGGCAGCGCCGGTGGAGGCGGCTGTGTAGCCGGCAAAGCGCACGCTCTCTCCGCCGCGCAGCTCAAAGTAACCCATTCCATGATCGAGAAGAAAATCGCCGGCGCCCTGTTGCATGCCTTCCAGGCTTACGGAGCTATCGGGCGGGATGCGGCCAACGGTGCCATCCGAAAATTGAAGTTCGGCGCGGCCGTCATCGCCGGTCTGGACGCCAAAGCCGTCAAAGAGCGGCGTGTTGGCCACGGCCTGATCGGTGATGGACTGGCCGGATTGCAGGATTCTGACCTGGCCCTCGATGGTGCTGAGGCGAACGGCTCGATTCTGGCCTTGATTTGACGCGGGATTCTGGGCTGGATCCTGGCCCGAATTCGGGATTGCACCGTTTCCGGCATCCTGCGCCACCGCCAGCGCGGATAGCCCCGCTGACAGCGCCAGTGCCGCTGCCCATGTCGTCATGTGCCTTTTCATTGCCCGTTTCCCCCACTCCTTACCGACAGCGGATAACCCAAAAAGTTGCGTGTCGAATATAGATAAAAATACGCTTGAACGGGGCAAAACGCTCGGTAATGGCTTAAAGCCCAAGGATTTTATCAGCCGGATTTTCGGCACTACTCAACAGGTTGCGGAAAAAGGCAGGTTTGGTGAACAAACATCCCGCAGGGGCTAAAGCCCGGACACGTCTTTGCGATAGTTACGGCACGAGTAAACTCGTGCCCTGATTGCTGACAAAGCCGGTCTGGCGGTTTTAAGGAAGGGCCCGGGGCTAAAGCCCCTCTTGAATACATTGGCCTTATTCGTGAGGCTGAAGCCTCACGCTCCCTCCGGAAAAACGAAGATGGAGTTTTTCATCAGGCAGGGCACGACTTGAGTCGTGCCCTGTTACAAAACGATTCAAACTGAGCCAGTACCAAACGCTCACTTAAGGAAATAGAAGGGATCGGGATACTTAACGGAGTACTCGGCGAGGGGCTTGCCGCGAAGATCGCTCCACTGATCGCCGACGTTGAGAATGATTTTGTAGCCGGAGGCGGCGATGCGCCCGCGGGCGGCGGATTTGTAGTCGAGAGCGCTGGTGGATTCCTCATCGGTCTGGCGCAAAATGAGCTGCTGCCAGTTGTCAAAGCCGACGTTGCGAAGATTCTGCTCGGTGACGGCGCGCTGGCTTTCCGTGCGTCCAGTGAGGAAGAAGACAGCGACGCCAAGGCGCTGGGCTTCCTTGTAGAGGCGGAGGGTGCCGGCGATTGCGGGAGCTTGAGCGGAATCCACCCAGGCATTGAAGCGGGCGGAGTCGTAGGCGAAATCCGCGCCGGCCATCTCGTCGTAGTTTGAGAGCGTGGTCTCGTCAATGTCGAGGATGAGCGCGAGCTTCTCCTCCGTTGAAGGGTGCAGGACGCGGCGATGAAGAAATGCGATGGCGCGGTCTGCCTGCACGTCGAGATCGTGCTGATAGCAGACCGTGGGACGGGTGCAGTCGTGATAGGCGCGGAGCTGAGCTTTGACGTTGTTGAGATTCTGAATGCTCTCACTGGGAGCCAGTGGAGCAACGGCCTGCGCAGCGGCTCCCATGCAGCAGGAGAGAATGAGAGCGAGAAAAACGGAATCACGACGATAGCGCATGAGCAAAATCCCCCAGAATATGACAAATACATGAGCCGGCGTCCATGCTTTTAGCAGCAGCAACTCCCAAGATTACACTGAATCTTATGCTGCGCATTTTGAATGCCGTGCCTACCGAGCACCTGAAGCTGCTGGTCTTCGACCTGGATGGAACGCTGATTGACTCGGCACGCGACCTGGCGAACAGCGTGAACGCCGCGCTCGAACATCAGGGACGGCCCGCGCTGCCGGATGAGTTGATCGCGACTTATGTGGGCAACGGCGCGGCAATGCTGGTGCGGCAGGCACTGGCAGCCGAGAACAACATTGCGCCGGATGAAGTTCATGACGAGGAGCTGGCCACGGCGTATAGCTACTTTCTGGAGCACTATCGCTCGCACAACCTGGATTTCACCTATGCCTATGAAGGCGTAGTGGAGGCGCTGAAAGCGCTGAGCGGGCGGTTCGAGATGGCTGTGCTGACCAACAAGCCCGTGCGGCCGGCGCAAAGGATCTGCGAAGGGCTGGGGATGGCGCAGTTCTTCCGGGTAATTTACGGCGGAGACAGTTTTCCGCTGAAGAAGCCGGACCCGATGGGACTGAACGCAATCATTGCCGAAACCGGAGTGCGTGCCGATGAGACGCTGATGATCGGCGACAGCAAGGTGGACGTGCAGACCGCGCGAAATGCCGGCGCCTGGAGCCTGGGCTGCCAGTTCGGCTTTGGACCGCAGAATCTGCATGAGGAGATGCCGGATATTCTGGTGGACCACGCAAATGGCTGGACGGAGGCCCTGGAGCCTGCGAAAATAGATTTACAGCGTAAGCCAAAGAAAGCCTGAAACCGTTTACGGGCCATATCCGTCTACGAATGACAGCAGTTCAAAACAAATCACAGGCATTTGCAAGCTCAGGTTCCTCGCACGAAGATGCGAGAACTGTCACTACAGTTTGAATCCGGTAGGCCAAAGTCAAGCAGCAGACTGCACGCAAACGCGTGTACGGGATTTTGTATCTCCGCGCAAACGGGATGCCGACAATATTGCCTTGGAGTTGAGATGATTCGCTCTCTCTCGCTATTTCTGTGCCTCGCCGCGCCGTCGCTTGTCGCCGCGGCTCCCAATACTCCCACCAATGTGCCTGCCGTGCCCGCTCCTGTGCCAATTGCCGGCGTGGTCGCCGATCCTACAGGGGCAATCGTTCCCGGCGCGGAGATTGACCTGATTGACGCCACAGGCGCTGTGGCCGGCACAATCCATTCCAGCGCCGACGGCTCTTTCCAGATGCAGCCGCCCAAGGCCGGCAGTTATACGCTGGTGATCTCTGAGCCGGGCTTTGAGACGACGCGGATGCCGGTGGTGGCTGTCGTTCCAACCGTCGCGGTGAAGGCCACCAGCTCCTCTGTCATGCAGGGAAATATGTTTCCCGTCCCGCTGAAGGTTGTGCTGCCAATTGCGGCGCTTGCCACGAACGTGCATGTGAGCGCAGACGGCAATGAGGACCTGACCGCCGGCGACAGCAATCGCGATACGCAGGTGATCACGTCGAGCGACCTGAAGCAACTGCCGATCTTTGACAACGACTACGCGACCGCGATGAGCGCCTTTATGGATGACAGCGCAACGGCGACCGGCGGAGCGGGGCTGATCGTCGACGGCGTGGAAGGCTCGCGTTCTCCGGTTTCCGCCTCCGCGGTGCAGGAGGTGCGCATCAACCAGGACCCCTACTCGGCGCAGTACTACTACCCTGGCCGCGGACAGATGGAGATCATCACCAAGTCCGCTCAGGAGCATTATCACGGCGAGTTCAACTTCATCTACCGCAATTCCGGTTTGAACGCCCAGAATGAGCTTGCGCCTTCCAAGCCGTTTGAAGAGCGTCAAGTGTATGAGGGCCACGTTACCGGGCCTATCATCTTTGCGCATAACTCAAGCTTTCTGGCTTCGTTCAATCACGACTTAGAAGACACAAACGCGGTGGTGGATGCGGACGTGCTGCCCACGCCCGAAAATCCCTCCGGCGTCCTGCTGCAGAATGTGCCCACGCCTTCCGGCGAGACATCCTTCAGCATCCGCGGCGCGCACAAGTTCGGCGACATGCACTCCGCCTACGCGCAATATGGCCACTGGCAATCCCACTCGTCAAACCAGGGCATCGGCGGGCAGACGCTGGCAGAAGCTGGCTGGAATGGCCTGAGCAACTGGGACGGTATTACACTGCACGCCGATTCAGCGCTTTCCGCGGTACTGGTTAACCAGATATCCCTGGTGGGCGAGCGCTGGAGCACCATCAATACGAATGTGGTGGATGCGCCGAAGATCAATGTAAACGGATACTTCACCGGCGGCTCGGGCCAGAACAACGCTCAGTACACTGGGTACAACCTGCGCTTCTATGACATGGTTTCCTGGACGCACGGGAGGCATTTTGTGAAGATGGGCGGGGGGATACCGAACTTTGCGCGGCTGGCTGCCGACGACGACACAAATGCGTTGAGCAGCTACAGCTTTGGGCCGACGCTGGCCGCCGATGGCGTTACGGTGCTGCAGACGGCGCTACAGAACTACGAGAACAATCTTCCTTCGGGCTTCTCGCAGGGCTATGGAGAAACCCACTTCGTCTACCACCAGCAGGAAGCCGGCGTGTTTATTCAGGACCAGATCAAGCTGACCACGCGCTTCGCGATCACTCCGGGACTACGCTATGACTGGTTGAATTTCCTGGCGCAGAAGCGGCTCGGATTCTCTCCTCGCCTCTCGTTTGCATACGTGCTGGATCAGAAATCAAAGATGGTAGTGCGTGGCGGCGGCGGACTCTACTATGACCGCTTTGGTGGCGGTCCGATGCTGGATCTGACGCGCTATGGCGGCCTGCAACCGCGGCGGCGCACGGTAAGTCTCTCGCTCAATCCGGCAGATCAGCCGGAGAGCGGCTGCTATCCGATTTCAAACTGCTACGACGTGACGGCGCTGCCTGTGAATCGCGTGGAGCTGGCGCCGAATGCGCGCCTTCCATATCAGATGCAGTATGGGCTTTCAATTGAGCGCGGGATGGGCGAAAAGGGAACGTTATCAGTAAGCGCATACGCGATGCGCGATATCGGAGCCTTCCGCTCGGTGGACATCAACGCGCCGACGCCTGAGTCAGGCTACACAGTCCGGCCCGATCCGAATTACCTCCGCATCCGCCAGATGCAGACGCAAGGCTTCTATGAAGGCGACGCAATGGATATCGCTTACCAGGGCCGCTATAACAAGTGGTTCTCCGGGTGGGGGCGGTACACGTGGTCGCACTATGGGTCGGATACGGGCGGCATCGGGTGGTTTCCGCAAAACCAGTACGCGCCCAATGACGAGTGGGGCCCGGCAAACTGGGACCGCAGGAACCGGATCGGCTTCTATGGAGTCTTCAATCCGAAGAGTGTCATGAATCTCTCCGGCGGGATCTTTGCCAACTCCGGCAGGCCGTGGACGGTGACCACCGGCACAGACCCTTATGGCGACGATCTCTTCAACGCACGGCCTGAAGGCGTGGCGCCCTATAGCGAAAGCCTGCCGCCGTATGTCGATTTGGACCTGCGCTGGGGTCACGATTGGGCCATTACGGAGAACAAGGACGACGAGGCGCCGCACGTGGGCTTTTCGGCTTCAAGTTTCAACATCCTGAACCATCCGAGCGTGTCAGGAGTGGACTCTGTCCAGACCTCGCCGACCTTTGGCGAAACGACAGCAGTGAGCGCGCCCCGGCGGCTTCAGTTGGCAATGCGGTTTGAGTTCTAGGGACGAGTGACACAGGACGAGAGACGAAAAGACAGGTTCCCGGCTGAGTCAATACCTTGGCCGGGAACTTTTTGTTTCAGGTGCGCGTATACTCCGGCAAAGGGGATGTCTATGCGCGCTCGCCTGCTTACTCTTACCCTCTGCGCCGCGGCGTTACTGTTTGTGGCCGCTCCTGCTCGTGCTCAGAACGACCGGGTGCAGTTCTTCAGCAACATCCACATAGGGCCAAACGATACCGCCAACAATGCGGTTTGCTTTTTTTGCAGCGTGGATGCCGAGGGACCGGTGAACGGTAATATCGTGGCCTTTTTCAGCCATGTGAACGTGCGCACCACGGTGGATCAGAATGTGGTGAGCTTCTTCAGCAACATGAACGTGCTCCCCGGCAGCAGCGTCGACCAGAATCTCGTTACGATGTTCGGTTCCGTGCACGTGGATAACGGAGCCCATGTGGGTCAGAATGCAGTTACGATGTTCGGCTCGTTTTACGCGGCAGATTCGGCGTCCATTGACGGCAACCGCGTATATTTCCCCTTCTGGCTCTTCGGCATACCAACGCTATTAATCGGCCTGGTGATTTACGTAATTGTGCGAGAAGTACGCGAGCGTCGTTACCGCAGGCAGTGGATGGCAAGCCAGGCAATGGGTCCGAGAGCATAACCGCGACAAGCTGACCTCCGCACAAAATTGGGTGGTAGATCAAAACGAGCCTTCTCGGAGACCATTTCGTTGAGCAAATAAAATGCCAACAGCGTCTATCCGTATGTCACCCATGAAGACTTTACTCTCCTCATTTGCGCTGCTGGTAGCTTGCACAATGCTCGCAAGTGCGCAGGCTAAAGAGTCTCAATCGGCCTTCGATGTTGCAGCAATCAGTCTGCACGATCCCGCGCCGCATGAGCGCTCACATATCGTCAGCTCAGATAAAGGCGGGAGTTTCACCACCAGGAACGTATCCTTGCTGGCAATCGCGCAGTACGCCTTCATGATCCCGGACAGTCGCATCATGAACGTGCCTTCCTGGATGAAGACGGAACACTTCGACATTGACGCGAAATCGGACGATGCGGTGACCGAACGGTTAAGCAAGCTGGATTGGGACCAGGCAAAACAGATTAAACATGAAATGATCCAGTCACTTCTGGCGGACCGGTTTAAGCTAGCGGTGCATCGCGAGACGCGTGTACTGCCTGTTTACGAGCTTGTGGTGAGCAAGGGTGGGTCGAAGCTGTCAGCGTCCAAGGCTCAGGGTTCGATGGTAAATCACGGTCTGGGCCGTCTGAATGCGCAGGGAATGACCGTAGCCGGAATAGCACAGGAGCTGGCATCGGACGCGGGCCGTGTGATTGTGGACAAGACTGGTCTCGATGGGCGATTCGATATAGATCTCAAATGGACACCGGATGACGCCGCCGGACAGGCTGCAGATGGCCCACCATCATTATTCACGGCACTCAAGGAGCAGATTGGTCTTGAGCTTGTGCCAGCAAAGGGGCCAGTAGAAGTGCTGGTCATCGATCATGTGGAACAACCGTCGGCGAATTAATGGCATTCATTCAATTTCGAACTGGCCTTCTATTGCCATAAAGCTATTGATTTCAAACCGCGCTACTATTCTAAGCTAAGCATTTTCGCTATATTTTCGCCTTCTTGATATACTAATTCCCGATATGGACTTTCAGCTCGTCACACAATACAAGCCGCGCGGAGACCAGCCGCGAGCCATCGAAGAGTTGGTCAGCGGGCTGGCCGGTGGAGAGCGGCACCAGGTGCTGCTTGGTGTGACGGGGTCCGGCAAGACCTTCACCATGGCCAAGGTGATTGAGCAATCGAACCGCCCGGCGCTGATTCTGGCGCATAACAAGACACTCGCAGCGCAGCTTTATCACGAGTTCAAGCAGTTCTTTCCCGGCAACGCGGTCGAGTACTTCGTCAGCTACTACGACTACTACCAGCCGGAGGCGTACATTCCCGCCGGCGACCTGTACATCGAGAAGGAATCGACGGTCAATGAGGAGCTGGACAAGCTCCGGCTCTCGGCCACTCGCTCGCTCTTTGAGCGGCGGGACGCGATCATCGTCAGTTCGGTGAGCTGCATCTACGGCCTTGGCTCGCCGGAGGCTTACTACGGCATGCTTTTGCTGCTCGAAAAAGGTCAGCGGATCAGCCGCAAGGACATTACGCGGCGGCTCGTGGAGATTCTCTACGAGCGCAACGATGTGGACTTTCGCCGCGGCACATTCCGCGTGCGCGGCGATGTGATCGAGGTCTACCCAACTTATGACGAGAGCGCATTCCGCATCGAGCTCTTCGGCGATGAAATCGAGTCGCTCTCGCAGATCGACCCGCTCTTTGGCACGGTGAAGCAGAAGTATTCGCGATTGCCGATTTACCCGAAGAGCCATTACGTGGTGCAGCCCGAGCGGAAGATGCAGGCGATTGACTCGATTCTGAACGAGCTGAACGAGTGGGTGCCGCAGCTTGAAGCGCAGGGACGCATGGTCGAAGCCCAGCGCGTCAATCAGCGGACGCGCTTCGATCTCGAAATGATCAAGTCGATGGGTTACTGCCACGGCATCGAGAATTACTCGCGTCACTTCTCCGGGCGGCTGCCGGGCGAAGCTCCGCCCACGCTGCTCGATTACTTTCCACGCGACTTCATCCTCTTTGTGGACGAGAGCCACGCCACGATTCCGCAGGTACATGGAATGTGGCACGGGGACCGCAGCCGCAAGCAGAACCTGGTCGATTATGGCTTCCGTCTACCAAGCGCGATAGACAACCGCCCGCTGAAGTTTGACGAGTTCGAGAACCGGATTCACCAGACGATTTATGTCTCTGCCACGCCCGGACCTTATGAACTCACGCGCGCCTCGGGCGTTGTGGTTGAGCAGGTCATCCGTCCCACGGGACTGGTCGATCCCGAGATCGAGATTCGGCCGGTGAAGGGGCAGATTGACGATCTGCTGGCAGAGATACGCGACCGCGCCAAGCGCAACGAGCGCGTGCTGGTCACAACACTGACCAAGCGCATGTCGGAAGACCTGGCAGGCTATTACACCGAGGTGGGCGTGCGCTGCCGGTATATGCACTCGGAGATTGAGACGCTGGAGCGCGTAAAGCTGCTGGCCAGTCTACGCAAGGGCGAGTACGACGTGCTGATCGGCATTAACCTGCTGCGTGAGGGGCTGGATCTGCCGGAGGTTTCGCTGGTAGCAATTCTGGACGCGGATAAAGAAGGCTTCCTTCGTTCGGCCGGATCGCTGATTCAGACAATTGGCCGCGCAGCGCGGCATTTGCAAGGCCGGGCGCTTCTGTACGCCGACAAGATGACGGACTCGATGCGCCGGGCTATCGACGAAACCGATCGGCGGCGGGTGATCCAGCGCGCGTACAACGAGGAGCACGGCATTACGCCTCAATCGGTGATCAGCTCGATTGACATGGGCCTAGCGATGATTCTCAAGTCGGAGTACGGCGACGTGCTCGTCGAAGAGACCGCCGGAATGCCGGAATTTGCCTCGCAGGGTGAGGTGGATTCGTATATCACCGGGCTCGAGATGGAAATGCGCGAAGCGGCGAAGAGGTTCGAGTTTGAGCGAGCTGCAAAACTGCGCGATACGATCAAAGAGCTGCGCGAAAAGGAATTTCTCTTCGGCTGAGCGAAACTCAATTTAAAGAAGGAATTAGCGCGTTGTCTTCGGCGCAAGGCCATTTCGGACCTTACTTTTTATTTCGTTTTATTGCGTTTTAATATGAATAGCGACGTTGATCTTCTAAATATGTCAAACAATTGAATTTGCTTGACCCGTACGACTAAAGCGATTTATTTTGTTGGCTATCCGAGGCAACTGCTCTCACAAACTCCGCATCGGATTGGGTGGAGAGTTATAGATTTTGAGCGCAGTCGCTAAGTCATGGGCCTTTGCACCACCCGCACCGGCAATCCTGCTAGTGAATGACGATCCACTCCAGGCATACGCTCAAAAAGAGGCTTTTGAATCTGTGTATCAGCGCGTTGTCCGTGCCGCCGGTGCCGCAGAAGCCTTCATTCTGGTCGATCAGCCTGCATTTGCCCGCGATCTGGCACTGGTAGTGGTGTCCCTGCATATGCCAGGGCTTTCTGGACAGATGTTCGTGGACGAGCTGGCCAGCCGCGCGCCGCGGGTTCCGGTGCTGGTGCTCTGCACCAATGACGGGTGTAAGGAGCAATACGCATCCGCCAATGCGCACTTTTTGCCTGCTTCCGCTTCCATGAATGTCATGTTACGCGCCGCCAGCGAGATCATGCAGCCTGAAGTTTTGCGCATCGCCTGAAGACTCTTTCACTCTTCCTATCTATCGATCTTTTTCTCCATCCATTGAGCGAGGCATCCTCTTCTTCGCGTCCATAGAATGACCATGCCGGCTGTGCTTCCCCTCACAATGCCGCGTCGCGTGGGTCTGCGAAAATAGTGATTGAGGTACCAATGGCAACCTTTGGCAGTTTTGCCTTAATTGCCGCCCTGGCTTTGGCGGCGTACAACCTGCTGGCCGGCACCTTTGCGTTGCGGCTGATAGCCACCGGCGGACAGGCACGCATCTCGCCGGAGCGGCTGGCGGATACGGCGCGGCGCGCGGGCATTGCCAGCTTCGTGGCGGTCACCTGCGCGGCCTTTGCGCTGATATGGAGCGTTTTTACCAACGACTTTTCCATCGCATACGTCCTTGAGCACTCCAATCGCGCCTTGCCTGCCGCGTACAAATTTTCGGCGATGTGGAGTGGCCAGGAGGGTTCGCTGCTCCTGTGGGCGTGGCTGCTGGCCGGTTATGGATTCGTTCTGCGGCTCACGCACAAGAACGACGTCAAGCTGTATGCATACGCGGGAACCATTCTGGCCGGAATTCAGGTCTTCTTTCTCTCGCTGTTGAACTTTGCCGCGCCGCCGTTCTCGCTGCTGCCGGGCTATGTGCCGGGCATAACTCCGCTGCCTGACGATGGCAACGGCCTCAATCCCCTGCTGCAATATCCGGAGATGGTCATCCATCCGCCCATGCTGTACCTGGGCTACGTGGGCTTCTCGGTGCCATTCGCCTTTGCGTTAGGCGCGCTCATGATGCGCTATCCGGGCGAAAAATGGATCCGCATCACCCGCGTATGGACGATGGTGACCTGGACCTTCCTGACCTGCGGCATCTTTCTCGGCATGCACTGGGCTTATGCGGTGCTGGGCTGGGGCGGCTACTGGGGTTGGGACCCGGTAGAAAACGCAAGCTTTATGCCGTGGCTTGCGGCAACAGCCTTTCTGCACTCCGTGATGATGCAGGAGAAGCGCGGCATGATGAAGAGCTGGAATGTATGGCTGATCTTCATCACCTTCATGCTTACCATCGTCGGGACGCTGCTTACACGCGCCGGGCTGGTCAGCTCGGTACACGCCTTTGCGCAGTCCTCCATCGGCACGTGGTTTTATATCTTCCTGGGCCAGATACTGCTGGTCTGCCTCTTCACATTCATTCTGCAGAAGGACCACCTCAAGAGCGATCACCAGATCGAGTCGCTGGTCAGCCGCGAGTCGAGCTTCCTCTTCAACAATCTTGTGCTGCTTCTGGCCTGCTTCGTGATTCTGCTGGGAACCTTCTTTCCCATCCTGAGCGAGTACGTGCAGGATCATAAGGTCACCATCGGCGCGCCGTACTACAACGCCGTCGCCATTCCCATTGGTCTCTTCCTGCTGTTTCTCACAGGCGTTGGACCGCTGCTGCCGTGGCGCTCGGCTTCGCTCAAGGCCATTCGCCGCAACTTTGTCATTCCGGTCATTGCTCTCTGGGGCATGGTGATTGTGGCGCTCGTTGCAGGCGTGAGGCCGTGGAAGGATGGCGAGTTCCAGACCGGCACTTTTTACGCGCTCATTGCTTTTGCGCTCGCGGCAGCGGTTCTCACCGCCATTGTCAGCGAGTTTCTGCGCGGCGCAGGCGTCATCGCAAAGCAGACCGGCAAGAACCTCTTTGCCTCACTGGTGCTGCTCACGCGTCGCAACACGCGTCGCTACGGCGGCTATCTGATTCACATCGGCCTGGTGATTGCGATCATCGGGTTTGCCGGCACGGCATTTAACCGGAACGTGGAGCAGGAGATGGGCCTGCACTCAAAGATGCACATCGGTCCATACGACCTTGAGTGCCTTGGCTTCTCGCAGGATTCGAACTCAAACTACAACTCGGAGTTTGCGTTGCTCGATGTGACTTCAAACGGCAAGCCGGTGAAGGTGCTCACCACCAGCGGATTTACGAATCTGCAGATGACGCCTGAGAAGCGCGTGTACCTGGCAAGCCAGCAGCCGCAGACGATGGTGGCAATTCACTCCGTGCCGGAGTGGGATCTGTACGTGGTCTACGAGGGCATCAATCAGGACACAGGCCAGCCGATCATCAAAGCTATCCTGAATCCACTCGTTGGATGGATCTGGTTTGGATGGATCGTGATCGTGATTGGCTCGATTGTTGCGCTCGTGCCTTCGATCACTCCCTCAACAGCAGCACTGAAGATTCCGGCGAGCGCAACGGTTCAAGCCGCGGCGGGCCAGTCCGCGCTCAAGGGGGGCGATTGATGCGCCGAACCCGAACGATCAAGTTGGGTGCCCCATTCCTGGCACGTCTTTGTTTTTGCGCCAGGGGTGGGAAAGCGATTCAGTTCGTACAGGCTCTTTTCCTCGCCATTGCAATCTGCTTCACGCTGGGCGCAACCTCAGGCAAGGATCGGTTTGACAGGCTGAGTCATCGCATGACGTGCCCGTGCGGCTGCACGGAGTTGCTGGGCGAGTGCAACCACGTAGGCTGCCCCGATTCAGGTCCGATGACGAATGAGTTGATGGCCTCCATCAAAAACGGGCAAACGGACCAACAGGTTCTGGATGCCTTTACGGCAGAGTATGGCACAACTGTGCTGGCTGCACCGACGACAAAGGGCTTCGATCTGGTGGCGTGGATTGCGCCGGCAGCGGTATTTCTTGCGGCACTCTTTGGAGTGCTTCTCGTAGCGCGGCACTGGGCCGCAACGCGGCCGCAAACTCTTCCAGCACAGAGCGACTCGCCGGAAATATCGGCTCTAAGAGAAAAGATTCGCCGGGAGACCGGCGCGGATGGAGGTTTTTAAGCAATGACCTCAAATACCGGATTGATTGCCGGATTACTGTTGCTCATTGGCGCGTTTGTTTACACCTTCTGGCCGGAAAACTCCTTTGCCGCTCAGAGGCAGAAGACGCAGCTCGATTATCTGCTCGAACGCAAGGAACAGCTCTACGAAAACCTGCGCGATTTGAACTTTGAATATCGCGCCGGAAAGTATCCGGAAGAAGACTTTGAAGCGCAGCGCGCGTCTCTTGAAACCGAGACCGCACAACTGCTCGCCGAGATTGAGCGGCTGCAGCAGGCATAAGACAGAGATCAGGGGTCAGAGATCCGATTTGGTCCCGAGTAAGAATTGAAGGATTACGACACGAATGCATTTGACTCGATTTGCTACCAGCGCTTTTGCTTTGAGCGTTTTGTTTTCGGCCTCGCTGGCGCACGCCGCCGCCACTTCCGGCACAGTCAACAACAAGACCACCGGCAAGCCTTCCGCAGGCGACACAGTAGAGTTGATTGATGTGCAGGCCGGCATGAACGCCGCGGCCAAAACCACCAGCGATGCCAAAGGCCATTACTCGCTGAACATGCCGGGAGCGGGACCGTACCTTGTACGCGTAACACACCAGGGCGCGCCGTTCTTTATCGCAGTAGGCGGAGCATCAGGCGATGTGACGGTCTACGACGTAAAGGCAAAGGTCGATGGTGTTTCAATTGAAGATCAGATCTTCGGCGTTGAGACTGCGAACGGCCAGCTGCAGGTCACGGAGCAGTTCGTAGTGCATAACGTCAGCTCGCCACAGATGACGCAGTATGGCGATAAGCCCTTCGAGTTCGTGCTGCCGGAGGGCGCAGTAATGGATGCGGCTGAATCCACGCGCCCCAGCGGCATGCCAACGATGTCCATGCCGCACGCGCTGCCGGAGAAGAGCCACTACACGTTTACCGTGCCTATTGACCCGGATCAGGGATCGGATAAGATGACCATCTTCCAGATCCAGTTTCATCTTCCCTACTCCGGCTCGTACACCTTTAAGCCCACGCTGATGATGCCCGTGGACAACCTCGTCATCCAGATGCCGAAGGCGATGACTTTTACGGCAAAAGACGGGCTGGCCTTTCAGCCGCTGCAGCGCGATCCCTCGTTTCAGATTTTCCTGCTGAAGAACGCCGTGCCGGGCAATACGGTTCAATTCACGGTAAGCGGCGAAGGTTCGATTCCGCGCGAGGGCCAGCAAGGCGGCTCTGGCGCTGCAGGCGGCGCACAGGCAGCGCAGAGTAATGGTCCCGGCGGAGGCATCGGCGAGCCTATCAACCAGCCCGATCCGCTGAGCAAGTACAAATGGTGGATCCTGGGTGGAGTAGTGCTGGCGCTCGGTATTGCAGCCGCATTTCTGTTACGCAAGCCTGCGGGAGCCGTAGGCGCACCGGCGGCCAGCGGCACAGTTGCAGGAGCAGCCGTGAATCCTCTTATTCCTGTGACAGCCGCAGGTAAGAATGCCGCACTGTTAAACGCCCTCAAGGAAGAACTCTTCACACTCGAAAGCGAAAAGCTCTCCGGCACAATCGACGCAGACGAGTATCAAACGCAAAAGTCAGCTCTTGAAACAGTGCTGAAACGGGCGCTTAAGAGAAACTCATAAGCTGCAAAATCTCTATCGTCAGGGCATCGCAGGCGCAATCTGCCGCGCACGCAGTGCTTGGTAAACTTGAAGTAGACCCCGCGCGCCGCAGGCGCAGTTCGCCGTGCGCGCAGCACCCGGAGCATTTGTGCATACAGCAGTGGAAGAACGCATCATCCGTCCGGCGCGCAACATTCTCGGCAGCCTGCGCCTGCCCGGCGACAAGTCCATCAGCCATCGTTACGGAATGCTTGCGGCGTTTGCCGAAGGCACCTCGCGCTTTACGAATTTTTCGACCGGTGCCGACTGCGCCTCCACGCTGGCGTGCATGCAGGCGCTGGGCGCGAAGGTGACTAAGCTCGGCGAAGGCGCAGTGGAAGTGACAGGCGTTGGCGGCCGCGTAACTCCCAGCAGTGAGCCTCTCGACTGCGGCAACTCCGGTTCCACTATGCGCATGATCTCAGGCCTGCTTGCCCCGCAGGAAGGCACGTTCACGCTCATCGGCGATGCTTCCCTTTCGCGCCGCCCCATGGAGCGCATTCGCAAGCCGCTGGCTGAGATGGGCGCCAGGCTCATGCTGACCGAAGGCCACGCACCGCTCGTGATTGAAGGCACGCGGCTCAACACCATTGACTACACAACTCCCGTGCCAAGCGCACAGGTAAAGAGCTGCATTCTGCTGGCGGGCCTGCAAACTGCGGGAACAACGACCGTGCGCGAGGCCATCCGCACGCGCGACCACAGCGAGCTGGCCCTGCGCGCCTTTGGAGCAGAGGTCAAGCGAGCCGCGGATAGCGTTTCGATCTCCGGGCCGCAGAAGCTGCATGCCATGGATGCAGCAGTGCCGGGAGATATTTCCTCGGCGGCATTTTTCCTTTGCGCGGCGGCGTTGTTTCCCGGCTCCAGCCTGGTACTGGATTCGCTGGGGCTGAATCCGACACGCGCCACGCTGCTTGACGTGCTGACCGCTCTCGGCGCGCACATTGCAGTTCTGAATCTCGAAGAGAAAAACGCGGAGCTGGTAGGCACGGTGCAGGTGACGGCTCCGCCAGACGGACTGCGCTCGACAACCGTCAGCGGCAGTCTCGCGGCTCAGCTCATCGACGAGCTTCCTGTGCTGGCGGCCATTGCGCCGTATACGAGCGGCGGCATCCGCATCCGCGATGCAAAAGAGCTGCGCGTGAAGGAGTCGGACCGAATCGCACTCGTCGCTCAGAACCTGCGTGCAATGGGCGCAGAGGTAGAAGAGTTCGAGGATGGTTTGGACATTCCCGGAGGCCAGACGTTGCACGGAGCCACAATTAACTCCGGCGGCGACCACCGCATTGCGATGGCATTTTCTGTTGCGGCGCTACGCGCGGAAGGCAACACGCTGATTCAAGGCGCGGAGTCAGCCGCCATCAGCTTCCCCGAGTTCTTCAACCTGCTGGATCACGTGGCGGAACGATAAGCACATTGCAAAGTAAGTAAAAAGCCCGGCGCAAGGCCGGGCTTTTTGTCGTGCTTCGGTTAGCTTATTGCGCTGCGCCGTTCGGCTTGACGGGTACAAGGCCGGGAATCACAGGAGCCGTGCCGATCTGGCCTGTAGCGGCATCCTGCAGGTTGATGCCGTAGTGGTCCAGCGTCGATGCCAGAATCTGGTAAAGCGCGGCGCGGTCCTCTGCGTAGGTAAGGTTTGCATTGATGAGGTTATATTCCGCTGTGGCCAGATTGTGCTGCTGCTGCAGAACGGTGGTCGTGGTGGAGGCGCCAAGGTGAAGTTTCTTCTGCTCGGCATCCAGGCTCTGGCGAGCGTAGTCCGTAGCAGCTTGCGACGCCAGCACCTGCGCGCGGTCATTGGTGAGAGCATACTTCCGCTGGATGACCTGCATACGAATCTGTGTGTAAAGCTGCTCCAGATGCATCTCAGCCTGACGATATTCAATCAGCGAGCGAGCCTGATCGGCCTGGGCCGTGCGGTTGCGGAGAGGAACATTGAAAGTAACTGCCACACCCTTATCGGGCGAACTGCTGTTGCCAAGATTCTGAAGAACATCTCCATAACCGATCGTCGGCACAGTTCCGGGCGCGCATGCAGAGTTGGTCCCGCTTGGAGCAAAAAGGTTAATGCAATCGGGGCTTTGTGCACCGCCATAAGCGCTGGCGCCGTAGAAGGCTTCGAGATTGAGAGTCGGCAAAAGCGCATTGCGGGCGCCTTTAAGCGTAATCTCATCTTTCTTGATGGAGAGCGCTGCCTGCTCAAGCTCCGGCCGGTGCGCGAAGGCCTGCTGTGCAAGATCCTCCGGCGTCATACCCTCCTCCGGCAGCACGTCCAGACTCACCCTGTCTGTGGGAATGATGGGCGCGGCAACGAGTGCAGGATCGCTGAGGCTGCGCGCAATGGCCTGTTTCAAAGTCAGCTGTTGATAATTGAGGTCATTCTGCGCGCTGACGAGTGCCTGTTTGTCAGTCGCAACAGTGGACTGTGCGTTGACCACATCGAGGGGCGCCATCGTGCCAATCTCAAGCTGCTTCTGCGTATCGTTCAACACCTGCGAACTATAGTCAAACTCGCGCTGTTTCGCCTGCACGTTCTCGTAGTCTGAGACCACTATCCAGTAGATATTCTCCACCTGGTTGACGGTGGCTAGAATCTGCTGGCGGAAGGTAGAGTCTGTGATGCTGCGATCAATCTTGGCCTCATAGATGAAGCGGTTATTGATCCACAGACCGGCACCCTGCAGAAGCGGCTGCGTCACCGTAGCCCGGAATTGAGAATAGAGCTCCGGGCTGTAGTAGTTGAAGTAGCTGTTGGAAGTGATGCGCTGGTTGTTCCAGGCAATTGCAAGCGTGGTGCCCGTCGAAAAGCCCTGATTGTAGGTGAAATTATATTGGTCAGTGTTGGTCGAGGCGGCTGGCTGCAGGTCGCTGACTGCCGGCGACTCCGCTCGTTCCAACTGGATGGTGCCTGCAACGATTGGATCACGATTTGTAGGCGTAGGCCCTGCACCGTCAGTGGTGAGAACAACGCCCGAAGGGCCAGCCGTGGCTCCCGAGACACTACCCGGCGCGCCCGAGGCGCTCAACGTTTGCGAGGTTCCACCAATGGTGTTCTGCAGCACCGTAGAGCCGACTCCGCGAAACTGCGCCCCGGACTTGGTGCGGGCAATGTCGATATCAGCGATATCGAGATAATAGCGGCCGATGGCGATGTCGTAGTTGTTCTCAAGCGCCAGGGCAATGGCATCCGAGAGACTGAGATAAATCTTACCGTCCCGCATCAGATCGTTCAGCCGCGGCGAGTTCGAAAAGTTGGCCTTTTCCACCGTGGTGGGCAAATACGGCTTGATGGGATTGCCCAGGATACCCGCGTACGGCTTGGTGAAATCGCGGTTGGAATGGCGCAGCCAGTTGGGCGCTGTGGGCACCGGAGGTGGTTCCTCCGGGAGCGCGGACCGTTGCTTGTCGGTGGGAGTCGTCTGTTGGACCTGAGCTGCCTGTTGAGCGTATCCACCGGGAATCCCGGAGGCAAGAGTCAGCATTATGAGAGCAAAAGCGCGCAGCCTGGCCTGGGGCTGACGACGTTCAGACACACCTGTACTGTGCAAATCCATGATTCCTCTCTACAAATCAGTTAGGCATGTGGGGTGCCATTCATCTAAAGATGGCTGAAGGGCGTCTCCAGCCGCAAAAAATCTCCTGCCTGAGCGCCAATGTGCGTTCTTGATAACGCTTCAGCGCCACATCCGGCCCGCCGTCCGAGTATGACTTCCCTCATCCATACGCGCCGCGCCCGCGATTCGTTCCCGGAAATTCGCGGCCTGCCAGCCAAAAGATGCGGATAGTTGAGTATACCGTAGGGTGAATCGGACTCCATGCGAACTCGGGGCAGGGCCATTTTTCCTCAGTTCGCGGAGTGGGGAGCGACACATACCCGGATATATACGAGCGACAAACGGCAAAGAGATGACGAAAAAGGGCGTTGCCCCTGTCGGATAACCTGTAAAAGTGACTCCTGGCACACAAAACTGGAAGCTCATCGTGGCCTATGACGGCACCGATTTTCGTGGCTGGCAGGTGCAGCCCGGGCAGATGACCGTCCAAGGCGAGTTGCAGGCCGCCCTGGGCCGGGTCACGGGTGAAAATCCGCTGCCGCAGGGCTCCGGACGCACGGATGCCGGAGTACACGCGCTGGCGCAGGCAGCCAGCTTCGCACTCCAGGCCGGCATTCCCCCGGAAAACCTGCTTCTGGCGCTCAACCGCACGCTGCCTGACTCCATCCGCGTGGTCTCAGCCGTGCATGTCCCGGCGGATTTCCACGCCAGGCACTCCACCATAGCCAAGACCTACGAGTATCGCGTCTTTGTGGAGCGGCGCGCTGGCGAACCTCGACGGATCTGCCCGCCGTTTCTGGCACGCTACGTTTACTCCTACCCCTGGCCGCTCTCACTGGCCGCGCTCAACGATGCCGCACAGCGCTTCGTCGGCACGCATGATTTTCTGAGCTTTGCCGCCACGGACCCCGACGCATCGAGCCGGGATCAATCTACGCGTAGCGAAGAGTCCGCTATAGAGGACGAAGACGGCGAGCCGCAGAAGAACACCATTCGCACCATCTGGGGCTCCGGCTGGCATGAGCAGCAGACGCCGGACGGCAATCTGCTCGTTTATCGCGTGCGCGGCAGCGGTTTCCTGCACCACATGGTCCGAAACCTGGTAGGCACCATGCTCGACGCAGGCCGCGGCTACACGCCAGCCGAAGCGATTCCAGAAATGATTGCGGCCCGCGCCCGAGCCGCTGCCGGACCAACCGCTCCCGCGCGCGGGCTGTTTCTGCATTCCGTCGAGTATCCGGAGTGAGCAACCGCTCCTGCTAACCTTCCAACAGGACCATGCCTTCCTCTCCCGCAACTTCGGCCTTTGCGCGCGTTACCGCGCTGGCCGCGGTGCGCGCCGTGCACAGCGCTTTCACCTGGCTTCACGCCAATCCCAAAACCATCCTCGATTGGCAAGCTCAAATCTGCGAGGTTCCCGCACCTCCTTTTGCCGAGCAGGAGCGCGCCGCATGGCTTGCCCAGCGCTTCACGGAGATCGGGCTCGACGCAATTCAAACCGACGAGATCGGCAACGTGCTGGCATTCCTTCCCGCGCCGCACCTTGACCCAGCCAGCAGCGGCGCTATCGTGGTTCTCTCGGCGCATCTTGACACTGTCTTCCCTGCCGGAACTCCGCTCCACGCCGTACTCACCCGCGTCGATGATCAGGATCGCCTGGAAGTACCCGGAGCAGGAGATAACGGCGCGGGCCTAGCAGGATTGCTCGCATTAGCCGCAGCTCTCGTACACTCCGGCGTGCAGCCGCCCGCACCGCTTTTGTTTCTCTGCAACGTAGGCGAGGAGGGCGAAGGCGATCTGCGCGGCGTGCGCCACTTTTATGCGCACAACCCACTGGCCCAGCGCGTCGCCGCCCATATCGTGCTCGATGGCGCAGGTGCGGATGGCGCGGTGACGCAGGCCCTGGGCAGCAGGCGCTTCCGCGCTACGGTTACAGGTCCCGGCGGCCACAGCTTCACGGATGTGGGCACGCCGAATCCCATCGTCGCGCTGGCCGAGGCGCTCACCGAACTCTCCCGCACACCTACAGGAGATGCAGGCAAACCGGGAGCGCCGCGCACCACATTGAACATTGGAACCATGCATGGCGGCACCAGCGTCAACTCCATTCCGGAAAACGCTGAGGCGACAGTCGATTTCCGCTCCACCAGCGCGGACGAGTTGCTGCGGCTGGAGGTGGCCCTCCATCGCGCCGTGGAAGACGCCATAGACCGCACCAACCGCAACCGGCGCTCACCGAGCGGAAAGCTCTCCTTCGCGATCGCAAAGATCGGCGACCGCCCCGCCGCGCGCTTGCCGGAACAAAGCGCACTCCTCGACACATTGCACGCCGTGGATCGCCATCTGGGGTTGATGACCACGCCGCGACTTGGATCGACAGACGCAAATCTGCCGCTATCGCTCGGCATTCCCGCGCTTTCCCTCGGCGCAGGCGGCGAAAGCGGCGGCGCGCACACGCTGGCGGAGTGGTACTCGCCTCGCAACCGCGAAACCGGCCTCAAACGCATCCTCCTGCTCATGCTGGCCATGACCGATTGGGCCGCAGACCAGTAAGCAAACACCTTCATCGGCTTCCGGCGTTCCTCTATGAGCTCAGCAGTTTGTCCAGAATGATCCGCACCAGTCCTCTCACAAAATCCCATTGCTGCAGTTCCTTCGGAATCTGCGACATGGAGTGAACAGCGGCATTGATCGCCGATATGGCAATCCAGGTCAAGATGGGATCGAGTTCTGGAACAAACGCAGTGCCCTTTGCTTGAATTTTTCGAGTCGCGCTCTGCGCCGGACCCAGCAATTTCAGGCGTTCCAGGTTTTGGTAGACGACGCCTCGCACCTGGGCATCCTCTCGATGAACTGTCATGAGCGCTTCCACAAGTTCATTTACCAGGACACTGTTCTTCTGACGCTTGCGGGAGGAGTCTTCAAATATCTGTCCAAAAAGTTCCGCATCCCGCTGCATGAACATCAGAGAAAGATCAGCCAGGATCGCATCCTTGTTCGGATAGTACTTATATAGCGTTCCAATGCTGATTCCAGTCTTCCTCGCGATATGATTCGTAGGCACTTCGCCAAATGGCTTCCGGTTCAAAAGGTGAGCAGTTGCCACAAGAATGTCTTCTCTCGTCTGCCGGGAACGTGCCTGTTGCGGCGTCTTTCGCGGTCGAATCGTTTTCTTCATGCTGTCTCTCAGGTCAATTTAAAAGCGAGCAGACAAAGCGAGCTATTACTCGCTATTCTTCTTAGAATTAAAACATGAACATAGCGACACCCCAGTCGGAATCAAAAACATATTGCGATGTACTGATCCAGGGTGCAGGCATCGGCGGCCTGACCCTTGCCATCGCCCTGGAGCAGCGGGGCTACAAGGTCAAGCTCATAGAGCGATCAAGCGGGCTCGCAGAAGTAGGAGCCGGCATCTGGATGGCCGCGAATCCCATGCAGGTATTCGATCGGCTTGGTTTCGCACAGCAGGTTGTCGAAGCAGGATGGCCTGTAAAGCGGCTGCGGTTGCAGGACTCGAAATCAGGCGACATTCAAACTACGGATATGTCCGCTATCGCTCAGCAGTACGGCTTCGAGACAATCGCCCTGCATCGCGCTGTCTTGCAGCACCTGTTGTACGAGCAGCTCCATGCGAACTCGGTTCGCTTCGGCTGCGAAATCCATGCGTTAAACCAGACCAGCGATCGAGTCCTGGTGAACTTGTCAGACGGCTCTTTGTGCGAAGCCACGGTGCTCGTGGGCGCCGATGGATTCAACTCGCAGATACGCCGGATGGCGGGCCTTGGCGGCGAGAAGCGATATTCCGGCTCCTCTACGTATCGCGCCATAGCGCGCGGCGCTCACATTCTGCCACCGGAGGCAGAGCATGACGCCTATGAGATTTGGGCAAAGGGGTGCCGGGTCGGCTTCTCCAAAATCAATGCTCGCGACTACTACTGGTACATGACCTTCGATGCGCCCGCCGAAGAAACATCCACAGCAAGCGAGATGAGGACGCATGCGGAGACATTGTTCCGCACCTTCTTCCCGCAGTGGATTGGACTATTGCAGAGCACCCGAACCGAGGACATCGTGAGAACAGACATCAGTGATTTAAAACCGCTTCCGCAATGGTCTTCCGGGCGTATTGGATTGATTGGCGATGCGGCGCATGCGACTACGCCGAATCTCGGACAAGGGGGCGCAATGGCCGTCGAGGATGCTCTCGCGCTAGCGGATTCGCTCCAGAAATGCGGCTTGAACCAGGCGGCATGGAAGCGCTACGAGCAGCTCCGGCGTAAGAAGGTGGATTGGACTGTATCGACCTCGCAGTCCATCGGCAAGCTCTGCCATATAGGAAATCCGGTCTTTCGCTTTCTCCGCAACGTTGCGCTGAAAAGCACCCCGGACCGTGTGACACAAAAACAGATCCAACGGCTGTACAGTCTCCAGTCAACTTCAGATTGAAAACGATAAATAAGAAATTGCTTGACGCCCCCGCGAAAGAGGCGCAGCATACTTCTGTCGCGCGCTTCCCCGTTCCCTGTCGCTGAGTCGGAAATCATTTCCCCGCTCACTCGATTCAGCGACAACCCGCCCGCACAGCGCTCCCCATCGCCATCGAGGGCGTCTCTCGAAACAGACGACCCTCCGATTCGTCATCATCTCCGGCGACCAATCGAACACGTACGCCGGTTGGAGGACACAGTGACAATAAGGAACGCAAAGTCTGGCCGCATAACAAGGCTCTGGCACGCCGCGGCAATCTTCCTTTTCCTTCTCTGGACAGTCAAGCCGCTTCACGCCAGCAACTACTCGTGTGGAAACCCCAGCGTCGGCCATTGCTACGCCGATGCCGTCTGGCAGGAGAAGCCTCAATACTTTGGCGCTTTCTCCAGCATTCTTCAGATCGGCATGAACTGTCCGGGCAACTGCGGCGGCTTCATCAACAATGAAATGTGGCTTAGCGATTACCAATCCCGCGACTGCGTCTCCAACGCCTTTCAGGCCTGTTGGGTTGAGGCCGGCTATCATGCCTTTTCTGGCGAGGGTAACCCCTATTACTTCTGGGCAGACAGTCGACCGCTCACCTCTAATACCTACAACAATCATTTCCTCAATCAGGCCGACGCCGCCGACTTCACTCACTTCATGATCATCCAGGATGCGCGCGGAGCAGCCGGCACCTACCAGGTCTGGATTTACAACGACTCCCAGAGCGTGCTCTTCAACGGCACCTCTACCAGCAACACCATGAGCGCGAACGCGGTCATCATCGGCACCGAGCTCGCCGGAACCACCGGCGCCTCGGCCCTTCCCTCGCAGTTTCAGATGAACATCTGGGCCGTCAAACCCCTCGGTTCCGACTACACCTTCTGGTACAACACCCAGGTGGATAAAGGTTCTGACACCAGCCAGTCACCGCCCACCGGTTCCTGGCTTATCGATCCATCCCTCTCCGGATCCAACGGCGGAATCTTTACCACCAACTGCTGCGGCTAAGCAGAAAGGAGAACACCCATGCGCATGATCACTTACCCAGCCCTTCTTCTCGCCGCTGCAACCTGCTTCCTCTCCGGCTGCTCCGGCTGTTTTCATAATCCTGGAGAGCAGCAGCCCGTCGCCATGACGTTGCCGCAGGGCACGCCCAAACATCCGCACGGAATCCCCGCCCTCACCGTCAAGCCCGGCCCGCAGCCCTTCACCCAGGCCGATGTCGCCACGTACTTCTCCACTCACAACCTTCCTCTCAACGGAGGAGATGCCTCTCAAATTCACGTCGCGAATCTCGAATTCATCACCGCCAAACAGGCTCAGGATCGCCTTCAGGGCGAACCCACCGGCCTCGATGACAATGAGCAAGTAGGCTTTGTCACTCTTACCGGAACCTTCGTCTTCTCCGGACCGCCAAAAGCCAAGGCGGCCACCTTCACCAGCGCCTACGCAATCTTTGCGGCCTCCACCGGATCGCTCCTCATGGACGGCAGCCTGGACAGCGGAAGGGGCAATCCCAACAATCCAAAATGAGGGAATCAGGCAGCGTTTCGGCTGGTACTCTACGCACATGCGTTCCATCCGAGTCCTGCTTGCCTGCTCCGCGCTCTGTGTTTCGTTTGCCGCAGCTCAGTCCACACCGCCGCCCGATGACATCTACTTCAACGGCCGCATCTACACCGGCGCGGGCTTCGACAAGGACAAGCCACAGGTCGTGGAAGCCATCGCCATCAGCGGCGGCAAGGTGCTGGCCATCGGCTCAAACGACGAAGTAAAACGCCTCGCAGGCCCCAAAACGCATCTCCACGCGCTAGACAGCACACGCACCGGCGTCACAATCTTCCCCGGCATCAACGACGCGCACACGCACCTCGGCTCCGCGGGCCAGACCAAGCTGAATGTCGATCTGACCGGCGTGAAATCGCTCGCGGAAATGCTCGCAGTCGTGCAGAAATTTGCGCAGGCCGCGCCCGCAGGCCACTGGCTCACCGGCGGCAACTGGGATCACACCTTCTGGACGCCCGCCACGCTGCCCACACGGCAGGATCTCGATAAGGTCACCGGCAATCACCCCACGTGGCTGGTGCGCATCGATGGCCATATAGCCCTCGCCAATACTGCAGCGCTCAAGGCCGCAGGCATCACCGGCAAGACCGCCGCACCGCAAGGCGGCGCAATCGACCTTGATGCCGCAGGCGCGCCAACCGGCATCCTGCGGGAGTCCGCGCAGAGCCTGGTGGAAAAGATCACTCCCCCGCCCACCCCGGCAGAGCACCTGCGCGGAGACAAGCTGGCCATCGCCGATGCGCTCTCCCACGGCGTCACCAGCGTGCAGGACTTCTCCGATTGGGAAGACTTTCTCACCTTTGAGCAGCTTGAAAAACAGGGCCAACTGCATCTGCGCATCTATGAATGGCTGCCCTTCATCGCCCCGCTCGACAAACTCAAACAGATGCGCGCGCACCACGACGCCAACGATCCCCTGCTCCGCACCGGCATGCTGAAAGGCTTCATGGACGGCTCGCTCGGCTCCCGCACAGCGGCCATGAAGCAGCCCTTCACAGACGACCCAAAGAACAGCGGCCTCCCGCAATTCACACAGGATCAACTGAACAAGATGGCCGTAGAACGCGCCCAGGCAGGCTTTCAGCTAGGCTTTCACGCCATCGGTGACAAAGCCACATCCATGGCGCTCGAAGCATTCTCGCAGCCTACAGATCATTGTCCCGATCTTCGCAAAGAAGATAAAGCAAAGTCGAAGGATGTGTGTTTTGAGCCGGCTGCGATTGGCGGACGTTTTCGCATCGAACACGCCCAGGTCGTCGATCCCGCAGACATTCCCCGCTTTAAGCAGCTCGGCGTAATCGCATCCATGCAGCCCAACCATCTACTGACAGACATGAACTGGGCAGAGAGCCGCCTCGGCCCGCAGCGCGCAGCGTACTCCTACGCATGGAAGGCATTTCTCGATGCAGGCGTACCGCTCGCCTTCGGCACAGACTATCCCGTCGAGCCAATCACACCCTTCCGCGGCCTCTATGCAGCGGTAACCCGCATGAACGAAGCCGGAACAAAAATCTATTTCCCGGAGAACAAGCTCACTCGCGGCCAGGCGCTGTACGCATACACCCAGGGCTCCGCCTACGCCGAGTTCGCCGAGAAGCGCAAAGGCAAGCTGCTGCCCGGCTACGACGCCGACCTAGTCGTGCTCGACCGCGACCTCTACACCTGCCCCGCGCCAGCCATTCTCAAAACCCGCGTGCTCACCACCATAGTGGCTGGCAAGCAGGCCTACCAGGCCCCTGCCCGATAAGCCTCCAAAGAAATTCCGTACTTGAGTTTTCTTTGCCATCTTCCCCGCTAACTTGCTAACTCGCTACCGCGCAAAGCGCGGCTGACCAGCTAAAAATCAAACCAGATGCCCAAGCTGTCTTCCGAAACGCAGTCTTCGCGCCCAAAGATCTTCAGGGAACTCTGTATATAAATCCGCTTCCACAAGCGCTCTGCCTTAATCCAAGAATGAACTTGATATGAAAGCCCGCGCCTACCTGCTGATGACCCTCGTAGTCGCCGTCTGGGGATCGACCTTCGTGCTGGTTAAATCCGCACTGGCCGATGCCTCGCCCGCGGCCTTCAACCTCGCGCGCATGACTTTGGCATTTGCCGTTCTGCTGGCCGCATACGGGCGTTCCCTGCGTAAAATTCAGCCGTGGCAGGTAGCCGCCGGAGCCGTAGTTGGCCTTTGCCTCGCAGCCGGATATCAGTTCCAGACCGTCGGCCTGCTCTACACAACGCCCTCTCGTTCTGCGTTCATCACCGGTCTCGTCGTCGTGCTCGTTCCGCTCTTCTGCATCGTTCCCGGTCTCCGCCCGCCGGGGGTCCATAGGCCACGATGGAATGCCTTTCTCGGCGCGGCGCTGGCCTTTCTAGGAATCGTATTGCTCACCACTCCGTCAGAAGCCGGCTCCCTGATGCCCGACTGGTCAGCCATCAATCGCGGCGACCTCATCACCTTCGGCTGCTCCGTTGGCTTCGCGCTGCACTGCCTGGCGCTCGGCCACGTCTCACCACGCGTGGATTTCCGTCCACTGGCACTTCTGCAAATCGGCTTCTGTGCAGTTTTCATGGCCGCAAGCCTGCCATTTTTAGGGCAGCCACATCTGCACCTGACACCGCGGCTGATCGGCGCGCTGCTCATCACTGCGGTCCTGGCCACGGCGGCGGCATTTGCCATCCAGAGCTGGGCACAATCCATTCTGCCGCCCTCGCACACCGCCCTCCTGATCACGCTGGAGCCGGTCTTCGCATGGATCACATCATTCCTGGTGCTGGGCGAGCGCCTCACCCGCAGGCCCGCCGCCGGAGCCGTATTGATCCTTATCGGGATCGCAGTGACGGAACTAATCCCGCAACCGCACCCCGCCACAGCACACGAAGGCTAAGGCGGAAATGACGTCTCCCTGGCCCACGATCCTTTCGTACCAAATTTCTTCAAAATAGTTTGCACAAGATTACCCTCATTTGTGCCACACTCATGTTGCAGTCAAAAAAAGGCCCGGTCCTAGTCGACCGGGCCTTCGTATTTTCTGCCGCAAATATGTCGCCGATACGCAAGGGGCAGCCAATAAGCCAATACACAAAGGGTAGGCCGGGGATTCATCCCCGGCAATAAGCCCAGCAAAATGAGTGGGGCCTTTAGGCAATGTCTGACGAATCGATTTCTGCCTGTTTTGTAACAGGGCACGACTTCAGTCGTGCCGAAAATGGCCCAAAAATGATGGGGCTTTAGCCCCTGATGGATGCTTTTTACGGTGGAATGCACTCGAAAAGAATTCGTCAGACACTGCCTAAGCCCTGAGGTATGCTTCTGCGGCTTTTGTGCGTCGGAGACGTAAGAGTATCTTCTGCCACAAAGAAACTTTTCGGGCAGCACTTTAGCAAAATCAGCACAAAAAGTGCCTCTTAAACCAGGCTTGGATGCCGCTTATACACTCTTTTTACAGTAAAATTCATCTTGCAAACAATTGATAATAAATGACTTGAATCACACCATGGCACAGAAAATGCACGGATTCGCCCCATACAACTTCTGTAAATCTGTAAGTATGCAATCATGAAATCGCCATAAACTACTTAAAAAGAACAACATAGCATCAAATTCCGCATATTCTTCCTCACAGATTCCGTAATTCTGTACGTTCAGTCCTGGCTCTTTGCCGGAGCCGTCAAACCCAGCTCCCGCATGGCAATCTGCAGGTCGGCCCACGCTTCTTTTTTCTGCCGCGGATCGCGCAGCAGAAAAGCCGGGTGATACGTGACGATCAGCTTCGACCCGCGGTAGGCGTGTACCCTGCCGCGCAAACCAGCAAGTGGCTGCCGCTGGCCAAGCAGGTATGTGGCCGCGGTGGCTCCAAGCGCAACAATCACCTCCGGCCTCACCACATCAATCTGCCGAAACAGAAACGGCGAGCAGGTATTAGCCTCTTCCAGCTCCGGCGTGCGATTACCCGGCGGACGGCACTTCACCACGTTGCAGATATAGACTTCCTCGCGCTTGAGGCCCATAGCCCCAATCATGTTGTTCAGCAACTGGCCGGCCTTGCCCACAAACGGCAGTCCCTGCGCGTCCTCATCCGCGCCCGGTCCCTCGCCCACAAAAAGCAACCGCGCATCGGGCGAGCCATCCGCAAAGACAATCTTGTTGCGGCCCGTGTGAAGCGCGCAGCGGGTGCAGTCGCCAATGTCTTCTCGAATGGCATGGAGGGCAGCGGCGCGGGCAGCAGGCGCTACAGGCGGAGCAATTTCAGGCTGACCAGCAATAGGCTTGCGGGGTGGAATGGCGGTCTCCTCCAGATTGTACGAATCCAGGTCGTGCTCAACGGGGATAGGTATAACGGTCTGCGCTTCATGCAGCACTTCAACTTCCGGCTTGGATACGGCAGATTGTAAAAGATTTTTAAGCAGAACCGGATCTACCGGACGACGATACAGTTCAGTCAAGCCGAGGTCGCGGTAAAAGCGCATCCGAGCGGCCAGCGCCTGCCTTGTGGCTAAGTCGAGATTGGCATTCGGAGGAGCGGCCACGGCTACTCCACAATGACCGGGCGGCGGCGAACGGCGAACTCTTCGAGCCCAGTGGAGTCTTCCAGTTCCATCACCATCTGCCTGGGGCGGCGCAGGCTGAGAATCTCATCGATGATGCGGTCAGCAAGCTTACGCTTAGGCATCTCCGGCATTTCTATCGCGGTCGAAAGCGTGAGAAAAGTCACCGCATTCACATCGGAATCGATGCCGGCCTGATCTCCCGATACATCGTTGACCACGATCGCGTCGGCGCCTTTGCGAAGCAGCTTGGCGCGGCCATTTTCAGCGAGATTCTCGGTTTCCGCCGCAAATCCCACGATTAACTGGCCTGGATGGCGGCGGCGGACGACCTCCGCCAGAATGTCTTCCGTGGGCGCAAGCTCCACCGTCATGGGGCCGGTGCGCTTGAGTTTCTGCTCGGAAACCACGATGGGGCGGTAATCGGCCACGGCAGCGGCCTTCACAACGATAGAAGCCTCATCCATGCGGCTCAGCACAGCCTCACGCATCTGCTCGGCGGTGGTCACCTGCACGGTCTCGCATCCGGCTGGCGGATAAAGCGCAGAAGGGCCGCTGATGAGGACGACTTTTGCGCCACGGGCGTGCGCGGCTTCTGCCAGTGCGTAGCCCATCTTGCCGCTGGAGCGGTTGCCGAGGAAGCGCACCGGGTCGAGCGCCTCACGAGTGCCTCCGGCCGTAATCAGAACCATTTCCCCGGCAAGATCGTGGCGATGGCCGAGCATATTCAACACCGCTTCAGCAATCACCTCAGGCTCCGCCATGCGGCCCGCGCCCACCATGCCACAGGCCAGGTCGCCCGAGCCGGGCTCAATGACGCGCACGCTGCGCTGGCGCAGGATTTCGAGGTTTGCCTGCGTAGCCGCATGCTCCCACATGTTCACGTTCATGGCCGGAGCAACCAGCACAGGCGCGCGCGTGGCCAGATGCATCGTGGTGAGGAAATCGTCCGCAATACCATGAGCGAATTTCGCGAGGATGTTCGCCGTGGCCGGAGCTACGACGAGCGCCTCTGTCCACAAGGCCTCGTCGATGTGCTCCATCGGCGCGCCCTGCTGATCCCAAAGGCTGGTAATGACGCGGCTGCCGGAAAGAGCTTGAAACGTAAGCGGTTGGACGAAGCGTGTAGCCGCCTCCGTCATCACGACATGGACCTCAAGCGCCTGACGCTGCAGCGCACGCACCAGTTCTGCGGCTTTATAAGAGGCAATGCCGCCGGAGACGCCGACTGTGACTCGCATAGATAGATTGTAACGAAAGACCGGGACTAAGGGACTAAAGGGACTCAGGGGACTGAGAATCGAAGAAGGTTTTAGTCCCTTAGTCCCTTGAGCCCCCCCAGTCCCTGGCTTCTAAACTATGATCGGCAGGCCCGACTCATCGACCGGCGGCTTCATTACGGGAATGTCCCTCTTGATGTAAGAGATCTTGCCAGCTTCGATCTCATCCTGGGCGATGCGGCAGAACTTGGTTGAGTCGCTGTTGACAAGCGCATGCATCCCGCTCTGCAACTGACGCGCCCGGCGGGCCGCCACAAGCACTTTGCGATAGTTGGAATCGAACTCGGTTTCAATCCGCATGGGAACTCTCCTAGTCGTCATCTTCGTCCTCATCCAGACCATCCTTTGCGGGATCATTCGGACTTGGGCCCACATCAAAGTTCAATTGCTGCTGGCCGTTGGGATTGAGAATCCCGAAGGCCTCAAGCACTGGTTTCAGTCGTTCGGTGGAGTTGGCCATCCGGCAAGCCGCCGCCACCTCCAGCACTCTACTTGCACGGAGTGCAATGGGTTCGCTGTTGCGATAATACCGCTCGGCCTGCACAATGGCTTCCAATTGGGCTACCGCGCGGTCCAGGATGTCGTTGACGAGAATATATCCGTATTCGCGGTAATTCTCAATCTCTTTGCTGGCCTCCGAGAGACGGCGGTAAAGATCGGCCTCATTCACCTGGCCTTCGGCGCGGAAACGGTTGCGGAGGCGCGTACGCAGAACCTTGGGGTTAGGCGGCATGATGAAGATGCTGACCGCCTCCGGCATGGATCTGCGAACCTGCAGCGCACCTTGCACGTCAATGTCGAGAAGCAGATCGTGGCCCTGGTGCCGCGCAGCATCGAGCGACCCTCGGCTTGTGCCGTAGTAGTTACCAAAAACTTCGGCATGCTCCATAAACTCACCCGCCGCAATCATGCGCTCAAAGGTGGCCCGGTCTGTGAAATGGTATTCGCGGCCATCCTGCTCTGAGCCACGGGGAGGGCGCGTTGTCCATGAGATGGAAAAGTCCACGCCGCCGACCTGCTTGCGAAGCTCGCTGACGAGCGTGCTCTTGCCGGAGCCTGAGGGAGCGGAAATGATGAATAAAATGCCTGCCACGATGAGTCCTTGCCGGTTCCTTTCCTGAATTCTGCCGAGATTACTCCACGTTCTGAATCTGCTCGCGAGCCTTTTCAATCTCCGCCTTCATGGCGAGTCCCAGTTCCGTGATCCGCGTGCCTTTGCCGCCCACGCCACCAGTCTTTGAGAGCAGCGTGTTGGCCTCGCGGTTCATCTCCTGCAGCAGAAAATCGAGCTTCTTGCCCGTTTCCCCGCCGGATACGAGAAGCTCGCGGAAATGGCCGATATGCGTCGTCATGCGCGCCAGTTCTTCCGCAATGTCGCTGCGATCGACGAGTACGGCTACCTCTTCCAGTACGCGCTGACGGCTGAACTCCGAGCCGGCAGCCGCGCTGAGTCTCTGCGTCAACCGTTCCTGATAACGCTGCTCCACCTCCGGGCGAAGTTGCGCCACGCCTTCCACTGCTTGCGCAAGCCGGTCCAGCGAGCCGTGCAGAATGGCCGCGAGCGATTCGCCCTCGCGCGCACGCATGGCCTTCAACTGTTGGAGCAGCGCACCAATTTGTGCACTGACGCTTACGGTAAGCGCCTCGGATTCGTCCTCGCCTGAGTTGCGATGATTGGATTCAAGAGCTCCCGGCATGCGGAGAATCGTATTCAGATCGGGATCGCCGGTAAGCGAGAACTCCTGCTGCGCAGCGCGAAAGGCATCGACATAAGCAGCAACAACTTCGCGATTAAAGCCGGAAGTCTGCTGTGCTGTGCGTTCCACGGAGAGCGTCAGTTCCACGTGACCACGCACAAGATGTTCCTTGAGGGCACGGCGCAGTTCCATCTCCAGCGCGTCCAGGCCGTTCGGAAGCCGAAGCTGCACGTCCAGAAAGCGATGATTCACGCTTTTCACGCTGAGTGTATAGCCAAGCTGATCGTTCACCCGCGCCTGTGCGCGTGCATATCCGGTCATCGAATAAAGCGGCATCCCGTAATTCCTTTCAGTCCTGTCAAAGCGCGTGCTCCATCTGGTCGGGCTTTGATTCCGGCATATCCATAAACTGCAGTTGGTACAAGCGGCGATACGTGGGCGAAGCATCCAGCAACGCCTCATGCGTGCCAATGGCCGTAATGCGGCCTTCTTCCAACACCGCAATGCGGTTGGCGCGACGCACAGTGCCAAGCCGATGCGCGATGACCACGACAGTGCGGTTCTGCATGAGGTTAGCCAACGCCACCTGCACCAGGGACTCGCTTTCGGCGTCGAGCGCTGACGTGGCCTCGTCAAGAATCAGAATCGGCGCGTTCTTCAAGATGGCGCGCGCAATCGCGATACGCTGCCGCTCGCCACCGGAGAGGCGAAAGCCCTTCTCTCCAATCACCGTGTCATAGCCCTGCGGCATCTTGAGGATGAAATCGTGTGCGAACGAGTTACGCGCCGCCTGCTCCACCACTTCGGGCTTCGCATCCAGCTGGCCGTAGGCGATGTTGTTGCGCACCGTGTCATTAAAGAGGATCGTCTCCTGCGTCACCTGCGCCACCTGCTTGCGCAACGAAGAAAGCGTTAGATCTCGCAGATCGTGGTCATCGATAAGAATGCGTCCGGAAGTTACATCGAAGAATCGCGGAATAAGATTCACCAGGGTGGACTTGCCCGCACCGCTGGGACCGACCAGGGCCAGCATCTCGCCGGCCTGTACTGTGAGATCCACGTTATGCAGAATCTGGTGCTCGCCCTCTTCACTCGAATAGGAGAAACCCACATCCTCAAAGCGAATCGACTGCCTGAACTGCCGCAGCGTGACTGCGCGGGGACGTTCCCTCACTTCATCCTTGGTATCGAAGAAGGCGAAAATCGACGTGGACGCGCCAAGCGCCTGCTGAAAGCTGTTGTAGTAAGAGGCAAAGCGCCGCACAGGATCGTAGAGTTTGAAGAGCGCGACGATAAATGGAATGAAAACCTCCGCGCTCATGTGCCCGTGACTGATTTCGTTACGGCCAATCAAGAGCAGCAGCGCGATGGCGATGGCGCCGATGGTATCCATCAATGGTGAGCTGATGGACTGAACGCGAACGCTGTGAAGGTTGGCTCGCAACAGGCGCATGGCCGCATTCTCAAAGCGCAGAACCTCCTGCAGCTCCGTATTGAAGGCCTTCACGATGCGGTGGCCAGTTATGGTCTCATGCAGAATGTTCTGGATCTCGGCGAGCTTGTCCTGCCCGGTGCGCGTACGCGTGCGCACAGAGCGGCCGATGCGCCGCGCCGAGGTGATAACCACTGGCACAAAAAGAAGAAGCAGCCAACTCAGCCGGCCACCGAGCGCAATCACCAGGCCGGCGGTAAAGAGAAACGTGAAGAACTGCTGCAGAAAATCGCCCAGCACAGTACTGACAGCGGTCTGCACCTTGTCTACGTCATTGATAAGCGTAGAGAGAATGGTCCCAGTGGGGTGCTTCTGGAAGAAGCTGGCCGAGCGGCGCAGAGTCACTTCGTAAAGCTTGTTACGGAGGTCAGTAATGGTGCCAAAGCCCGCGTAATTCACCAGATATGTGCCGCTGTAATCGCACAGGCCCTTCAAAATCGTGGAACCGATGAGCGCGAAAGCCACAACCGCCCAGTCATTGTGCATTCGCTGAGGAACAAACTTGTGGATGTCGAACTGCCACCCCGGAGGAGCAAAGGGGAAGAGCGCTAATGAATTGGACCCATTTTTCGGCTTGAGCACCGCACCCAGAATGGGCACAAACAACGCCACGCGCAGCGTATCGAGCAGACCCACTGCTGCAAGCAGCACTACGCCCGGCAACCAATAAAAGGTATATGGCAGACCGAAGCGCAGGAGTCGCAAAAATGACTTCATGCGGCCGGAACCGCCTTCCGTCGCAGTGCCTGGTGCGTATGCTGAGCCATCCCAGTATTGTAGCTGCGCAACTTGATTGGCGTAGAGCTAATAGGCACGCAAATCCACGATAGCCCGGAGAATCTTCTCCGGCTGCGGCAGGATCACGTCCTCCAGAATTGGCTGGTAGGCCACAAAGGTGTCCATGCCGGCCACGCGCTTAACCGGCGCGTCCAGGTCCTCAAAGAGCTCATCCGCGATCCGCGCCGCTATCTCCGCCCCAAAGCCCCAGCTCTGCATGTCCTCATGCGCCACAATTACGCGGCTGGTCTTGCGAACCGACTCCGCAATCGCCTCCCAGTCATAGGGGTTCAGCGAGCGCAAGTCGATCAGCTCGACATCGATGTTGTGCTCGCGCTTCGCCCTCTCGGCAGCCTGCAAAGCGCGCGGCACCACAGCACCGTACGTCACAATCGTCATATCTTTGCCGGGGCGCACCGTGCGTGCCTTACCGAACGGAATGGCAAAATCCGGCCCCGGATACGGCGCGCGGCCATAAGTTTCGCGGTAAAGCCGCTTGTGTTCCAGAAAGAGAACCGGATCGTCGCAACGGATGGCCGTGCGCAGCAGGCCATTCGCGTCCAATGCGTTCGATGGAAAAATGACTCTCAGGCCGGGAATGTGCGTAAAGATGCTCTCGCCGGACTGCGAGTGATAAATAGCTCCGCCGGTAAGATAGCCGCCGATCGGCACTCGAATCACCGCAGGCGCTGCAAATGTGCCATTCGAGCGCCACCGCATCACAGCCAACTCGTTGTGAATCTGGTGCATGGCTGGCCAGATATAGTCGAAGAACTGAATCTCGACCACAGGCTTCATGCCACGCACGGCATAGCCCACAGCCCGGCCCACGATGTTCGCTTCAGCCAGCGGCGAATTAAAGACGCGCTCCGAGCCAAAAGTCTTCTGTAATCCCGCGGTCAACTTGAAGACGCCGCCCTTGCCCTTGGCTTCCTTCAATGCCTCTTCCCTGCTTGCATCGGCCACATCTTCGCCGTAGACGATGATGCGCTCATCGCGCGCCATCTCATCATGCAGACAGGCATTGATCAGGTCGGCCATCGTACGCGGAGTCTTCTTCTCTGTGTCTTCCAGCGGCTGCTCTGTAGCAAAGGCAGCGCGAGTAGGATCGAGATTCTCCGAGTACACGTGCTTCGTGATGCTCTCGATCTCCGGCAGTGGCGCGACCAGCGCACGCTCGGCGGCCTCGGCCACTTCTGCATCCAGTCGATGCTCCAGTTCCGTGATCTGCTCCGCAGTCAGAACGCCCTCACGCAGCAGGCGCATCTGCATCCGAGCCAGCGGATCGCGCAGCGCGTCCGCCTCACGTTCCTCAGCGGAGCGGTACAGCTTGTCATCGTCTGAGAGCGAGTGCGAGTACGGCCGAATAACGTGTCCATGCACCAGCGCAGGACCTTTGCCCGCACGGCAGTGTTCAGCCGCAGCCTGAAAGGCGCGCAGCGTCACTTCGGGATCGGTGCCATCCACTTCCGCAAAGTAAAAGTTCGGGAAGTTCGCAACCAGCCGCGAGATATTGCCGCCGGGAGTATTTACCTCCACCGGTACGCTGATGGCATAACCGTTGTCTTCCACACAGAAGATGACGGGGAGCTTCTTGTTGGAGGCAGTATTCAGTGCCTCCCAGAACTCGCCCTGAGAAGTGGAACCCTCGCCCACACAGGCCAGCGCAATCTCATCGCCATGGAATGTAACGTCGGCAAACTCGCGGTAATCGCCGGGGACTTTTTCCGCGGCCTCAGGATGACGGCTGAAATAACGGCCGGCCTCAGCGCAGCCCACGGCATGCAGTAGCTGTGTAGTGGTAGAGGATGAAGTGCTGACAAGGTTAAGCTTGCGGTCGCCCCAGTGCGTCGGCATCTGCCGTCCGCCGCTGGCCGGGTCTGTCGCCGCACCCACCGCCTGCAGAAACATTTCTTCGGGCGTTACGCCCAGCGTCAGGCATAGAGCACGGTCACGGTAGTACGGAAAGAACCAGTCGTATCCGGAGCGCAAGGCCAGCGCGGCACCTATTTGCAGTGCCTCATGCCCGGCGCCTGATATCTGAAAAAAGATTTTCTGCTGGCGCTTCAGGAGAATCTCGCGGTCGTCTATGCGGCGGGAGAGATACATCAGCCGATAGATATCCACAAGGATCTCTGGAGCGAGGCTGCCGGAATCCGAAATTGCTTCGGACAGGCGGATACCGGAAACTGCAAGTCCCATTCCCTTTTACTCTCCCATTACAGATCGAACCATCGGCTTGTCGCCGAATCAGGCAAAGCCACACATGATTGTACTATCGGGCGCAAATTTCCGCCCGGGATGCCTCCTGTGGATTATTGCGGCCAGAAATTCGAAGAGGGACGTAGCGGCTGGACCGGAGAGGAGCTCCCGGGCACATAACTCATCTTGTCCCTTATGCTGTGCGCCAGTTTTTCAATATCCGCCGCCATCTTCATCCTCTGCTCGGCTGAAAGCGCGTTGCCGCCCGCACCCACACCGGCGTTCAACTCTCGGGCCAGCGCCAGCAGCTTTTCGGCGTCGGAAACCATGGATTTTTGCCGCGCAACATTCAGCATGCGCATCCGGCGCATTTCCTGTGTCATGTCCTCCCGATCAGGAGGGATCATCCTGGCCGGAAATTGCGTGCTCGTCTGCGAGGGATCGAGCGCGCCAGTGCCCGGCGATACCTGTGCCCTACATGCAAGCGCCGTGATGACCAGCAGTAACAGCGCCAGTGCATGCTCAGCCTTCCGTCCGGGTGATCGACTGCAATTCATCGCGCCTGCCTCCTGTCATATTTCGAATTACCAGACCGCCCGTCAGTTCGCCCCACCGTTTGCTCTATATCTATCCTTCATCCCGCGCGCCACGCGTTCAATCTCGTCCGCCTTGCGGACAACAGTCAATGACAGCGTGTCCTTGGTGCTCTTATCCACCTCGGACTTCAGCTCTGTAGCCAGTTTCAGCAGATCGGCGCGCTCCTTCTGCTCCTGCTGGTTGACTGGAGTCTGCGCCGGAGCCTGTGTCGAATCGGCAGGCTTCGGCACAGCCGGATTCTGTGACTCGCTCTGCTGGCTCTGGCCGCAGGGCAACGCGCCAGCCGCAAGCAGAACCGCTATCGTGGCAACAGATTTCCATCGAGTGCGTGAAACAATTGATCTGGAATCTGAGTCAAAATTTGAGCCCGATATGCGATGGATATTGGAGCGCACAGCAACCTCCCGCTCAAGGCGTGCCGCGCGAAAACCGCCGACCGGTTCCATGCATCGGAGAGAATAGCAGCGCACACCTTCTCTTATTTTGTACACCTGCGCAGCCCCTGTTCGCGTGAGTCTTTGCAGCAGCCTGAAAATAGATTCGATAAGGAGAACTTTCTTCATGCCCGATCTTGCTTTTTTATTTCTTCGTTACGGAATTTTCGCCGAAGGCCGCTTTATGGGTCGCGTTATCGATGAATGGATAAACGACGCACAGGAATTCGTTCATCGGAAGCTGCCTCACCTGATTGTCATGGCGATCATCTCCTTTGTCTTGATTCGCTTGCTCGGCTTCATTACTGCACGCACTGTACGCATGGCAGAAAAGCGCCCCAATCCGGCGCGCCTGGCGCAGGTTCGCACGCTCTCCGGCATCATTCGAGCCACAGGCATGGCATTTATCCTTGGCTTCCTGGCCCTGCAGATTTTGGCTTCTATCGGCATCGACCTCGGCCCGCTGCTCACCTCTGCCGGCATCGCCGGAGTGGCCCTTGGCCTGGCCGCACAAAGCATCGTGAAGGATGTGCTCAACGGCACGCTCATCCTTGTCGAAGATCAATTTAGCGTGGGCAATGTGGTTACGGTAGCCGGACTCAGCGGTACCGTGGAGTCCATGACGCTGCGTAAGACCAGCGTGCGCGGCGGTGACGGCACGCTCTACGTGATTCCGAACTCGCTCATCACCACCGTAGCCAATCAAAGCGCCGAATTCTCCGTCGCCACCATATCCGTCAGCGTGGATTTCTCCGCCGATCCCGGCAAGGTCATGGAGATCCTGAATACAATCGCCGCCGACGTGCGAAATGATGCGCAATTCAAGAGTCTCTTCCTCGCCGATCCGCAGATTCTCGGCGTGGATTCTATGAAAGGCTCGCAGCTCATCTTTCCCGTAGTCTTCAAAACCAAGGCGCAGCAACAATACGGTCCCGTGCGCGAATTCCAGCGCCGTGTCCGCGTCGCTCTTGAAGAAAATAGAATGCTCCCCGGAGATCCCAATCGCGTCTTTCAGGCCTTCGGAGGGGGAGATAGCAACACTTCGGGCGGCACCGCTCCGATGCAACATCCAGAGCCGGAAGCAGCTGCGCATCCCGATCCCACCACTCTCAAGCCAAAGGAGGTAAATCCGTTTACGGGCGAGGGGGTCTGAAAATGCGGAAAAATACAGCCGCAACAATCTCTTGACAACCCTTTACTTCTAGGTATACCGTATCTTCATACCTAGACGTAAAGGGGTGCATCATGGCAAGAAACGATCTGCAGGGAAGCCTGGACCTGCTGGTGCTCAAGACACTGGCGCAGCGTGGCAAGCTGCACGGCTACGGCGTTGTGCAGCATATCCAAATTGCCTCCGACGAACTGCTGCAGGTGGAAGAGGGATCGATCTATCCGGCTTTGCACCGTATGGAACAGAGCGGATGGATCGGCTCCGAGTGGGCCATGACCGAAACCAACCGCAAGGCAAAGTACTACCGGCTCACCATCGCAGGCCGCAAACAACTCAAGGAAGCCGAAGAAAGCTTTGAGTTGCTGGTCAAAGGCGTGCGCGCCATGCTGCGCTACGCATAAGGAGGCGTCATGGGACTATTCCGTCGAATCGGCAATCTCTTCCACCGCTCACGCATGGAAAGCGAGTTGGACGCGGAGCTTGCAGCACACATCACCATGCGGACTGAAGACAACATCGCCCACGGCATGACGCCACAAGAAGCCCGCCGCGACGCACTCGTCCGCTTCGGAAATCCTGTAGTGATGAAAGAACGGACTGCAGGCGCGGATATGGCGCTCAGCATCGACGGCCTCTGGCGCGACGTGCGCTATGCGCTGCGGCAGCTGCGCCGCTCACCCGGCTTCGCATTGACAGCAATTATCACTCTAACGGTAGCTATCGGTGCGAATGCCGTAGTCTTCAGCATCCTGAACGCACTGGTACTCAAGCCGCTGGACCTGCCCGGCGCGCGAAGTCTCTATACGATCGAGCAGCGCGGCTTCCCCATGAACTCTTACCCCGATTACCTCGACCTTCGCCAGCGCAGTCGCAGCTTTGAGGATATTGCTGTTTACATAATCGGCGAGGGGGCGATCAATACCGCTGGCGAGCTCAGCCACGTCTGGATGTACCAGGCGAGCGGAAATTATTTTGATGTGCTGGGCGTACAGCCTTACCTGGGACGGTTCTTTCATTCCTCCGACGAGCATGGGCTGGATACCATTCCGTACATTGTGCTGAGCTACGATTACTGGAACACGCGTTTTCACAGTGATGCGGCTGTGGTGGGAAAGACAGTCGAACTAAACCGGCACTCCTACACGATTTTAGGTGTGGCTCCGCCAAAGTTTCACGGCTCGGAGCTGATGTTTGTGCCGGATTTCTGGGTTCCCGTGGTAGATACGCCTCTGATTGCAATGGATGACGATCTGAAGAGCCGCGGTGACCGCAGCCTGGAGATGATCGGCCGTCTCAAGCCGGAGGTTACCGTGGCACAGGCAACCGGCGAGCTGAATGCCATTGCCGCCGCCCTTCAGAAAACCTATCCAAAGGATGATGACGGATTGCAATTCGCACTGGCGCAGCCGGGGCTGATGGGCAACATGCTGGGCGGCCCTATACGCGCTTTTGTGAGCGGGCTGATGCTGCTGGCCGGGCTGATTCTGCTGGCCGCATGCGCCAATCTCGGCAGCCTCTTTTCAGCGCGGGCGGCGGATCGTGCGAGAGAGATTGCCATGCGCGTAGCGCTGGGCTCAACGCGAACCCGCATTCTGCGCCAGATCTTGACTGAGGCGCTTGTGATCGCGCTCGTTGGCGGAGCTGCAGGAATCGCGGCAAGCTCCGTCCTTCTGCGCGGCCTGAGCGTGTGGCAGCCGATGCCTAACTTCCCCGTCCTAGTACAGGTCAATCCGGATGCCGGAACTTACACGGTCGCGGTTCTGCTGGCGCTGGTGAGCGGCCTGCTCTGCGGCCTGGCTCCCATTCGGCAAATCTTCGGCACCGCTCCGTGGGAAGTGGTCAAGACCGGCGCTGCCCTTACGCGCCGTAAGCGCCTGCCCGGGTTGCGCGATGTACTTCTGATCGTGCAGGTCGCAGTCTGCGCAGTGCTGATGACCTCGTCGCTTGTCGCCGTGCGCGGCCTTGAGCGCTCCATGCATTCGAACTTCGGCTTTCAGCCTGATCATGCCCTGCTGGTGAATACAGAACTGCGCATGGCCGGTTACGAAGGTGATCGCATTGCAGCCATGCAGCACCGGATACTGGATAAAGCCGCTACAGTTTCAGGCGTACAATCCGCCGGGCTCATCAGCAATATTCCACTCGGTCTCGGATTTAGCGAAACTGCCATCTTTGCGGACGGCGCAACCGACTTCCGCGCATCGAATGAAGTGGCAGAGCCAGTGCAATACTCCGTGTCTCCCGGGTACTTTCAGTCCGCGGGCACCACGCTGCTGGCCGGGCGCGACATTACCTGGCACGACGGCAACAATGCGCCTGCTGTGGCCGTGGTCAATCGCACATTTGCGCAGAAGCTCTTCGGCTCGGTTGACAAGGCCATTGGCAAACATTTTCTGCACGACTCGGGAAAGCAGCGCTTTGAAGTCGTCGGCGTAGTAGAAGACGGAAAGTACATCACACTAACGGAAGAAACAAAGCCCGCATTCTTCCAGGCGCTGGCCCAGTCACCTACCAGCTCCATCTGGCTGGTGGCCCGCACTGCCGGCGCCCCGCAGAGCAAAGCAGCAGCCCTGCGCGCAGCCATTCACGGTCTGGACGACGGCCTTCTCTTCACACTCACCACGTGGAATCAGTCGCTGAACAGCGCATTATTTGCGGCGCGTGCCGCCGCGGTTTCGCTCGGTGTACTGGGCCTTCTCGGCACTGTCCTTGCCATTACCGGCATCTTCGGCATGGCTAGCTACTCCGTAAGCAAGCGATTTAAAGAGATGGGCATTCGCATTGCACTCGGTGCAGACCGTAAGCAGGTGCTGGGCGCTGCTCTGGGCGGAGCCTTTCGATTGCTGGCCATTGGATCAGTGGCCGGCCTACTGCTCGGCATGGCAGCTACGCGGGTACTCGCGTTCATCGTCTATCAGGCCACGCCGCTTGATCCCGTGGTCCTGTGCGGCACAGTTCTTGTCATGCTGCTGGTTGGGTTTATAGCAACCTGGGCCCCCGCACAGCGTGCGCTTCATATACACCCATCGCGGCTGCTCCGCGAAGACTGGTAAGGAAATCGATGGGGCTCTTACGCCGCATGGGCAATCTCTTCCGCCGCCCGCTGATGGAGCGCGAGACAAACGCCGAGTTTGAAGCGCACATCGCTCTGCGCACGGAAGATAACATCGCCCGTGGCATGACGCCGCAGGAAGCGCGCCGCGATGCGCTCGTTCGCTTCGGAAATCCTGCCGTGATGAAAGAACGCACCGCACGCGCAGATGCTGCACTCGGCATCGATGGCCTCTGGCGCGACGTGCGCTATGCGCTGCGGCAGATGCGCCGCTCGCCCGGCTTCGCGCTCACAGCAATCGTCACACTCGCGCTTGGTATCGGAGCTAACATCGTTGTCTTTGGTGTGCTCAACGCCATCATCCTGGACCCACTGCACGTAGCCGACCCGGATAGCCTCTACCAGATCAACCACAAGGAATGGATGGCCAGCGGGCAGTCGTTTCCGGCCTATCAGGACTACAAGCTGCGTAACACCACCTTCGCCGATATGGCTGCGGTATACGGCATGTCAGGTGTAGGGCTTCGCTGGCAGAATGCCGTGCGCAGCATCTCCGGCTACGACGTAACGGGAAATTATTTCGACATGCTCGGCGTTCAGCCGGAGCTGGGGCGCTTTTTTCACGCAGCCGATGAGCATGGACCAAACTCCGCACCCTACATCGTGCTCAGCGACCGGCTCTGGCGCAATGTCTTTAACTCAAATCCGCAGATGCTCGGAGCAGTCGTCGAAGTAAACAAGCATCCCTTCACCGTGATCGGCATAGCTCCACCGGAGTTTCAAGGCACAGAACGTTTTTACTGGCCTGATTATTGGATTCCAATGGCCAATGAGGAACAAGCCGAGGGCTGGGATTTCCATCATGACCGCCTCGCAGATCCAATTTCTGTCATCGGCCGCCTCAAACCCGGAATCCCTGCGCGTCAGGCCACTGACGATCTGAGCCGCATCGCCGCCGATCTCCAGCGCGAATACCCTGACACGGATAAAGACCAGTCCGCACGGCTGGTAAGGCCGGGCCTCGAAGGCGATGAGTCGGAAATGATCTACAAGTTTCTCTTCGGCATCATGGCTCTCGCCGGAATGGTTCTGCTCGCGGCATGCATCAATCTCGCAAGCCTCTTTGCTGCGCGAGCCAGTGACCGCACACGCGAGCTGGCTCTGCGCGCAGCACTCGGCTCAAGTCGTGGCAGACTGCTGCGCCAGTTGCTAACAGAGTCTGTGCTGGTGGGTTTAATCGGCGGAGCCGCAGGGATGGGCGGAGCTGGACTGCTGCTGCATTTGCTCAACCGTTTCGATCCCCTCTACGGAGGCGACGCTACCGAAACACTGCCCACCATCACGCTGGATTGGAAAATTTATGCCGTCGCGGCTGGTTTGTCGATTGCCAGCGGGCTGCTCTTCGGGCTCATTCCGGCCCGGCATGCGTGGAGCGCAGAACCGATGCGCTCGATAAAGAATACTCCAATGGAAGGCTCAGGGCTGCGCCGTTTTGCTATCCGCGACCTGCTGCTCGGCGCACAGATTGGCATCTGCACTCTGCTGGTGGCTTCCTCATTGATTGCTGCGCGATCGATGCAACAACTTTTGGCCGTGCCGCTCGGCATTGATCCCAAAGGTGCCACGCTGGCAACACAGGACCTGAGCATGACGGGCATCGACGGCAACGACGCGCTGCTGAAACAGAAAGCGATGATCGACGCAGCGATGCAAATTCCCGGAGTTACAGCGGTGGGCACCGTATTCTTTGCGCCGCTGGCCGGCGGAGGAATGCAGGGAATTCCGATTTATCGACCGGACACCCCTGACAAACACCTGGGCAATGAAGTGTTCTCCACGCGTATCTATCCCATCTCCCCCGGATACTTTGCTGCAGCCGGCACGCGGCTACTCTCCGGACGCAGCTTCACCTGGGCCGACGACGCCATGCGCAAACCCCTCACTGCAATTGTGAACCAGACCTTCGCGCGAAAGATGTTCAACAGCGCTCCCGCAGTCGGACAGACGTTTTCCATGTTCGGCGATCTCTACATCGTGGTCGGCGTCTCCGAGGACGGCAAATACGGCGGCCTGCGGCACGCAAACCTCGGCGAAGGACCGGAGCCTGCTTTGTATACCTCATCGGCGCAGATGGTTCGCAGCCTTACATCCCTGGTGGTCCGCTCGCATCTTCCGCAAAACGAAATCGCAACGGCACTGCAGCGCACACTGGGTGGCATAGTACCGGGCGTGCCCGTGCAAATCATCCCGTGGCAGTACCCCGTCAACAACGTCATGTTTCCAGCCCGCACCGCCACCGAAGCCCTCGGCATCATGGGCATGCTCGCAGCAATGCTCGCCATCACCGGGATCTTCGGTATGGCAGCCTACAGCGTAAGCAAGCGGATGAAAGAACTGGGAATCCGGGTAGCGCTTGGCGCACGCCGTACGCAGTTGTTGCGCTCCGCAGTCGGCAGGCCACTGGTACTGCTCGCAATCGGTTCGGTACTTGGAATCCTGGCTACGCTGACGGCTACGCCGCTTTTAAGCCGCATCGTCGTGAAAGCCAACTCGCATGATCCATTGGTGCTCATCGGAGTTGTCGCCACCATGATTCTGCTCGGCGGCGTTGCCACCTGCATTCCGGCCCGCCGTGCGCTCGGCGTTAACCCGTCCACGCTGATGCGCGAGGATTGACCGGACCTAAATCCCGGTGCCACCCTCAAGGCGCGTCTCTCGAATTCTGTCCTCCGACAGCACCTTCAGCAGCTCCTCGGGGTCCGTAATCGACGGAAGACAGGTGCGGCCTCGGCAGACCATTGCCCATACGGAGGCGTTTTCTGGCGCAGGCACATTCAGCAGCATCTCGGCCAATGCATCTGGAATACCACCCGGCGTAAGCCGCCACGGGCCGATGCGTGTAACCGTCTTGTTCACGGCGTAGCGCGCGACGGCCATCGCCTCAAGCAGAGCAGCCTCTGAGCCCGATCCCACTACGACGACTTCGAACGGATCAAGCAGCAGGCGCTCCAGCGCAAGCCCATAGCTGCCGGCATACAAACCAAAATGCTCCACAATGCCTGCAAATGAGGACAGGGTGTCCTCCGCAACATCGCGGTATTGCTCCTTGCCGGAGAGCGATTCCAATCGCAGCAGCGCGGAAGCTGCGGTGGGATTGCCGGCAGGCGTGGGCGAATCCTGCAACGGCTTGCGGCGAGCCGACAATGCGCCCAGCGGGACAGTTCCCTTCTCCGGCTCAGCGGCGTCATAAAATGCTCCGCCGGTCTGGTCATAGAAGCGCTCAATCATCGCATCAGCCAGCTTGACCGCTGCATGGTAGAACTCCATGCGTCCGCTGGCAAACCATCCATCGATGCAGGCATGAATGGTAAAGGCATAATCATCCAGCGTTCCGGCGATGCGCTCCGCGGGCGCACCATCCGGATAAGCGATTACATGCGCCAGCTCAGTGTTCTCATCCCATGCTTCGGCCAGCAGGCGGCGCAGCGTCAGCAACGCAAAGTCACGCGCCGCATCCAGCCGCAACACGCGCGCAGCCTCCAGATATGCGGTCACGGCCATTGCATTCCACGCGGTGTAAAGCGTGCGATCGATAAACGGCGTCGGGCGCAGCTTGCGTGCTGCCAGCAGCTTGGCCTTTGCGGAGGCAATCAGCTTCGTCACCTCGGCCTCGGCTTTGCCCGTCTGCTTCGCCACCTGCTCCAGCGTCAGCTTGATGTGCAGCACATTTTTGGCCGGGTTGTGATGCATGTCGCCCAGCTCGCCAATGTCGAACCAGGCCGCGGCTACTGCCAGCTCGTCAGCGTCCAGTTGCGCGCGAGCCTCATCCAGCGTCCAGGTAAAGTAATCGCCGTCGTCATCGAGATCGATGTCAGCATCCTGCGAGGCATAAAAGCCGCCACGCTCGCGGTCCGTCATTGTGGAGTCCAGCCAGCCCACAATCTCAAGCGCTGTCTGGCGAAAATCCTCACGCACAAAGCTCTGGAAGCCATGCGCATAGTTCCGCAACAGCTCCGTGTTGTCATAGAGCATCTTCTCGAAGTGCGGAACCACCCAGCGCTCGTCCACGCTGTAACGATGAAAGCCGCCTGCCAGATGATCGTAGACGCCGCCCTTGGCCATCTTCTCGAGCGTCACCAGAAATGCCTGCCGCGCGTCCTCATTGTCGCGGCTCATCGCAATCTCAAGCAGCAGGTCCAGCGCCGCAGGGTGCGGAAACTTGGGCTGCGAGCCGAAGCCGCCATTGCGTGAATCAAACTTCGCCAGCACAGAACCGGCAATCTTATCCACCAGCGCCAGCGTGAGCTGTCCTGTTCCACGGCCTGAAAAGCTCTCATTATGCTCAATCGCAGCCATCACACTTGAGGCAGACTCCAGAGCTTCATCGCGACGGTCCTTCCACACCTGCGCAATGGTCAGCAGCACGCGGCCAAAACCTGGCCTCCCATAGCGGTCGTCGCGAGGAAAATACGTGCCTCCGAAATACGGTCGTCCGTCCGGCGTGAGAAATGCGGTCAGCGGCCATCCGCCCTGCCCGCTGATGGCTGAAACCGCGGCCTGGTAGCGCGCGTCCACATCCGGGCGCTCGTCGCGATCCACCTTCACCGCGATGTAATGCTCATTAATAATCGTCGCCAGTTCGGAATCCTCGTAGGATTCGCGGTCCATCACATGGCACCAGTGGCACCACACCGCGCCAATGTCGAGCAGGATCGGTTTGTTCTCCGCCTGCGCACGATCAAACGCCTCTTGTCCCCACGCGTGCCACTGCACAGGCTGGTGCTGTGCGGAGCGCAGGTAAGAGGAGCTTGCATGCTGCAGCGAATTTTTCAGCTCCGTAGATGGAGAGGTGTCGTCAAGCATAGGTTGAGAATAACCGCGGTAGCCTGCGATTGCCAGAGGACGCGCAAGATTCTGCGCTGTTAAAAGCTCTCCAGAATGATTGAACTGTAAAAGATTTGTTAGTATATGGAGCAGTTATTGGAATTAAAAAATTTCACTTGCAAGTTGTAGTTGATTATTTCTTGCCCACGGCTGCTCCGTTACCCCTCTTCGCATTTATATCTTTAAAGGCCTGTACTTACTACTTTCTCTCTCTGCGGAATCTCACCTACTCCGACCGCATAGGAAGGGCACTGCATGTCGCTTCTCCGCACGTTGGGATACATTACGAGTCACCCGATGAACAAGGACCGCAAGGCGGAAGCCATACTGCGGTATTTCCATTGGCAGATCGGAACCCGCATACTAGGCAGGCCCGTCGTGTATGAATGGCTACCCGGCGTAAGGGTCGTTCTCCGGCAAGGAGAGAAGGGTATGACCCAGAATCTCTACTGCGGACTGCACGATTTCTCCGACATGGCGTTTGTGCTGCACACCATGACGCCGAACGATCTGTTCATCGATATAGGGGCAAACTCCGGCGCCTATACCGTGCTGGCCTGCGGGTTCATCGGATCACGAGGATATTGTTTCGAGCCGGTTCCCTCCACATACAGCCGGCTGCTCGACAATCTTTCCATCAACCAGCTTCAATCACGCGTAACAGCCCTCAATCTGGGACTCGCCGATCAGGAGGGAGAGATTCTTTTCTCACGTGACCACGATGCCGGAAATCACATTCTTGCAGAACATGAAACGGGACTGGCTTCCATCAGCGTTCCTGTCCGCACGCTGGATTCCGTTTTGTCCTCCGAATCCCCATCCATGATGAAGATTGACGTCGAGGGATATGAGACAAAGGTCCTCGCGGGCGCGAAGGAGACACTGGCCAAGCCGTCGCTTCATTCCATCATCATGGAGCTGAATGGCTCAGGAAACCGCTATGGCTTCGACGAAGGGAAAATTCTCGAAACAATGCGAGACTACGGCTTCCTGACCTATCAGTACGATCCGATCCGCAGAGAACTGCATGCTCTTGAGGGAAAGAACAATTCCGACGGCAACACACTCTTCATTCGCAATGTGGATGCAGTCCAGGAAAAGCTCGCGCGTGCCCCTCGCATGACCATAGGCCAGACCGAGTTCTGATTTGAAAGCATCCTTGCGTGGCGCGAGCTGCAACCTTTCGCCACGCATGATATTAAGCGGCAAGTTCCGCTTCAATGGCCGTCGTCACCGTCGGATTCAGCGGATCGGTATCCGGCGCGTAGCGGCTCACCACCTCGCCAGTCTTGCTCACCAGAAACTTCTCAAAGTTCCACAAAATCTCGGGCGCCGGCGCCGTCTCAATTCCATAGCCTGCCAGCCGTTCACGGAATGGCTTCTCGCCCAGGCTCAGCGCCTCGGGCTTCGCAGCGATCAGCGCAGCATACAGCGGATGCTTTTCCGGCCCCACCACGGGAATCTTCTCGAAGATGGGAAAATCCACACCGTAGTTCAGCGTGCAGAAATTGCGAATCTCGTCGTTCGTCCCCGGTTCCTGCTCCTTAAAGTCATTGGAGGGAAATGCGGCAATCTCAAAGCCCTTGTCCTTGAAATCCTTGTAGAGTTTCTCCAGCCCTTCGTACTGCGGCGTCAGGCCGCACTTCGATGCCACATTAACGATCAGCACTACCTTGCCCTTGAACTGGGCAAGAGACGTATCCGCTCCCTCAAGGGTGCGGACCGGAATGTCATAAATCGATGAAGACATGTGTTTCTCCTGTCAGCATCCATCATACGAAACCGGCCCGCTCCAGCTAGCTCAGGGTTTTGCAGCAAGAACCGGTGACAAACGTGAAGCGATCTGCCAGCCCAAACTAGCCCACGATCGCGCGCGTTACGTCGATCACGCCAGGCCAGTCCACGGCGGTCACCGTCACATTGGGCGTGCTCTGCGCCTGCGCAATTCCCCACACGCCTGAGCCGGCTACAAGATCGAGAACGCTGGCAGTTCCTTCGCGCTAGGCCCATGCAAAATGCGCCGCCAGATCCTGCGCAGCCGAATAACTGAGTGGGAAAATATCCGGAACCAATATCTCAAAGAACTCTGTCCCGGTTCCCTGCTGATTCCCCGCCGCCGCAGGCTTGCCGGTTTTCACAACCTCGCTCAACTCAAGCCAGTTCGGAATCAGATGTGCGCTCGTGTGCCGCAAAAGTCCGGCCTGAAAACTGGGCTTGGCGCTCACCAGAAACGCCGCGCTCTCCGTGGTCAAGCTATATTTCCCATCTGCGCCTTTGGCCAGAACACCTGATGTTGCGGCCTGGGACGGCAGCGTCTGAGGATTTTGCTGGAACAACTTTCGCTTTTTGTTTTCCCTGCAAGGCTGTTTTTAGAGGGGTGAAGAATTATGCCGCTATCTGATTGCTTTTGTGTAATTTACCGATGATTTACGGTGTTTACTAATTGATTATCATGAGCGGTTACTTTGGTGAGATACCCCCCGAAAAAAAAATTTCTGGGCTGCCTTGAAAGAGCTACGGCCCGAATCCTTTTTGGGATTCGGGCCGTAGCTCTTTCTTCTGCTGATTTTGAGTAAAGCATAAATGGGGTTAATTGCATGCAAAGTTTCTGAAGGAGGTGGGGTTACGAAAGGGTGGTGGACTTTGGTAATGGGGAAAGAAAGGGAAAAGAGACAAGGGAAAAGAGCAGTTCTCCTCTTGCTGTGGAGCGATCCCAGCCTGGCAGCAAAAACAAATACGCGGCCAGGCTGGGGCGCCCGAACTTTATATCTTCGGGAGAGATGCTTGAGCTGTACGTATTCTCCAGGCAGAAGGCCCGCTCGATTGAGCGGGCCTTCTGCTTTGGCGCAAACTTGTTTTTCATTGCTTATTGCGGCTGCGGCTGACTGCCAGATCCACTAGATCCATTATTGTTACCGCCGCCGGTGCTGCCATTGCTGTTGGTGTTGCTGCCGCTATTGCCGTTATTACTATTACTGAAACCAAAACCACTATTGGTCTGCGTTCCGCTTCCGTTCGTTCCAGTCGTCGGCAGGCCGGTGGTTCCACCTGCCATGCCAGGCATATCCGAGAGCGGACTGTAAAGGAATTCCCACTCGTTGTAGTGATTCTTGGTTTTGTATACAAAGATCGACTGTTTCGAACTCGCGGGCGAAACCCCGATCATCGGTCCGCCCACCGTCATGCCCGAGCCGCCAAAACCGCTTGAAGAGCTGCTGGAATCTCCTGACCCAGTACCGCCAGTGCTCGATCCTGTACTACCAGTGCCTGATCCTGTGCCGCCAATGCCTGATCCTGAACTACCTGTACCGGTATTGCCAAAACTGGAACTGCCAAAGCCGGAGTTCGGTTGCTGACCGGAGCCGAAGGTCGACTGCCCCGTCGAGCTCGATCCAGCCGGTGTCCCGATCGTCGAGCCAACTCCACCCGGCCCGGTTCCGGCGATAACATTGCCTCCGGTTCCGCCGAGCGGCTGCCCGAAAAAGCCCATCGCCATGGGCGTTTTGTTTTGCCCAATATAGATTGGCTTCCAATCGTCCTTGCCTGTAGTTGGATCAATATACCGCTTCCGCAAAAAACGGATCTCCTGCGTCTTCACCAGAGCATCGACATTGGGCGGGTACGCATTAAATTTTTTGTAATAAAGCTTAATCGCGCGGATGTACTGCTTGCCGCGGCGCATTGTTTCAAGATCGTGGTCTCGCTGAATCTGCTTGGCCACCTTTGGAGCAGCCACCGCCATTGCAACCACAAACAGCGCCAGCAGAATGATCACACCCAGCAGGACATAGCCCTCCTCACTGGATTTCTTCGCTCGTCGGATTGAAAGCCGATTTATCATAGTCCGTCAATTCGCAATCAGTGGCAGTGTCTGGGTATTGTTGTAGGACAAATCCGTGATCTGCACGCCACCCGGTGAAATCGTGCCCACCTTATATCGGTGGTCCACAACCTCGCCCATCCGCGCGATGAAGATGTCATCGCCATGCACAAAAAACGCCCGGATCGACTTGTCTCTTCCTTCCGAATAGCCGAAGTATTTCAAGTCAATCGGCGGTGGAGGCGGTGGCCCCGTAGGCACACGCGGCGCATTTACTTTCGCCAGATCGCGACCGGGGGCAAGTGGCTTGGGAATGTTTACCGGCTCGCTTGTCGCGGAGAAAATGTTGCGTCCCGTTCCCGCATATTCCACGTCTTCACTGGCGGCCAGCTTATCCAGATGAAGCGTTACATCTGTATCCGCATTCGAGGCAACATGCTGCGCCTCGGGCGCAGATGTCGGATTATGTGCATTGCCCGTATTGCGCGATGGAGAAGAAACGGTCGCGATCGGCTTGGAGGTTGTCGAGGAGAAGAAGCCTGACAGCTCCCACACTGCCAGCACCGCGATCACCACGCCCAGGCCAGCGAGGATCATTACTTTGCGTTTGTCTTCCGCCCTTGCTTTCATGGCTGCTGACCCTCCTTTCCAGCAGCAAGTCCCGAGTCCAGACTCTCCGTGCTTGGCAGTCCACGCGGAACATCCGCCGGCCGCAGCCATGTGGAAAGCCGAAGCCTCAGATTCACTTGCCCGCCCTGCTGGCTGGTGAGCGCCATTGCCCGAATGAGAAAGAAATTCTTATCCCGCTCCAGCGAGTTCACAAAGTGCATGATCTGCGAATAGTCACCGCTGATGCCCGCATCCATCGTAATCTCGGTGAGTCCGCTGTCCGGCTTGCCCTGCGTATATTGCAGCCGCGAGAGCCGCACTCCCGGCTTTACCTGGAGATCGATCATCCGCGATTCAATCGCCGAGTAGCTTGCAGGAATCCGCTTTGCGTAAAAGTCCTTGACCTGGTCTCGCGTCGCCGCAATGCGCTTGTCCATGCCGCGCATTGGAGCCGTCTGTATTTCCATGAGCTTCAACTGGGTCTGTTTGTTCGCCAACGCGTCGGTTGTGCTGCTGCTTATCGCATTCCAATCCATCGCAACTCGCGCGCCCAGTACAATGGCCAGAATGAGCAACACTCCGCATCCGGCAAAGTGCCACGTCAACGGCGAAGCCAACCGCTCGCGCCAAACAGAAGGAGTTATCTGGCTCATTGCTGTCCTCCCGGGTGCGGATGAGAAGCACCGGCGTATGGCGGTCTAAGAGCGCCTGGCCCGGCATGAAATGGTGCATGCTTCGACTCGTTCTGCTCAGAACCCGCAGATGCTGCCGCCTTCTTTGCGGCGGCCTTACGCTCTTCCGGAGTAGCTGGATTGTAATCCGCCAGCAGATCGAAGTTTACGCGGTTCTCAGCGCTTACCGGAACTACGCGTTCAGCCGGTCCGCTACCAGTCTCCGCGGTCTCATTCACAATGCGCGGCTGCACAAAGCGCCTCGAGTGTTCCAGGTTCTGCACCAGAGTCACCGCGTGGTCTCGTGGTCCCTGCACGCGCAGATGCAGCGTGATCGTACCATTCTTGTCGCGCACCGGCTCCAGGCTCACCACCTGCACGCCCGCAGGGAGAACCGTTTCGAGGTCTTCCATTGCCAGCGTCCAGGAAAAGGATTTTTCATCAAAGAGCCTGTTCAGCGAATTCGCTTGCGCCAGTACACCGGCGTTATCAGGTTGATGCAACTGGGTCTGGTAGCCCAGGCGTTCCTGGTTGAGCCGCGTTGCCGCTCCGTCCAGAACACGCTCTCGCTGCCGCGCCGCCTCAGCCTTACTGCCCAGCAGGTGGATCCCCAGCCAGAATGCACCGGAGAGCACAGCAAGAATCGCCATGCCGATTCGCAGCCGCTTCAGCGCAGGTCCCAGATCGGCAAAGGGCCGCGTGGCAAGATTGAGGGAAATCCGCATCAGGCAGCCCCCGTCAATGCGCCGGCAACACCGGCAATGCCAACCGGGCCCCTCGCTGTCATCACGCCCACTGTCGAAGCCGGAGCCAGCTCCACCACGGGCAGATGCATATCCGTTAACGCCCGCGCAAGATCCTCTGCATCAACGCTGCCCGCGAAATGGACTTGTGCCGGACGCGCGCCCAACCGGTCCTCGTAATACGCCGCTGCGACTGCTATGCCACGCTGTATCTCAACCAGACGAGACTCCGACTCCGTGGGCAGGTCGAGCGTGCGATACAGCAGCAGATCGTTGCCTGCGGCAATGGCAGTAGTGAGCGATGCGCCGGTCAGATTGACGGCCAGTATCGGCTCGACTACATTCGCTGCCGCCAGAACGGCCAGCGCAGAGGGCAGCACGGCGCCTGGCTCGTAGCCCGCTGCTCGCACCGCGCCTTCATATTCGTGCAGGTTCGTCGATGGCATAATGGTGGCGAGCACTTTCACCGAGTGCTTTTCCTGCGAGAGAACTTGATAACTCACTGCCGATTGATCCACATCAAACGGCGCCACCTTTCGCAGCCGGAAGCGCAGCACCAGAAGCGCCTCAGCAACTTTCGCGGGCAGCGAGTCGAAATCCAGCACGAAAACACGCGCCGACGAATCCGGAATGATTAGCGTTACGCTGCGAGAACGCGGGGAAACCTGATCGAGTGCGGAACGAAGCGCAACTGCCACAGCTTCAGGCGCGCGCAGGTTGGTTTCGGCAATGCCTGGAATGAGCGTCCCCGCAGGCAGAGCGACAAAGGCAGCCGCGGGAGCTGCGCCCGGCGAAGAAAGCGCTGCAGCCAGCACACCCTCCGGCGCTATCTCCACTGCAGCCGGAGGACGCCGGCCAAAGGGCGTCGCTCGCTGAGTAAATGTATCCAGAATGCCCACTATCTCGATGCCTCGATAAACGTTACCTTGTTGATCTCTTTCAGTGTCGTCAACCCGCGCCGTACGCGGTCAATCGCAGATTCACGCAGAAACGTCATTCCTTCTTTTTGCGCCAGCTTCCGGACCTCGCTGCTCGGCTTCTTTTCCAAAATCATCTCGCGGATTGGATCGGTCAAATCCAGCAATTCGTGGATAGCTGTCCTTCCCCGGTAACCTGTGCCGCCGCATTCGATGCATCCGGTGCCTTCACGAAAATCGAACTCGCGCCATTCCTCAAGGTCAAGTCCGGAAGATAAAAGCAGTCCATCGTCATAGCGCACGTTGCGGGCGCAATGGTCGCAGATCATTCGCACCAGCCGCTGAGCAAGGATGCAGTTCAGTGCCGAAACGAAGTTGTATGCTTCGACACCCATATTCAGAAAACGCCCCAGCACATCAACGACGTTGTTTGCATGCACGGTGGTGAAAACCAGGTGCCCGGTAAGCGCTGAGTTGATGGCAATCTGCGCTGTTTCCTGGTCGCGGATCTCGCCAACGAGAATCTTGTCGGGGTCGTGCCGCAGGATGGATCGCAGTCCGCGCGCAAAGGTCAGTCCCTTCTTTTCATTGACAGGAATCTGAGTGATACCGCGAATCTGGTACTCTACCGGGTCTTCAATGGTGATGATCTTGTCTTCGTCGCTCTTGATCTCGTTCAGCGCGGCATAGAGCGTGGTTGTTTTGCCCGAACCCGTTGGGCCTGTTACCAACACCATTCCGTAGGGCTCGCGGATATAGCGCCGGAATCGCCTCAAGTCAGACTCGGCGAAGCCCACCACGTCCAGCGTCAGGTTGCGGAACTTCTCGCTCATCGACTCCTTGTCGAGCACGCGCAGCACTGCGTTTTCACCATGCACTGTGGGCATGATGGAGACGCGGAAGTCGATCAAGCGCCCCTTGTAGCGCACGCGAAAACGCCCATCCTGCGGCACTCTGCGCTCTGCGATGTCGAGCTCGCTCATGATCTTGATGCGGCTCAGAATCGTCGAGTGGTGCTCGCGGGCAATCGGCGCCATCGCCAACTGCAGCACACCGTCAATACGGTACTTCACGATGACCGAATCGTCCTGCGTTTCAATATGAATGTCCGATGCCCGCCGCTCCAGCGCCGTAAAGACAGTTGTGTCCACCAGCCTGATGATCGGGCTGATATCTTCCTCGCGCGTGAGCTTCTCAATCGAAATATTTTCGTCGCTCGTATCCTCGCCGCTAAGCACATCGAAGGTCAGTCCTTCGCTTGCCTCATCCAGCACGCGCTGCGACTGCTCGGTCTTTTTAAGCAGGTCCGTAATCTGCGAGAGTGTGGCGACGCGGGCAATAATCCGGTGCCCCAGTAATCCTGCGACCTCATCCAGCACCATGAGCTGGGAAGGATCGGAGACAGCAATGATCAGCGCGTCCGCCTGCTGCTCAATGGGCACAAAGTTGTACCGGAACATGAGTTCTACGGGAACAGTCCGCAGCAGGTCGTGCTGAATCTTGAAGTTCTTCAGATCGACAAACTCGGCATGATAACGCGCGGCGGCTTGTTCAGCTACGGAGCGCTCGTCTTGAGGAGCCGCCAGAGGTATGGAAAGCAGGGTGGAATCGGCCATAGCGTTATTGTCCCGTTTGTCCGGCGCCCATCGAGAAGATAGGCAGGTACAGCGAAATGAGAATCAGTGCCACAACTACCGCCATGAACATCAGGATCACTGGCTCAATCAGGGACAGTGCGGCGGTAAGGGCGGTGGAAACATCTTCCTCGAAGAACTCCGCTACCGAATTCAACATTGCCGGGAGCGCGCCTGTCTGCTCGCCCACTGCGATCATTTCCGTAGCGAGACCGGGGAAGACTTTCGTTGCGGTCAACGAATCGGACAGTCCTTTGCCTTCCCGCACTGTTTCGATCGAAGTAATGACTCCCTTGGCAATCTTGCGCGAAGTGATGGACCGAGCCGCAGTCTCAAGCGCCGGCACGAGCGGAAGGCCGCCTGCAAGCAACGTGGAAAGGGTGCGTGAGAAGAGCGCAATCTGGTATTTGAGCCAGATATTGCCAATGAGGGGAAGCCGTATCCGCAGGCCATCCACGGCCTCACGTCCGCGTTCGCTGACGGAAAATCTCCAAAAACCTGCGCCGATTGCCAGTACTATCAGCGCCACCCATAGGAAGTTATGCCGCAGCCATGTACCAAAGTTCAGGAGCCAGGTGGTGAGCGGCGGCAGCTTATTGCCAAGCTGGTTATAAAGGTCGGCAAATTCAGGAATCACCACCGTGAAGAGGAAGACCATGACGGCGGTGACGAGAACCATGAGCACGCACGGATAAATCAGGGAGGCGACAAGCTTTTTGCGGAAAGAGAGTGAGACGCGCTGGAAGGCAACATAGCGCTCCAATACCTCCTGCAGATTGCCGGAGCGCTCACCGGCCAGCAGGGTGGTGGTGTACATCGGCGGATAACCGGCCTGCGCTTCAAATGCCGCCGAGAGCGAGTCGCCGTTCTTTACCCGTGCTGCTACATCATCCAGTTGCGCAGCAAAGTGCGAGTTCTTCTGCGCCTTACCCAGCATTTGAAGCGATCCGAGGATGGGCAAACCTGCTCGGATCAGCGTCAGAAATTGCTGGTTGAAGATGAGGAATGGTTCGAGCTTTGTCTTTCGCCTTGATGATCCGCCGCGAGTCTTGATGCTGAAGACGTGATAACCGGCGTGGGTAAAGCGCACGCGCAGTTCTTCAGCGGTAGCAGCGGTCTGCACCTGTTCCTGCACACGTCCGCGTTCATCGGCCAGCTTGATGACGAACTCTGCCATAACGTTCTAGCCGGCACCTCCGGCTGCCCGCAACCTTCTCCACTTTCAAGGGTAACAGCGCTTGTAACAGATAGACGCGGAGCGAGGCGGGAGCGTTCGCAACCGCAGTTCTGCCGGACAGGCTTCAGTATCCATTGGCGACGAGCCAGCTTTCAGACAGATCGAACTCCGGCTTCTGCTGCTCGAACTGGCGTTGCCAGGCCATCTTCACCAGCACGTCGGCCTCGATATTGAGCGGTGCGCCAGGTACGAGCGAATGCAGGTTTGTACGCCAGTAGGTCAGCGGCAGAACCGCGATCCGGATCACGTCGCCTTCAACTGCAGCTATGGTAAGACTGGTCCCTTCGATTGCGACAGAACCCTTAGAAATCATCCAGTTGCGGAGATATTCCGGAACTTGAACTTCAAGTATCCAATCTGTGGTTTCCTTGTGGAAATCAGAGCTGGTTGGATCGTTGACCGGTTTCAAAAGCGTTAGAACGCCGGTTCCGTCCACGTGACCCTGGACTATGTGGCCGCCGAGCGGGGAGCCTGCTGCTACCGGAAGCTCCAGGTTGACTTTGACGCCGGGAGCGAGCCTGCTGAGCGATGTTCTATCCAGCGTTTCCTGGGCCAGGTCAGCGTGGAAGTAAGTTGGATTGATGTCCAAGGCCGTGAGGCAGACTCCCGAGACAGAGAGCGAATCGCCCTCGCGGAGGCGCGAAGCGATTCCCGGAGCTTCAACCGTGATGCGCTGAATGCCGCCGCGGTCCTGGATGCCGATGAGGGTGCCGGTTTGCTCGATGATTCCTGTGAACATGGTTTCAGTTTACTGCGTAACGATCTGTTCTCGGCTCTGGGGCCAGGGATCGCGAAGCAAGGAGCAGAGGCCGAGGTCATTTCCATAGCGTTCGACCTCAACTGCTGCCATCTTGATCGGATTCGCCATGCCTTTGAAGGCGGGTACGGCGTCCGATCCCATGATCTGCGGGCTCACGAAGAGGTGGACGCGATCGACGAGACCGCCGGCTAGCAGGGCAGTGTTCAGGCGTGTGCCGGTCTCGGTGAGGAGCGTCAGGATGCCTTCAGAGCCGAGGCGATCAAGGACGGTTGGCAGGGAAACGCGACCCGCTTCAGCGGACAGGATTTCAACGCGGATACCGTGGTTGCGCAGTTCGGCGATGCGCTTTTCATCTGTGGAAATCGTATAGACCAGGACGTCTTTATGCGCGGTCTTAACTATCTTTGAATCCAATGGCATACGCAGCGTGGAATCAAGTATTACTCGAAGCAGCGAGCGGCGGCGGCGCAGGCCGCTGCGATCAGTGAGCAGCGGGTCGTCGGAGACGACTGTGTCGACGCCGGTGAGGGCGGCGTCGGCCTGCCAGCGTAACGGCTGGACGGCTTTTCTGGATTCCTCGGTGGTGATCCAGTAGGGCTCCCGCGCGGCGTGCCTGCCGGGCGGCGGAGCGATGCGGCCGTCGAGGGTCATGGCTACTTTCATGAGCACGTGCGGGCGCTTCGACTGGATCCAGTTGGCGAAGCCTTCATTGAGGCGACGGGCCTCTTTTTCGCAGACGCCGAGTACGGTTTCGATGCCGGCAGCCCGGAGGCGATCCATTCCGTGTCCGGCGACGTTCGGGTTTGGGTCGCCGGTGGCGGCGACGACGCGCTTGATGCCAGCGGCGATGAGTGCTTCCGTGCAGGGGCCGGTGCGGCCCATGTGATTGCAGGGCTCAAGGGTGACGTAAGCCGTGCCGCCGTGGAGACGTTCGCCTGCGTGCGCTTTGGCTTCGTTGAGGGCGACGACTTCGGCGTGGTCGAGCAGATCGTATTCGTGCCAGCCCTCACCGGCGACCTGACCGGCGCGGTCGAGGACGACGCAGCCGACGGCGGGGTTGGGAGAAGAAACCGCGATGCCGCGGGCGGCGAGTTCCAAAGCGCGCCGCATCCAGTAGATGTCCTGTTCTATAGTCATGACCGATTCCAGGAGTGAGTGTAAACCTCGGGAGTTACCCTGTGCAGGGCTGGATTTGAAGTGATTTGGTTTGTTAGGGTTGCGAGCGGTTCCACACTCCTTATTAGAATCTTTATGCGATCTTCATTGCATGACTGTGCAGATGCACAGTCATGAGGGACAAGGGAACAGGGACGAGGGACAAGGGTTATCGATAAAAGACGAGAAGCCATATATATCCTTGGCGTACCAGTTGAGGTTGAGTACGAACCATAAAAAGGCCCGAATCCATGATGGATTCGGGCCGTCTTTTTGCTGCTGATTCTTAGTAAAGCACAAATGAGGTTAATTTTATGCAAACTATCTGAAGGGTGGGACGTTACGAAAGGGTATTGGACGAAAGTAATGCCAGTTTATAGATGACAGTGGAGCAATTGTGCATCCCCGAGGCCGAACCGGAGGCACCCGATTGCGGGCCTTATTCGTGATGCTGAAGCCTCACGCTCCCTCCGGAAAAGCGATGATGGGGTTTTTCATCCGTCTGTCGGCACGGCTCAAGTCGCGCCTTGTTATAAAGCGGCCACCTGTCCACTCCTCTTGCTTACCGAGGGAAGTTGGGATTATCATCTCTCGGTAACCGTGAGGAGATGCCCGTGAGCAAACCGCCTGACCTGGTTCAGGGTACTTTGGATCTGTTGGTTCTCAAGATTCTTGCCCTTCAACCGCTTCACGGCTGGGCTCTCAGCCAGAGGCTCAAGCAGGTTTCCGGCGACGTGCTGCAGGTTAGCGATGGGTCGCTTTACCCGGCATTGCACAAGCTGGAACAGCAGGGTTGGATTCAGTCGGAGTGGAAACCGACCGAGAACAACCGCAGGGCGAAGTTTTACTCGCTCACGCGGCTGGGGAAGCGACATCTCGAACAAGAAGCAGCCAATTGGGAGCGTATCTCCACGGCTATTTCCGACGTGCTGCGGCTGAGGGAGGTCTGAAGATGCGCTTTCAGAATTGGCTGTTCACGATTCCCCTTCGGCTGCGCTCCGTGATTCGCCGCAACCGCATGAATGCGGATCTCAACGAAGAGCTGCGCGATCACATCGACCGGCAGATCGAAGAGAATTTAGCCCGCGGCATGAATAAGGAAGAGGCTCGCCTTGCCGCGCTGCGAACCTTTGGAAATCTAGTGGCGCTCCGCGAGCAGACCTACGAAACCTGGGCCTGGGCGCCAGTAGAGCGTCTCTGGCAGGACATTCTTTACGCTTTTCGCTCGCTACGGCGAGCTCCATTACCTTCCGCTGTGGCAATCGTTGCCCTGTCGCTCGGCATTGGGCTGAATACCGGTGTGTTCACCCTGTTGAACGCGATGTTCCTCAAGCCTCCAACGCTCAAAGACCCGCGCAGCTTTGTTCAGCTCTTTCCGCAGTACTCAGGCTGGTTCACCGGAGCGGATCAATATGCTTCTTTCACGAGCGAAGACTTTGACGCAATTCGCACTCACTCTCATGCTCTCGATGTTGCCGCATGGCAGCGGTTTCCAGTCCTGTTCGAGCAGGAAAATAGATCCATCTCCACAGTGCAGGTGACCTGCAATTACTTCCACGTTCTCGGAGCCGATCGAGCCCGGATGGGCCGGTTCTTTGCCGAGACCGAGTGTACCCACGGAGCGCATGTAACTGTGCTGAGCGAGCCGTTCTGGAAGAGCCAGCTTGGCGCCGATCCGCACATTGTCGGCAAGACGATTCAACTCAGCGGCATGCCTGTCGTTGTGATCGGCATTGCGCCTTCAGACGCCTTCATCGTCGGCGGAGTATTTCTCCCATACACGTTAGAGCCTCAATTCAATCACGCAAGAAATCTGCTCACCAGTCCTGATACACCGTGGCTTTCCATGATCGGGCGATTGCAGCCCGGATTCAGAAGAGCCGATGCCAAGGCTGAGCTGCTAACCATCATGAGCCGGCAGGACCGGGCATACGTTGAGCGCAAGGTAACTGCCTTCAATCGCAAAACCTCGCTCGTTTTAACCAACGGATCGTTCATCGAAAACCCCGCAGTTCGCACGAACATCATTGGCGTGATGGCGCTGATACTGGGACCGCTGTCGCTCATCCTTTTGCTGGCCTGCAGCAATGTGACAATGCTTTTTCTCTCGCGCACAATTGCGCGCAGCGGCGAAATCGCGATGCGTGTCGCGCTTGGCGCGGAGCGATTCCGGCTTGCCGGCATGCTGCTGGTGGAGAGCCTCTTTATCGTCTGCATTGGCGGTGCCCTCAGCGTCATCCTGGCGTATCGCGTGCCGCTGCTGATCATGAATATCGTCGATCCGAGCGAGGCGAACACGGTTGTGATTCGCCCCGATTGGCAGGTCTTCGGCTATCTCGCGGTGCTGATTGCGGCGGCCACGGTGATCTCCTCACTGATGCCAATTCGCGCCGCGTGGAAGCTCGACCTGGTGACGGCACTCAAGGGACGCGAAGGCGCTGCCACTGTTCGCTCCCGAACCACGAACGGCTTGATTGTGGTGCAGATCGCCCTGAGCTTCGTGCTGATTTGCGCAGCGGTTATGTTCGGCCGGATTCCCGGCCTCATCCGCGGCATGAATCCGGGATTTGAAATGCACCAGATCGTTGCCGTACCGCTGGATGTCGATACTTCTTCGAGCAATCGGGCCAAGGCTGCGGTTTTCTATCGGACGCTCGAAGCGAAGATCCTTGCGATTCCCGGCGCGCAGTCCCTGGCTTACGCCGGCCTTCAGCCTTTCAACCAGGACCCTCCCAGCGAGATTCGCCTGCCGGGGCAGGCCAAAGGAAGCGGGCAGCCAGCTTCAGTGGATGATGTATCAAGCAGTTTCTTTTCAGCTTTCGATATCCGTGCATTGCAGGGGCGGCTCTTTTTCGCAACGGATGCGAGTGCCACCCGTGCAGACTCCGCGGCTGTTATCTCGCAGGCTTTCGCAAGGCAGTTCTGGCCCGGCGGCGATCCGCTGGGCAAGACAATCGTGATGCCCGACGAGCGCCATCTCACCGTTGTGGGTGTTGTAGCGGATACGCGTTCGGAGCGGTTCGGCGTGCTGGATGGTCCGCGTATCTACACACTGCGCAGTCCGTCCGATGTGGGCGGCAATCTGTATGTGCGCTTTACGGGAAGCACAAAGCCGTTGGAAAATGCCATCCGAGATACTGTTAAAGGCTTGGATCCGACGCTGCTTGTGACGCCGGAAACCGTATGGGAGTCCCTTGAGGCAGGCGCCGAGTCGATGACTTCGCTTGCGAAAATCATCCTCATCATGGCCTCTATTGCTTTGCTGATGGCCGTCACGGGGGTCTACAGCGTCTTGTCGTTCTCGATGAATCAACGCAGGCGCGAGTTTGGAATCAAAATGGTGCTCGGCGCAAGCCGCGTGTCGATCTTTCGCTCAGTTTTGTTCCATACAACCAAAAACATCGGGATTGGCTTGATCTGTGGATTTGCGCTCGCCGAGCCGGCACTGTTGCTATTTAACCGGCTGCTCTCCCGCTCTCCGCTCCCGATCAACCGGTTCGATCCGACTGTGTTTGGTTCGTCCGCGCTTCTGCTGACGGCGGTTTCCCTGATAGCCCTGTACCTTCCGGCCTACCGCGCTACGCGCACCGACCCGATGCGGGTGCTGCGAACGGAATGATGCGCGGCGAAATCCAGCCGGTTATTTTGCCGGCTGGATGGCGAGGGCCTGATTCCATTGCCCGAGGTCGATGGTCCTTTGGATTGCGAACTGCGCGCCGAAGCGGTTGAGGTGATGGCTGTCGTCCATAAGCGGGATTCCCTGCTGTGCGTTGGCGAACTCGACGCATCTTCCGGCAGGGTCACAGAGGGCGTCATAGAGCGAGATGAATGGGAGATGCCACTTGTCCCGCACCAGGGCGCGCAGGTGCTGTTCGACTTGCGCATCCCGTCCGAGGCGGTGCCGACCGGGCAGCTCCGGCTTGTTCCACTGAACCGAATACGCCACGAGGCGGGCAAGGGGCGCGTCGTACTCCGGAACGCAGCCGACGACGATGACTGGGACCTGGTGCTGCCTGGCCCAGGCGAGCGTTTCATCGAGCGCGGGAAGCAGATTCATGAGCCAGTCCGCCTCAAGGATCAGGCCGTCAATGCGATTCGAGGGTAGATAGTTCTGAAAGATGTGGTCCATGACGGTCTTGCACGGGCCGGGCTCGTCATGACGGATGACGGGGGGGCAGGCGGCGACGTTGACCTGCATGACGTTTACGCCGGAGAAGGACGACTTGAGGGCAGGCCAGATGGCGGCGGCGTGGCTGTCGCCGAGAAGCAGGTAATTCTTCTGCGAGGGGTTCCGCACGAGGCAATGGTTGTAATCGAAGGACATGACGCCGAATGACGGCTCAAGAAAGCAGGAGCCGAGGCGCTGGGCCTGCTCGTCGCGCAGAAGCTCGGATTTATCGAGGAAGGAAGCAGGACGGAGCGTGGCCTGCGAGAAACGCGCCTTCCAGCCATCAGAGCCGATGACGGCGCCGGAAAAGGCGACGAAGCAGAGCATGACGGCTGCCGCAAGCGCAAAAAGCTTTGGCCCGGCGAAGCGAAGCCGACCTTTGCGGAAGGGCTGCTCGGCGAATCTCCAGGAGAGGATGGCGAGGATGAGCGAGATTCCGACCTGAAGAACGTGATCGAAGCGGTCTGGCGCGAATCTGCCGGCATAGGCGCGCTCAAACCATGCACTGACATCGAAGATGCCCATGCGGTAGACCATGATGACGGGCCAGTGCCAGAGATAGAGCGAGTACGAGATGAGTCCCAGGAAGACAAAGGGACGCCAGGCGAGCACGGAATAGACGATCGAACGGCCTTCTACACCGGCGCCGATGACCAGCGCACAGCCGATGCAGGGCAGAAGAGCGCTTAGCCCGGGGAAAAGCATGAATGGCGAATAGAAAAGACAGGCATAGAGGATCATTCCGAAGCCAAGGAGAGCGACGAGGTTCCGGGACCAGACGGATTGGAGCTTCGGGAAGACTCCGAGGGAGAGCAGGGTTCCGGTGAGCAGTTCCCATGCGCGGGTGTATGGCATGTAGAAGGCGGTGTCACGGCTGATCGCGACTGTGACGGCGCTGCCGGCGAGAGAGACGAAAAACAGGATGATGACGGCGAGCCGCATCCGCCGCGGGAAGAGACGCCGGACAATGACGAGAAAGATTGGAAAGAGGATGTAGAACTGCTCTTCCACCGCGAGCGACCAGGTATGCAGAAGAAGACTGGAGTTGCGGTGGTCGAAGTATCCGGCTTGCCCCCAGAAATAAAAGTTGGAGACAGATAAAGTGGCCGCGAGCAGCGATTTGCTGAAATCAATGAGATCGCTGGGCAATAAGAAGACGGCTCCGAATATGGTGAGCACGAAGAAAAGGGCGAGGAGCGCAGGGAAGATGCGGCGAATGCGGCGCTCATAGAAAGCGACGATGGAGAAGCGCGATTGGGCGATCTCAGCGAAGACGATGGAACTGATGAGGTAGCCGGAGATGACGAAGAAGACGTCAACTCCGACGAAGCCGCCGGAGATATGGAAGACTCCAACGTGAAAGGCCATTACGCTGAGAACCGCAATCGCGCGAAGGCCGTCAATATCGGGACGATAGTCTAACGTTCGCTTGGGAAGCGGGGTCTCAACCATATTCACCTTTTATGTATGGATTTTTATGAGGACTGCCTATTGGAAAGACTGCCTAATTGGAATGATACAGAAGGCGGACAGGGGCGACCGAGGACGACAAAACACAACTGTGCCGCGAGGGCGCGGCACACGGTCATGCTTTAGGCGATCCCGGGCCTAACGCTGGAGACTCCGGGAGACCTAATGCTTGGCAGCGAGCAAAACTATTCGACTTCGGGTTTGGCGCGGTAGCCGTCGCGGTAGATGGTGTCGTATTTGAGGGGCTTTTTCTTTTCGTCCTGAAACTGGAGCGGGTGGCCTTCATCGTCTACCAGCTCGACGCGGAGCTTGCGGTAGGTGCCGTCGGTTTTGGTGTTGAGCGGGTGGTAGACGAGCTCGTATTTGGCGCGGATGTTCTGGTTGATCTGCGCGAACATGTCGGGCATTTCTCCAACGAAGCGGGGGAAGAAGGAGTCGCCGCCGGTGTATTTGGCGAAGGTCTTCATCTCATTGTCGGCCTGGAGGTAGTCGATGTCGCGCATGCCGCCGCGCAGGCCGCCGCTGCCTTCTGTCATGGCGCGCATGGCTCCGCCGGTGGAGACGGTGAAGATGGTGATGTCGGGGGTGCTCTTTACCTTCTGGAGGATCTTGTCGTAGGTGATCTTGGAGAAGGTATCGCGGCCAGAGGCGATGAGGACGATGTATTTGCGGCCTTCGATGCGGGAGAGGCGGTCTTCGGCTTCGTAGATGGCGTCGAAGAGATTGCGCTCCGAGAAGCCGGGGATGCGGAGCATGTTGATGCCTTCGAGGAGCTGGCGCTTGTCCTGGGTGAAGTCGGTGACGATCTGCGTGCGCATGTCGAAGGTCATCATGGCGACGTAGTCCTGCGGACGGAGCTGCTGGGCGAAGGCCCAGGCGGCGTTGCGCATGTCATAGATGAAGCTGTAGTTGGTTGAGGCGAATTCACAGAGGAGCAGGACGGTGATGGGGGCTTCAACGCGCTTGAAGCCGGTGACCTTCTGCTCGACGCCGTCCTCGAAGACCTTGAAGTTGAGGGGCTTGAGGTTGGGGACGAACTGGTGGGTCTTTTCGAGGATGACGCCTACGTCCACTGTGACTTCAGGGACGGAGATGCGCAGGGCGGGGATGTTGGTGAGGCCCTCGGGGGGCTTGATTTTGGGTTCAGCGGGCGCGGGAGGGGTGGCGTCGGCGGGCTGATCCTTCTTTTTGGGCAGGGCGATGTTGCCGTTATCGCCTGCCGGGCCGCCGGAGTCGGGAGCGGTCTGGTCTGGCTGCTGAGGTTGCTGCGGGGCCGGAGCCGGCGTGGGAGTGGGCGTGTTCTGGGCGAAAGCGAAGGGCGCGGCAAGGGCGAGAAGTACGAAGAGCGGAAGAATTCGATTTGTGATTCTGATATGCATTGCAGCCTCAGTACCAACAGGATACGCGGTGGGATGCCAATCCAGTTGGGGGATATTCTCTCAGGGGCTAAAGCCCCGTTCATTTTCGCAGAGGTCAATGTGCGGGCTAAAGCCCGTACGTTCAATCTGATTTGCCGCTTTCCGCACGAGATGACAAATGTAACCGTCTAATCCAATATCCAGACGGAGCGGATTTACAGTTATAGACGTGAGAAATCGAGTAATGGCAATAGGTATGCAGAGATTGGCTGGCTGGCGGGAGTGCAATCCCACCCTAGCGACAAAAACAAAGACGTCGCGAGGGTGGGGCACCCGCATGTTGCGGAGATTGATGGCGGCGGTGTTTGCGGCGGGGCTGGCTGCGGGTGCCGGGCTTTGTTTGGCGCAGGATGCCGCGAGTTCAGACGGGCCGCCGGTGAGCAAGGGGTTTGTTCCGCTGAGCGAGGTAAAGCGCGGGATGATGGCGACGGCCTGGACGGTGTTTACGGGGACGAAGCCGGAGCCGATGCAGGTGGAGATTCTGGGGGTGCTGAAGGGCGGGCGCGGGCCGGGACACGACATGATTCTGGCGCAACTGCATGGGGCGAAGGCGGAGTACACGGGGGTGGTGGCGGGAATGAGCGGCAGCCCGGTGTATGTGGGAGACCGGCTGCTGGGTTCGCTGAGCTACCGGATAGGGCAGTTCAGCAAGGACCCGATTGCCGGGATTACGCCGATTGAGCAGATGCTGGAGGTGAGGGATCTGCCGGCGGGAGGTCAGATGGTATCGGTTTCCCACCCTAGCGACAAAAACAACGACGTCGCGAGGGTGGGGCACCCGGGTTCTGTGGCTGACCTCGATCCCTGGTCCCCAAGTGCGAGGGACCAGGGGCACCCGGCCGATCTGGGAACCACCATGATGCAGGCGATGGAGACGCCGCTGGTGATGAGTGGATTTCATCCCGAGGCGGTGCGGCTGTGGCAGGAGCGGATGAAGGGCACGGGGCTGGAGATGGTGGCTGCCGGCGGGATGGGATCGAGCAGCACCACGGAGATTGCTCCGGAAGGGACGAGGATCGTGCCGGGTGAGGCGGTGAGCGCGCAACTGGTGCGGGGCGATGTGGAGATTGCTGCGACGTGCACGGTGACGTACGTGGATGAAAAAAATCTGCTGGCGTGCGGGCATCCGCTGCAGCAACTGGGGCCGGTGAGCTTGCCGATGACGGAGACGGAGGTGGTGGCGACGCTGGCTTCTCCGCTGAATGCCTTCAAGATTGTGAACACAGGGCGGGAGATTGGCGCGTTTACGGAGGATCGGGACGCGGCGATCAAGGGCGTGTTTGGGGCGAAGGCGAAGATGATTCCGGTGGAGGTGGCGATTCATGAGGCCGACGGCGGCAAGATACGGATGGTGCGGTTTGAGGTGCTGGATCAGTCGTCGCTGACGGCGCAGGCGGTGCTGGTTTCGCTGTACAACGCACTGCTGGACTCCAACGACAATGCGGCTGAGACGAGCTACCACGTTACGGGACGGATTGAGATGGATGGGGCGGGAACGGGAACTGGCGCGGCGCCGTTTTCAGCGCCTGTGGACTCGTGGGCGAGCGGAGGAGATTTACAGCCGGCGCCGCTGATGGCTGCGCTTGGCGCGGCGGAGGAGTTTAACCGGTTCTACGCGAACAGCGAACGGCAAGGCGCGATGCATGCGTTGAAGCTGAATGTGGAAGTAATTCCGCGGCGGGTGAGTGTGGAGCTGGAATCGGCGCGGGTGATTTCAAGCAACATTGCGCATGCAGGCGACACGATTGAGGTGGAGGCGACGGTGCGGCCTTGGCAGCAGCCGGCGCGGAATGTGCGGATTCCGGTGACGCTGCCGGCGCGGCTGCAGCCGGGACCACTGCGGGTGTTGATCAGCGATGCTGGGACGCTGGACCGGACGATGGAGCCACCGCGGCTTTCAGCCAAGCCGAGCAGCATGGAGGCAGCGCTGGCGCAGGCGCGGAGCCAACATGCGGCGGACAGGATTTATGTAAGCCTGCTGGCTCCGGAGACGCAAGCCGGCGTGGCAGGACAGACTCTGACGAGTCTTCCGCTGAGTGTGGCGAATGCGCTGGAGACGCTGCGGGCAGGACAGGAAGCAAGCCTGAACGGGGAGACGGCAATTGTGGCGGCGGATGCGGCGGCGGGTGGAACGTTGAATGGTTTTCAAGTACTGACGGTGAGCATTGATCCGGGCGGCGGGGTACACTAGAAGATAATTCGGTTTGAAGTAAATCGGATTGTCACTCCGAGACAATCCACCACTGGTACCGGCATTTTTCCGGATTATCCCCCATCTTTGCGAGGACAAGCACGACCATGGCTCAGATTCACGGATTGGCAGCCCATGCGGCGGGCGCGGAGCTTTTGCGCTTTCACTATGAACCCGGCGAGCTGGGCCCAGAGGAAGTTGAGATCGCCATTACACACTGCGGCATCTGCCACAGCGACCTGCACCTGATTGCGAACGACTGGGGCGTCAGCCAGTATCCGTTTATTCCCGGTCACGAGGTTATAGGCACAATAGCGGCTGCGGGCTCGCTGGTGAAGGGCCTGGAAGTGGGCCAGCGTGTAGGGCTGGGGTGGCAATCGAACTCCTGCGGCGTGTGCGACTGGTGCATTCAGGGCAGGGAGAATCTGTGCGCGCAGTCAGAAGGCACATGCGTGAAGCGGAATGGCGGCTATGCGGATCGCGTGCGGGCGAATGCGCGATTTGTGGCGGCGATTCCGGAGGCGCTGGAGAGCCAGCATGCGGCTCCGCTGCTGTGCGGAGGGATTACGGTATATAACCCGCTGCGTGAGTATGGGGTGAATCCCTCATCGCGGGTTGCGGTTATGGGAATTGGCGGGCTGGGACATATAGCGATCCAGTTTGCGCGAGTGTTTGGCGCGGAGGTGACGGCGTTTTCGAGTTCTCCGGCGAAGGAAAAAGAGGCGCGGGCGCTGGGTGCGCATCATTTTGCGAATATCCGGGAGACACGGTCGCTGAAGGATCTGGGAGGAAAGTTCGACCTGATTTTGAACACGGCGACGGCGGACCTGGACTGGAGCGCGTTGATACAAGTGCTGCGGCCCACTGGAATGCTGTGCTTTGTAGGTGTGACGCCGGGGCCGGTATCGCTGGGTTCGGTTTTTCCGCTGATCAGCGGACAGAAAGCGATGGCTGGAAGCCCGATTGGGAGCCCATCGCGGATTCGCGAGATGCTGGATGTGGCGGCGCGGCATGGGGTGAAGGCGCAGATTGAGGCTTTCCCGATGGCGAAGGCGAATGAGGCGATTGAGAAGGTGAAGAAGAATAAGGTTCGGTATCGGGCGGTGCTGGCGAATTGATGAATGCGGGGACCAGGGGACTTAGGGACTAGGGGACTGAAAAAACAAAAGCACATTCTTTGAATGACAGGTCACGCTATGCGTGGCCTGTTTCGCTTAGGATGACGAGAGAATTTTATGGGGAATTTGCGGATCGATAAGTGGCTTTGGGCGGCGCGGTTCTTCAAGACGCGGGCGCTGGCGGTGAAGGCCTGCGATCTGGGGCGGATTCGGATAAACCATGCTGAGGTGAAGCCGGCGCGCGAGGTGCGTGCAGGCGACATGGTGTGGGTGCGGAATGAGGGCGGCGAGTTTGAGGTTGAGGTGCTGGCGGTGAGCGATGTGCGCGGGCCGGCGAGTGTGGCGCTAACGCTTTATCGCGAGACGGATGCGAGCAAGGAGCGGCGAGCGCAGGAAGCCGAGGCTCGCAAGGCGATGCAGGCTATGATGCCGTTACCGGAGAAGAGGCCGAGCAAGAGGGACAGAAGGTTGATTCATCGGTTTCGGGGGGATTCTTAAAAATGCAATTGGGAAGTTTAGCTTGTTGCCGGGGATGAATCCCCGGCCTACCTTTTTTTGCTGGGCTTGTTGCCTACCTTTTGTGTATCAACTCCAAAACACCGGCGCGGCCCGGTCAGATGCTGTTAATTGCGGCGATTGGGAAACAGGCCGAGCCTGAAGTTGACGGTGAAGCTGCGGCCAGCGGTCAGGTTGAACTGATCGAGTGGAGATGTGGGTGTGGTTGCGAAGTATGCAGAGCCGTTTACCATCTGCGCGCTGTTGAAGGGGAATATGTCTGTGGCGTTCATGCTGTTGAAGAGGTTGTTGATGCTGAACTGGATCTTTGAGTTGTCGAACATGCGGTTTTTGCGGATGGTGTAGTTGAAGAAGAGGTTCACGTTGTTATAGGGAGCGACGTAGGCCTGATTGTGAAAAGTGCCATTGTCGTCGTAATAGCTTCCTACGCGCTTTTCAATGACGCCCAGATCCAGGCCGTGCCCCTGATAGGTCAACGCAATATCCTGCGTGTAGGAAGGCGTATCGGCGACATTCAGTCCCGAAGGCACGCCTGAGCCGACGTATTGGGCCTTGTCGACTGTGCCGTTGGCGTAGAGGTTCAGGCCATAGCCTAGCGAAACGTTGGCTTCCGCTTCAAAGCCCAGAGTCGTGGAATCAGGGCCCAGGTAATACTCGTTCAAGTCGTAGTTCGGGTTGTTGGGATTGGCGACGGCTAAGGCGATGTAGTTGTTCTGGAACTTGACGCGGAAGACGTCGGCATCGAAGGTGAAGCGGTTGTACTTGGCCACGGTGCCGCCCTGGTAGGTGGTGGTCAGCATGGGACTGCCGATCGTGCCCACCTCAGCACCGCCTCCGGTCACGTCGAACAGGCTGCTGGGCGGAATCTCATCGCCCTTTCCGAAGTCACCGTAGACGGACAAGTGATTTGTGAGGCGGTAGTTGGCTGAGGCCGAGGGAAGGCTGGAGCCGAAGCCTCTCTCGCTGTTGGCGTAAGGCGCACCATTCAACGACCCCACTACGCCGCCATCGTCGGCGAACTGCTGAAGAGCGAAGTTGTAGAAGGCATACTTGAAGCCTGCCGTGATGGATAGCTTCGAGGTGGCGTGCCACTCATACTCAATGAATGGGTTGTAGGAGTTGATCCAATAGTTCTCGTGGAACTTGGGTACCGGCTGATCGTAGCGGGTGAGGGGGTCGGAGGGAATCTGAAAGCGGTCGCTCTTGGACCACTCATACCAGATGCCGGTGCGGAAGACGCCATACTTCGAACTCTGGCTGACGGTGGAGGTTTCGCCGTACTTGCGGTAGCTGTTCAGCTTGTCGATGGCGCAGGGGAGTTTTGAGTAGGTTTCGCCGGGCGGGGGCGTCGCGCCCGGGAAAGGGGCGACAATGAGGGTTCCACCGTCTGCCACCGTTGAACACAAGGACGGTATCATCCAGCCGCTGGAGCCGTTGGGGCCGGTGGCCAGGCCGGTGGTATCGCCGGAATTGTCATTTGAATAGTACTGCGCGTTGTTGTAGCTGTAGGTATATGGCTTCGCGTCCACGACCCAACCGTGGTTCAATTGGGAACGCACGCCAATGTACTCGAAATCGGTGGGGATGGTATTGAGGTTGTAGGCCTGGAAGAACGCGCTGGTGGGATCGTTCTTCTGCATCATGTAATTCCAGCCATAGGCCTGAATCTGGGCGCGGTAGGGCGAGACGTTGGGCGCGTTGCTGAAGAGGTGAACGACGCCGCTGTAGCCGGTGATGGTTGTATTGTCGGATGGCTTGTACAAGACCTTGATGTCGCCGGCGGTGCGCTCGATATAGTTGAAAGTTTGAAAGCCGTCCGAAGTCAAGCGGTGGACATCGAGAGTGAGGCCGATGTTTTTCTTCGGACCGAGCATGCCGGTGCTGTACTTACTGTCATAGAAAAGCGTGTTGAACGAGCCGTAGGCGATCTCCGGCTGGACGGACTGCTCTGTGGGAACGTCGGGCGAAAAGAGATTGATAGAACCACCATAGGTAGCAGGTCCGATGGTGGAGGCGGTGCCGGGGCTGCGATCGAACTGAACGCTGCCAATCCAGGGACCGGGGAACCAAGACCAGGAGTGGTGGGTGAAGTTGTTTGTATCGCCCTCGGGAATGCCGTCCCAGGTGATGTCGAAATCGCCATCGATGAAGCCGCGGAAATAGATTGTTCCCTGCCCCAGGCCGACGCCGTTGGAGTTGTAGCTGATGGTTCCGGGGGCGATGTTGACGATTTCGGAATAATCTGTGGTGGCGGGCGTGAACTGCTGAATAAACTTGCTGCCGATCACGGACAAGGGAACCTGGGAGTCCAGGCTGTTCTGCGAGAGCGCCTGCTGCGCGGCAATGGAGTCGCCGGCGATGGCTGAGACTTCAACATTCTGCTCAAGAGAAGCGACGCTGAGGGATACTTTGATATTCGCCGGTTGCTGCGAAGCGAGCACGCCCTGCTGCGTGGTCACGGCAAAACCCGCCGCAGTCACGGTGAGCGTGTAGCGACCGGGCGCGATGCCGGTTACTGCAAAGTGCCCGGTATTGTCGGCTTGCGCTTTGCTCTGCGCGTGGGTTGCCTGGTTCTTTACGACCACAGATGCCGGCGAAACGGCAAGACCGCGCGAGTCAACAATGTTTCCGGCAATTGAGGCTGTGGTTTCCTGTTGCGCATGGAGGTTGAAAGCGGATGTAAACAAATTCATAACTACGGCACACACAACCGCAAGCGCATATCTGCGCGCGAAGGCAGTACTCTGCATTCTGTCTCCTTCAGAGAGTCGTGCTGGTTTATTTGATTTGTCTTGATCTTGCGCTGTTCTTGATCTTGCGCTTTATCGAACTGCGGCGTCTTTAAACGATCAGACCCCGATCGAACATGAGGTAGGAATTAGATAAGCAGGGCTCAGCTTAGCAGTTATGAAGAGCCGTTCCGGTCACCCTTATGAATATCTATTTAAAGAACGTTGAACATCCTGCAACTTTCCCGTATGTCAGGATGGCTTTTTCCTTTGATGTTGCGCGTCTCATATTTTGGCGAGAGATGCCGCGGGCTGTTCCATCGCCTGGCTTTGGACCCCCGGTCCCTGGGTCTAGTAGACTCGACGGCAGCATGATGCGTGAATTTGTCTGGAAATTTAGCTACTTACAACGATGGATTTTTGCCGGTGTGGCGACGGCGGCGGTGTGCGCACCCGTGGCGGCGCAAGGGACGCACCTGTGGACGCAGTCGCGGGCCGAGGATTTTGAAAAAGGCACGCCGCTGGGTATCTCAATTGAGAGCGACGGGAAGCTGCGCATGGCTCCGGGAGTGAAGGAGTTGGCGACGACGCCTTCAACCTTTGTGTGGAGCGTGGCGGCGGATAAGAACGGTACGGCGTTTGTGGGAACGGGCGCCCCGGCGACTGTGCTGCGAATTGGCAGCGACGGGAAGCCGTTCACGCTGTTTGAGACTAAGGATCTGGCGGTGCAGGCCGTTCGCTTTGGGCCGGATGGTGCGCTGTATGTGGCTACGATTCCGAGCGGCAAGGTGTACAGGCTGAATCCGGCGGCGACTGCGAAGCAGGATGAGACGAGTGCGACGGTGGTGTTTGATCTGGCGCAGGCTGGGGCTCAAACCGGAACACAGGCGGATGCGAAAGACGACGACAGGACGGATGCGAAGTCGCGGTACATCTGGGATCTGAGTTTTGATGGCGCGGGGCGGTTGTACATTGCTACGGGTGGGCCGGGCGCGGTTTGGCGGGTTGATACCGGTCAGATTGGAAAAGCGGGGGCCGGCGCGAAGCCGGAGCTGTTTTTCAAGAGCGATGAGGCGCATATTCGGGCGCTGGCGTGGGATGCAAAGGGAAATCTGATTGCTGGGTCGGATGGCTCGGGGCTGGTGTACCGGATTGATGCGAGCGGGAAAGGTTATGTGCTGTTTGAAGCGCCGCGGCGGGAGATTACATCCGTTGCCGTGGGACCACTGGGCACGATCTACGTTGCCGATGTGGGAGATAAGACGCGGAATCCGCTGCCTCCGCTGCCGGTGCAGGGTACGGGCACGATAACGATTACGGTGGTGCAGCCGGGGAGTGTGCAGTCTGCGAATGCTAGCTCGTCGTTGCCGGAGGGGTCGGAGATTTATGCGATCGATCCGAAACAAGATGCGGGTGGGCAGGCTCCGCGACGAGTGTGGGCGGGCAAGGATGAGGTGGTGTATGCGATTGCGGCGGATAAGGATGGGCTGCTGGCGCTGAGCGGAAATCGCGGGCGAGTGTTTCGGATACGCGAGGATGGGAGCTTTGCGGATATTGCGCATCTGGAGGCGCAGCAGGGGTTGGCGCTGGCGAAGGCGAAAGATGGCGTGCTGATTGGCACGGGCAATACGGGCAAAGTGTTGGCGCTGACGACGAATGCCGACAAGCATGAATATCAGAGCGATGTGCTGGATGCGGGGGCGCTGGCGCGGTTTGGGCGCATGGAGATTGAGCCGGGATCGAGCGGCTATACGATCTGGACGCGCAGTGGGAATGTGGAGCAGCCGGTGCGTGGATGGAGCGAGTGGGCTGCGGTGAAGGATGGCGCGGTGGCTTCGCCGGCGGGGCGTTACCTGCAGTGGAAGACTCAACTGAATGCGGGCGGTGTGCTGGGCGGAGTGGGCGTGAATTATCTGCCGGTGAATTCGGCTCCGGTGATGGATGAGCTGGTGGTTGTTACGGGGGCGCGGTGGACTCCGCAGCCGCAGGGAGCGGGCCAGCAGCAGTCGGTGAATATATCATTCCCTTCCGCCAATAGCGGATCGGGCGGGTTCGACAGCGGGTCGAGTTCGACGTTGAATGCGGTGAAAGACAAGACCGCGGTGACGGCGCGGTGGGCGGCGCATGATGACAATGGCGACGACCTGACTTTTGCGCTGTATCTGCGCGGCGATGGCGAGACGGTTTGGCGGCTGCTGAAGGATGGGATTACCGAAAAGGCGTACAGCTTTGACCAGACGCTGCTGCCGGATGGCGGATATGAGCTGAAGGTGGTGGCGAGCGATGCGCCTTCACACACGCCGGGTGATGCGCTGACGGGTGAGAAGATCAGCGATCGGTTTGAGGTTGATACTGCTCCGCCGACGGTGAATGGGCTGGCGGTGAGCGGGATGAGCTTCCGGTTTGATGCAGAGGATGCGGTGAGCCCGATTGAGAAGGCGGAGTATTCGCTGGATGCGGGACCGTGGCAGTATGTTGAGCCGGTGGGAAATTTGTCCGATGCGAAGAGAGAGCATTATGAGATTACGATTCCGGCTTCAGCGGGTTTGAAGGCCGGAGAGCATCTGTTGACGGTGCGGGCTTACGACCGGCATGACAATGTGGGTGTGGCTAAGACTGTGTTTGTGACGAAGTAGGATTTCCGCGGGGGCTAAAGCCCGTTTATTTTTGCGGTGTATTTTGGCACGACTAAAGTCGTGCCCTGTTACAAGGCTGAAGGTCCCTATCTGCTTTCCCACTCTGGGGGTTTTGTGGCACGACTAAAGTCGTGCCCTGTTACAAGGCCGAAGGTCCCTATCTGCTTTCCCACTCTGGGGGTTTTGTGGCACGACTAAAGTCGTGCCCTGTTACAAGGCGAAGGTTCCTATCTGCTTTCCCACTCTGGGGGTTTTGTGGCACGACTAAAGTCGTGCCCTGTTACAAGGCCAGATGTATCCCACCCTAGCGCCAAAAACAAATACGGCGCGAGGGTGGGGCACCCATATTTAAGAGTTGCAGGATCCCGATGCGGTTTGAGCTTTTTATTGCGGCGCGGTACCTGAAGGCCAAGCGGCGGCAGGCCGTGGTGGGCGTGGTGACGGCGATCTCCGTTGCAGGCGTGGCTGCGGGTGTGGCTGCGCTGGTGATTGCGCTGGCAATTACGAATGGGATGCGGCGCGATCTTGAAGACAGGCTGGTGGATACTAGCGCGCATGTGCAGTTGATGCATGTGTCGGGAGGAATTCGAGCGTGGCAACCGCTGATGGAGCGGCTACGCGCGGTGCCGGGCGTGAAGGCTGTGGCGGGCGAACTGGATGAGCAGGTGATGGTGGCACATGGGGCGCGGGCGGGGTTTGCGCTGGTGGAAGGGATTGTGCCGAAGGATGAGCTGACGGTGAGCAGGCTGTTGGAAAAAGCTGGACCGGAGGCGATGCGCGCGCTGGAACCAACTACGGAGATTGATCCTGTGCCGCCGATTGTGCTGGGGAAGGATTTGGCGGATTCGATTGGCGTGACTGTGGGTGACTCCGTGATGCTGGTGAGTCCGCAGGGCGATTTGACGCCGATGGGGATTGTGCCGAAGTCGGTTCCCTTTCGCGTGGCGGGGACGTATCACTCAGGGTTTTACCAGTACGACACTGGATGGGGCTATGTAAGGTTGGCGGATGCGCAACGCTTGTATGACGAGCCGGATTTGCTGAGCATGATGAGCTTTAAGCTGGATGACCTGAATCGCGCGCCGGAGGTTGGGCGGGCGATTGAGCAGGCGGCCGGCAGGGGCTTTATGACGACGAATTGGATGGAGCAGAACAAAGAGCTCTTTCGCGCGCTGAAGCTGGAACAGTATGTGACGTTTATTGTGATTGCGCTGATTGTGATTGTGGCGGCGCTGAATATTTTGATTGCTCTGACGATGATGGTGATGGAAAAGACACGCGATATTGCGGTGCTGATGAGCTTTGGCGTTGCGCCGGGGCAGGTGCGGAGGATATTTCTGCTGCAGGGGCTGCTGATTTCAGTGATGGGCACGGTGATTGGGCTGGTGCTGGGATATGCGGGCGCGTGGGCTGGAGCGCATTTTCCGATTCATTTGTCGGCGGAGGTGTATGCGATTGACCGGCTGCCGTTTGCGCCGCGGCTGGTGGATGGCGTACTGGTGGCAGTGGTGGCGCTGGGAGTTTCGCTGCTGGCTACGCTGTATCCTTCGCAGGCTGCGGCGAGGATATTGCCGGCGGAGGCGCTGCGGTACGAGTAGGTGGCTGGATGAATGGCGATGTGACACATTTTATGTCACAATTTAACTATGCATAGCGTGAATCTTCGGCAGTTGCGGGATACGAAGCAGTTGAAGGCGTGGCTGGCCGCCGGAGAGACGGTGGAGCTGCGGGAGCGGAACCGTGTGCTTGGGCGGATTGAGCCGGAACAATCGATGAGGCCAGTGGGACCTACACCTGAGCAGCTTGAGAAGCATAAGAATGTAGTGTGGCCGGATTTTGCGGCACGATTGAAGGCGCAATTCGGCGACCGGGTGATTCCGGCGGTGGAAATGCTCATTGAAGAGCGGGAGAATAGCCGCTATTGAGTATCTGTGTGGATACGAGCTTTCTGGTTGCTCCTTACATTCGAGACTCACACTCTCCTGAGGTCATTCGCCGAATGGCGGAGCAGCCTATAACATGGATTACTCCGCTAAACCGTGCTGAAGCAGCTCATGCGATTCAACATTATGTATTTCGCAAAGCAATCTCTACTGCAGATGCAAAGGTTGCGTGGAGCAATTTCGAGCGCGATTGCGACAGTGGCCTTTGGATTGAAGTGGATTTACCTGATACGGCATGGGGACGGAGTATTGCGCTGGCGCAACAATATTGGCCCGACGCTTGGGGTGCGAACGCTGGATTCGCTGCACGTGGCATGTGCGCTGGAGCTTGGGGCGCGGAGCTTCTGGACATTCGATGAGCGGCAGGAGCGGTTGGCGATTGCGGCTGGCCTGAATACGAATCCTTGAAAGCTACTGTGGCGTGATGATACCGCCGAGGGCGTGGCGGCGGGGCAGGATTATGCCGCGGTGATCGACTTCCGGCTTGCCTGCGGCGGCGGGATGGAGTGCGGGATCGGATGCGCGTTCGAGGAGCGCGCCACCGCAGGCTGGACACCAGTCGGCCTTGGTTTCTTCGGCAAGAACAGCGTGGCAATTGGCGCAGAAGCGTTCCATAGGTTTTAGATTATTCTTCCTTTTCTTGATCCGATTCAGTTTTGTCTTCGCTCTTGTCTTTCAGTTCATCTTCCGATTCAGCTTCGGAATCTTCTCTTGCTTCAGCAGCGAGCGCGGACGGTTCCGGTTTGAGTTGAGACGTGTCGATTGTTTCCGGCTCCGATTGCGGCTCTGTTGCTTCGGATTCTGGTTCTTCGGAGCCTGGCTCTTCGATGGGTTCGTCGGCTGGTTTCAAGATTGATTCTGCGACGGGTTCGGCGGGGGATTCAGACTCTTCAACGAGTTCGGGTACGATCAGTTTGTCGGGACGATAGCCTGCGGCCTCGAGAGCGGCGAGGTTCTTTTCCAGCTTCTGGACGAGTTGTTTAATCGCGGACAGGTTTGGCACTGACTGCGCGGCGAGCGCGAGCAGGTCCGGGAGATGGAGGAACCAGAGCAGCTCTTCATACGGTTCGCGGACGATGTATTCGTGGCCTTCGGCTTCGTGGATGCCGGTGAGCCAGCGGAAGTCTGGATCGTGCCAAAGATCGCGCGGGATGATGGGCGATTCGGCTTCTATGTTTTCGGCTTGAGTCTGAACGAGCAGCAGGATTTTGATGCGGGCTGCGGCGCGCCAGGCATCGTTGCTTTCCATCCCGAGGGCCTGGAAGGCTTTGGCGAATGGCTCGCGGAGACGGAGGCGATCAAAGAGAACAAGTGCTTCCGCTTCTGGATTCCGTGCGTTAACGGATTCGGCGAGCGTTTGCAGGATGCACCAGGCGAGCACTGGGCCCCAGAGCGCCGTGGAAGCGGTGAGCGGACTGGCTGACGGTAGAATACGGCGCGCGGCGGCTGGCCAGGGGGCGGGGAATGCGGCCTCAAGCGATGGGATGCGAAGGGCTGCGCGGATGAGTTTACGGAAGGCTGCCGATTCTTCTGTGAGATCTTCTTCAGACGGCTCTGGCTGTTCAGGCTGCGGCGTTACAGTGCGGGTTTGCGCGGAGCGGACCTGAACGAAGAGCGATTCAACCCGAGACCATGCGTCATCGAGATAAGCGCCCAGTTCCCTGCTCTTTGCGGCAGAGGCGGGGATGGCGGCCGCAGGCATGAGCGTGGGTGTGATGGTGGCGTTGCCTGCGAGGTGGCGGACGAGAACGGGGTCCAGCGCGGCGGCGATGGCGGCGTGGACGGGACGGAGCTCGTAGTTGGCGAGTGCGTCTTCAAGATGCGGCACGCCTGCGCCTGCGAGCTGGTCGCAGAGTTTGTCCCAGGGCTTGTGCGCCGATACATGAAGGACGCGCCAATTGAGCAGGACGCGGGATTCATAAGCATGAAGCGAGAACGTTACGCCGCGGTTGGCGAGTTCCGTGGAACGGATGAGATATTCAAGACCCGTGAGCGAGTCAGTGAAGGCGACGATGGCACTGGGCATGTTATCCGCGGCGTTGAAGCCAAGGCCTTGCCAGAGAGACTGCTCGCGGAGCGTGCCGGTGGACTTGTCAGCATAAGGGACAGACTGGCGGATGGAGCCGCGTGTGGAGCTGTAAGCGTTGTTGTAGACGACGAGCGCGCGCGCGTTGCCGGCCCGGTTGGAGTAGGCGAATATGTTTTCGTCGACGGCACCGGAGGGTTGCACGAAATCGTAGAAGAGAAAGTGGACGGACTCCGCGAAGAGGCGGCGGAGTTTGAGGAGCGGGGCGACTTCACGCTGATGGCGCGCGATGAGCGAGGGAACAGGGTCTTCGTTGTAGCGCGGGCGGCGGTACTCCATGCCGTATTTTTCGGTGAAGCCTTCAATCTGGCCGTGGCCGAACATGGGCAGGCCGGGAAGCGTAGCCATGAGGACTGCGACGCCGAAGCACTTGTCGCCTTTGCCGAACTGGTCGATGGCGGTGCGCTCGTCGGGGTTCGACATGAAGTTGACGTAGCGCTTGAGGATGTCGGGATCGAATTCGATGGTGTTTTTGAGGACGGTGCGGTAGTTGGCGTTGTCTTCATCGCGGAGCATGACCATGAAGGCCGAGTTGTAGACGCGGTGCATGCCGAGGGTGCGGACGAAGTAGCCTTCCATGAGCCAGAAGGCTTCCGCGAGAAGCAGTGTGCCGGGGACTTCGACGGCGACGCGATCAACTACTTCGCGCCAGAATTCCTGCGGCATGTAGCGATCGAATTCGGCCTGGGTCATGCCGTATTCGGCGCGTGAGGGAATGGCACCGCTTGCGCCGGGGCCAGGAAACCAGAGGCGATGGAAGTGGCGCTTGGCGAGTGTCATGGCGGCATCGAAGCGGATGACGGGAAAGAGACGCGCGACGTGAAGGATGGTCTGGATGACATGCTCGCGGACGTCGGGGTTCATGTAGTCGAGCTGCGCGGTGTCATTCCAGGGGAAGCTGGTGCCGTCATTGCCGTGGTAGATGTAACGGATGTCGCCGGTGTGGTTGTCACGGCGGCGGAAGACTACGGCAGCGTCTTCCTGCGAGAAGTATTTGTCGTCGATTTTGATTTCGACGCGGGGATCGGCGGAGAGGTCGGGGCCGTTGAAGCTGTAGGCCGGGTAGGGCGAGTCGCCGCGGGCCATGAACCACTCGGGGTGGTCAACTACCCAGGGCGAGTCAATGCCCATGTGGTTGGGAACCATGTCGCTGGCGAGGCGGATGCCGTGATGGTAGGCGCGATCGCGGAGGCGCGTGTAGGCGGGATCGCCGCCGAGATCGTCGGCAATACGGTAATCGAAGAGCGAGTAGGCGGAGGCTACTGCATCCGTGTTTCCCATGAGAAGCTTGATGGTGCGCGATGCGCGGCTGCGCTCCCAGACGCCGATGAGCCAGAGAGTGTTTATGCCGCGGGCTGCGAGAGTGGCGAGCTCTTCGTCGGGGATTTCATCGAGTTTCGTGATTTCACGGCCGAGCGCCCTGCTGAGCTGGGCGAGCCAGACGTAGGTGCTCTTGGCGATCATCACCGTTTCCGGCATCCAGGCGGTGTCAGGTGAGAACTTTTCGTATTCCTGCGCGGGATCGCCGTAGGTGGGGACTTCCGCGCGGCTTTCAAGACCGCCCCAGTCTTGATGAAGACCTTGTTGGCGGGCTAACTCGCGCTGCTGTGCGGCCTGTGCTGCGGCGGCCTTGGCTTGAACAGCCGGTGGGTTGAACTGCATCCAGATAGCTAGCTCTTCTTCGTGAAGGACTTCTCCGGCTACGAGAAGGAAGCGATCTAGGGATTCGCCGAGCAACGGCTTCCAAAGCTGGCGCAGGTGCTCAAGCTGCGCTCGAAGCGATGTGGGTGCGGCCTGCGCGGGGGCTGTGAGGAGCGAGAGAAGATCGAGCGGCTCGGCGCCTTCAATGGGTATGAGCGGGCGCGTGGCGAAGTAGTCGGGAAGCTGCTCTGCGACTTCACGGTAGACGGTGGATTGCGCGAGCGCGGAGTCGTTGAAGAGCTCGTTGAAGGGCTGGAAAGCGAGATTATGGTTGGCAGTCCAGAGCAGGAGAAGCTCTTCAAGAGCGACTTCACGATGCGGGCGGCCTGAGGTGGAGGCAACGAGCCACTGCAGTGAGGTCTGTTCGCCGCGGATGACTGTGGAGCCGGGAAACTGTTCGACAAAGGTGAGGAGAAGCTTGTCGACCTCTGCGCCGCCGACCTGTCCGGCGAACCAATCGAGCGCGCTGGTGAGAAATTCAGGATCGAAGCGCTCACGGTAGCGGGCAATGAGGGCGTGGCTGGCCTCGTCGATGAGGCCCATGGCGTAAAGCTGGCCGGCGTGGACGGTGAGCTCGGGGTGTATTTCCACTTCGCGGACGAGATTCATGCGATGCGCGAAGTCACGGCAGGCGGAGAGCGAGGCAAAGACGACGTTGCCGTTAAAGGAGAACAGGGTTTCGTCGAAGTGGTAGCGCTGGCGCACGGCTCGCGCGATGTGGAATTCCATCATGGGATGGGCTTGCTCCTGTGCGGTATCTTTTCGGCGAAACGCAATCAAAGGGTACAGTATCATTCCGGGAGTGTGTGATGCTCAGGAAGCATATTGGGCTGTCGCGGCATTCCATGCGGATGCTGACCCATTAGACTAAGAGAGTCCAATCGATATGGAGAGGCGGCAGAGTGGTGGAATGCACCCGCCTCGAAATCCAGTGAGCGGTCCCTTTCGGGGCCGCACTGTGCCGCACCGAATACCAAACTTCGATAATTCCCTCATTTTCAATGACATCACAAGCGGATTCTCTCACCTGGGACTGCACTGTACTGCACCAAATACCAATTTCCGCTTAGCCAATCTCCGTCCTCAACTGTTGGGAAAGCTCCTGCGGGAATGCAAGAGTGTGAAGGTAAAGCGCCTCTTTCTCTGGTACGCGGACAGGCATGGACATGCCTGGTTCAAAGATCTGGATCAGTCTTCCATCTATCTCGGGAAAGGAAAGCGTCAACTCGCTCCCCAAGGCCACTTCGACTCGCGCTATCAGATCACGCTTCCGATCGAACTATTCAACGCTGGAGGTCGCAACGATGGCGAGTGAAGTCTTCGAGGCGCAGGTCGCCCTTCTCGTTCGCGTACTCCCATATATAGCGACCGAAACTTGCCATTGCTTCTTCCAGCTACGAGAGACTATTCAGTTTTGAGATAGCATTTACTTTGCATGTGACGCGCTGTTTACCGCCTTGCGCATTCTTGAGAAGGAGTCGCGACAACAGCAACAGGCCACGGCATCTGCCGAGAAATCGCTTCGACCCTTCAACGAAAGGTATGAGGGCGGCGTAGACAACTACCTTCAGGTCATCACGGCACAAACGGTGCTCCTGACAAATCAGCGCAATGACATCGACATTGAGCGTCGTCGCATGGATGCCAGCGTCCTCCTCGTAAAAGCCGTCGGCGGTGGATGGGATACGCCGCAACTGCCAAAGTTCTGACAACTCGGATGAATCAACAGACACAAAATATGTACACAGCGCTACGATTGCAGCCGCAGTGCTTTTCCAAAGTAAGTGGAGGGTGCAAATACTGTGCGCGTTGCCATCTGGTCCCGTGCGCCTCGGGCAACTCCGCAGGCTCCTTCCCGGGACATTCAAGAAGATGTTGACGCAAGATGTTCGCCGGCTGAGCTAAGCTGCTTTTCTCGATCCCGCTTGACTCACCGTCATCACGAATCAGCCGGCAAAGGCGATTTTCCTGTCGCCTATGGCCTCTCGTCTACGGCAGATGAAATGAAATTCAGGAAGGCGCGCGTCCTGGGAGGAACGTAGTTCCGCGACGAATAAATGACGTGAATGGGAAAGCGCTCATCACCCCAGTCAGGCAGGACTTCGACCAGTGCGCCCGATGAAAGCATGGGTCTGACTGCGATCTCAAGAACTTGAGCGATGCCCCAGCCCGAGGTGCAGATCCGATGGAAGCTGACGATGTCGCTGACGATCAACTTACCGGGCGTGTCGATCTTCACGATTTTTCGTCCCCGATGGAGTTCCCAAGGGAAGGGTCTGCCGGTCTCGGGGTTGCGGTAATCGATGAGGGTATGCCTCCCACGGATAAGATCGCCAGGATCGTTGATCTTCTCGTGTGTGGCGATGTAATCGGGAGCCGCTACGGTGATGACCCGTGTGTTCAAAAGCCTCTTTGCGATGAAATTCGAAGGGGGTAAATCGCCTACGGTAAGAGCAAGGTCGATACCCTCGCTGACCAAATCTCCCACCCGGTCACTGCTGATGAGTTCGACTGACAGGTCTGGATAACTTTCAAGGAAAATTTTGAGTTGAGCGCCGGGAATGACATGCGAAAGCAGAGGGTGCATCTTCACACGCAATTTCCCCTGAACTTTCGATCGTTTTTCCGCAATGGAAGCAAAGGCCTCCTCAAAACCGTCCAGCAGCGGCTCCAATCGCTCCAAGAGAGTTCGGCCCTCGTCGGTCAGAGCGACAGATCGGGTGGTTCGGTCCAAGACCCGCACCCCAAGACGCCTCTCAAGGCGCGCAACGGCGCGGCTCGTCACGGATTGAGAGAGCTTCATGGCTCTGGCGGCGCCTGCAAAGCTTGCGTTTCGGACGACCGCAGCGAACACATGCGCGTCGCTTAGAGTATGTTCGTCAAATGACATGATTATCGCTCTAACAGCAATACTACTATGCTTTTCATGCATGAAACGCAGCTATTCTTTCCGCCATCAGATAGTCAGTTCTGAGCTTTCCGCTCGAAACAGGAGGATTCATGTTTGTCATTACCGGCGTTACGGGAAAGGTCGGCGGCCAGATTGCTTCCACGCTTCTCGCAGAGGGACACAAGGTACGGGCCGTCGTTCGGACCGCCGCAAAAGGAGAGGAGTGGGCCGCCAAGGGTTGCGAGATTTCCATCGCGAACCTCGACGACGCAACAGCACTGACGGAAGCATTTCGCGGCGCCGAAGGAGTGTTCCTGATGACGCCGCCCAATTACGATCCCGAACCAGGATTTCCGGATGCCGAACGGAATGCGGCTGCGATTCGTGAGGCCATCGAAATGGCGCAGCCGGAGAAGGTCGTATTCCTGTCGACCGTAGGCGCGCACGTCGTTGAGTTCAATCTGCTCAACAACTCCGGCATAACCGAAGCCATGCTTCGCACGGTTTCCGTGCCGGTGGCGTTTCTGCGGGCGGCGTGGTTTATGGAGAACGCATCCTGGGATGTCACTTCCGCCAAAACCGGAGTGGTGCGAAGCTTTCTGCAACCGCTCGATCACAAGATTCCGATGATCGCGACGAAGGACATCTCTCAAATCGCTTTGGAGCTTCTCGGTGAAACCTGGCAGGGTTTACGGGTCGTCGAGCTGGAAGCTCATGAGCGGTACTCAGCTGCCGATGTGGCAGCGGCTTTTGAGAGCGCACTTGGCACTCCGGTGCGAACTGAAATTGTGCCTCGATCGAGCTGGGAAGAACTGTTTCGTTCGCAAGGAATGACCTACCCCCTGCCACGCATCCGTATGATCGACGGCTTCAACGAAGGATGGATCGATTTCGAGGGAGAACGGCACACGGTTCGGAAAGGCATGACAGAGCTATCGGAGGTCATCGGGTCATTGGTTCAGGCATAGCTTCACGTCTGTACGAGAGAACGATCCAGGCTTGAGTCTCCAGCCGTGAAAACAGGGAGACTCAACCGCTTTTGAAAGGCACAAACGGTGTATGCGTCATCGATCGCCGTTGAGATTGGATACCAGTCCCGATCGCCTCGTGTATGGCTCTGACTGTGGCGTGCCCTGCTCGACAGACTGCACGATGGAGACCAATCCAAGGGCCTTACTCGATTTCCCTGGCATCGTGCCCGAACAGTTGCAAACGATTGGTCGACGCGCTCTGGAACTTTTTCCCTCCGCAAAAGAACGACTGGGCAACATGAAGGAGCAAGCAATATGAGTCGCATTTTCATCACTGGATCATCTGATGGCCTCGGCCTTATGGCCGCACAACTGCTGGTGGCGCAAGGCCACACCGTGGTTTTGCACGCGCGTAGCGAGGAGCGCGCCGCGGAAACACATCGCAAGCTGCCGGAGGCCGAAGCTGTGGTGGTCGGTGATCTTTCCAGCCTGCGGCAGATGCATTCCGTCGCGGAGCAAGCGAATGCTCTTGGAACATTCGACGCGATCATTCATAACGCAGCGGTGGGTTATCAGGAACCGCGGCGCGTCAACACGGCGGACGGATTCGCCCATGTCTTCGCCATCAATAGCCTCGCGCCCTACGTCCTCACCGCGCTCATATCCCCACCGAAGCGGTTGGTCTACATCAGTTCCGGTCTGCATAAGGATGGCGATCCGAGCCTTCGCGATCTGAACTGGGAGAACAGGGCCTGGAATGGTCTGCAGGCCTATTCCGATTCAAAGCTGCACAACCTTCTGCTCGCGTTTGCGATGGCGCGTCAGTACCCCGATGTGTTGTGTAATGCGATGACGCCCGGCTGGGTGGCAACCAAAATGGGCGGCCCCGGCGCAAACGACGACCTTAAGCAAGCCCACCGCACTCAGGCCTGGCTGGCAGTAAGCGACGACCCCGCCGTCCGTGTTTCAGGAAAGTATTTCTACCATCTTCAATCAGAACCTGCACTGGCAGCAGCGCTCGATCATAGCCTTCAGGACTCTTTTATGAACGCCTGCGAGCAGCTTACCGGGATGGCTATGAAGTAACGTCAAATCTCAGGGAGGGTGCAGGAGGAGGAACTTAACTCCTGCAGCGCAACCGGCGAGCGGGGGCCGGCAGCGGGATAAGGGTGCAGGTAGAAAGCTCCACGGGTTCTCCCTGCGCGAATTTCGGGCAGCAAAAAAAGAAGGGCAGCGAAGCGCTGCCCCTTCGAGCTTTGTTTGTCAGGCCGCCTTTTTGCCAGCCTTTGGGGAGGATTGCGTGGTCTTCTCAGCCTTCTCTTTGGCCGCAAACTCCTGCTTCACTTTGAGGGCAATGGCATCGGTGTCTACCTTGTACGTGCTGGCTGCATCCGGAGGACCGTCGCCGGGTTCGAGCGCGAAGCTGCCAGAAGGATGCCGGTTTCGACGAGCAGCCGCGAGAGCATGCTCTCATCCGCGCGGCGAACATACGCGGCTAACAATGGTCATGCGCTATGCCCATCTGGTTCCTGGTGTCCATGACAAGGCCCGCGAAGCGATGGACTCTTATTAGCTGGCTTGTTATGATGGAAGAGTCCCGGAGAGGTGCCAGAGCCCGGTTGAATGGAACCGCCTCGAAAGCGGTCATACGTGAAAGCGTATCGGGAGTTCGAATCTCCCCCTCTCCGCCATGACATTTAGAATCAATCTCCTAGAAGACATAGTTCACTTGAATCTCTTGAATTTCCCCGCAAAATCCAGGATTTTCTGACCGCAATGGAGTGGAGAGCGCTCTCAGATTATTGCGCCTATCGGCATTTTGCAGGCTATTCTCTGATCGCGATTCTTGCACCTCGATTCGCGGACGAAATAGAAGTGGAGAGAGGAAGCGGTAAAGTGTTCTCATGAAGTTCTCTACTCCACTGTCAGGTTGACTGTGACCGTGTGCTGCAGCGTTCCGCTGGTTGCTGTAACGGTGATGGGGTAGGTCAGATGCAGCACGGATGATGGTCATCCGGAACCAAGAGGTATCGTTCTTCCGGTTTTTCTCTCACTATTCATTTCGCCTAGATCCCATACAAGAATTCCTATGGCACGCTATCGGAGCTGCGCAGCGAGTTTTTTCATTGCAGCATTTTCGCGGGTAACTTCACCAACCTCTCGATTGTGCAAAGCTATCTCCGCGGCGATGGCGCGACCGAGAATTCGCTGATCGATATTGCCAAACGCCCCAGGCACGAGGCTTCCCAACCAGCCGGCCCAGGCCGGGGTGTGAGCGTTGCCGACAATGATGCCGGGACGAAATATAGCAAGGCGCGCAAAGCCGACATTGCGCACAGTGTCTTCCTTCATGCCCATGACTCGCGCGTAGCGAATCCGGCTGCGGGCTGCGCTTCCTGCCGCAGAAAGCAGGCAGAACTGGGCAATCCCGGCATCATGGCAGCCACGGGCAAAGGCACCGACGACGCCGATCTCAAGTCGTTGCAATTCTTCTTCGCTCCAGCGCATCGATCCAGAACCGACACCCACACAGCTCACTGCACTGACGGGACCCTGGCTTAAAACTTCACGAGCAAGGGCGGCAGTGCGCTCGGCAAAGTCGGCAGCGCCAGTATCAAGCACGACGTTGCGCACCCGCGATTGCGCCGCAATGGGCTTTCTGGTGACCATCACCACTTGCCGGCATTCCGAAGTTGCCAGCAGTTCCGCGACGGCTGCACCGCCGACTTGTCCGGTTCCACCAAGAATTATTGCGGCGAAATTCTGTTCCATGATCAGGACCTCTGCCTGGGTAAGGATGCGACAACGCCGTTCCCCCCAGGATGGAAGCATACCTGGTCCCGGTTCTAAATTGAGCCAGTGAGGGATGGCTTTTCTCAATTGGAGCTATCAGTCCGAGCCACGCATTGAGGCCTGCGTTAATTTTGCTGGTCCGATTTGAAGCAATGAACGCGCTTGTGGGAAGTTAAGCCGAGAGCCGGCCCTTTGCAGTGGAGGACCGTGTTGGCTGTAGTGAACACCCTACCCGCCATTTTGCCATCGGCGCGAAAAGGCCATAATTAGAAAATGGATTTTCGCGCAGCAAAACCGGCTTCTCATGCTCCCAAGGTCTCCCATATTCGAAAGGGCGCGGTTGGTATCGACTTCGGCACCACTAACAGCTCCGTAGCGCTTGCCGGGCCCGACGGGCAAATCCAACTGGTCTCGTTTTCCTTCCGCGGCGAAGCAATTCCATCCTTTCGCTCGGTGCTGTATCTGGAGCAGGTAAAAACCGCGAGCGGCATGAAGCGCGCCCACGGATACACCGGTCCGCAGGCCATTGAGCACTATCTGGATGCCGAAGAAAAAGGCCGCCTCATCCAGTCACTGAAGTCGCATCTCTCCAGCCGCACGCTCACCGGCACGGAGATCTTCGGTCGACGCCATCGCGTGGAAGAACTGGTAGCGCGAATCATCTCAGACCTCCGCAGACATGCCGAAGAACAATTCGGACAAGAGATTCGCTTCGCCACTGTGGGCCGTCCGGTGCGTTTTGTGGGCGCGGACTGCGAGGAAGACGATGACTTTGCCGTGAGCCGCCTGCGCGATTCTTTCCTTGCCGCAGGATTTGAAGATGTCCAGTTTGAAATGGAGCCACTGGGTGCGGCCTATGCGTACGAGTCCACGCTGGATCACGACGAACTGATCCTGATTGGCGACTTCGGCGGAGGCACCAGCGACTTTTCGCTGCTCCGCGTAGGGCCGGGAATCAACCGCCACGGCCGTCAAGCGTCCGACCTGCTGGGCAACACCGGTGTGGGCCTTGCCGGAGACGCATTTGACGCCCGCATTGTGCACAAGCTGGTTTCGCCCGCGCTTGGATCCAACTCCGAGGCCCGCTCACTCAACAAAATTCTGCCTGCAGTACCCGCGTGGATTTATGCCAACCTCGAGCGCTGGCACTATCTTTCTTTTTTGCGAACGAATAATGTGCGCGAGATTCTGAAAAGCGCATACGCACGTGCCCTTGAGCCGGAGAAAATTGCCGCGCTCATGGCTGTCATTGATGGCGACCTCGGCTATCAGCTCCATCAGGCCGTGCAGCAGGTGAAATTTGAGCTTTCGCGCAGCGAGCAGGCCGAATTTCGTTTTCGTGACGGCGGCCCGCACTCGTCCACCGTTGACCTGCGCATCCCGGTCACACGCCGCGAGTTTGAGGAGTGGATTGCAGAAGATCTGGCCTCCATTGAGCACTGCGTGGACTCGCTGCTGGCCGTGAGCGGCGTGTCAGCACAGCAGGTGGATTGCGTCTTTCTCACTGGCGGCAGTTCGTTCGTACCCGCCGTGCGTCGCATTTTTGCAAGCCGTTTTGGTACGGATCGCATCCGCGGCGGTAACGAATTCACTTCCGTGGCCTACGGCCTGGCGCTTCGCGCTGCAAAATTCTGACAGCTTACTGTGCGATGACGATGGGGGCGCGCCAGAAAGTTGCTTTCGAGCTTGCCGGGTCGAGGACCGTGACCTGGCACTGGTACTGGCCGGGCGCAAGCGACGCGAGACCGATGTCAAAGCTGAGCGGGGTGACGCCGAGGCGCGTGGCGGCGTTGGGCGCAACGGCGATGGGCGTGGTGCGGAAGACCTGCGCGTCACCTGAGTAGAAGCTCACGAAGGCGATCAATGGCTGAACAACGGGGGGCGTGGCATCGGCGGGCGCGGCAGTTGGCGCAGCGGCAGGTGTTGCAGGCGGCTTGTAAGCCTGCAGATAGACGTACAGCTCGCGATTGGCGCTGAAGACGCGCGTGACGCTGGGCACCAGCTTTTTTCCGTCGGCTACGAGTGGGTTGACGGCCTCTTCCTTTTCGCGATCCTTGGCTTTCGCCGCGTCGTAGATAGCATTCTTCTGATCGATGCGCTGGCTGCTGAGCACGACCGAGCTGATGGGCACGCGCTGGGTCTCTTTGTTCAGGTTGGGAATGATGAAGGTTGTCTGATAGGTTCCGATGCGGCCGGTTTCGTCGTCGCGCGCGAGGAACTTGATCATGTATTTGCCAGGCAGGAGCGTGAAGCCGGTGTCGTACTCGATGGGCCGGTGCGCAAGCTCGGCGGCTGACGCATCCGAGAGCTTGATGTTGACGTTGTCGCGCACGTTGGTCACGGTCACGTTGCCGACCATGTCCTTGATTTCGCCGACGAAGTCGATGAGAGTGTGCTCGGCGCCGCCGCGCTTGGCTAAGGCCAGTTCGCGCCCCGGAATTTTCACTACGATGGGGACGAAATACTCGGCGCGGTTGAGCTGGAAGTGATCGATCTCCATAGCGATGGAGAGATCGGTGACGGGATCGTCGAGCATCAGCGCGTCTTCAAGCTGGCGTTCCTTGTCAACAGCATTGAACTGCTTGAATTCTTTGTCGGCGTAGTAGCCCTGGCGGTAATCGAGCTTTGCTTCCGCGTTTGAAGCGAGCGAGATGCGCACGTGGCGGAATTTTCCGTTGCGCTCGGCGTTGGTGGTGTAGTAGCCGATGACGTAGTAGTCGCCGATTGCGTCCTGCGCCTGAACGATGCCGCGATCGAGGTCGTTGGTATCGAGCAGGGCTTTGCCGCCGGTATCGCCGGCCAGCGCGTAAAGCGTGTCCTGCGAGATCTGGAATTGATTCGTCAAGGCGTTGGCCGCAGCGCCGGTGTAGATGTTGGCGTTGCCGGAGGAGCCCTGCGTGGCGTCGCCGAGCGGGGCTTCGGCAACCAGGCCGCGGGCGTCGATGGGCCAGAAGGAAACGCCGGCCCGGATGGCTGCGTCGACGGTTGCGTGGAGCTGCGCCTGGTTGTCGACTCCATTCAGGCGCAGGCCGCCCGCGAAGTAGATGAGCGATTTCTTTTCGCTGATCTGGCCGAGCATTTTAGCCGCAGTCTGCAAGGCCGAGAGCTGGCGGTCGGTGTTGAAGATGTTGAACTCGCTGTCATCCTGTCCGAAAGCTGCGCCGGTGTCGGCGCTGCTGGCATCGTCCACGTCTTCCGCGGACTCCTGACCTTCTCCAACGATCATGGTTTCAAGAATGCTAAGCAGCTTGTCGCGGTCGGTGGTGAAGTCCTGCAGAATATCGACGGTTGCGCTGTTGTAGCGCATGATGGAGACCAGATCGACGGTGGTCATCTGCGTGCGGATGAACTGCTCAGCCGCGTGCAGCGCGCGAATCTGGTCGGCAGGGCGCATGGCGGACATGTCGAAGTAGAGCGCAAGCAGGCGGCGATTCTTATAGCGCTCGGCGTCCGGCTTTTCCGGCGTGATCTCCGTGCGGTTGAGCTTCTTGTAGATGTGGATGTCTTCCTGGCCGGCCTTTGAGACGGGCAGCGGCTGCGCGTTTTCCTTGAGGCTCTGGAACTCGCAGAATTTGATCGTTTGCGGCGCTCCGTCTTCGCTGATGTTGAAATCCCTTGCGGTGAGACCGCGCACGGGATTGCCCTGCTTGTCCTTTACGCTGACGGTTTCGACGACGAGCTGCACCTTGACTGTGAGCGTGTAATCGTCAGCCGGGCTTGTAGACTTGTTCTGGCCGATCTGCTGCGCGCCTGCAGATGCGGTGACGATGAGCGTGAGGATCAACACAAAAAATCTGCGCATGGTCAGAACCTCAACCGGATGGTGGTTTGCACGCTGCGCATGGCGTTGGCGGAGACGGGCTGGCCGAATAGCTGGTTGCCGTAGGTTGCGTTCCAGCTTGTGAAGACAACGTGATTGAGAAGGTTGGTTGCGTCCAGTCGCACGTCAAGAAAATAATGGCCGGTGCGGAAGGTGCGCTGCAAGGCGCTGTCGAGGCTGAACTGATCCGGGCCGGTGATGGAGTTTCTGCCCGCGGCGCCCCATTCGCCTGGGACGGGCGCGGTGTATGCGGAGGCATTCAGGTGCGTACTGCCGCCCGATGTGTAAATTGGCGCGCCGGTAAGCGAGGGGCGTATGGAGCCGGATGAGCCGGTGCCGGGAATGACGGCCGGATAGACCGGAGATTGCGGCAGGCCGGAGCCAGCGGTGATCTGCGTCAGTATGGTCCACTCCTTGAGGATGCGGCCGGGCCAGCCGCCGAGCAGCGTGCCGCCTTCAAGGCCCTGGCCCGATGTGTACTGCGCTTGAATGTTCACGAGATGGCGCTGGTCAAAAGCCGATAAGGAGCGCTCGGCCTTGAGGTCGAGCCAGTTCTGCGCGATGGACGGCGAGGTTTGCAATGCGGATGCGGCTGTCGATGCCGATGAGGAATCGCTGGACGTTGAGGTCGCGGTGTGGCCCTGGCCGCCGAGCGCGGAGTCGTCATCGATGGATTTTGAATACGTGTAGAGCACCGAGGCCATGAAGCCCGCGCGCAGGCGGCGGCGCAACTGGCCCTGCAGGGACTCGCGCGTCGAGTCGCCGCCGGAGGTTTCATACACAAAGCCCGATGGGCAGCTCTGGCAGGGGTTCGCCTCGCCAAGTGGGTAGCTGTTGGGCAGAAATTCCTGCACGCCGCGAGTGCCCTTGGTGCCCATGTAGGTCACGACACCCTGCATGGCGCCGGGTAGATCGCGCTGCACAGAAAGCTGCCAGACCTGCGCATAGCCGACGCGAAAGTTGGGGTCCACGGCAAAGGTGTTCGGCGTGGTGGTGGTGCATTGCGGGAAGCCATCGGCGAGGGTGAGCGGGCAGTCGGGGCCGTTCTGGACTCTGACGGTTTTCGACAGCGGAGCCTGCTGGGCCAGTTGCAGGATGGGCGTGAGGTAAACCGAAGTGTCGTGATAGACGCCGTAGCCGGCGTGGACGACGATGGTGGAGGCGGGGATGGGACGCCATGAGAGAGCGACTCGCGGCTCAATGCCGAGCCGGTCAGGCCGCACCAGCGATGCGGGGTAATGCTCGCCGGTGAGCGGGCCCACGGGGTCGCTCGCGAGCACAGGCTGGGCTCCAGCAAAACCTGATGAGATATCGAGATTGACGAGACGGTTGAATAATTCCGTCATGGGCGCGCCGTACTCCCACCTTGCGCCGGCGTTGATGGTGAGCGAGGGAAGCAGGCGCCAGTCGTCGGTAGCGTAGGCGTCGTAGACCGTTTGCCGCAGGTATTTGTCGGCGTTGCCGAAGGCGATGGAACTGGCGTCAGGGATACCGATGAGGAAATCGGCAAGGTCAGAGCCGGTGGCGGAACCGGTCGCTGTGCCGGTGACGAAGCTGAAGGTGCCGCGCGGGTCCTGCTGAGAGAATTCGTTGTACTGCTGCTTGCGCAGGTCTGCTCCGGCAGTGATGTTGTGACGGCCGTGATAGAAGCCGATGGATGCGGAGAAGCCGTCAGTGCGGCTGCGGTTGAAGGCGCTCTGGGAGTCGCTGAGCGCTGCGATGCCGCTGGTGAAATTCAACGCCGGCGGTCCCCAGTCTGCGGCGTCGGTGCTGACGCCGCCGATGCCGGCTTCGGCTTCAATGTTCTGCTGATTTGCAAATTCCGGACGTATCAGCGTGCGCAGGCGGCTGAAGTGGTATGCGGTGTTGAAGAACAGGCCGCGGTTGAAGCGGTGCGCCCAGTTGATGGTTGTGTTCAAGCCGAGTGTGTCGGTGGTGTCAACGAAGCTGAACAGGTTTTCGTTGCCGGCACGCGTGCTGGAGAGGTTGAAGTTGCCGTAGACCTGATCGCGACGGCCAAGGGATTTGTCGAGCCGCAGTTGCACCACGTCCGAATGGGTGCTGTTGAGCACCGGGATTTGAAAATTGTAGGGCGAGTTGCCGGTGAGGTTGGGCAAGGGGTACAGCTTGAGCAACGCCGCAGCCTGCGCACTGACCGGGACCTGATTGTTGGGATACTGCTGGCCTGTTGAGGGATCGATGATCGTTGCAGGCTGGCCAGCGGCGTTCAGCAGATTGCCTGTGCGCTCGTCTTCGGTAGGCACCAGCGCGGGATCGGTGACAGCAGTATGGTTGCGCGTGCCCTGGTAGGCGAAGAACATGTTTGGGCCGCGCGGCAAGAGATGCGGAATCCTGAGCGGACCACCGATGGTGAAGCCCAAGGTGATGCGGTCGTAGGCGGGCTTGGGCGTGTCAAAGCCCGAGAGCGAGTATTGCTTGGCGTCGAGCGCGGAGTTGTCGAGAATTACGGCAACGCCGCCGTTGTACAGGCTTTTCGAGTTCGGGCGGCGATTGCCGAAGGCGCGGTCGAGCGAGTACTGCGAGGTGGCCGCGTTATTCACGCTGCCGTTGACGAGGAAGCCATCGTTCGACTGCTGGTTCTGATCTTCGGCCGGCTTGGGGATCGCGACCGGCGCGTTCGGTGTTGCCCCATCGGGCTTTTTGGACGCCGCTTCAAGCACAGGCTTCGGCGCTGCACCCGCGCGCACTTCGGTGGACATTTTCTTCAACTGGTCGAGCGGCAGCATGGCGAGCTCGAATTTGCCCGGCGCGGCCTGCGCGGAAATTGTCACTTCAGCATGGATGAGAGCGAAGCCGGACAGCGAGATTTCGAGCTTCCATGTGCCGTCGGGCAAGTCGGCAAAGCGATAGAAGCCGCGCTCATCGCTGAGAACGGTGAAGTGCTTGTCGCCCTGCGTGGCGGTGACAGTTGCGCCCGGCGCGGGCAGGCCGTTGAAGGTGACCTGGCCGTAATACTCAGCAGCATGCGCCAGCCCTGCGCCCGAAAAACCGGACAGCGCAGCAGCGAGTAGAAGTTTGGCCAGCCATCGCTTCATCGAACATCCCGTGCCATGTTGATGCACCTCAGTTTCGGCTCAAAAAAAGTTAGCTCAGGAAAAGAGATCAATTTTCTGAGGGCATTTCAACTTGATCGATAACGATCGTATCCAATGGTGCGTTGGTAGGTTTGAGTTGCAATCCAAGTTGTTCCTGGAGCGCTGTAAATATCTGCGGGAAAGGAGAAGCGCTTGCTATTGATTCGTTGGCAGAAACCGGCGCCCAATGCAGTTCGAAATCATAGCGCCCGTTAAGTCCGGTTTGATCGACAACAGTGCGACCAACCTCCGGAAGGAAGGATAGTTGAAATGCCAAGTCTGCCATCGTACATTCTTTACTCTGATTGATGCCTGAGCCACTTCGCAGGATTTGGCACATTTGACCGTACGTGCTGTCCTCAACCATCGATCCATTACCTGACTCCTTTGATTGCGATCCATTCTTCACTACTACGAGTGCATAGACAGGAAATGACTTGGATTGGTGATGGATCACAAGTCTGAAGCGTTCCTGAAGTAACTTCTGCAACATCCGCCTTTGCTGATCCGCCGTGGGGTTCTTGAATCGGGAAGTGTCGAACTTTGCTTCGATATCAAAGGTCTTTGAACTGAGCCATTTTGGACCTCCAGACAGAAGCTTCTCGTCGTACACCCCGTATGCTTCGCGGACAAGTTCTTCCAGCGAAACATTCATGGCTATCATGCCAGCTGAGGTGAAACGCAACTTCCATCCATCGCCAGTTTTGTTCTCATGAATGCTTGCAACTTCAAATTCAGGCACTTGTGAGAATTCAACTGGTGCTATTGTCGCTGCTTTTGGTATAACTGTCAGGCCCAGAATAAACGCAACCACTAACATCTTTCGTGCAACGGTAGCCATTGGAAACCTCATGAGAACGGGGTAGCTGTAACAATATGATGGATGCCTAAGATTTCGCAATCGCATTGTTGCCCCTAAAATATTTCTTGACTCCTGAGATGGCTTATGAAACTATTGCTGCGAATTTAATTCCATATAGGGGGCGAGTGGGTACCATGAAGAAATCGATCTGGCTTCGGTGCGGTAGATTTTCGTCCATAATTGCTGTTGCGATGTGTGCCATTGCGGTCCCCGGCTACATCTC